>Ga0210391_10005417_pt1 | contig 10522 bp, 10 predicted proteins | sample IncBWC12OmetaG_FD_160573 | JGI IMG/M metagenome (GOLD analysis project Ga0210391, IMG submission 160573) | Forest soil microbial communities from Barre Woods Harvard Forest LTER site, Petersham, Massachusetts, United States - Inc-BW-C-12-O ...
GATGTCGGTGTTAATGTCACCGGCAAAATTCCTTCCGGCAAACTTGGTCTGAACTACGTCGCCGAGGCCGGCAACGGCAGGGATTGGATACCCACCGACGAGCCCGCGCAGAACAATCAGGATCGGAATAACAGCAAGGCAATCAACGGCGGCCTATTCATGCGCCCTGAAAAGTTCTCCGGCTTACAGTTGGGATTCTCCATCCGGCACGACAACCTTACTCTCCCCGGTCCGGCGGTCGGGGAAACCATCGTGACCGCGCACGCCGTCTTCGTCAACAGCAATTGGGAGATTCTTAACGAAGCCGTATTTGTCAGGCACTCCGCCAATGGAGAGCTTGCCGATACCAGCGCCTTCTACACTCAGCTCTCGCGCCGCTTCCGCACCTTTCGACCTTATCTTCGCTATCAATATTTCAACGCTCCGAGCGATGATCCGGTCTATGTCAACGGAACGCCGAACGCCTACGTGCCGCTCAACGTCACCACCTTCATCGGAAGACTCAACGGTCCCTCAGTTGGTCTTCGCTGGGACTTCACCGAACACTCGGCGCTTAAATTCCAATACGACCGATTTTCCTTGCGAGGTTTGGACAGCGAAAATGGGCTGACCACTCAGGTCGCATTCACCTTCTAACGGAGACCACGATGAATAAACCTAGCTCCCTCACAGTGCTCTCTGGATTGGCCATCTTGGCACTGTTCGTGTGCGCTGCCCCATCGGCGTGGGCCGGCGACGCCATCGTGGTCATCGTCAACAGCTCGAACCCGGTCGAAAATCTCAGTCTTGGCGACCTGAAAAAACTCGTCCTCGGCGACAAGGGTCGCTGGGACACGGGCAAAGCAGTCGCCCCCGTAATGGTGGCGGCCGGTGCCCCCGAACGGGCCGCGTTTCTGAAGATTGTTTGTGGGATGAATGACGCCGACATGAGCAAGTACTTCATGCAAGCAGCGTTCACCGGCAAGTCAGTCACTCCTCCTAAGGATGTGGGCAGCGCGGCTGCGGTCAAGAACAACGTCGCATCTTCACCCGGAGCCATCGGCTTTGTGAAGGCCAGCGATCTTCCGGGCGGAGTCGGTTTCAAGGCCGTGAAAATAGATGGTGCCGATTCGAGTGAGCCTGCTTACAAGATCAAAATGTAGCTTCCGCCGAGTTCACCGCACGATCTGCAAGGAAGGTATCCGGCACATGCAGTTGGCCATCAAAACACGCTTGTACGGGTTGAGCATCAGCGGCCTGATCTTCGTTGCCGCCGTAAGCGCGACCGGATACATGGGGATTACCTCGGTCGAAAGAACAACCGCCCAGGTCGCAGCCACCGGCTCGGCGATTCGAAATCACATCGAAGCCGGAGTCTATAACGACCTAACCCGCGCCGATACCTCGGCCGTGTTCACTGCAAAAGGTGACGAGCAACAGAATAATGTGGATGATTTTGGTCAGCACAGCACGTTGCTGTTGGATCGCATTGCCAAGGCACATGGCTATGCCACCGACCCGGCCAGCCGCACCATGCTGGATTATGAAACCCAATTGAGCGATCAGTACGTCAAGGCGGGCCATGCTCTGATCGATGCCGTTCTGCATAATCCGAGCGCCGCTCCCGGCTTGCTCGGCCCCTATCTCCAGTCCTACAAGGAGCTCCAGGGAAAGATCGAAGAGACCAGCGACGAACTGACAAAAAGTGCGCAAGATGCGGAACTGGACGCGGCCAGAAAAGCAACCCGCGCCACTCACATCATGTTTGGCATGTGTGGCGTGTCTCTTCTGCTTCTGCTGCTGGGGAGTTTCGCCTCGGTTCGCGCGATTTCCCACTCACTTCAACAGCTGATCCGGATGATCCAGAATATCGCCGAGGGCGAGGGCGACGTCACGGCACGCATGGAGGCAGCTGGCGGCTTTGCCAACGACGAGCTCGGAGAAGTCAGCCGCCTGTTCAATCTCTTCATGGATAAACTCCAGGGAATCCTCCGTGGAGTCACGGCGCACGCCGATAAGCTCGCCAATGCCAGCGAGCAACTGCTGGAAGCCAGCCGGCAGATCACCGTTATCTCTGGAGGGACAGCCACGCAGTCGACCTCTGCCTCTCGTGTCACCGAGCAGGTGTCCCAGAACCTCCAGAGCCTCTCGACTGGTGCCAGCGAGATGACTACTACCATCCAGAGCATTGCCGCGAGTGCTCACGAAGCCGCCAAAATCGCCGGATCTGCTGTTACCGCTGCCGACGCCGCTAACGCTACCGTTTCTCAGCTGGGTAAGTCCAGTAAAGAAATTGGAGAAGTTCTGAAAGTCATCACCTCCATAGCGCAGCAGACAAACTTACTGGCCTTGAACGCCACCATCGAAGCCGCTCGCGCCGGTGAAGCCGGCAAAGGTTTTGCCGTGGTCGCCAACGAAGTCAAAGAGCTCGCCAAGCAGACGGCCAAAGCCACCGAGAACATCGCTCTGAAAATTACCGCAATACAAGTAGACACCAAAGGCGCAGTCACCGCCATCGGCTCAGTGAGCAACGTCATTCACCAGATCAACGCTATTTCCGCAACCATCGCAGCGGCGGTTGAAGAACAGAGCGCAACCACCAACGAGATGACGCGTAACGCCAGCGAAGCCGCCAGAGGAGCAAGCGACATCGCGGCGAACATCGGCGGAGTGGCACAAGCGGCCGAGGGCACATCGGCGCGCGCCCAAGAGTCGCTAAAAGCCGCTGAGGAATTAACCTCTGTTGCATCCCAGCTCAGCGCCTTGACGCGACAGTTCAAAATCGAGCGCGTCGAGCGCCGCATTGATGTGTCCGTGCCCGTCCGCCTTACAGCCACCGATATCAGTGGCCAAGCTTTGGAGTTGAACGTAATGACCGTTAACGTGAGCCAAAACGGAGCGCAGTTGAAAGGGGTTCAGGCAAGACTGCGGCCGGGCCGTCAGGTCACTCTCTCTCGGGCCCAACGGCTCGAAGAGTTTCTAATCATGTGGGTGGGCGAAGAAAACACTCCCCGGGCTGCCCAGATCGGCGTCTCCGCAGTCGATCCCGCCAGTTCCTTTTGGAATGACTTGGTCCAACCCCCCACCGAAACGGCCAACGGAACGAAAAACGATATGAACGAACTCTTGGCTAAACCCAAAGCCCGGGCGCACTCCGCCTAGCAGTGCAGCCTCCCCTCACACCGCCGCAACTCTGATCCCGCATCTCCAACTACCCAGATGCACAAATAAAAGCATAAATGTTACACGCGGAACGCTCTATGCTTTAGGGGCTGGACGCGTCTCCACCGTCTCGCCCTTCTCCACGAACGCCTGCATCCATGCGATAACACGCTGCCAGCCTTGATAGTGATTTTGCGCAGCCTCCGCTGCACCCGCAAAACCGCTGTGACGCACATGGACAAGCGTTCCGCCGTCAACCGGTTCCAGTTCCCAACGGACGAGAGTTTTCAGCGGACCCGACCAACTTGCAACCCATGTGTAAGAGACAAGGCGTGGCGGATCGACCTCCACATACTCGCCACTGACATGATAGGGTGCGCCATTAATATCGCTCACCCCGTCAGATCGCCACTGGCCGCCGGGACGAATATCGCCCTTCCAATCGAGGTGGTGATACAGCCCTCGCTGCCCCCACCATTGCATAAGCTGCCGTGGATCGGTCACCGCCTGAAACACGCGCTCCGGTGGCGCGGCAATGTGAACTTCGACATGAATCGAGTCCTGATCGGGAGAAACTTTAGAAGTTGCCATAAAGATTATCTGGTGGAGCGACGGGCGTCCGCGCACCCGTCCTCCTGAGAATCGCGCTCACCGCCCCGTTCTTACCGCTTTCCTTTCCCTCGCGACTTGCTTCAGTTTTTCGATTTCGCCAGAGTTTTGTACGAGAGTATCGCTTCAGCGATACCCTACACCATTTAAAATTGCGCTCCTTTCATGGTTACTTCACTCGCTCCAGTGTGAACAGTTCTTTCATTTCTTTGCCGTGATCGAGAAAAACCCACTCTTCCACCTGATGGTCGGCGTCAGGTTCAGTGAAGGTCACATGCTGCATGTGTCCGTCACCCGGCCCGATGTTGGTGCCGTCGAAGAACTCAAAGCTAACCGATTTTGCATCGGACGCAATGACCTTCATACGCGGCTGGTTGCCGGCGCCGCAATAGTGAGTCATCAATAGCCGTTCGCCATCCATATGAAACATCGTGACCATGTTTTCGGGTCCGTGCCCGTGAATTTCGCTCATCAGCGCCGAACCACCGGCCGTGGAGCGGAACGTTACTTGAACGGCCTCGCCCTGCTGATTCTTCCCCGCCCAGTTCCCTTCCATCCCCTTGAGCAGATCAAATGATTTGTGCGCGTCTGTCTCAGCCGCAACCAAGCTGGCGGAGAATACCACCATGACGATTGAGGCGGCGATAACGGAATTGCGAATTAGATTGTGAACTAGCTTCATTGGGTTCCTCCCGAGATTCATTTGTGTTTGTTGCGTGCCTCATTCAGATTCAGAGTTTTATCCGAGATCGTACTTATCTCAATGGCGTGCTCTTGTTCGACAAACAGCTTCAAACTATTCAAATTCTGGGTCCAGAACATACGGTATCGTTCGAGCCAGGAGTCGACCGCTTTCAGCGGTTCGGCATTGAGTTGATAGACGCGATGGCGTCCGCTGCGGGATTCTACAACCAGGTGTGCCTTTCGCAACTGACGCAGGTGCTTGGAAATAGCGGGACGTGAAATGGGAAAGGATTCCGCGATTCGCCCGGCTGGCTGCGCCCCCATACGCAACAAGTCGAGGACCGCCCGCCGGGTCGGATCGGCAAGCGCCTGAAATGTTGCTTCCGGTAAATATGTAACCGAACGGTTCCGCATAATGCGTAACTATACGGTTACACATTAAGTGGCGTCAAGAGGAAAATTCGGGTTCCCGCCGCCCAGTTTCTGGCTGATGTGATTGGCGATCAATTTGCCGTGAAAGCGTCCATTCTCAATAAAGATTTCGCTCGTCCGCGAGCCTGCGACAATCACTCCCGCAACATAAATCCCTGGAACGTTCGACTCCAAATTCTCCGGATCGCACACCGGACGAAGCTGTTCTGCCGAAAGCTCAATTCCCACGCTGCGCAGAAAATCGTAGTCGGGATGGTACCCCGTAAGCGCAAACACAAAATCATTCTTCAGCCGAAGCGGGCCCGACGGAGTACGAATCACAATGCAATCAGCGTTGATCTCCTGCACCGTGCTATTGAAGTGAGCCGTGATTTGGCCAGATTTTATGCGGTTCTCAATATCGGGACGCACCCAATACTTGACGTGATTGTGTATCTGCGCGTCACGATGGACAAGCGTGACCCGTGCCCCATGCCGCCACAGATCCAAAGCCACTTCCGCCGCCGAATTCTTGCCTCCAACCACTACTACGTCAGTGTCGTAATAAGGATGCGGATCGCGATAATAATGGAAGACCTTGTCGAGATCCTCGCCCGGAACGTTAAGTTGATTAGCGAGATCGTAATAGCCAGTAGCAAGCACGATCTTGCGCGCTCCGTAATCGCGGATGGCATCGTGGCGATCGGTCGTCGTCACGCGAAAGTTTCCGTCTTCTCCCGTGATCGTTTTCACCCACTCATATTGCCGAATCGGCAAGTGATAATGCTCGGCAACCCGGCGATAATATTCAAGCGCCTCCAGTCGGTTGGGCTTCGGCAGCGCCGTCGTGAAGGGAATATCGCCAATCTCCAGCAACTCGGGCGTCGTAAAAAACACCATGTTCTGCGGATAGTGATAGATGGAATTGACGAGGCATCCCTTATCGATGATAAGAGACTTGAATCCGGCTTTCTGAGTTTCAATGGCACAGGCCATGCCAGTAGGCCCGGCGCCCACCACCACCACGTCGCTCAATGAATCGGGCCTCGACTGGCTTTGGGCGCGAGGCAGAGTTTCCGGAATTTGCTCGACCGGCGAGTGCTCTACGGATGAGGGAGTCAGGCTTTTCATTGCGACAAATGGGAAGCGACAATTCTAGCACTGCGCACTTTATGCACGCCGTGCCTGACTCGTCACTTCTTCACGCAAACCGCAACCCCGTCGCGGATCGGCAGGATAGTCGTGAACAGATCCTTCGATTCATAAATCATTTTGTTGAATTCAAGAATCGCTTTGGTCGTGGCGTCGGGCTTATCCTTGCTGACTCGCCCACCCCATAAGACGTTATCCGTAATAAAGAGGCCGCCACTTTTCACGCGCGGCAGAGCGAGCCGAAACACTCGTGGGTAGTCTTCCTTATCGACGTCATTGAAAATAATGTCGTACTGTTCTTTCTCCTCCGAAAGGAATTCGAGCGCATCGCCCACTCGAACCGTGATGCGCTGGGTAACCCCCGCACGCTCGAAGTAACGACGAGCTTTCTCCGCCCGCTTAGGATCTCCGTCCGTATAGATGACTCGTCCATCGTCGCCCACCGCGCGTGCCCACCAAATCGTCGAATAGCCAATAGCCGATCCCATTTCGAAGATATTCTTCGCGCCGCTGATGGTGGCCAACTGATACAGCACGCGAGCAACGGCCGGGCCCACAATGGCAACTTTATTCTTGCTGGCGTCAATCTCCATCTCTGTGAGAACTTCGTCGCGTGGCGGCAACATCCCATAGAGATAATCTTCGACTTCACCAACGGTAATTCCGCCCATCCGCCAATGAGAATTTGTAGGTTGATCGCTCATCTTGCTCCTTAGTTCTTCAAATGCGTTGAATAGTTATCTACGAAATCGTCTGCCCCGGCTTCATCTCCAGCACTTCTACGTTCGGCACCAGCTTTTGAAACTCCCCTGGCGTTCCCGTCAGGGCCGGAAACGTCCCGAAGTGCATAGGAATCACCGTCTCCGGTTGCAGCAGTTTGCAAGCATAAGCAGCCTCACGCGGAGACATGGTGAAATGATCGCCAATGGGCAGCATCGCAATCTTGGGCGCGTAGAGATCGCGAATGATGGCCATGTCGCTAAACACAGCCGTATCGCCGGCATGGTACAACTTGACTCCGTTAGAAAACTCCAGCACGTACCCGCAAGCCTCACCGCCGTAAACAATCTGATCGCCATCCTGAATGCCGCAGGAATGCACCGCGTTCACCATGGTGATCTTCACATCTGCAACGGTTTGCGTGCCGCCCTTATTCATAGGTGCGATCTGCTTAACGCCTTTTTTCTGCAGCCAGGTGCAAAGTTCGAAAATGCCCACCGCAATTGGATTCAGCTTCTTGCCGACATCAACCGCATCTCCGATATGGTCGCCATGCCCGTGAGTGCAAATCAAAACATCGGCTTTCTTGACGTTCTTTTCACTCTCTGGGCACGCGGGATTACCATCAATCCACGGGTCTATATAAAGCGTCTTCCCTTCCGGCGTCTGAACGCGGAACGTGGCATGGCCAAGCCAGGTAAGCTGAATTCCTTTAAGATTCATTGAACCCTCTCCTCAAGATGATTGCAGAAATAATTGCAAAGACAATTTGTCAATTACCATTCCGAACTAGCATTCTAGTGACTCCGAATAAATGGGTGCAACCACGCAGCCCAACGCCAATCAACATAGACTCGATTTAAATCATTTCGGTTGCGCCCAAACTCGTGTATAAGATGGTGCTCAAATGCCCGACCTCAAAGTATTGCTTTCACGCGAAACCATTGCCAAGCGGGTCGCCGAACTGGGTGAAGAGATTGCCCGCGATTTTCACGGCCAGTCGATCATCTTTGTCGGCGTCCTCAAAGGCGCAGCCATTTTCTTGAGCGACCTAGCGCGTCAAGTTCCTCTGGACGCCACCTTCGATTTCATCGGAGTTTCAAGTTACGGAAATCGCCCCACTGCTAAAGATGATCCCGCAGGTCACGCCGCATGGGATTCGTTGGGCGAAGTCCGTTTGACCAAAGATCTCGACCAATCGCTCGCCGACAGAAACGTGATTCTGGTCGAAGACATCCTCGACACCGGACTGACGCTAAACTACATTTCGAGATTGATGCAGGGGCATCGACCGAAGTCTCTGCGCATTGCGGCCTTACTGGACAAGCCTTCGCGTCGCAAGCAGCCGATCCAGGCTCAATATATCGGTTTCACCATTCCCGACGCCTACGTGGTCGGCTATGGACTCGATTACGCCGAACGTTATCGCAATCTCCCGGATATCTGCGTTATAGAAAATTTGTAATTGGCAATTTGTGATTTGTAATTTAGAGCCTGCGCTTTTGACATTCAAATTACCAATTACAAATCACAAATTGCAAATGACCGCGCACAAGAGCTGCTTGAATCGGCTGTTATGATGAAGCTTGTGAAAACGACCGCCTCGCAAACTAATCTCGCTTCTGAGGTGGAACCTCTCCTGCTCGAAGTGGCCGACGTGGTAAATACCACGCTTGACCTCGAAACCACGCTCCGACGCGTAGCGGAACTTGTACGCAAAGTAATTGACTATGAGATTTTTGCGATCCTGTTGCTCAATGAGCAGCGCCAGGAATTGTACGTTCGCTTCAATGTCGGATACCCACCGGGGGTAGCCGATCGGCTGCGCGTGAAAGTGGGCCAGGGCGTTACCGGACGCGCAGCGCAGACCCGCCAGGCCGTGCTGGTCGCCGATGCATCGCAGGAAGATTTCTATCTTGAAGCCGTACCCAACGTTCATTCCGAACTCGCCATCCCGCTGATTGTCAAGAATCGGCTGATCGGCGTGATCGACATTGAGGCGCGCCAAAAAGGATATTTCACCGAAGAACACAAGCGCCTGCTGACTTTGATCGCGTCGCGGATGGCGGTAGGCATTGAAAATGCGCGCCTGCATACACGCGTAACGCGTCAGGCCCGCACCCTTCTTCTGCTCAACGAGATTGCACGCGAACTCACCTCAATTTTGAATTTAGATGAGTTGCTCAAGCGCATCGCCGAACTGCTCAGCCGGTTGATCGACTACCAGATGTTCAGCATTCTTCTGATCGATCAGACCGGAGAAAAACTGCAGCACCGTTTTTCGCAGCGCTTCGAGGAAAGACTGCATCTGAAACATGACATTGCGCTGGGCCGCGGAGTCGTAGGCTACGCCGCTCAAGCCAAAGAAGCGGTTCTAGTACCCGACGTTTCCAAGAGTGACCGTTACATCGCAACCAATCCGGAGACGCGTTCGGAGCTGGCCGTTCCGCTGATCTACCAGGAAAAAGTTATCGGAGTTCTCGATCTGGAGCACACGCGTCGCGGCTATTTCACCGACGATCACAAGCGCACTTTGACCACATTAGCAGCGCAGCTAGCGATCGCAATCGAAAACGCGCGCCTATATGAAGAGATCGCTCGCCAGGAGCAGCGTTTGGAGCGCGACCTGGCGCTGGCGCGCGAATTGCAATTTCGCCTCCTGCCCCATTCACTGCCGAAGATGCCGCATCTCGAAGTCGAAGCAAAGTTTGTTCCCGCTCGCGCCATCGGCGGCGATCTCTATGACTTCGTTCCCTATTCGTTGTCGCGTCTGGGCATTGCAATTGGCGACGTCAGCGGCAAAGGCGCGCCAGCCGCCATTTATGCCGCGCTGGTCAGCGGTATTCTTCGTTCGCATGCTCCCATTGAACCCGGCCCTGCGGAGATGCTTTCGGCGGTAAATCTTTCGCTGGCGGAACGCAGGATTGCAGCGCAATTTGTCTCGATCATTTATGCCGTGTGGGACGACGAGAAACGAACGCTGCTGGTCGCAAATTCCGGCCTGCCGCGGCCCATCTATTATCATGATGGACAAATTGAATTCATCGACGCGACGGGGTTGCCGCTCGGGCTGTTCGACGAAGTCGATTACGACGAAATCAGTTTCAAGGCCAAGCCCGGCGACCTCTTTGTGTTCTATAGCGACGGCATTCTGGACGCGCGCAACCGGCACGGTCATTCTTTTGGACAAGAACGCGTGGCGGCCATCGTAGCCGGATGTGCGACCAAATCGGCGGACTGCGTCGTCAACGAAATATTCAAAGCTGTCACTGACCACGCCGCAGGGGTCGATACGTTCGACGATCAAACAGTGGTCGCCATCAAGGTGAAAGGCGATCCAGCTCCGAGCAAACGCAAGTGACGCGCACGCGCGAATCGCAAGCATTACGCCCACCCGCATTCGGATATCATGTCGCGGTCTCCGGAGCCCGCGCCGGGCAACTCTACTGCGAGTCCGTGTCCCTTGAAACACTGGCATCACGTCACGGAACTCCGCTCTACGTTTATTCCACGGCGATGATCCGAGCTCGCGTGAAGGCGTTCGCCAGCGCATTCCGTTCGATTCCACACACGCTGTGCTACTCCGTCAAAGCCAATTCAACGTTGGCGATTCTGCGATTATTGGCTGACGAGCAGACCGGCTTTGATGTAGTTTCTGGCGGAGAACTGCAACGCGTTCTGCGCGTGAACAAAAAGGCAGCGAGCAAGGTCGTATTCTCCGGCGTGGGAAAAACTGCGACCGAGATGGAACTGGCATTGGGTTCAGGCATATTACTGTTCAACGTTGAAAGTGCTTCCGAACTGA
>Ga0210391_10005418_pt1 | contig 10521 bp, 9 predicted proteins | sample IncBWC12OmetaG_FD_160573 | JGI IMG/M metagenome (GOLD analysis project Ga0210391, IMG submission 160573) | Forest soil microbial communities from Barre Woods Harvard Forest LTER site, Petersham, Massachusetts, United States - Inc-BW-C-12-O ...
TGCTGGCCGGTCACGACGGAAAGCCGTGCCCTAGCGGCGAACGCCCGATCGTCAGAGCAGCTCGAAGTAGTAACGTTGCGGGGCCGCGGCGGCATCATTTGCTGCGAACGCAGGATGGCCGCGAAACCAAGTGTTCGTAGCGGGATGCGACGTCAGACCGCAGCTGACCTAGTACCGAGCTTGGGCATTCTGCTTCAGGAAAGCTAGATGGTGCCGAGGGCCAGAATCGGACTGGCTACGCCGGCCTTTTCAGGGCCGCGCTCTACCGGTGAGCTACCTCGGCACCGGTGTGTCAAACGATTCTACGGAAAATTCGGCGGGGTGACAAACGAAAACGGGGTTCGCAGAAAGACGATCTTGGGTGCCTTTGTAGCGGCGGTGCCGCAAGGCGGGGCCGCCATAGTTCGTCTCGCACTACTCGTCCGCACCATAATACCGATCGCGCACTGATGTGCACGCTACACCTGCAACCGCAGGAAGGAAGGGCGTGGGGCTGGCGTTGTGGCAAGCTGGGGCGCGGCCCTTCAAACCGGCGCGGCCGGTTCTCAGGATGAATCACCCGGCGATTCACAAGCAGCGCCCTACTGCGAGTTTATCTATTTCACGGAGTCGTCGTACTCTTTCATCCAGTTGCGGGCTTTTAGGACTTCGCGGGCTTTGGAGCCGTCGGCTGGGCCTACTATGCCGTCTTTCTCCATCAGGTCAATGAGGCGCGCGGCGCGGCCGTAGCCCACGCGCAAGCGGCGTTGCAGAGTGGAGGTGGAGGCGCGGCCCATTTCGCACACTACGCGGACTGCGTCCTGGTAGAGGTCGTCGTCCACTTCGTCCCCAGCGTCGGCGCCGCTGCCACCACCACTTGCGGAACCGGTCGCGGCGTTTTCATCCTTTTCCTTCGGCGGCTTCAAGAGTTCTTCGTTGTAAATGGCCGAGGCTTGGTCGCGCCAGAAATCGCAGACGGCTTCGACCTCGCGTTCGTGGACGTAGGGGCCGTGAATGCGGTGCAGGCGGGACGAGCCTGCCGGCAGGTAGAGCATGTCGCCTTTCCCGAGCAGCGATTCCGAGCCGTTGGCATCGAGAATGGTGCGGGAGTCCACTTTGCTGGCCACGCGGAACGAAATGCGCGCGGGGAAGTTGGCTTTGATGAGGCCGGTGATGACGTCAACCGACGGGCGCTGCGTCGCGAGAATCAGATGGATGCCTACCGCACGAGCCATTTGCGCCAGGCGCGTAATGGATTCTTCTACGCCGTTGGTATCCACCATCATCAGGTCGGCTAATTCGTCCACGACGATTACGAGGTAGGGAAGCGGCTTGTGCTCGTCTTCCTCGGCGCCGTCGAACAGCGAAAGCGATTGGCCTTTTTCGAACGAGCGGTTGTATTGTTCGATATTGCGCACGCCGCGCGAGGCGAGGAGCTTCAGGCGGCGCTCCATTTCCCGGGTGGCGTTCCGCATCACGTTGGCTGCGACTTTCGGGTCTGTAACTACAGGTGCGAGCAGGTGCGGAATATCAGCGTAGAGGCCTAGTTCTACTTGCTTCGGGTCAATCAGCACCAGTTTTAATTCATCGGGCGTAGCTTTGAAGAGCATGCCCATCAGCAGGGAATTGATGAAGACGGATTTTCCCGTGCCGGTCGAACCAGCGATCAGCAAGTGCGGCATCTGGGTCAAGTCGCCGGCGCGGATGCGTCCGATTAGGTCTTTGCCGAAGGGCAGGCTGAGTTTCGACGGGGAATGGCTGAATTCCGGCGATTCGATCACGTCGCGCAGGGCGATGGTTTCGCGATGCACGTTGGGAACTTCGATACCTACCGTGGATTTGCCGGGGATGCGCTCGATCAAGATGGATTCGGCTTGCAGCGCCAGGCAGAGGTCGTCGCTCAGGTTTGTGATCCGGCTGTATTTGATGCCGGCTTCGGGCTTGAATTCGAAAGTGGTGACGACGGGCCCGGGATTGATCTGGGTGATGTGACCGCTCACGTCGAATTCCATGCACTTGGATTCGATGGCGCGGGCGCGCTCTTTCAGCTCATTCTCGTCCATTTTTTCGCCGCGCTCGGCATTGGAGAGTAGCGACGGCGAAGGTAGCTTGTAAGTGGTCTTGCCCGACGCGATTTTTGGCTCGGTGGATTTTTTCTTCGCGGCCGGCGGAGCTACGGATTCGTTCTCGTGGAACGTGATGACTGTGGGGGCGCGGCGAGCGTCGTTGCGCGCTTCTTCGGCTTCGCGCTCTTCCTCTTCTTCATCTTCCGCAGTCAGTTCCTTGGTAGAAACGCGCTGGCGCGGCACGGGCGGACGTCCGGCGATTTTGATTTCTTCCACGCGCTTGCGCAGGCGATCGGATTCGCGGGTTTCGCGCCAGTCTTGCACGCGCGCCCAGAGTTGGCCGAGATAGCCGTCGTTGGCCATTGGTTTTTTCATCCATGCCAGAGCCGTGCGGAAGGAAAAGCTGGTGGTGAGAAATAGCGCTGTCAGAAATGTCGCACCGGCAACGAGCCCAGCTCCGATTGGATTGAATGCGGCGCGCAAAGATTCCGCGAGGATCGTGCCCGCCATTCCACCGGCGGGTAACGCGCTGCGGACTTCCGGCATGGGGAGAAGCGCCAGTATTGACGCGAAAGATGCGAGCAGCATGGTAAATCCGATCACTTTCGCAACCGGCGCATCGAGGAGCTGGCTGCGGAACCACTTCATCGCCACCAAGAACATTCCCACCGGAAATAGGAACGCCGCGAAGCCGCAGAACTGGAAGAACAGATCGGCCATGTGCGCGCCGACCGGGCCGATCCAATTGCGCGCTGGACCCGCGCCAGGCGGCGGCGCGGAAACATTGAACGAAGCGTCATGCGGAGAATAAGAGAGCAGGCTGAGAGCGAGCAGGACGGCGAGGCTGAGGCCGACGAAGCCGATCAGCTCGTTGAGACGCTTATTTTCAGTTGGTGTAAGGATCCGCACGACGATTTCCCCTTTTTTCCCGTTGGCGCGGCGTCACTCACTTACGGCCCGATTATACGGCCAAAGCGGGTGACGTGGCGGCAATAGGTCGCCGGAGGATGCCGCTGTGAGGCGTCCTCTGGCTGAGCAGCAACGACTGGCCACAAATAGGGGAAGGCCGCCGCGTAGAAAACCTGGGGAGCGCCGGCGCTAACGCGCAAAGCCCAAGTGGAGGAACGCGAGCAACAAAATGACTATACCAAAGGCAATCCGGTAGTAAATAAAGATTTTCAGTGTGCGTGTCTGCAAATACTTCAGGAAGAAGGCTATGACGATGAAGCCGACTACGGCGGAGACCGCGATGCTGGCGATTAGCGTGGATTGCGGGATGTCGAGCGCGCCGGCGTGATGTAGCTTGAGGAGTTTAGGGACTTCTTTGGCAGCGGCTCCGGCGATTAGTGGCGTCGAAAGCAGGAACGAGAAGCGGGCTGCGGCTTCGCGGGTCATGCCGCGGAACAAGCCCGAAGTGATGGTGATGCCGGAGCGCGATACTCCGGGAAAAAGCGCTAGAGCTTGCGAGGTACCGATGGCGAGGGAATCGCCGAGAGAAGTTTGTTCGATGCGGCGGGTGAGCCGGGCGGAATATTCCGCGTACCACATCAGCAGGGCGATTGCGATCATGGCGCTGGCGATCGGAATCGGACTGCGCAGATTTTCTTCGATCCAGTGTTCGAAGAAAAATCCCACCAAGGCTCCGGGGATGGTGCCGGCCACCAGATACCAAAACAGGCGCTGATTCTGCATGACCATTTGTTCGCTGGCGCGCTTGGGATAATGAAAGCCGAGGCCGCAGAGCGTGAGTTGAATCCATTCGCGGAAGAAATACAGCAGGACGGCGATCAAGGTGCCGAGGTGCAGTGCGACGTCAAACGCGATGCCGGGATCCTGCCAGTGCAGCAAGTCGGGAATTAAAATCAGGTGCGCCGAGCTGCTGATGGGCAGAAACTCGGTGAGGCCCTGCACGACTGCCAGAATGATTGCTTGCCACAGAGGCATTGGTTTTCAGTTCTCCCTAGTGACGGCTTGGGCCGCCGGAAATTGCGCGCACTCTAGTGTGGAAGGGGCTTAGCCATCACGAACGCGTCGCGCCCGCCGGGATAGTAATCTTTTTTGATCCCGCGATTACGATATCCATGCTTGGTCCAGAAGGCAACCGCGGAATCGTTGTCAGTTGCTGTCTCCAGGGTAATTTCGCGGACGCCGTTGGCGTTGAGGCGGCGCTCAATCTCGTCGAGGAGCATCGAGCCGACATGGTGGCGGCGGAATTCCGGCAGGACATCAATGGTTACGATGTAGCCGCTTTCATCGCGGCGGGCGCTAATGCAGAACCCGGCGATTCGATTTTGCGGCGCGAGCGCGTCGGTGGGTTCGGCTTTGGTTTTGGCTTTGGTTTCGGCTTCGGCTTCCGTTTCGGCGACCAGGCAGTCCGAGCCGCTGAAACGCAGGTAGGCGCGCAGCTCGCGTTGCGAATACGCGACTTCGGGTTCGTAGCAGGCCTGGTCGATTTCGTAGAGCGTTTCGAAATCCTCGGCCTTGAAAATTCTGAGAGTGATGTTCACAGCGGAGTCTAGACTTCCAAGATCACCGGCAGAATCAGCGGGCGCTTGGCGGTTTGCTTGTTGAGGAAGCGCTTCAGGTCCTGGCGAACTTTTTCCTTGATTACGCTCCAGTCGGTTTTTTCTTCCTGAGTGGATTGCTCGATGGTGCGCAGGATGATATCGCGGGCTTGATTGATGATTTCGGCGCCGTCTTCAGAGGGCAGGAAGCCGCGCGTGACGATTTCCGGCGGCGTTTCCATGCGTCCGGAGTGCTTGTTGATCACCATGATAGGCACTACCACCCCGTCCTCCGACAAGTGGCGGCGGTCGCGGATCACTACTTCTTCGATTTCCTCGAGCGAGCCGGAATCCACCAGGACGCGTCCGGCGGTGATGGGCTCGCGGCGGTGCGCGCCGCCATCGGCTGTGAATTCGACAGGCTGGCCGCTTTCCAGCAGGAAGATCTGGCCACCGACGGCGCCCAATTGTTCGGCGAGCGCAGAGTGGCGGAAAAGCTGGCGGTATTCGCCGTGCACCGGGACGAAATATTTCGGGCGCACCAGCTGCAGCAGGATTTTCATTTCTTCCTGGCTGGCGTGGCCGGAGACGTGAATGGGAGCGGAGCGTCCGCCTTCGTAATAGACCAGCACGCGGCGGCGGAAGAAATGATCAATCATGCGGAAGATGGCTTTTTCGTTGCCGGGAATGATACGGGAGGAAAGGATTACGGTGTCGTTCTCGGCGATGCTCAACAGGCGATGATTGTCCACGGCGATGCGCGAAAGTGCGGACATCGGCTCGGCTTGCGTGCCACTTGCCAAAACTACCAATTTCTGCGGATCGAAGGTGCGAATGTCTTGCGGACGCACGACGCTGCCATCGGGAACGCGCAATTTGCCGAGGCCGTGCGCGATTTCGACGTTGTCTACCATGCTGCGGCCCACAAAACCGATCTTGCGGCCGACCATGCGAGCGATATCAATTACTTGTTGGACGCGATGCACGGAGCTGGCGAAGCAGGAGACGAGAACTTTGGCGGGCGCGGCGCGGAATAATTCTTCCAGGCGCACTACTACGGCACGTTCCGATGGCGTGAAGCCGGGGCGTTCGACGTTCGTGCTGTCACTGAACAGCGCGAGGACGCCTTCCTGGCCGTAGCGCGCGAAGGCGTGCATGTCGAAGGGCTTGTCGTCCACCGGCGTGTGATCAATCTTGAAATCGCCGGTGTGGATGATTACTCCCACGGGGGTGCGCACCGCGAGAGCGACGCAATCAATGGTGCTGTGCGTGACGTGCAGGTATTCGATGGAGAAAGGACCGAGGACGGTGGTTTGCCCGGCTTTTACTTCGTGCAGCTTGGCTTTATCGAGCAGCGCGTGTTCTTCGAGCTTCTTGCGCACGATGGCCAAGGTGAATTCCGTGCCGTAAATCGGGACATTTATTTCGGGCAGTATATATGGAATGGCGCCGATGTGATCTTCGTGCGCGTGGGTGAGGATGATGGCGCGCACCATGCGCTTGTTCTGCTTCAGGTAGGTGATGTCGGGGATGACGATGTCCACGCCGAGAAGTTCCTGCTCGGGGAACATCAGGCCGGCATCAATTACGATGATGTCGTCGCCGGTGCGCAGCGCGAGCATGTTCATGCCGAACTCGCCCAGCCCGCCCAGCGGAATGGCCCACAACGATGGTTGGCTCAATTTGTGTGTCCGATTTGTTCGTTCAGCTCGACCAAGGGGGTTGCACGCAGCGAAAGCAGTCCCGCAATGAAGCCGATGCACGAAAGTCTTCGTTCTTTGTTCGCGGTTATCGTATCACACCCGGGCCGGGAGAATAGCGGCGGAGCGAAGGCGCGTGGCGGGTCACTTTGATTTTGCCGGCCAAATGACGCGCAACATGATGAAAACGACTGCGGCGTAAATGGCAGCGTTAGCGGGAAGAGCGATCAGTGCAAGGTCCGTCTGAGTGGTGTTATGAACGCCCAGCAATAATATGCAGACCAAGAAGCCTATATATTGGGGCTTGTGTACAGCACTGCTGTGTGTCGCATAAGCCAGGTTAAATAGCACCGCCGAAAGAGCAAAACCGACGACTAGCGCAATCCACAGTTGTTTCGTCGGTTTCCGCACGCTTAATCCGCCCGACCGCCGGCGAAAATGCGGGCTACTGCTACTAGCAGGACTGCACCGACGGTGGCGGCGGCGAGGCTGCCCCAGAACCCGAATGTGCGGATGCCAAGCTGGGTGAAAATCCAGCCGCCGATTACTGCGCCCACCAGGCCCAGGATCACGTCGGTGATGCAGCCGAAGCCGCGGCCGCGCGCGATGGTGCCGGCGAGCCATCCGGCAATCAGGCCGATCATGATCCACCAGAAAATCCCGTGCGTTTCGACGTACACGACCCAGCCGTGTTCGGTCGAAGGAAGTTGCTGATGCAGCGCTGCCATTGCCAACGTATTCATGCGCTCTCCTGAATTTATCCCTGGCAGAAAATGTAAGCCAGAGTCTTATAGATTAGCTTGGCGGCCAGAAAATCCGAAGCGTGATCGCGCGGGCGCGGGGAAAGCTCGGCGACGTCCATGGCGACGATTTTTTTGTGGTCGGCAACGGCGCGGATCAGCGACGTAACTTGATACCAATCGAGGCCGCCCGGTTCGGGCGCGCCGGTCGCGGATACAATCGAAGAATCGAAGCCGTCCACGTTCACGGTGAGATAAACCCGCGGGCCGAGGTCTTCCAGCACTTTCGCGATCCACGCTTTCACCGGGGCGCGCACGATGTCCTTGGCCCAATAGACTTTCGTTTGCAGCTTGGAGATGACTTTGGATTCTTCCTCGGAGAGCGAGCGCACGCCCACTTGCACGGCGGGGCACATTTCCACGACGCGGCGCATGGTGCAGACGTGGCTGCCGGGATTTCCCTGATACTCATTGCGCATTTCGGCATGCGCGCCGATGTGCAGCACGCAGAGATCTTTGAATTTTTTCAGCGTGGCGGAAACTAAAGGTGGCGTGAGGGAATGTTCGCCGCCGAGCGCGACGGGAAATTTTCCGGCGTCGAGCAATTCCAGCTGCGCGGTGAAAAGTTCGCGCAATACTTCCTCGAACGTGCCATCCTGCGTATCAATGGGCGGCCAGGTGGCAATGCCGATTTCACGGCTGGGATCTAGCTCCAGTTCCTCGTCGTAGAGTTCCATGTGGCGGCTGGCTTCCAGGATCGCCCCCGGCCCGTTGCGCGTGCCGCGCTCGTAGGTGGCGGTGCGTTCCAGCGGGACGGGAAAAATTACCGCGCGCGCCGTCTCATAAGCGGAAAACTCTTCGGGAAGTCCGCCGAAATTTTGCGGCGGCATGGGCGTGTATCGGGACATGTGGGGTCTAGACTCCTGCGATGCAGTAGAAATTTTTCTTTCGTCTCGTGCGCATTTGTACTATCAATGATGCGCGCGCACGCGCGAATTCGTGCTCCCAGGCCTCTTGGGAGACATACATTACCTGTGAGGACGCTGAATGGCAAAGAAAAAGGGCGCAACCGGACGTATCCTGCACGATCCGGTGGAGGACCGCCTCACTCCGATTTATCCGCTGGATCTTTCGCGGATACACACGATTGACGACATGGTTCGCGCGATGAGCCAGACGGCGTACACCGCACGGCAGATTGGAGACGCGGCGGACGTGCTGGAAGCGATGGCGCGCGATAAAGATTGTTTTATCGTGATGACGCTATCTGGCGCTTTGACCGTGGGAAAAATGGGTTTGGTGTTCTGCGATCTGGTCGAGTCTGGCATCGTAAAAGCGATCGTCTCGACTGGCGCTTTGATGGCTCACGGATTGGTGGAAGCTACTGGCCGCTCGCATTTTCGCTACGACCCGAAAATGGACGATAACGAGCTGTTTTTGGCCGGCTACAATCGCGTTTACGATTCTTTGGAGCCGGAAGTCAATTTGGATGCGGTGGAAGTGGTGGTGGACCACGTGCTGAAGAATTGGCCCGACAATGAAGTGGTTTGCAGTTGGAGATTGAATCAACGCATTGGGGAATATCTGGCGCGGCATGCCAAGGGCCGCGGGATTTTGAAATCTTGCATCGAGCATAACGTGCCGGTTTTCGTTCCGGCGTTCACCGATTCCGAATTGGGGATTGATTTTGCTTTGTACCAGCGGCAGCGGAAGACGGAAGGGAAGGCGCCCCTGCGATTTGATCCATTTTTGGATTTCGAGCATTACGCGACGACGATGCTCAAGACGAAGCGTATGGGAATTTTCACGATTGGCGGCGGCGTGCCACGCAACTGGGCGCAACAATTCGGCGTCTATGCGGAACTGTTGGCGCGGCGCGGCTACGAGAAGATTCCTTTGAAGCGTTACAACTATGGGTTGCGGATTTGTCCGGAGCCGGTGAATTGGGGCGGGCTTTCGGGGAGCACTTACACCGAAGCGGTATCGTGGGGGAAATTTGTGCCGCTGGAGGAAGGCGGGCGATTCGCGGAAGTTTTGGACGATGCTACGGTGGCGTTGCCTTTGATCGTTGGCGCGGTGTTGGAGCGGCTTGGATATCGGCACAAAGGCGGGTCGAAGCCCGCGAAGCGCGCGCCGAGCGCACCGCGGAAGTGAAGGCGTGCCGCTTCGTTGCGCTTTCGCGAAGCGCCGTGTTTGCGCGAGTCGGGCCTGCCTATTTTTCGTTCTGAGCTGTGTTTGCGCATCGCGTGTCGCTGTATTTGCAGTTCCCGCACCGGCAAATTCGAGCGAAATCCATATTTCAAGTGGGGTTGCGATTGCGGTGGATGGCGTGAAGTCCGCCGGCGAATGGGACAACGCTGCCATGACGCAGTTTGCGGTGGCGCCGGGGTGGAACGTGCGCGTGTTTTCGAAGCACGATGCGCAATATATCTATTTTGATTTTGAGGGCGTCACGCATCCGGGCGTCCGGCTGTTTCCGGAGATTATGATTGACCCGCGCAAGACGCAATCGGTGGCTTGGCAGAAGGGGCAGTGGTGGCTGCACGTATCGAACAATTTGTGCGAGGGGAACGGCGAGCCTAACGTTTACGAGCGGAAGAGCAAGTCCTCGTGCACGCACAGGAAGCCGGGCTGGGACGCAAATAATCCGCCAGAAGCCGGTACCGAGATAATCGAAGTGAAAATTTCGTTTGCGAAGTTGGGCGTGGCGTATTCGCCGGGGATGAAGATCGGATTGGCGCTCGACGTAACCAACGCGACGGGCAAAGCTGATCAGAAAACGTACTACTGGCCGGCCAATGCGAAATTCGATTCGCCAAAAACTTGGGGAGTGGCTGTGCTGGAATAAAGGTGCGGACTGACAGCTTACTCTGACTAATCGTCTTCGCCGATGAGGATAGCCGCGGCTAGCACTGTGGTCCAGAGGCCGCGCTTATCACCCACGGCGGATTGCGTGATGTTCATGGTGCGGACGATTTTGTTGGAGATGCGATAGACTTCTTTTTTTTCGTCCCAGGAAAGATCGGGATCGAATTCCACGTTCAGCGTGGTCGCGAGCATTTCCGCCGCGAGTTCCTCTGTGTATTCCCCGGCAATTTCTTCACTTTCACCGAACGAGTGGTGCTCGGACAAATATCCGAACATAGATTTATCGGCGGGAAGCGCTAGGCCCACGCCGGCGGCGATCAGGCGGTGCGGTTCGCGCGTCTGATTTTCGCTGATTACCGTGAAAGCGACTTGGCCGGGCTTGATGTGCTTCAAACCTTCACTGCGGGAAATCAATTTGCAGTAAGGCGGGAAAATCGAGGAGACGCGAACGATGTTGCACGCGGCAATTCCCGCGTTGCGCAAGGCCAGCTCAAAGCTGGATAGGCGCTCGCGGTGTTTCCCGACTCCCTTGGTGAGGAAAATTTTCTTCGCGACGAACGCCATGAGCAGTACCGAACTGCGGTGCCTCCACTGAAACGAGTCGAAAAATAGAGCGCATCGAAAACTAACAAGCACACGTAGCGATGTCAATGGAATTCAGCGT
>Ga0210391_10005424_pt1 | contig 10515 bp, 8 predicted proteins | sample IncBWC12OmetaG_FD_160573 | JGI IMG/M metagenome (GOLD analysis project Ga0210391, IMG submission 160573) | Forest soil microbial communities from Barre Woods Harvard Forest LTER site, Petersham, Massachusetts, United States - Inc-BW-C-12-O ...
CCGGCGAGACGACGATCTGCACCTGCCGGTGGATCAGCGTGTCGTTCAGCTGGCCCACGAGCAAGTCGATGATGCGGAGCAAATCTTCGTCGCTGAGAGCGTTGAAAATAATCACTTCGTCCAGCCGGTTGAGGAACTCCGGATTGAACGCCCTCTTTACTTCGTTCATCACCATTTCTTCGATCGTCTTCTGGCTGGCTTCATCGGCGCCAGACTGGAATCCGATGGAGGTGCGCCTTTGCAAGTGCCGCGCGCCGAGATTCGAAGTCATGATGATGATGGTGTTTCTGAAATCCACGGTGTTGCCGAGACCATCCGTCAATTGCCCGTCTTCGAACACTTGCAGCAAGATGTTGAACACGTCCGGATGCGCCTTCTCGATTTCATCCAAAAGGATGACCGAGTAAGGCGTCCGGCGGACACGCTCCGTCAACTGCCCGCCTTCTTCGTAGCCCACATACCCCGGAGGCGCGCCGATGAGCTTCGACACGGAGTGCTTTTCCATGAACTCCGACATATCGAAGCGCACCAACGACTTCTCCGAACCGAACAAGAATTCCGCAAGGCGCCGCGCGACTTCGGTCTTTCCGACGCCAGTGGGCCCGAGGAAGAAGAAGCAGCCTACCGGGCGCAGCGGAGACTTAAGACCGGCGCGGCTGCGGCGAATGGCGCGCGCGAGCGCGGTAATGGCTTTGTCCTGGCTGATAACGCGCTTGTGCAGTTCCGGTTCAATGCGCAGGAGTTTCTGCTGTTCGTCTTCTTTTATGGAGGTGACGCCGATGCCGGTCCAGCGCGAGACTACCTCTTCGATGTCTTCGCGGGAAACGATGCCGGTCGAGGCATCATCCAGCTTGTAGCGTTCGCGAAGTGTGCGCAGGTTTTCTTTTTCCTTGCGCTCTTCCTCGGAATAGAAACGTGCCTTTTCGAATTCGTGATTGGCGATGGCCGTTTCCATGCGATGGGTAATAAACTTTACGCGCTTCTGCACTTCGCCGACTTCTTCGGGAACTGTTGCCTGACGGAGTTTTACGCGGGCGCCGGCCTCGTCGATCAGGTCGATAGCCTTGTCTGGAAGAAAACGGTCTGGAATGTAGCGATTCGAAAGATACACGGAATAGCGCAGCGCTTCATCGGTGTAGCTGACGGCGTGAAACTTTTCGTAACGTTCGCGCACGCCTTGGATAACCTGGACGGCTTCTTCTTCGTTGGGTGCGGGAACCTTGACGGATTGGAAGCGGCGCTCGAGCGAGCGATCTTTCTCAACAGACTTGCGATACTCGCCGGGAGTCGTTGCGCCGATGCACTGAATTTCGCCGCGCGAAAGAGCCGGCTTCAGGATGTTCGCGGCGTCGAGCGAGCCCTCCGCCGAACCCGCTCCTACCAAGGTGTGCAGCTCGTCGATAAACACGATCGAGTTCTGACTCTCCATCAATTCCTTCATGATGGTTTTGAGGCGCTCTTCGAATTGCCCGCGGTATTTTGTTCCAGCGACGATCAAGGAAAGATCCAGCGAAAGGATGCGCTTGTCGGCAAGGAAGGGTGGGACATCGCCGTCGGAAATGCGCTGCGCAAGTCCCTCGACGATGGCTGTTTTTCCGACGCCGGGTTCGCCAATGAGAACCGGATTGTTTTTTGTCCGACGGCAGAGAATCTGAATGACGCGTTCGACTTCCCCTTCGCGTCCAACGAGCGGGTCCAACGAACCCTCGCTGGCAGCCTGTGTAAGGTCGCGGCTGAATTCCGCAAGCAGTGACGTTTCTTTGGGTCGGGCGGCGGTCGTCTTCTCACCAGAGGTGCGTGCCAACTCTTCACGCAACGTCGAGAGACGGAGCCCGCGCTCCATCAAAATTTCCGCGCCAAAGCACTTTTCTTCGCGCAGGATTCCGAGCAGCAAATGCTCGGTGCCCACGTGCTTGTGCCCGAGACGTTCGGCTTCTTCGGCCGACATGTTCAGAATGCGCTTGCACTCGGCGCTAAGCGGCACTTCGACAGAGGTCGAGATGCGCTCGCGAATCGTGATGCGCGCCTCGATCTCTTTGCGGATCGACTCGATTGATCCTTGTTGCCGCAAGAAACGGTTTGCCAGTGCTTTGTCCTCGCGCATCAAGCCGAGCAGCAAATGCTCGGTCTCGATGTACGGGCTGCCGTACTGGCTCGCTTCGTATCGTGCGAAAAATATGACGCGACGCGCTTTTTCTGTGTAGCGTTCGAACACGTTAGCTCGCTTCTCCCCCGGGGGCTTTGCTCGTTGGGGCCGCAGCCCCGCGAGTTTGCAGAACGCCATGTTCGAGTCCGAGTATCCGGTCGCACCGCGCAGCAAGAGCCAGGTTGTGAGTCGCAATCAGCGACGTCAACCCATGCGTGCGGTGCAGCCGTTCCAGTAGCTCAAACACAGCCCAAGCATTCTGCTCGTCCAAATCTCCGGTAGGTTCATCTGCCAACAGCACCTGCGGCCCAGTGACGAGCGCCCGGGCAATCGCAACGCGCTGCTGTTCCCCTCCGGAGAGTTCCCCTGCGCGGTGATCAGCCCGATTTTCCAGGCCAACCTCCGCAAGCCACTTCCGCGCCATCCCTAGCGCCGAAGTGAAATTCTCGCCGCGCAAGAACAGCGGCATGGCTACATTTTCTGCAGCCGTAAAATCAGGCAACAATTGGTGGCGCTGCCAGAGAAAACCCACCGCGCGGTTTCGGTACTCCGCGATTGCGATGTCATCATTCGTTTCAATGGCTTTATCCGCGAAGTATACTGTACCGCTCGTTGGCGTGTCTAGCGCGGCCAGCAAGTGCAAGAGAGTGCTTTTGCCCGCGCCAGACGGCGCGACGATGGCAACCATCTCGCCTTGCCGCAAACTCAGGTTCGCATCGGACAAAACCGCGAGGCTCTTCTCGCCGCTGCCGTAAATTTTCTTCAGGCTACGCGCTTCCATCACAACTGCATTTACGCCTCGCGCACACGGCGCTCCTGTCGGGACTGCGTGGCTCGCGTTGTTTTGCAGCTGGGTCATTTTGCTCTCAAGCCTGAATCTCGATTGCCCCGGGTTGCTACTTTCCTTCTCTTTACTTAGATGCAACTTATGGCGTCGCAGTGATGGCCGGCCCGTGCCGACAATGTAGCTCAGTTGCCCAAGAGTTTCCTGTTTCTGCCAAACGTCTGCCCGTCACAAAAGTGCCCGGCGAACGTCAGCTTTGGAACACTCCTAAGCCGATTTTTTTCAATCACTTGTAGCGGGCTTTTACTCTTCCGGATAGCGAGGGCGACACCCGGCTTGGCCCGCTGGCCTCTGCACAGTTATTGAAGCAAATGACGCGCCAAAACCAATCCGGTAAAGCCTTTAAATTCAACTCGCCTGCTCGCCAGCTATTCATACCTCAGAATCTCCACCGGCAATAGTTGCGACGCTGCGCGGGCCGGCAGAATCGTGGCTCCGATCGAAATCCCCATTGCGGCCACTGTGATCCAGACACCGTCGAGAACGCTGGGATGAAACGGCACGTAAGAAACCGCGTAGATTTGCGGATCGAGCGGAATCAAATGATAGGTCCCCGCGATCAGGGCAAAGGCATAGCCGACACAGAGTCCGATCAGCGTGCCAGTAAATCCAATGGCAATTCCCTGCCACAGAAAAATTTTTCGAATCTGTTCGCGGCGCGTTCCCATGGACATCAACACTGCGATGTCGCGAGCTTTGTCCGTCACCATCATCGAAAGGACCACAAGAATGTTCAATCCCGCAACAAATGTAATCAATCCAATGAAAATCGCGTCGACCAGTTTTTCCACGCGCAACGCGCGGAATAACGCGAAGTTTTGCTCCATCCAGCTGGTGGCCATAAAATCCTGCCCGGCCATTTGTTCTGCCTGGCGCGCGATCTCGCGCGCGCGGTCCGGATTGTCCAGCCGGAATTCAAGTACGTTCACCACGTCGGTCGTGCCAGCCAGGGCTTGCGCTGCGCGCAGCGTCAAGAAGCACCAGTTTTCATCGTAATCGTAGAAGCCGGAATCGAAGACTCCGGCCACGCGATAGCGGCGCGTGCGCGGAATTAGACCGAAAGGCGTCAAGCGTCCTTGCGGGCTCGTGATCGTCACGTAGTCGCCTGGCGCCATCTTCCATTCGTCGGCCAGTTGCTTGCCCACCATCAGCGCGTCAATGCCATCGGCGTCAGGCGTGAAATCCAGACTGCCAGCAACAATTTTCTGCAGTGCTTCATCTCCGCGCCGCTCGCGTTCGGGTTCGACGCCTTTCGCCACCACGCCGCGCGCCTGACCGCCAAACGACAGCAGCACAGTCTGGTAAGACGCCGGCGTCACGGAGCGCACTCCCGGAATCTTCGCGAGTTTCGACGCCAGCGTTTCGTAGTCGTGGATCACCGCGCCGGGCCGCGTCAACGAAACATGCGCGGTGACCGCCAGCAATCGATCCTGCAGCGTCTCGCGGAATCCAGTGTTCATCGCCAGCGCCATCACCAGCGTCGCCACGCCGGCCGCCACGCCGAGAATTGAAAAAAAAGTCACCAGCCGCAGCACCGCCGGCCGGTAGGGCGAGCGCAGATATCGCCGCGCCACGAACCATTCAAATCGCATGGGTGAATCGCATTAGTGAAAGGATACTTTACGCGCCACCCGCTTCGGTAGCGGAGTCTTGCCGAGGCTCTGGCCGCAGCAGCGGAAAAAGAATCACGTCGCGTATCGATTGCGAATCAGTCAGCAGCATGGTGAGGCGGTCGATGCCGATACCCTCGCCGGCCGTGGGCGGCATGCCATGGCAGAGGGCGCGGATGTAGTCCACGTCGAGTTGCTTGGGAACCTCGTCGCCGCCTTGTGCGATTTGCGCAAGGAAGCGGCGTTCTTGCTCCGCAGGATCATTCAATTCGGAGAAACCGTTGGCCACTTCCATTCCGGCGACGTAAATTTCGAATCGTTCGGTCAGAGAGGGATCCTCCGGCTTCTGCTTCGAGAGCGGCGAAATGTCCGTGGGAAAATCGTACAAAATCGTGGGCTGAATCAGTTTGTCTTCCGCCATGGTTTCAAAGAGCAGGCCTGTCCACTCGCCGTCACTCAATTTGCCTTTGGAAGCAGCATAGGGAGCCCCGGTCTTCTTGGCCCAATCGTTGTATATGCTCGTCGCCTCTCGCGCGCCTCCGGTAGAAGCCAGCGCTTCAAGCGTAGGAGGCGGCGGTGGCTCAAATAGTTCGCCCAAGCCTTCAAGCGTAGGAGCCCGGCGCGCTTCTCGCGGCCAATACTTAATGATAGCTTCGCGCATCGAGAGCCGCTGCATCTTGGAAAAATCCAGCTCCTGTTCGCCGTACTTCACCAAGGTCGACCCGGTGATGCTCATGGCCAGAAGGGCGAACAGTTCTTCGTTCAGCTCCATCAAGTCTCGATAGTTGCTGTAGGCTTCGTAGAATTCGAGCATCGTGAATTCCGGGTTGTGCTGCGTCGAGATACCTTCATTGCGGAAGTTGCGATTGATCTCATACACGCGATCAAACCCGCCGACCGTCAGCCGCTTGAGGTAGAGCTCCGGAGCGATTCGCAAATAGAGATCGATATCCAATGTATTGTGGTGCGTGACGAAGGGCCGAGCCGCTGCGCCTCCCGGGATGGGGTGCATCATCGGCGTCTCAACCTCTATATATCCGCGCTCATCGAAGAAGCGCCGGAGTTCTTGAATAATCTTCGCGCGGGCGACAAACACTTCTCGCGATTTGTCGTTAGCAATCAGGTCTAAATAGCGCTGCCGGTAGCGCAGTTCGACGTCGGTCAGCCCATGCCACTTTTCCGGAAGCGGCAACAGGGCTTTGACAAGAAATGTCAGCTCGTCAACATGGATGGAAAGTTCGTTGGTTCTGGTCCGGAAGAGATATCCGCGGACACCGATTAAATCGCCAAGATCGAGAAGATGAAGAAGGCTAAACCCACGCTCGCCAACAACATCTTTCTTTACATATATTTGTATACGCTTGCCGGAACCTTGCAGATGCGCGAAGGCAGCCTTGCCCATCAGCCGCAGAGAAACAAGCCTCCCTGCCACACGCACTTCGCGTTTGTCGGCTTCCAATTCAGCGGCAGACTTCCCGCCATAGTTTTCCACAAGAGCGGCGGGCGTGTCCGTCCAACGAAATTCTCTTGGATACGGCTCATATCCCAGAGCTTCTATCTGCTCAAGTTTCTTCTGGCGTTGTTCAAACTGCTCGCGGGGCTCAAATTGCAATCGGAAATCCTTTCGGAGAGTGGAATCACGGAGTATAGCGGTCAGCGCCTCTTCGGAGCAACAGCCTGCAAATCACGGCCTTGATTTCCCGGTATTAGTCCTCAATCGGCGGCGAATCACACCTGCAAGAAAACCGTTCTCTTGCAAATGGAATTTGCTATACTCCCGTTCCTGTTCCCTGGGAGATCCATTGTGAGAAACCGTGTGCGCCCCCCCTCAGCCCGGGGTATGACGGTAAAGGATGACTGGCGAGCTTGGTTACCGCAAGAAAAGGACCAGGTATTCCGCGCTTATGTTCGTCTGCTGGAAATCTCTTACAACATGCTGAGTGTTTCTCTGGACGAAGCACTTGCGCTGCGCCAGGGAGGACACAACACCAAGGCCAGTCAGGCTGTTTGCGTCACGCCCGATCTGTGTAACCGTTTTGCTCATCCTCTCGTCGCCTTGCTGTGGTCGCTGAGCGAACACGCCAAACATCACGGCACGGTGCCGAATGCCGCTCCACTCGATCCCGCCAATTTCCAGGGAGCCAGGGGCCAGCGCGCGGCGCGCGTTAGCGGCATGCTCTGCCGCGTGCTCTTCAGTGAACGCACCCAGTTTCTCTATAAGCTCAGCACGCTGGGCGAGATGGTCGATGATCTCAACCGCGATTTTTGTGCCGCCGCTTCGGAGATCGCCAATGGTGGGGCGTGCGATTCCAGTTCCGAGTGGCAAGCGGTTGACGCCGCGCATTACGACCTAAATACCTGCCTTCGGGAAGCCATCGTTCTATTGAAGTCCTTTCTCATGGCGCTTCCCAATGATGAGTTAGAGGCCTTCCAAGCTACCGTCCATACCCAGATGGGCGTATCTCAGCCCAAAAAGTTGACCTTCAGCCAGCGCTTGCTCCGCCATAGACGTATGGCCCCAATCGGGGGAGAATGAAGTATTCAGCCTGAAGGCTGACCGCCAGGCTCAAAGAGCCTGCGCATAATATAGTGTCCCCGCGTGTTTGATTGAGAACAGCCTACTTTTGCGAGGACAACTCTAGGAGGGATTCGGTGCATCCGAAACGTTGGATGCGCCGCAATTGGACCGTTGGCCCGGAACCGACCAAGCGAGCCCAGTGTGACGACTGCTCTACCGTCGCCTAATCGGGTGAATGCCCAGCAGTCTCCTCGATCGGCGACTGAAGCGGAAGCTATACGTCTGGCCCAGGCAGGGGATGCAGCGGCCTTTGAGCATTTGTACGGGCTCCATAGCCGACGCGTTTACGCCCTTTGTTTGCGTATGGTTGGCAACCCGTCCGATGCGGAAGACCTGATGCAAGAGGCATTTCTGCAGCTCTTCCGCAAGATCGGGACCTTCCGCGGCGAGTCGGCTTTTTCCACTTGGCTGCACCGAATGACGGTAAACGTAGTTCTAATGCGCTTGCGCAAGAAGACGCTTCCTGCAGCCTCTCTGGAAGAAACGACGGAGCCCGATGAAGAGACTGGCGGCCCAAGGAAAGACATTGGCGCACCCGATTTGCGCCTCAGTGGGGCCGTGGACCGGGTCAATCTGGAGCGCTCGATTGAAAAGCTTCCGCCGGGATACCGGACCGTGTTTGTGCTGCACGACGTCCAGGGATTCGAGCACAACGAGATTGCAGGCATCATGGGATGTTCGGTAGGCAATTCGAAGTCGCAATTGCATAAAGCGAGGACGCGTTTGCGCGAGCTGCTTCAAGAAGATATTCGCGACCAGGCTCGGGCGGAACGTCACGCTGCAAAAACGCAGGCGGGTCTGGGCGATTGAGTTAGAATGCAGCCAACTGTCTAGCCCGGGGAAGCGTCTTAGTAGTAACAGTAGTAGTCGAGCGGGAAAAAGGCTACCAGGTCTTTAGCCGCGGAGCGAAGTGCCATGCAGTGCAAAGACGTAGAACTTGTGTTGGAGCAGGAAGGGCTGGAGCCTCTTCCCGAAGAGGCCCGCGCGCATTTGATTGGGTGCCGCGATTGCCGCAATTACATTGCGGACCTCACCAGTCTCGTGGACGCCGCGAAGAAGTTGCCTTCGGAAATTACTCCTCCAGATCGAGTTTGGATTTCTCTTCACTCGCAATTGGAAGAGGAAGGGATCATTCGAACTCCGGCTGAAGTTATTCCCGTCGAGACAGTCTCTTGGTGGCAATCGGTTAGCGCCTTTTTCGGCAACCGCACACTCGCGACAGGGATGGTTGGCATCCTCCTAGCGGCTGCTATCGTTTTCCAGCTTCGCAGAGACCGGGTTGAGACTGATGTGCCGCCGGTCCAAACCGCCGCCAAGGTCCAGACCGTGGTTGCTCCCGTGAAAAAGACCGTGGCTGAACCGACCGCTGCGGCGCAAACCGTTACAGCGCAAACCGTCGCGCAGTCTGTCAGCCCGCAGCCATCCGGGGAGTTTGACCGCACGGCACGGGACTTGGACGATCAGGAGCCAATGGCTACCGGCATGCTCCTCGCGAGCAGTTCTCCGATCGACGCTTCGTTGCGCGACAATCTGAAAAAAGTTAACGAATTTATTGCTGAGTGCGAGCGCCACCTGAAGGAACAACCTCAGGACCAGCTGACGCGCGAATACTTGTCGGCCGCTTACCAGCAAAAAGCCGAATTACTGTCCGCGATGATCGAGCGCGGAAGGAGCATAAACTGACATGTGCCTTGGAATGATGGAGATCACCGTGGCGGGGCCGCTTACTTGGGCGAAGAAGAGCATCTTGCCGGTTCTGAGCGCCGGGCTTTTTCTCTGGAGCGCGGCGCCTGCACGCGCCGCCGGCACCGGACAGCGTGTTGAAAAACAGTTCAGCGTCTCGGGGCGCCCCGTCGTCGTGATTCACAACGTGGCCAATGGACGCATCGAAGTCAAGTCCTGGAAGAATGCCGAAGTCAATATCGTCGGCACGCAAACCTCCAACAAGATTGGCTTTGATATCGAGCAAGTGGGAGACCGCGTCGACGTCACTGCCAACGTCCTGGACGCAACGGCTCGGCCTTTGGAACTCGAAGCCGATCTGCAGCTCACCGTTCCGGAAGAAACCGAACTTCAGCTCAAGACCGAGACTGGCCTCATCTACGTTGAGCAGGTTGTAGGCGACATGAAGCTCGAAAGCTATGCTGGGGACGTCCATCTAAAAGAAGTTTCGGGCTACATCATTGTAAAGACCACCAGCGGTTCGCTTGTTTGTACGCAATGCGCGGGCAAGCTTGATTTCAGCTCCATCGGCGGGAACGCGCAGATACTTCAGCCTCAGCTGAATAACGTCAACCTGATGACCACGACGGGAAATGTTCTCTTCGATGGTGACTTCGTCCGCACGGGCCTTTATTCCATGAAGAGCGGCAGAGGCCTCGTGGAAGTGCGCTTCTCCAGTACCGATTCTTTTGACCTGAAGGCGCAGACGGCCACCGGCGTCGTCGATAATCAGGCTGTTGCCTTTCTGAAGCCCGATTCCCACGGCGTGAAGCACATTGCTTCTAAGTGGACCCATGGCCTGTTCGGCACTGTCGGCCAGGGCCTCGCCAAAGTAGAACTTTCCTCCTACAGTGGTACAATCCGCATCATGAAGCGCGATTAATTGTTCGCGCACAGACAGAGCGTGCCCTTTCTGGCTGCTCTCTGCACAAACCAGTGACTCAATCGCCCCCTTTGCGCGGCACATCCGCACGCGCCCAAGTTCTTTGCCTTGCCGGTTTTATGGGTTCCGGCAAGACCACTGTCGGCACTCTTCTTGCGCGCCAGCTCGCGTGGCATTTCGTCGATCTGGATGAACGTATCGAACAATCCGCCGGGCTTACCATTCCTCAGATTTTCGAACGCTTCGGTGAACAGTCTTTCCGCCAGATTGAAGCGGACCAATTGCGCGCCGCCTTGGGCCGCGCTTCCGAACTAAAAGAAGCCACTGTGCTCGCGCTTGGCGGCGGCACGTATGCTCAGCCCGGCTGCCCGGAATTTCTGCGAAACGCCGGTGTTCCTGTGCTGTGGCTCGATTCGCCGATAGAACTTCTGCTTTCTCGCTGTATGACCATGACTGGCCGGCCGCTCTTTCGCGATGAATCCAGCTTTCGCGCACTCCATGCGCAGCGGCTTCCCTCGTATCAACTGGCGGATCATCGTGTGGACAGCTCCGGCGACCCTACACAAGTCGTCGCGGAAATCCTCGGCCGCGGCGTTGTGGTGGCAGGTGGCAGCGAAGCACATCTCGTCGTCGAAAAACCAAATTCTTGACTCGCCTTCGTTAGAATAAGCATCGGAGTTTGTTTCTCCGCTAATTTTATATTGTGCTTCGCGGGCTGCTGCGAAGGGGGAT
>Ga0210391_10005425_pt1 | contig 10514 bp, 8 predicted proteins | sample IncBWC12OmetaG_FD_160573 | JGI IMG/M metagenome (GOLD analysis project Ga0210391, IMG submission 160573) | Forest soil microbial communities from Barre Woods Harvard Forest LTER site, Petersham, Massachusetts, United States - Inc-BW-C-12-O ...
AACAAAAGGACGTGGGCCGACGAAGGCCATATCTCCTTTGACGATGTTGAACAGCTGCGGCAATTCGTCGACGCGGGTGCGACGCAACCACTTACCGACGCGAGTCACTCGGGCATCGCCGTGCTCGGCGGGAGTGAGTGCCTTCTTGTCGGAGCCTTCGAACATCGAGCGAAACTTATAAACCGTGAACAGCTTCCCCTGCTCGCCGACGCGCTTCTGACGGAAGATCACCGAGCCCGGCGAATCCAGGCGCACTGCGATAGCGGCCAGCAGCATGATGGGCGAGGTGATGACGATGGCAATCGAGCTCAGCAGCAGCGAGAACGCGCGCTTGTACAGGCGGAGAGCGGCGCGCACGTGGAAGCCGGGCGAGAACAGCAGCCAGCTCAGACGCAGCGACTCGAGTGGAATTTTTCCGGTGACGCTCTCGTAATATTCGGGGCCGTCCTGGATATAGACGCCGCGAGCTTTCAGGCGCAGCAGCTTCTGGACTTGCATCTTGCCGCGGCGGTCTCCCATGGTGACAACAATGCGGCGAATACTTTGCTCGGCAATGACATCTTCCAGATCGTCGTCGATGTAACGCGAGACGCCGCGGAGCAATTCCGTTTCCGGGCCGACGAAACCGACAACACGAACGCCGAGGTCGGCACGGGTGGCAATCTCTTCCATCAAGGGACGGGCCAGCGGTCCATCACCGTAAAGGATGGCCCGCTCGGAGAACCGCGCCGAGCGGTTCAGGACGAAAAAAAGTTTGCGCCAGGCGGGAACGGTGGTGCCGACGATGGCGACGCCCAGCCAGAGGGTCGTACCGGCTAAGCGAATTTCCGGGAAAGCGTAGTAGAGGACGGAGAGGGTGACGAACGAGCAGCCGAGTACTCCGACCAGCCGTGTGACCACCTCGCGACGATTCGAGAGGACGACGGAGTCGTAGAGATCGAAGTAGTACATCAACAGCAAAAAGACGCCGACCACCAGGCCGATGCGTCCAAAGCCGTTCTCGTACCGGAGATAGATGTTGGCATCGAACGCCGTCCCCGCCCAGAACACTACCGCTATAACGAAACCGAGTGTGACAAGTAATGCCTCGGTCACCGTAAGCAACAGTGTTCGGGTGGGAAAATAGGCGTTGAACAGACGAATCATGCAGAAGCCGCTTTAACCTGGTCCGCTTCCCTTTTGGCTTCCTTCTTGGCTTCCTTCTTCGAGCCGTACCGGCCGTAGTAGTGGGAGTAGTCCACGTTCAGCATCGATGCCTGGTTGAACACCACGCCCAGAAGCTTGGATTTCTCGATCGATTCAATGGCCTTGTTCAGAACCTTGCGGCGGGTGAAGCCTTCGCGTACCACGACCAGCACGCCATCCGAAAGGCGCGAGAGCGATGTCGCATCGGCCATCGGGAACATTGGAGTGGCGTCGAAAAGTATCCAGTCGAAGCTGGTGGCCAGTGTGTCGATCATTTTGGCGAAGCGGTGGGACTCCAGCAACGGCAGCGGATCGTCGACTGGCTTGCCGGCGGGTAGCACCCACAGCGGGGTATCGCGGAACTGGAAGAGCGAGTTCTCAAGCGCAAGCTTGCCTTCGCTCCACTCGGTGATGCCGGGCAGCGGCGTGGGGGAGAACAGGTCGCTCACGGTGGGACGGCGCAGGTCGGCTTCCACCAGCAGAATGCGCTCGTGGGGACGGCGTGCCAGCGTCATGGCCAGGTTCGCGGTCACGACCGACTTGCCTTCGTCGACGGCCGAGCTGGTGATGAGCAGCTTCTGCAGACGACGTTTCTTCTGCATGTGCGCCAGGCGCGTGGCCAACACGCGGAACATTTCGGCTCCGGTGCCGTCGGGCTCGGTCATGGTGACCAGACGTTGTTCGGGGGTGGGGGTGGGGCGAAGAATGCGCTCGGGCGGAACCTTCAACCAAACCGCGTCAACCGGCCCGTTTTCCATCAGTGCTGTCGCCGACCCGCCAACTGCAGACATTTCGGATTGATCTGGAACCAAGGGCGAGTTGGGATTATCACCTTGGGACCGCTGTAACGCTTCGTACACTCGACTCATGGCTAGATTCTCCTCGCTGCAGTAGATTGCATCGATTTTTCGTTTTCAAGTTCCTGGTTATCCATAGTCTTCAGCATGCGGAAGAAGTTGCGGAGAAGGCTGGCTCCGTTCTCTTCCCGCCCGGAAACTGACAGCGGCACCTCTTCGGGCAGGGCTGGACCAATGAGGCGGAAGTCGCCAGCGACCTCGGTAATCATGTCGCCAGTAACTGGCCGCTGTTCGCGGGCGAAAGCATTCACCATGGAGTTTTCGCAAAGGTTGTTGATGATACGCGGAATTCCGCGCGAGTACTCGTGAACTTTGTCCAACGCCTCTTCGGTGAAGACGGTTGGCTCTTTGGGCGCTCCGGCACGCTCCAGGCGCGACAGAACATATGCGTGAGTCTGCGGACCGTCCAGCGGCTGCAATTGGCAGCGCAAAGCGACGCGCTGTTTGAGCTGCCGCAACTCGGGCGAATCCAGCACCATCTCCAGCTCAGGCTGCCCCATCAGTACGATCTGGAGCAGCTTCTGCTGCGAGGTCTCCAGATTGGTCAGCAGCCGGACCTCTTCGAGCAATTCAGGCCGCAGAGCTTGAGCCTCGTCGACCACCAGTGCCGTGATCAGTCCCCGGGCGTGGCGCTGGATGAGAAAACGATTCAGGTCGAGCAGCATTTCGGTCTTGGTGCGCCCCTGATAAGGGAGTCCAAAGTCCGCCATGATGTACTGGAAGAATTCCACCACCGGCAGCAGCGGGTTGAACACATAGCCGAAGGCGATGTTGTTCTTGCGCAGCTCTGACAGCAGGCAGCGGACCAGCAGTGTCTTACCGGTACCAACCTCGCCAGTGATGACGATGAAACCCTTGCGCCGGCCAACCCCGTAGTGAAGGTTGGCCAACGCTTCGTTATGTCGCGGCGTAGGGTGGTAGAAAAACGGGTCAGGGCTAATCTCGAAAGGATTGCGCGTCAACCCGAAATATTGTTTGTACATGCGCTATCCCCAGAAGTAGGCGTAGACCACACCGGCCGGCAGCGACACCAGGATCAGCAAGACGAACGCCACTGCGGCCCAAGGCATCAGTTTGGCTCTGCGTAACTCCTTCGGAGTGGGCAGCGCCGGGATTTCGGCCAACACCGGCAGATGGGTAGCATCCGACAGCGCCTGCTCGCCGCGGATACGGTCGTCGAGGAACTCTGCGCCGAAGCCGAACAGAATGGCCAGCGCAATACCCGCGCCGATGGCAGCCAGTGAGAACTTGAAGCGATCCGGGAACTGCGGCTTGTCAGGCAAACTGGGCGGATCGATGATCCGGAACTGCGCGCCTTCCTGCCGCATTTCCAAGCTGGTCGCCAAAGCCGATTCCTGCTTCTTGCCGAGCAAGTCGGAATAGGACTTCTGCATGTTATCGTCGTCGCGCATCATGTCTTTCATCTCGGCTTCAACGCCAGGAGTGGCGTTCAGTCGGGCCTGATAGACCTGGGCTTCCTGCTGCAGACGCTGGATCTGCTGGTTGGCCTGCTCGAGCTCGGCCCGGTTGAGCTTCATCTGCGTCTTCAACTGCAGGATGGGCATGCCGGCCTGGATTTGCTGGGTGGTAGCGTTGTCGGAGGCTACGTCCTCCCTGGCCTGGGCCGCCATATCCTTCTTCAGCTTCTCCAGAGCAGCGATGGTCTCCTTCAGTTTCTTAACGTCCGGATAGTCGTCCGTGTAGCGCGCCTGCATAGCGGCTAAGTTGGTCTGGGCGGTCTGCAGCTCTTTGTCGATTTCGCTGGGCACGATGCCTGAATCGCTCATGCTCTGGTACTGATTCTGCATGGCATTCAGGTATGTCTCCTGCTGAACCGCACGCTCGCGCTTGGTTTCGGCCACCTCCAACTGCTGTTGCAGACCGTTCAGGATGTGAATGTTGCTGTCCAACTGCTCGGGCAGCGAACCATCATGCTGAGCCTTGAAGGCGCGAAGCTTGGCTTCCTCGTCCTGCATTTGCTGCCCCACGGCCCGGGCCTGGCCATCGAGGAACAGCGTGGTAGCTTCCGACTGCTCCTGGCTGGCGCGAACGTTCTCGTCCACGAAGAAGGATGTCAGAGCAATCGTCACCTTCTGCGCAATTTCCGCACCGGGCGCCTTGTAGGAAATCTTGAAGGCGAGCAGTTCGGCCTTGCCGGTGATGTTCGATTCACCCTGAATCAGGTCCATCTTGATGTCGTCGCGCATCTTTTCGACCTGGTCATCCGGCGAAAAGGAATATCCGGGATACAGATGGAAGCGGGAGATAAGCCCGAGCAAACGTGTGCGGCTTAATACCTGCGTACTCATACTCTGTACGCGGTCGGCAAGATCGACCTGCACGTTGGGCTCAACCAGCTTACTGGGAACCTTCGGCGGTTCCACCAGAATCGTGCTTTCCGAGACGTACCGTGGCGGCAAAAACCATGCCGACGCGAAAACGATCAGCCAGCCGAAAAATAGGGGACCCAGAATCCACCACTTACGGCGGAGCACGATCGCCCAATATTCACTGAAACCTTGCCCTTGTCCTGATCTCTGGTCCTCAAACTGTTCCATGATGAATCACCGTCCAAGTGAATGGCCCCAGACGTAACGGATCGTCACACCCAAACCAGCGGTCGATGTTGTACCCGGGGTTCCGTAAAAGTTTTGTGATTGGTTGATGAAGAGGAGATACACCGCAGCGTTCCAGGCATCTCCGAACTTCCGGCTGAAATTGATGGTGCCCTGCGTCGCGTCCCAGTATTGATGCGAGTGAAAGTAGGTGATCGAGACGCTGTTGTCGTACATGATAGCGGCTGCAAATCCCCAAATGCGGTTGATCGGGCGGGAATACGCCAGCGTCGCCTGGTAAAGGTTGACGGCGCCCAGAATACCACCGCCGTCGGTGACGCGATGACTAGTATTAAGGCGAAGGGTATTGCCCGACTTGCTGTAACTCACCGTGCCGCCTTCGGCGAGATCGAACGCTTGATTGTGCTGCTCTTCAATCAAGCACCCATAGGGCGTGCACAGGATCGGGACTAGATCCTTGGTGTTGGTAACTTCCGGTCCGATCCAGCCGGAAACCGAGAAGGCAGGATTAAACTTATAAGTGACGAAGCCCTCAATCATCTGGACGCCGGCACGAGACTCACCGTGACCGAAATCCAATGCGTTGAAGTTATATCCGGTGCCCACCGAGAAGTGGGGATTGATCAAGTGCTGATAGTAGGCGCCGCCGCCCCAAGTAAAGGAATTCCACAATCCGGTGACACCGCGAAGGTAGTTCTGCAGCGACTCGGTGCCGGCGAAGGTCAAGCTGTCATGACCGCTCAAGCGGTAGGAAATGTCCACGCTACCCGTGTTTTGCTCGATAACGGCTTGCGGGAAGTACACGGTCGGATTGGGATCGTTCGGCGTCGGATCGCTGGTGTAGGTCAAGAACGGCTCGAACGGATTGTCGGTGTAGATGTAGTTGTCCTTAATACGCAACTGCCAGCGCGGGGCAAAGTTCCACAGAATCCTGGCCAAGCCGCTCTGGTTCAAGGTGGTGTAGTTGCTGTAGGGGCCGACGCTCAGGGCGCTTAGGTTAACGCCCCCGGTGTAATTGAGCTGAATCAGCGAGGTCTCGCGAAGCTGGGAGATGCCCACTCCAGCCGACCACATTCCGATGTTCTGCCAATAGTTCTGGCCGGCTCCGCCCAAAACGTAGTCCGTAAGAGAACCGGTGCTCAAGCTCAGAGCGATGCCCGTGTGGTGGGTCACGTCGGTAATCGAACTCAATGGCGGAAGCCACTCGGGGTGATTGAAGGTGGACTGCGGACCGGCAGCAGTCTGCGAGTCGTCGGAGCCAGCCTGCGAATTGTCGGTTGAGCCGGATTGCGACCCGTCGCTGGATCCACTCTGCGACTGGTCGGACGATCCGTTCTGCACCTGAAAATACGGATCGTTGCTCGAGGAAGCGCCCGCCGGAGTACTGAAGCCGAAGTTTCCAGCTCCGGAGGTCGGAGCGCCCGAACTCGTGTTGTCGCTCGAGCTTGAACTGCTGTCGTTCGAGCTGCCCGAGTCTCCCGAGCCGCTCTGTGACCATGCCATCGGGACACATAGCAACGCCAACACTGCGAAGACCACTCCGAGTTGCCGTTTCATATCACCCTCCTCGTGCCTCACAACGCTGGGAAACTACGGTATGACCAGTACGTCGTGAGGCTGAAGCATGATGTTCTGCGCCATGTTCTGACCCTTGATTACCTGCTTGTAATTGAACATGTACTTCTTCTCTTTGCCGTCCGGCATCGCGCGTAGCACATAAATCTTTTTCTGCTTGGCGAAGTCGCGGAACCCACCACTGATCGCAATGGCGTCCAGGATGGTGACGGGATGGACAAGCGGGTAGTAACCCGGCTTGTTCACGTTTCCCATGATGTTGAAGCTCATGCTGTTCACCGACACGACCATGACGGTGACTTGGGGTTCGGAGACTACCTTCTGCAGAGAGGTCGTAAGTTGATCCTGCAATTGTACTGGAGTGAGGCCTATGGCCTTGATCTCGCCGATCAGCGGCAAAGTAATCATGCCATCGGGGCGAACCGGAACCGTCTTGGAAAGCTCGCCTTCCTTCCAGACATGAACTTCCAGCACATCACCGATGCCGATAATGTACGTCTCCGGGCGGATTGCGGGAACCCGGCTGGCCGGAGTATTTGAAGGCGTGGGTGGTAGAGCCTTGGCTTCATTGGGGTCGGCCGAGGTCGGATTAGCCGGCAGCACCGGCTGCGCCGCAGGAGTGGAATCCGATTGCCCCGCGGTGTCCTGCGTGGTCGAGTCCTGCGCATACGCCGCCAGCGAAAAGAGGCCCAGCAGCACTATCAAGGCCACCATAAAATTGCGCGTTTTCACAGCCTGTCCTTGCCAATACATCCTTCACCTCAATTTGGGTTAGTCGGCCTTATCTATGTCGTGTTTCGTGGAACTGGAGCGGCGTTGGGGGATGCCGACTTCCTTGAGCTTGTACAGCAGCGCGCGATAACTGATATCCAGCGAGCGCGCCGCTTTCTTGCGGTTCCAATTATTTGCGTGCAGCGCGTTAAGGATAATACGCGCTTCGAGTTTGCGGACGGTCTGCCGGGTTAATTTTTTTAGCGAGACCGGACCATCGAGCATCAGGCTGTCGACTGGGTCTCGCTCGTTGGGCTCCAGAAGTTCGCTTAAAATCACGTCCTCGGTTCCCATGACGACGTAACGCTTGACCAGATTCTCGAGCTGCCGAATGTTACCGGGCCATGAATAGCGCTGCATCTTTGCCATCAGCGCCGGTCGCACCATGGGAGCTCGGCCATTTAATCTCTCGTTGTAATACTGCAGCAGGTAATCGCAGATAATCGGCAGATCAATGACCCTCTCCCGCAGCGGCGGCAGATGGATGGTCATGGTCGCGATGCGGTAGAACAGGTCGGCCCGGAAATTTCCCTGCTCGATCTCCTCATGCAATTCACGATTGGTGGCACAGACTACACGCACTTCGACTTTCTTGTCCTCTTGCGCCCCGATGCGACTGAACTGTCCGTCCTGCAGCAGTTGCAAGAGTTTCGCCTGCAGCATGGAATCGAGTTCCGCAATCTCATCCAGGAACAGCGTGCCTCGATGCGCCATCTCTACGCGGCCAGGCTTCGGCGAATAGGCGCCGGTGAACGCTCCGCGCTCGTACCCGAACAGTTCGCTTTCCAGCAGGGTGCCGGGAATCGCAGGGCAGTTCACCTTAACGAACGGGCCGGAGGACCAGGGGGAGTAGATATGCAGCAGGCGGGCGATGATGTCCTTGCCGGTACCGCTTTCTCCGGATACCAGAACCGAGAGATTGGCTCCGGCGACTCGCTCCAGCTTCTGGCGCACATCCCGCATCGCCGGCGTCTGCCCAAAGATGACTGGCTCCGGAGGAAGCTGCTGCACGGACAGCGCACTTTCGTTATTCGAGCCAGCCAGCAGGGGCATCGCGTTCCTCAGGATTACCTTTCGGGAAGATCGGTACAAATGAATTGCATTTCTTGCGCCAAGTTGCTGCACATCGCAAACTTATGCGCATAATACTTGCAAGCTGCTGTAAATAAGCAAAATAAATGCAAGTTAGTGGGCTACCATTCGGTCTGGGAAGGCATCAAAGAGCAGCCTTTTGCGCTAAAAATGTGAAAATGTTTTCACTCTGGGGAAGTCACTTTCCCTGCATTCGCACTTTGCCTAATTCCGGCCTGCCTGGTGTGCGATGAGTGGTTCCCGGAACTGTACTCCCAGCAAGAAATACTGGCGGTCAGCTGTACATCGGAGGACGGTCGCCTGAAGTTGTGAGATTGAGCGGGGTAGTTGAGTCTTGTTGGCCAGGGCTACGGGAATCTCGAGCGAGATTTGAGTGCCGGGATCGATGTAACGTCTTGTAGCCAAAAGCACGCCGCCTGCGGAGAGATTCAACGCAGTGGCAAACTCCAGAAATTCCTCCCCGGAGGCAGAGGTCCCGCGGACGAAGAACGGGATGGAGATGGGAAGCCGCTCCCAGCCGCGGCGCTCGGCGACGGATACGGTTCGACGCACTACGATCTCCTACGCTGCCTATCACTGAGGCACTCGGATAACCAAATCGTAATCTGGAATAACCACCTTTGATTGTTATACATAGGATAAATGTGGTAGTACCAGTTGGGGCACGGCCGGTGCAATCTCTTGCGGTTGAGGAGAACGGGAATACCTGCAACGAGGAAAAGATGTTCTCGAAAAGGAAACCAGTTTGCCTATTTGTCAGGATTTTCATCAGTTTCACGTTGACAAGACATGGGTTTGCGGTAAGATGAGCTCTCCCCCTGTAGAGTGCTTCCGCTCTATTTTCCCGAGGATCCGGCAGCTGACTAAACCTAAGACTCACTTTGGTCGAGAGTATGCCTGTGGAACGCAGGTCGGGGATCATTCCTGAGAGTGCGGAGGAGTCGCTTCGCGCCGATGGAAAGGTAAAAGGGGTCGTCCAGATGCAACCAGCCAAGATGTCTTCGGTGCGGCAACCGCTCGAGCTTGTGACCGAAGAGCATTGCAACTGCTGCCGAGACGCATTGGCCTCCGCCGCCCACGAACTTAAGACTCCGTTGGCCATTATGGGGGGCTATCTCCATCTGCTTCTGACCGAAAAGCTCGGACCGCTCAGCCCGCGCCAGGTGGAAGTCCTGACCGAAATGCAGGCCAACAGCGCGCGTCTGTCCAACTTTATCCAGAACCTGCTGACCTACACCTCGCTGAAGGTCGACCGTTTCGAACTGCACTACGAGACAGGCGACATCAACGACTGCGTCCGCGAGATCGCCGAGGTCTGGGCCCAGCGCTTCCACGACAAAGCCATCGCCTTCTACTTCCTGACTAACGAGAAGCTGGAGCAGTTCCCGTTCGACTATTACAAAGTGCAGCACGTAGTTTCCAACCTGCTCGACAACGCCATGAAGTACACGCCGTCGTCGGGGACAGTTTGGCTGCACGTCGAGCCCTATTTTTGGGAGCGGCGAACAGTGTCGCGGCCGCCGTTGGTCGAGCGCCGCAAACAGCGAGTGATTGCTCCCAACTGCTGTCGCATTTCGGTTTCCGATACCGGTCCGGGAATCGCCCACGAATTTCAGCAGGAAATCTTCGAAGAGTACTTTCGTCTGACGCCACAAGGCATGCGTGCCGAAGGTTACGGACTGGGTCTGGCCATCGCTCGCCGTCTGGTTCAAACCGCCGGTGGCAAGATCTGGGTCGAAAGCGAACCCGGCTCAGGCAGCAAATTCTCTTTCCTCGTTCTATTAAACCCCCAGCCCAAGCGCGCCGCGGAGGAGCAATGAGCACTGGCCACATCCTTGTGGTGGACGATGAACCGAGTATGTTGCGATATCTCCAGACTGTCCTGGAGCTTGACTCATACCGAGTGACGACCGCCTCGAATGGCCTGGAAGCAGTTGAGAAAGTACAGCGCGAGAGTCCGGACCTGGTTCTGCTCGACATGGTAATGCCCGGCGCTGACGGTCTTGAGACCCTTCAGCGCATCCGCGAAACCCGCCCCTCGACCAAAGTCGTCATGCTCTCCTGCGTACGCGACACTCGCAAGGTTGCGCAGGCGATGCGTCTCGGCGCACAGGACTATCTCTCCAAGCCCGTCCAGAAGGAAGAGATGGACGAAGTGCTGCGCTTCTGCCTGGAGAATACCGATCCCGCCGCGCCCGGCGCCGGCGAAGCGATCGAAGTCAGCCAGGGTGTTTTCTTCTTCTCCGCAACACCGCAGATGCGGCAGTTGCGCGCGCACGCCATGCAGGTCGCCAAGTTCGATTTCCCGGTTCTGATCCTCGGCGAAAGCGGCACCGGCAAAGAAGTTCTGGCGCATCTCATCCACAAGTATTCCGATCGCGCGCATCGCACCTTCCTGAAAGTCAACTGCGCCGCCGTTCCCAGCGAACTGCTCGAAAGCGAGCTGTTCGGCTATGAG
>Ga0210391_10005426_pt1 | contig 10514 bp, 12 predicted proteins | sample IncBWC12OmetaG_FD_160573 | JGI IMG/M metagenome (GOLD analysis project Ga0210391, IMG submission 160573) | Forest soil microbial communities from Barre Woods Harvard Forest LTER site, Petersham, Massachusetts, United States - Inc-BW-C-12-O ...
CCGAGGTCGAAGGAGGCTTTGATCCTGGCCTGGGCTGCGGGCCGCGTAACCGAGGCCATGCAGGCGTCCCACCCGGCGGCCATTTCCACGTCCGGCGGTAAGCTAGCGGCGTTAACCAGACGCTTTGTGTTGGCGATCGCCCACTTGTCGAACGAAGCGATGCGCGTCGCCAGCGCGTCGACAAACCTGTCGAGCTCGGTGTCTGGCAGCGATCTGTTTACATAGCCATAGTCTTGAGCCAGGTCGCCCCGCATGTCCTCGGATCCCAGGAGCACTTCCATAGCTCTATTTCTGCCGATTAGGCGCGGGAGGCGAGTCATAGGCCCGCCGCCGGCGACCAAGCCGACGCCCACTTCCCACTGCGAAAGAATCGCTTTCTCCCGACTGGCAAAACTCATGTCACTGGCCAAACTGAGTTCACTTCCATTTCCGGTCGCCCGGCCCCGGATCTTAGCGATTGACACGACAGGCGCGCGCGCAATCCGCACTAGTATGTCGGGCCACGCTTCCAGCCCCGTAGGTCCCTGGGGCAGGCTGGTCAACTCCTCCATTTTGACCGTGAAATCACTATGGTTCAGAAAGAACCCTTCGACTGCGCTATCGAAGACTACGACCTTGACCTGCTCATCGGTCTCGATGGCGGTCATGATCTCAGCAAATTCCACGACAAATTCTGGACCCATTAGATTTAGCGGCGGGTTGTCGAATGTGACCCGCCAATACTCTGGTGACGATTGGCTGAGTCGGATCTGCGGCATCTTTGCCGTCTTCGCCGTCTTCGCTTTCGGCGTTGCCTTCACTGTCGCGTTCATCGGTGTCTCCTCTAACAACCAGACTGGAAAGGCTGAAGCTTTATGCTTGCGCCGCAAGATCGCTAGTGCACGTTGGTATCACGATACCTTGGTATCGGGCTTTTCGAACCAATACCATTGTGCAATCGAGCGGCACTGATCCCTGTGATTTGATGATCGTCATAAACGACCACAGGAGCCCCTCATGACACGATCAATCTCATCTTTGAGCCTCGACGACGCTCGACGAATCATTGCAGCGGGTGAACTCAAAGCGACCGAAATCAGGACGCCCTACAACATCGCTGTCACCGACGCCGGCGGCGGTCTGGTCGCCCACGTACGTATGGATGGCGCTTGGCTAGGCAGCGTGGATATCGCAATCAATAAAGCTTGGACTGCGCGGGCTTTTGATATGTCGACCGACGACCTCGCGCGTTTGACGCAACCTGGCCAGCAGGGCTTCGGGCTTAACACGACCAACGACTCCAGAGTCGTCATCTTTGGCGGCGGGATTCCCATCAAGCTCGATGGCGTGATCGTCGGCGCTGTTGGAACGAGCGGCGGAAGTGTCGAACAAGACGTCGCGGTCGCACGTGCGGCGGTCTCGGGCTTTGCTGGACGATGAGGTCGCCCTCCTCCCAGAAATGCTGCCCCTTCAATCCTTGATCCACAGCGGACTCTTCCAGGCTGCCAGAGCCTCCAGGAAGACGTTCAACCTCGATGGCAGAAATTTCCGATTCGAATACACCGCGAAAACAGGGATTTGCGGGGAAGCCCATTTGGGTAACAGCCGTATGAGTGCACCGCTCGCGAGTGCCTCTTCACAGTAGGTTGACGGCAGTAGTCCGATACCGTGACCGCGGTACACGAACGTGCTGACCGAATTGAAGTCGCGGCTCGATATCGGCCCCGAGACATGGATGCGTGCCTTTTTTCTACCGTTGACCAGATCCCAGTCGGTCTCGTTGTTCCTGGCGTTGAGCATCACACACTCGTGCAGTTTGAGGTCCGCAGGTTCGACAGGAAGCTTTCGGCCTTTCAGGTATTCGGCGGCCGCTACGACGTAGCGAATGCTCTTGCCTATGCGGGTGGCCACCACGCTCGAGTCCTGCAGCTCTCCGAAGCGGATCGCAACATCAATATTTTCCGCAACCAGATCGAGGAACAGATTCGTGATGAAGAGGTCGATGCGGATCCGCGGCTGAGTTTTCAGGAACCCCGAGAGGAAGTCCAGGAAGGGCTTCTGACTCAGAATGACCGGAACGGACATCCTCAACATACCTTCGGGCGTCTTCTGTCCCAGGGTCAATACTCGCTCGGCTTCTTCCATGAGGGTCAGCGGCTCTCTGCACTGATTGAAGTACTCGCGTCCCTGCGCAGTTAGGGTAAGCCGCCGCGTTGTGCGCCTCAGGAGCGACACGCCAAGCTTCGACTCCAGCACCGATAACCGCCGGCTCACCGTCGAGATCGGCATACCCAACGAGCGGGCTGCCCGGCTGATGCTCTCGAACTGGGCCACTTTTACGAATATCAGGACGTCGTCGAGGTTCGCCATGGCGTCTATCTTGAGAATCGATAGCCGCTATCGAATTTTATAGGCTTCCGCAAAAGGTCTCGGCCCCTTAGCGTACGCGCAAAATCACACGGCAAATGGGTTCCCCGGTTGATGCTCTCGAACTGAGCCATTTTCACGAATACCAGGACTTCGTCGAGGTTCGCCATCGGGGCACTCTGCCATTTTTGGAAATTAGATTCCAGAGTTTCCCATCTAATCAATCGCTGTGCGCAGCCCGACAATGCGCTGCAAGGACGGGCGATTGGAACTCAGAACCGACAACCACAGCATAAGGTGTAAGACTCATATGACGACGAAACAGAAGACCATCATTGTGACCGGGGCCTCTCAGGGAATCGGTGCCGCGGTTGCCAATCTGTTCCTAGATCGCGGCTACAACGTGGTGGGTAACTCGCGCAATATCAGTCACAAGAACGACCTGCAGCGCTCGGACAAGCTGGCCCTGGTGGACGGCGACATCGGTCTGGCCACGACAGCCGAGATGATCGTCGGTACCGCGGTAAAGCGGTTCGGTTCGGTCGATGCCCTGGTGAACAACGCGGGTATATTCTTTGCGAAGCCGTTTACTGAGTACACAGCCGAGGACTTCCGGGCGTTGTCGTCCACCAACTTGTATGGCTTTATCCATACGACGCAATTGGCCGTGAAACAGATGCTGGCGCAAAACAGCGGCGGCAGTGTGGTGAGCATCACGACTTCTATCGTCGATCATCCGCTGGCGGCGTTGACCGCGTCTTTTCCGATGATCACCAAGGGCGGAATCGACGCGATATCCCGGAGTCTCGCGATGGAATACGCGCCCCAGGGCCTTCGCGTGAACGTGGTGGCTCCAGGCGTCGTGGATACCCCGCTGCACAAGGACAATCCCAAGGAGTTCTTGCGCACACTGTCACCCCTTGGGCGAATTTCTGAGGCTAAGGACATCGCAGAGGCAGTTTTCTATCTCACCGAGGCGAGCCAGATCACCGGCGAGGTGCTGCACGTTGACGGCGGAGCGCATTTGGGTCGGTGGTGATGTCAGTGGCATTGAAGAGGGCTTTGCAACCAATGTTCACGAATACAACAGACGCCAGCGCCGAACGGCGGTTGAAGGAGCTTGGCATAGACCTGCCTCGCCCACCAACTCCGCTCGGCGCCTATGTTGAAGCAGTGCAGGCCGGGAATTTGCTCTTCTTGAGCGGCACGCTGCCAGTGGAGGCGGGAGTCCCCAAGTTCTTGGGACGCATCGGAGGCGAGTTGAGTATCGAAGACGGACGCCGCGCGACTCGCCTGGCGGCGTTGAACGCTCTGGCGCTCGCCAAGGAGTATTTGGGGTCGCTGGACAGAGTGAAACGCGTAGTCCGTCTCGGGATCTCAATCGTCACGACTCCCGAGTTCCGTGAGCATCCTAGGGTCGCGGACGCCGCATCGCAATTACTGGTCAGCATATTCGGAGCTGACAAGACGCCGACTCGCCTGGTCTTTGGCATGGCGAGCCTGCCGGTAGGCGTCTGTGTTGTGATAGAGAGCATCTTCGAAATTGAGAACTGAGCGGTAACACCCGCATTTGTTACAGGAGAGTTATTCATGATCCGCAAAGCAAGAGCGGTCTGGCGAGGCAATGGTCGTGCGGGAAACGGTGACCTTTCGTCCGACTCTGGTGTGCTTGCAAACACGCCGTATTCATTCAGAACTCGATTCGAGAACGAGAAAGGAACCAACCCGGAGGAGTTGATCGCCGCGGCGCACGCGGGGTGTTTCACGATGGCGTTCGCCTTTCGATTGCAGGCCGCGGGGTACACTCCCAACGAGCTCAACACCGAGGCAGCCGTCACCCTCGAACAGGACAATGGGGGCTTCCGAATCAGCCTCTCCGCCCTGACGCTCCGCGCGAGCGTACCTAGTCTGGATCAGGACACGTTTGATCGATTGGCACGGGACGCGGAGCAGAATTGCCCGGTTTCCAGGGTGCTCAGAGCCGAGATCACACTGGACGCGAGGCTGGTTTGAACGCAGATCGGCAAATCCGCCGCGAGATCGCCGACTGTGGCCGTTCATCGGAACAGCGTATCGGTTTGCTGCCCCAACGCCTTCGCGAACCCAGAAATAACGCCGCGGCAGAGGACCGAACAGCAACGTGGATGGGGATTGGCATCGCCGAAATCGGCGCAATGGTCGGTGGACAGATTCGGCAGGGACATCCGCTGCCCGTCGTTCTCGCCACCCTGTGTCAGCTCTTCGATGCGACCGTCAAGGGATACTCCAGCAGTATCCTTCTACTTGACCGCACCGGTGCGAGAGTGCGAAACGCCGCTGGGCCTGGTATGCCAGCCAGTTACATGAAGCAGTTTGAAGGATCGCAGGTCAGGTGGAATGAGATTGCGCCCGGTCTCAGGTTGCATGAGGTTTCGCCGATTCTATCGCTGACAGGCGAGCCGCTCGGGATCTTTGCCGTCTATCAGCGCGAGAGCAACTCCGACCTCCCTCGTTGTCACCCCGCACTCATGGCGCAGTTCACCCACGTCGCAAGCGCCGTCATAGAGCGAATGCGAAGCGACGAGGCGCTCAAGCGAAGTGCCGAACTTCTCGAAAGAACGCAACAGTTCAGTTCGACGTGCTGCTTTTCCTGGCGCGTGGGGACAGACGAAATCAGTTCGTCAAAAGAGCTCCGTCAGCTCTTCGAGCTTGACGCGGATGATGTGCCCGTAACATTTGAGCTGATCGGCGCTCGCATGCATCCGGAGGACATCTCGTCATTCCATAAAATGATCGAACGGGCCAAAAGTGGAGTGAACGATTTTGAGTACGAGCACCGGCTACGCCTGCCCGAAAATTCGGTCAAGTACCTGCGCGTCGTGGCACACCGAACTCGCGATCAGGAGGGCCCTTTGGAATATATCGGTGCGGTCCAGGATGTGACACATCGCCGGCATGCGGAAGAGGCACTCGCCAAATCGCGAGACGAACTCGCGCGAGCGGCGCGGGTTACGAGCCTTGGAGTACTGACCGCAGCGATTGCGCACGAAGTCAACCAGCCCCTGGCGGGAATCGTAACGAACGCCAGCACGTGTCGGCGGATGCTCGCCGTAGATCCCCCGGACGTCGAAGGAGCGCGGGAAACCGCGAGACGCACGATTCGCGATGCGGAGCGAGCGTCGGAGATAGTTAGGCGGTTGCGCGCGCTTTTTTGCAAGAAAGGCGCCACGAGCGAATCACTGGACCTGAACGAGGCGACCCGGGAGGTGGTTGCGCTATCGCTAAGTGAGCTTGAGAGAAACAAGATGATTGTGCGGACCGAGCTTGCCGCCGAACTACCATCAGTTCAGGGCGACCGGGTTCAGCTGCAGCAGGTCATCCTAAACCTACTTTTGAACGCCTCAGATGCGATGAGCAGCGTCGATGATCGTCCGAGGCAGTTGATGGTCAGAACCGAGCGGGACGAGAAGGATTGTGTGCGACTGAGCGTGCGAGATACGGGGGTGGGTTTCGACCCTCAAGCGGTGGACAGACTATTCGATGCGTTCTATACGACAAAGAGCAGCGGTATGGGGATCGGCCTATCCGTCAGTCGTTCCATTATCGAGAGTCACAGAGGCCGCTTGTGGGCCACAAGGAACGATGGCCCGGGAGTCACGTTCTCATTTTCCATCCCTTGCGGACCCCAGGATGTGACCACCGGTGTGAACAGCGCCCGCAGTGCGAATGCAGAGGAACGTCATCCGAGAAGTCTATGACTGTGATGGTCAAACATCCGCTCGTGTCGGTGGTCGATGATGACGAGTCCGTGCGCGAGTCGCTACCCGACCTCTTGAGAGAGTTAGGCTACTCGGCTCGGGCGTTCTCGTCGGCCGCAGAGTTTCTCGCGTCCGATTGCGTGGCTGAGACCAGGTGCCTGATCCTCGACATCGCCATGCCCGGCATGACCGGACCGGATCTGCAACAGGAGTTGACGGTTCGCGGCCAAGAGATCCCGATCGTCTTCATCACCGCTCAAGCGGATGAGACCGTCCGTCCGCGTTCGCTCGAACAGGGGGCCGTGGAGTGCCTGTTCAAGCCATTCAGCGACGTGGCGTTGTTTGAGGCGCTCAATGCTGTGTTTCGAGTGAGCTGAGAAATCTACGCCAGGAGATGTGAAATGATTTCGGCGCGCACATCTTTTCCTGAATCCCGGTCATCTCTCATATCGGGCGACAAACCCATCGTGTTCGTCGTTGATGACGACATCTCGGTGCGCGAATCACTGGAATCGCTGATTTGCTTCGCAGGCTGGCAGCCGCAAACCTTCGCGTCCGCGCAGGAATTCCTCTCTCGCCCCCGCGTCTTCGTGCCGAGTTGCCTGGTATTGGACGTTGCGCTTCCGGACCTCAATGGTCTCGACTTACAGAAGCGCATTGCTGCTGATCGAATTGATATGCCGATCATATTTATCACGGGCCACGGCGATGTGCCAATGACGGTGCGTGCGATGAAGGCGGGAGCGGTGGAGTTTTTGACCAAACCATACGACGACGAGGTACTCTTGAGCGCCATTCGAAACTCAATCTCGCGCAGCAACATTGCACTCAGTCAGGAGTTGAAGGTGCGCGCACTCCGCGCCGGCTACGCGTCTCTCAGCGCTCGTGAGCGGCAGGTCATGGAGTTGGTGGTTTCCGGAATGCTAAATAAGCAAGTTGGTAGCAAGCTCGGCATTAGCGAGATCACGGTCAAGGCTCATCGGGGTCGAGTGATGCAAAAGATGAAGGCCGCCTCGCTTGCGGATTTGGTCAAAATGGCGGCTGCGTTACAGCTTCATTGATGGGCTTGCGGGTCTGCTTCTCGAGGTGAACCTTCGACAAAGCCTCTTAGCAGCACAGCGATCTCGTCAGCGGCGGTGTCCAACGCAAAATGTCCCGCGGCTAGAACGTGAACTTGAGCGTTCAGCACGTCGCGACGATATGCTTCGGGTTCCGAAGGAGCAAAAGAGGGATCGAATTTTCCCCAGATGACCAGTAACCGAGGCTGCTTCTCACGCAACCAAGCCTGCCACTTTGGGTATGAATCGACATTGGTGCGGTAGTCGTAAAACAGATCGCTTTGAATTTCGGCTTGACCGGGTCGATTTAGAAACGCAAATTCATCGGTCCAGAGGTCCGGGTCATAACGCTCCACATCGGGATCCTCGCCCACGTGCCGCGCCCGCGTCGTTGCCAGCGACAGCAGGTTTGCGCGCAGCGTCTCTTCATTGGCGGCACGATCGGCCCAAAACGCCCGTCGCGCCTTCCAAATGGCCCCGAGTCCTTCGTTGTGTGCCACTGCATTTTGAACGATCAGCGCATTGACCCGCCCCGGGGCGACTCAGGGCCATCCGAAATCCGACCGGGCCGCCATAGTCTTGCATGTAGAGCGTGTAGCGAGAAAGCCCGATTGCATCGGTGAAGTGACACATGATCTCAGCAAGGCCATCGAACGTATACGCAAAATGGGTCGGGTGCGGCCAGTCGCTGTGTCCAAAGCCGGGGTAGTCGGGAGCGATAAGGTGGTAGCGATCGGCAAGCCGCGAAAGCAGTGACTCGTACATTCGCGAGGAAGACGGCAGACCATGAAGCAGAAGAATCGCTGGGGCATCGCTTGGCCCAGCCTCTCGATAGAAGATGGAGACCCCATCTACTATTACTGTGCGATAAAAAACGTGCGCGCGCATAGGTCACCCTCCTCAGCCATGCGGTAATCGTTGCGTGATTACGCCACCGTGATTAGGACGGAAGTGCACCGTATCCACCATTGTACAAAGGTATCGCTCGCGCCTCCCGTCGCGAAAGTCAATCGCTGCCCGAGCAGCTTCCAATACGAAAGTATCTCCGATACCAACGTCCAATCGTTTCGTACCCCTACCTCTGATGTGATCGCATCCTAGTGCGGCGTTCAATCCGCGTTGCGACACCCTTTAGAGGAGAATTTCGAGATGAATCCCTTGGTAAAGACGGCGAGGAATATTGAAACGGCCTATTTGGAAGTAGCTGGCTCTTGTGCAAGACGCCTCGCAAAGTCCTTAACATGTGTATTACTTCTGCTGGCTTCCGCAGCGGCCACCGCAGACAACCCGCCGGTCGCGACGCAAATTGTCGATTTGGCGAACAAGGTGGACGGCGTGCATCCGGGATTTCGCGCCTTTCATGCGAAAGGCGTTGTGGTCGAAGGCACCTTCAAAGCCTCGCCCGAAGCTGCCCAGCTCAGCCGCGCAACGCTATTCAATGGCAGCTCCATTCCGGTGACCGCGCGCTTCTCTGATGGCAGTGGTATGCCGACCGTGCCCGACGGCTCGCCCGCGATGCCCCGTGGCATCGCCATCAAGTACCACCTGCCCGGCGGAGCCGTCACCGATATGGTGACCAACTCGTTCAAGTTCTTCCCGGTAGGGACCGGAGAGGACTTTCGTGATCTGCTGCAGGCCATCGTCGCGAGCCCACCCGATGCCCCACACCCGAATAAGTTGGAACAGTTCTTCGGCAGCCATCCGAATGCGCCGAAGGCGATCGGTTCACTCCCGATCCCGGACAGCTTTGCCGACGAGGAGTACCACGGCATTGATGCTTTCATCTTCGTCACCAAGAGCGGCCAAAGGCAGGCGGTGCGCTACGTGATAGCGCCAGAGAAGCTGGTGCACATTACGCCCGAACAGGCAGCCAAGCAGTCACCTAATTACCTGTTCGACGACCTGACCAAGCGGATCGCACAGAAGCCGCTGGTTTTCCACTTGAAGGCGCAATTGGCCGAGCCCGGCGATCAGACCAAGGATGCGAGCCAACCTTGGCCTGATGAGCGCAAGGTGGTCGATCTTGGCGTGCTGACGCTAACCAAAGTCGTACCCAACAGCTCGGAGGCGGAGAAGAAGCTGCTGTTCGTGCCTACGAACCTCACGCCCGGTATCGAGCTCTCTGACGATCCGCTGCCGAGCGTGCGCTCTGCCGCCTATGGCGTCTCGTTCGGGAGGCGCAGCCAGTAGACGCCCCTTGCTTGAAGCCCGCACGAATCCCAAAAAGGTAAATCACATGAATCAAACAGGCACCAATATGAAACAACAGAAGTCTGACGCCGGCGTCATGACAGTCACCATGAACCTCGAAGTACACGTCATCCCCGTGTCCGACGTCGAGCGATCCAAGCAGTTCTACCAGCTCTTGGGTTGGAGGTTCGACGAGGACGTCGCGCCGGCCAAGAACGTTCGCATCGTCCAGTTCACCCCGCCCGGCTCAGGCTGCGCGGTTACCTTCGGCAACGGAGTAACTGCGGCAGCACCTGGCTCGGCAGCTGGCGCGCTGATTGTTTCCGACATCGAAGCAGCTCATGGCGAACTCATCCGTCGTGGCATCGACGTAAGTGCTATGTGGCACGGGGCGCCGTTTCCCCCGGAGGCACGGCTTCCGGGCCCCGACCCGAAGCGCATGAGCTACGGTTCGTTCTTTGCCTTCAGTGATCCCGACGGCAATGCGTGGCTGGTCCAGGAGGTCACAACGCGTCGCCCAGGCCGCATCTAATGCGTAGTGCTAATTGCGTGAACGAAAAAAATGTTGAAGCGGCAGCAGCGAGCAATTCCGAAGGCCGTATCAGCCGCCGCGATGGGCTCAAGCTAGTCGCGGCGGCGATGGCAGCAACGCTGCTGCCGCACACGTCTCGAACTGAGACACTGAGCGAATCGTTACAATCCACACACCCTGAAAGAAAGAGAGAGCCCATGAGCAGTTACATCAAAGTTGGCCAGGAAAACTCAACGCCTATTGAAGTCTATTACGAGGACCATGGCTCCGGATCGCCGGTGGTCCTTATCCACGGCTGGCCGCTGAGCGGCGCGTCATGGGAAAAGCAGACTGCGGCGCTGCTTGCCGCAGGTCATCGCGTTATCACCTACGACCGCAGAGGTTTCGGCAGATCCAGCAAGGCCGCCGTCGGCTACAACTACGACACCTTTGCGGCCGATCTCGATGCGGTACTGAGCACGCTGAAGCTCGAGGACGTTTCTCTCGTCGGTTTCTCGATGGGCACGGGCGAGGTCACCCGGTATATCGGCAAGTACGGCACCAGACGGGTGCGCAAGGCCGTGCTCATCGGCACGCTGGGCCCGTATCTCGTGAAGACGGCCGACAACCCGGAAGGCGTGGACAGGAGTGTTTTCGAGGGTCTGAAGGCAG
>Ga0210391_10005427_pt1 | contig 10514 bp, 8 predicted proteins | sample IncBWC12OmetaG_FD_160573 | JGI IMG/M metagenome (GOLD analysis project Ga0210391, IMG submission 160573) | Forest soil microbial communities from Barre Woods Harvard Forest LTER site, Petersham, Massachusetts, United States - Inc-BW-C-12-O ...
GGCGACGATTTCGCTGGTCTTGTGCAGCATGTAGTCGACCAAGATCGTCGAATCCGGCAGGATCACGCGCTCGACCGAGCTGTGCGAAATGTCGCGTTCGTGCCACAGCGCGATATTTTCGTAGGAGGCCAGCGAATTCGCGCGCACCACGCGCGCGAGGCCGCAAACCTGCTCGCTCGACACGGGATTGCGCTTGTGCGGCATCGCCGAGCTGCCGCGCTGCTCGCCGCCGAACGGCTCCTCGACCTCGCGCACTTCGGTGCGCTGCAGGTGGCGGATTTCCGTGGCCACGCGCTCCATTGACGCGGCCAGGATCGCGAGCGCGGAAAGATATTGCGCGTGCCGGTCGCGCTCGATCACTTGCGACGTGATCGGCGCAGTGGCGAGTCCCAGCCGCGCGCAGATTTTCTGCTCGATCTCCGGGCCCAGATGCGTGCAAGTGCCCACCGCACCCGAAATCTTGCCCACGGCCATTTCGCGCGCGGCGGTCTCGAATCGCGCGGCGTCGCGGCGATTCTCGGCGAACCAGTTCGCCACTTTCAGGCCGAACGTGATCGGCTCGGCGTGAATGCCGTGCGTGCGGCCGATTTCCGGCGTGTCCTTGAATTCCCAGGCGCGCTTTTCCAGGATTTCGCCGAAGCGCGCGATGCCTTTGTCGATCAGACCCGAAGCTTCGCGGACCAACAGCGCCTGCGCCGTGTCGACCACATCATTTGAAGTGAGCCCGTAGTGCAGCCAGCGCGCCGCCTCCACATCGCCCACCGACTCCTGCACCACGATGGTAAACGCGATCACGTCGTGGCGCACCTTCGCTTCCACTTCGTTGATGCGGGCCACGTCGATCCGCGCGCGTTCGCGCAGCTTGCGCGCCGCTTCCCTGGGGACGACGCCCGCCTCGGCCAGCGTCTCCGAGGCCGCCAGTTCCACGTCGAGCCACTTCTGAAACTTGTTCCCTTCGCCCCAGACGCGCCCCATCTCCGCCCGCGTGTACCGTGCGATCAATCGCTGCTCCTCGGATTACCGTAATTCATGGCGAAAAACTCCCTGCTCCATCATACCCGAAACGCGCCTGCGCGAATCCGGAGGCGTCGCCATGGGCGCCAGTGTCTGGCTGGCATTTTTTGACCTTGCGCTCGCGAAGAAACTCGCCCCGAGCGTGGCAGCCTTAGGTCATGCGAGGGGCCGGAGTTGGCGCAGCCGGGGCGTCGGGCGCTCTGGCCGCTATTTCGCCGGTGATGATCGCGTTGCGGAATTGGGAGAACAGATCGGTGAGGGCGTTGGGAGTGTGGGGCATCATGATGGTATTGCTGCGGTTGGTGCCGGCTACTTCTTTCAGCGTGTCGAAATATTGGGTGAGCAGGACCATGGCCATGGCGTCTTTCGGCGTGGCCCCTTCTACGGATTCGGAAAATTTGGCGACGGAATCGCGGAGACCTTCGACGATGGCTTTGCGCTGATTGGCGATGCCTTCGCCCTGCAGGCGCTTGGACTCGGCGTCGGCTTCCGCTTTTTTCACCAGGAGCAGTTTTTCAGTTTCGGCGCGGGATACGGTGGCTTCGCGTTCGCGCTGCGCGGCGTTGATATCGTTCATCGCCGCCTTCACTTTTTCGTCGGGCACAAGATCGGTGATGAGCGATTTCACGATCGAGTAGCCGAATTCGCTCATCGAGGCATCGAGATTGTTTTTCACGTCGATGGCAATCTGGGATTGCTGGTCGAAGGTTTCATCGAGCGTCATTTTGGGGACGTGGCCGAGGATCACGTTGTAAACGAACGATTCGATCTGCTTGATGGGGTCGGACAGCTTGTAAAAAGCGTCATACACCCGATCGGGCATCACTTTGTACTGCACGGAAATTGGAATCTGGACGAAGACGTTGTCTTTCGTCTTCGTTTCGACTTTCACGTCGAGCTGCTGGACCTGGAGGCTGATGTTGGCGACGACCACATCCAGATAGGGCGCCTTGAAATTCAGGCCGGGCTGCGCAATGCGTAAGAATTTGCCGAGGCGCTGGACGACGCCGGCGTGGGCCTGCTCGATGGTGAAAAATGAGCCAAAGAAAACGCCGAGCAGGAAAATAGCCACAATTCCGCCGAGCACGAGCAGAACGATTGTTGCGGGTTCCATGGACGCCTCCGAGAGTTAACCAGAAGATACATCAACCAGCGGAAGCGGGAGAAATAAACTGAACAGCGTGATGCAGATGCATAACGCCGTGGCATCAAGACGCCGCAGGGCGCAGAGGATCAAAGGCGAATTTCGGCTGTGCGTACTAGCACCCTGAACGATCGAAAATACGATAAACACAGGGGAAAATCACCGGCGGCGCGATGCAGGCGGAGAACAACCGTGATACACTCCGCGCTTCCGATGGGTATTTTGGGCAGAAATGTCGGCCGCTTGCTGGTGGCGCTCGCCTACATTTGCGCGGGTGTGTCTGCTGCCGGCGCTGCGAGCGACGATCCAGCGCCGCGGGCTGCGAAGGGCGCGTCTTCGCCTTCCGTTTCGGCGGCGGTCCCCACTGCGAGCGCGGATCGTGTGATTGTGGTCGGGATCGTTGGCGGGTGGATACGGGCCGACAATCACGACGACCACATCGTGCAGCTGGCGGATCGGTTGAATCGTGAGTACGGGCCCGGCGTGCACGCCGAAATTTTCGAGAACCATCATCGCGAGCAGGCACGCGAGCGGATTCTGGCGCTGCTGGACACCGACCGCAGCGGGACGCTCGAGCCGGGCGAGAAGCAACAGGCGCGGATCGTGCTCTACGGTGAAAGCTGGGGTGGGTCGGAAACGGTGATGCTGGCGCGCGAGCTGCAGGAGCGCGGGATTCCAGTGATGCTGACGGTGCAAATCGACAGCGTGGCAAAAATGGGAGAGAACGACGAAGTGGCGCCGGCGAACGTGGTGCAGGCAGTGAATTTTTATCAGCCGCACGGGATCATTCATGGATGCCAGGCGATTCGGGCGGAGGATGCGTCGCGGACGCAGGTGATCGGGAATTTCCGTTTCGATTACGAGAAGCATCCCGTGCCGGTCGGCGGGGCGAGCTGGTTTGCGAAAACTTTCTTGCGGCCACATGTGTCGATTGAGAATGACCCGGCGGTTTGGAGCAGGATTGAGACGTTGATTCGTTCGAAGCTGCCGGCGCCCGCCGTGCAGCAGGACACGACCTCGGGGCTTACCACAGAGAACACCGAATAGGCGCAGAGCACACCCAGAAAATCGAAGAATTACCGAAGAGAAAGAATTTCGGCTAGAGCTGGAACGGGCCGAGGGGGATGTGTTGACTGGCTATGTGGAGTGTGCCGCGAAAGGCATATTCCACTGGGCGGCGATTGAGGGCTTCCTCGGCGGAGATGCGGGCTACTTCGGGGTTGTTGTTCTGCTCGGAGAGGTGCGCCAGGACGACGTGGCGGGCGCGTCCATCGAAGACTTCAGAATCGGAGAGAAAATCGCTGACCACGGCGTTCGAGAGGTGGCCGGTGCGGCTCATCACGCGCTGCTTGATGTGCCAGGGATAGGGGCCAACCTTGAGCATTTCGAGATCGTGATTGGATTCAAGGATCAGGAAGTCGGCTTCGCGGAGATGCTGTTTGACGAGCTCGGGGAGGTAGCCGAGATCGGTGACGATGGCGACTTTCGTGCCATTGGTGCGGAAGGCGTAGCCGACGGGATCGACCGCGTCGTGCGGGATGGCGAAGGGATTGATTTCGATGTCGCCGATCTGGAAACGCTCGCCGGGGCGAATGTGCTCGAAGCGGTCGATAGTGGCTTTCTTGCCGGGCTTTTCGGGATCTCCGGCATACATTTTCACGATTTCGCAGTGTGTAGGCTCGGTGAGGTAAGCCGGGCAGTTCCAGTGGCGCGCGAGCATGGCGACGGCGCTGGAATGGTCGGAGTGCTCGTGAGTAATCAGGATGGCGTCGACACGATCAGGACGCGGGCGGCCGAGGACTTCAAAGCGGCGGAAAATTTCCTTGCGGCCGAGGCCAGCGTCGATGAGGAGAGTGGTGTGCTCGGTTTCGAGCAACGTGGCGTTGCCCGTGCTGCCGGAAGCGAGAATCGAGACGCGGAACGAGATGCGAAATCCCCGCTGTGGATGATGGCAAAGTGCGGAGACGAGGTAAAGAGAAAACTTGGCCACGGAGGCACGGGGAAAGACCACAATTCAACCGCAGATGAACGCGCATCCACATGGATAGCGGCAAAGCTGGCGGCGAACGTTCACAGATACGTGCGCATAGCACGGAGAGAAGAAAGAAAGCCGGTTCACCGCCTGGGCCTCGACTAGAACGCGAGGTCGGCGCGCGTGAGCTTAAAGCCGTTGAGGTTGCCGACTACGCTGGCGGCGATTCGGGAGGGTTCGAAGAATTCGCGGGCGATTTGCTGGACTTGCTCGGCGGTTACGGCTTCCAGCATGGCGATCAGCTCGGGGACCGTGAAGTGGCGGTCGAAGTACATGTGGTAGCGGGCCAGGTTGCTCATGCGGGCGCCGGAGCCCTCGAGGGCGAGTAAAGTGGCGCCCTTCAGGTGGTCCTTGGCGCGGCGGAGCTCTTCTGCTTCGATCGGCTCGTCGCGCATGCGGCGAAACTCCTGAAGGACGGATTCGACTACTTTTCCGGTGGTGTCGAGCGACGTGCCGGCATAGACAGAGAGAACGCCGGTGTCGCGATAGGGACTGAGATCGCTGAAGATGGAATAGGCGAGGCCCTGGCGCTCGCGAATGTTTTGGAACAGGCGCGAGGACATGCCGCCGCCGAGAATGTTGTTCATTACGGAAACGGCGAAGCGGCGGCTATCGGTGAGAGGCAGCGCGGGCACGCCCATGCACAGGTGTACCTGCTCGAGCTCGGACTTGGAGCGCAGGGTGATGTGCGGCGTAGCCTCGGGCTTGGGATCCGTGAAGGAATCTTCGTCGCGCTCGAGTTTCGAGAATCGCGCGGCCACGAGTTCGACCAGATCGGCGTGAGTGAGATGGCCGGCCGCGGTGATGACCAAGCGATTCGGCGCATAGCATTTTTCAAACCAGGACTGAACTTTCGCGCGGGTGAAAGCGGAAACGGTTTCGGGCGTGCCGAGGATGGGCTTGCCCAGCGCGTGGGGATGCCAGAAATTCTGCGTGAACAGCTCGTGGACGAGGTCTTCGGGATTGTCCTGGGTCATGCGGATTTCTTCCAGGATCACGCCCTGCTCACGCTCGATGTCTTCTTGCGTGAATTTGGGCTCGAGGACCATGTCGGAAATGATGTCGAAGGCTTTGGCGAGATGCTCGTCGAGGACGCGCGTGTTGAAGCAGACCATTTCTTTCGAGGTGAAGGCGTCGAGCATGCCGCCGAGCGAGTCGATTTCGCGGGCGATGTCTTGGGCGGAGCGGCGGCGGGTGCCTTTGAAAACCATGTGCTCGATGAAGTGCGAGATTCCGTTGAGGTCCTCGGGCTCGCGGCGGGAGCCGGAGCGCAGCCAGATTCCGACAGAAACGGAATGGACGTGGTCCATCGGCTCGGTGAGAACGACGAGCCCGTTGGGCAGGATTTCCTTGTGCATGGCGTGATTGGAGTCTTGGACCATTCAGCCTCCCATTCTGGCATGGCGCAGCGGTGGTGTCATTGCAGTTCGCAGCAATTGCTTGCTTGACGACGCGGCCAACGCGGAGCGCGGGAAGAAAGGCAAACCCGCGCCGAGCTACGTGACGACGTTCATCGCAGGGTAGCTACATCGAAGAGAGGCTCGGGCCACGGAGTCGTGCCCGGGCAGCGTGCTAAGATTGAATCGAGATGCCTTCTGAAACTTCCAGCGCGGGTGTGAATCTGTTGGGAAAATCCGTGGACGAACTGCGCGAATTTCTGGCCGGGCTTGGCGCGCCGGGGTATCGCGCGGCGCAGATTTATCATGCGCTGTATGCGGAGCGGCGGCTGGATTTTAGGGCGATGACGAATTTGCCGGCGGCTCTGCACGAGTGCCTGGAGCGGGAGGCTGCGATTGCGCTGCCGCGAATTGTTCGAAGACACCTGTCAACGGACGGGACGGTGAGGTACGTGCTAGCGCTGGGCGAGGGGAAGCCGGCGAGCGTCGAGACGGTGTTCATGCCGGAGGAGAACCGGCAGACGATTTGCATTTCGACGCAGGCGGGCTGCGCGGTGGATTGCCGGTTTTGCCTGACGGCGACGCTCGGGCTGGTGCGGAATTTGACGGCGGGCGAAATCGTGGGGCAAGTGCTCGTGGCGCTCGAAGACAATCGCGGGGCGCTGAAGCCGCAAACGAATATCGTGCTGATGGGGCAGGGCGAGCCGCTGCTGAATTACGACGCGGTGATGTCGGCGCTGCGAATTCTGCTGGACCAGAAGGGAGTGGCGATCGCGCCGAGACATGCGGCACTTTCGACCAGCGGGATCGTGCCGGGAATCGAGCGGCTGGCAAAGGAAAAAGTGCGGCCGAACCTGGCGATCTCGCTGAACGCGTCGTCGAACGAACAGCGCGATCAGATAATGCCGATTAACCGGAAGTATCCGCTGGAAAAACTTCTGGACGCTTGCCGGAAATATCCGCTAAAGCCGCGGGAATGGCTGCTGTTCGAGTACGTGCTGCTGGGCGGATTCAACGATTCGCCCGAGGACGCCCACCGCGTGGTGCGATTGCTGGCAAATTTGCGGGCGAAGGTGAATTTGATTCCCTGGAATCCGGGCGATCTGCCGCATAAGAGGCCGGAGGGGGGACGTGTCTCGGAATTTCAGCGGATACTCATCGACAAAGGGGTGCCGTGTTTTGTGCGCGATTCGCGGGGGCAGGATGTCATGGCGGCGTGTGGGCAATTGGCCCTGGCAGAAACAGCCGCTGCGTTGTGAATCTTCGTTGCTGGCGGGACGCCGATGCTACTTGATCCCGATTGCGGCTATCAGGCGCCCGGTCGTTTTTTCGCGGCGGTAGCTGAACAGCAGGTCGGAGCGGCAGGCGGTACACAGGTTGGCTACCGAAATCTGGCGCGGGGGGATGCCGGCGTCCGTTAGGATTGCGCGATTGGCGGCGAGCAGATCGAGATGGACGCGGAGCGGCGGCGGTGCGTGGCCGGGGGGCTTCATGGTGAGCCAGGGGAGCCAGTTCGGATCGCTTTCGCCAGACGCGAGTGCGTCGAACGGGCCGTCGAACCAGGCGCGGGCGTCGGGAAATTGCGCGTCGAAATCGCGGGCGACGTCGGAGCCGACTTCGTAGCAGCAGCGCCCGATCGCGGGGCCGATGGCGGCGATCACATCTTCGGGGCGCGTGCCGAATTCCATGGTCATGCGGCCGAGAGTTTTTGCGGCAATGCGTTTCAGGGTCCCGCGCCAGCCGGAATGGATTGCGGCGATGCCGCGCTGCTTCGTGTCCGCGAGGAGCACCGGGACGCAGTCGGCGGTTTGGACCATAAGCAGGATGCCGGGATCGCGGGTGAAAAGCGCGTCGCCTTGCAGAGCGTCTTTCCCGCTGGCGCTGGATGCTTCGACGATTTCCGCATTCACACGATGCGCGACGTCGGAGTGAATCTGGCGGAGGGCGGCGATGCGCATATTTTCGGCGCCGATGGCATGGAAGAACTTGCTGCGATTTTCTGTGACGCGGGCGCGGCTGTCCCAATCGGTGAAGCCGAGGTTGAGGACGCGCTCGGTTTTTGATTTCGTGGAGTGGGACGCCGCGGGCAGGCCGCTTGAGCCTCCTGGGCGCGTGCTGAATCCGTGGACCAACCAGTCGAATTTGGCGAGCGCGGGTGATTCGAGGATTTGCAGGCCGGCTGCGCGGCGTGGTTTCCATTCGCCGGAGCTGCCGGCGCGCCCGGCGGATTTTTTCGTCATCTTCTTCTTTGTGGCAGCTAGCGGCATGGTACTGATTTTGCGAGTTTAGCGTGAAACGAACAGAAGCGTCTCGCTCGGCGGGTTTGCGAGGACAATGGTTGCCGCTCCCTCGGGTATAATCTCCGTACAGGCACCAAATGATCGTCGGACTTGGGCTCGATATCGCTGAAATCGATCGCATTGAGGCGGCTATTGCGCGACGTGGCGCGCCGTTTCTCGAGCGGTTGTTCACGCCCGCCGAGGTGGCTTACTGCGAGCGGCATAAGAACCGATACGAGAGGTATGCGGCGCGGTTCGCGGCGAAGGAAGCGGCGATGAAGGCGCTGGGGACGGGCTGGAGTCATGGCGTGCGCTGGCGCGATATCGAAGTGACGCGCGAGCGCGGAGGAAAACCGACGCTGGTTCTCGCGGGCGTGGCGCGGGAGATTGCCGACCGGCTGGGCGTAAGACATATCGCGATGACGATTACGCACAGCGGGAATTTGGCGCTGGCGCAGGTGATTTTCGAGAATTAGCCCTCATACGCATCGCTCCTCGGCTGACGGCTTGGCGAACGCCGCACACGAAAAGAGAGATTCCTGGCCCTGCTGAAATGTGTCGGGACTTCGGAATGACACACCGCACCTAATCCAATGACACTTCGTGCCATTCGTTTGCGGAGTGGCGGCCAGCGATTTGGACCTTCAGGTAGTTTCCGGTTAGCGCTTCTGTTTGCGTGTCATCACCGCGGGCAAGTGTGAGCGCGCGGGTGCTGCGGCCTGCCTGCGTGGCGCGGAATTCGGCGGCTTTCTGCTGGCTTAGGTCGCGGAGCGTGCGGGCGCGTTCACGAATGGCGTGTAGGGGGACGCGATCACCAAGGGGGGCTGCGGCTGTGCCGGGACGCTCGGAAAAAGAGAAAACGTGGAGATAGGTGAACGGGAGGCGCTCGATGAATTCGAACGTCTCGCGGAACTCAGCGTCGGTTTCACCGGGGAAGCCGACAATCACGTCCGCGCCTACGGCCGCGTCGGGCAGCACGTGGCGGATCAGATGCAGGCGCTCGGCGTAATGAGCCGTGCGATACCAGCGATGCATGGCGCGGAGGATGCGGTCGGAGCCGGACTGTAGCGGGATGTGGAAATGGCGCGCGATGCGCGGGGACGAAGCGACGAGCGCGACGAAATCTTCTCTGACGTCCTGCGGCTCGATGGAGCTGAAGCGGAGCTGGTCGAGCGCGGTCTCGTCGAGAATGCGGCGGACAACTTCGGCCAGGGCGGCGCGCGGGACGAGGTCGCGGCCATAGCTGCCGAGGTTGATGCCGCTGAGGACGATTTCCTTGGCACCAGCGGCGCACAGGGCGCGGACTCCGCGGACGACTTCGTCGGGCGGCAGGCTGCGGCTCGTGCCGCGGACGAATGGGATGACGCAGTAGGAGCAGCGATTGTTGCAACCGTCCTGGATTTTCAGGATGGGGCGGGTGCGGTCGTGCGTGCTGAGCGCGGCGGGCGCTGTTAGCACGGTGGATTGGGCGAAGATATCGCCGGTGAGGATTTTGGCTGGGCCGCGGGCGAGAGAAAGCGCATCGGCTTCAAGGTCGGCTGCCAAGACAAAGTCGTTCGACGCGGCGCGCGGCTGATGGGCCCGCAGAATTTCCGGAATTTCCCCTTGATGTGAATTGCCTACCACCCATTCGACGCCTTCAATCGAGGCCAGTTCGTCGGGCGCGCGTTGCGCGTAGCAGCCGGTGACGACGATGCGCGCGGCGGGATTGGCGCGGTGGATTTTACGCACGGCTTCTCGCGCTTGCGCATCGGCCGCAGCGGTGACGGTGCAGGTGTTCAGCACGACGACGTCGGCGGCATTTTGGTCGGCGGCGAGCAGGCCGCTGGCGAGCAGGGAGATGGAAAGCGCCGAGGCGTCGGCCTCCGTAGCGCGGCAGCCGAAATTTTCGATCGAGAACGTAGGCATCGAGTGTGCTGTGCGCGCTGAAAGTCGCACCTAAAATTATAACAGCGAAACGGATCCCCGACCCGAAAGCGTCGAGTTTAGCGGCAGGCGCGAGCCGCGCGGGTGATGATATACTCCCGCCGAAAACGAGCGAAAGAGAGGAAATCATGAGCGAAGCGGCTGCAGCAAAAACCAATCCGCTGGATCCGAAACTTTTCAGGCCCGAGGCGATTTCTCCGGAAGTGGCCGCGGCAAGCGAGACGTTTCGCAAGGCGCTTTCGGGCGGGCCGGATTGGTGGGACATCGGTGCGGCGGCGTTTCGCGCGGCGGCGGCCAGCGGGCGCGGACCATTCCCGCTGCCGGAAAAGTCTCCGCGCGGACGAACGATCGAAATCGATGGTAAGGGCGGGCACAAAGTAGCGCTGCGCGTGGTGGCGCCGGACAGCGCGAAAGGAATTTACCTGCACATTCACGGCGGCGGTCTGGTGCTTGGGTCGGCCATGGGGCAGGACATGTTGCTGGAACGCGTGGCCGGCAGCACGGGCATGGCGGGCGTGAGCGTGGAATACCGGCTGGCGCCGGAGAATCCTTATCCTGCGGCGTGGGACGATTGCGAATCGGCGGCGGCATGGCTGATTAAGAATGGCAAATCGGAATTCGGCACAGAGGTGGTGACGATCGGCGGCGAATCGGCGGGCGCGACGCTTTCGGCTGCGACGCTGTTGCGCATGCGCGACCGGCACGGCTACACCGGGTTTCGC
>Ga0210391_10005428_pt1 | contig 10512 bp, 6 predicted proteins | sample IncBWC12OmetaG_FD_160573 | JGI IMG/M metagenome (GOLD analysis project Ga0210391, IMG submission 160573) | Forest soil microbial communities from Barre Woods Harvard Forest LTER site, Petersham, Massachusetts, United States - Inc-BW-C-12-O ...
GCGATGCCAGGCCACAACCGTTTCCGGGGTTGACGATGAGCAACGCGAACGCCAATGGCGCCGGACGGGGTAGAGCGAGACCCAGGGGAGACGAGCGTTCGAGGACCCCGATTTGATGGCGCAGAGCGAGGATCCCGAGTCGGATTCAGGGCGCGAACGAAGGATCGAACCCAGTGTGATGAGAACTGCGGGCAGGGAAGTGGGCATCGAAGGAGAGAATTCAGAGAGCAGTATAATTCGTTCCCGCTCACCTTTCGGATTTTCGAGAGGCACAGTCAGTGAACCATCATCATTGCTGGAAAAAGAACGCCATTCAAGAACGGTCTGTCCTATAAGTGGCGGAGTGGGTCCTCGATGCTCTCGGTAGTTGTCTTCGTGGTCTCGCGTTCGAGTGACTTGGTGACGAGCTCCTTTGAGTTCAAAGCCACCGCCAAAGCCAGGGCGAGCACAATCCCACCGAACAGAATGCCGAACGCGAGCTCGACAATGCCCGAAGCAATTTTAAGATGTTCGAGAGCCATCGCCACCGCCAACACAATCACTAACCACTTCACGCCTACGCTCAACAGGCGCCCGTACTGGAAGTTCATATTTACAGCGCCAATCAGAACGCTTCTTGCCAGGAAGCGGGCAATGATGCCTCCCGCTAACAGGACCATTAAGGCGCCCAGGATGTTCGGTACATAGGCAAAGACGCTGCGTACGAGGAGAGAGGTCAGTTCGGCATCAAAAGCCGATACACCGATCAGGAGTCCAGCCACGACGACTGAAGCGGCGACGAATCGTGATACCAGAACAGAGGGACTCTTCATGGGGGACCACTCCGCCGGTGAAGGGAAGCCCCATCCGACGAGCCGTTCATCAAACCGAATGCTGACAAGTAACCGGCGCACTATGATGGCCAGGATCCAGGCCGCTATAACAGAGATCAGGAGGGCCACAAGGAGCGCCACCAGTCCGGGCAACAGCCCGGTTAATGCGGTTATGAATCGCGTCGTTGACTGATCCAAGGCTTGCTTGACTTGCTCCTTCATAAACAAATCCCTCTCTCACATAGCTCGACTATGGGTTGAACCGGTCAGGCCATCGCCACCGGGACACGAGATATGGTTTGGAGACTTCGTAAGCGTTCGAGAGGCACTCAAGTCGGCGCTCCACTGCGCCTTCTTCGGCAGCCTCCACTTCCTTCGCATAGCCCGCCGCCCATCCCAGATACAGAGGAGTCATCGACCGGAGCAGATGCTCACGGTTGATGGTACGAAGACGGTGGGCTAGTGCGAAGTCATACACGATTCGAGCCCACAATTCATCGGGCATCTGGAATTGCTCTGGCGTCGAACGCGAAAGCTTTCTGAGTTCCAGCAAAGTCGCTGGCGGGAGAACCAGCCCCCAGATCTCTTGCAGATCTCGATTTCCCAGTTGAAACAAATCCAACAGGCGGTTCACATCAATGGTTGCGGCGTCATGGGAGGCTGTCTGCGGCTCGCCAAATCCAGACACTGGAATTGACTCGCGCGTTTTTTGCCAGCAAGCCGCATTTTTTTCCATGGCCAGAAACACCGGGCCCAGGGCTTGGACCAAAAGGGAGCTGATATTCGTCCAATCCGTGGGTGGGAGGATGCGGGGTCCAACGTGCACTTGGCAGACGCGAAGATTGTCGCAGATCGCAACCGGCGCGAGTGCTGCGAGCGGATGAATCCGATGGGCGTTGCCATCGCTTCCGCTGAGCATTTCGAACAACGCTCGCGAAAATCCCAAGTCCGGCCCTAGCGGGTTTTGGAGCCGCTTTCCGTAGAGACATCGGATGAGGGGACTGATAATGCTAACATTTAACAATCCCTCGAACTTTCGGCGAGCATAGTAGGGAACTGCCAGGTCAAACCCTGTTTCCAGCACGGGTTGCATGAGGTGGTAGACCCATTGTGGGGTTACCCCTTCCAGCTTCGAGGCAATAATGCAGCCGGCTTGAGCTCCCAGTCTTTTGCCGGCAGCGAAAAGCGATAGGTAGGCGGCGGAAATGCTCTGCATCGGAGTCCCCGAACTGTCCGCCCCGATTGGCGGCCAGGGGACGAAGGTCAACCGCGGCCCTTTCCCGGAACTCGCCGAACCAGCGTGAGCCTGGACCGAACTCGCATCGCCCCAGAGAATCACAATTCGCAAGTCTCCATGAAGCGTTCGCAGCGCCTCATGCACCGTCGCCACCGACTCTTGATCAAGACTAGCCAAAATCCCAACGACCAGATCGGCTGCGTCTATTTGTTCGATCTTTTCCAGCGCCTGCTGTGGGATGAAATCACCTTCCACTCTTCTGCCTCGGTCTCAGTTTTCTTCTCCACTGCGGGACAAGATGTCCCTCCAGTGCACGATTCACTCATGGCACCAGCAACATAATCCCCATCAAAGGGATACGCAACCACGCGGGGCGGCTGTTCAACTCATAAAGCACTTCGTAGAGTGCCTTATCAAGCAGGAAAACATTGAGCAGCTTGCGGAAATCGGCATTCCCAGGCGGCAGAAAATCGGGGCCTTGCGCGGCTTGATGATACGCGCGCAAGAATTCCGCAGCCGCCGACCGTTCCCAAAGCTGCGCCCAAGGTTCGAGGCGAGTCAAATCTTCTGGGTGCCGGGAGGTATAGTTCATGAGACCGGCATAGGCGGCGTAACCGAAGGACCGCAACATGCCAGCGAGATCTTTGAGCGGGCACTGCTTGGACCGCCGAACCGCCAGCGGCCGGGCCGGTTCGCCTTCAAAATCCAGGATCACGAAATCGGTTTTTACGCGGAGCACTTGTCCGAGATGGTAGTCGCCGTGAATTCGGATTCGTTGTATCGGCGGGAAATCACCATTGAGGGGGCCGAAACGATCGAGAATCTGACGGCGGCGGCTGAGCACCGAAGCCGCAACCTCGACTACTTCATCGGGCAAGTACGACAGACGCTCCTTCAGCATGTCCAAGACGCTGGAGGCGTGCTGTCGGATGCCGGCAAATTGCGCGTTAAGATCCACAGCAGTTAACACCTCCGGCGCGAATGCAGGATCATCTGTGGGTGTAGCCAGAGCCAGGTGAAGCTCCGCGGTCCTGCGCCCGAGGGTTGCGCCAGCTTCGAGGTACAAACCAAGGTGGTCGAGGGCCACCTGAGTTGGGGGATTCTCAGAGAGTTCCAGTGGTCCCCGGACCTCGCCGCTCAATTTTTCTGGGAATGGTAAGGGGGCACAAGCCTCGTAGTACCGGTCAAGCTCTTCCAGGGTCCACTTCCAGCCGTCGCCTTCGTTTGCTACCAAGCCCTGCAATAGCGCCAGGTTTGCGAGTTTGTCATCGGTCGCCGCGAGCCCGTCGACTTCAATCGAGCCTGCAAAAGGAGGAATCTGTTTGAAATTGGTCTTCTCTGTCAGGTACTGCCCAATTTCGGCGTCCGGATTCAATCCGGGCTCTTGGCGGCGGAACAGCTTGAGTATGAACCGATCACCGAACAGAATTGACGTGTTGCTCTGTTCCGCTGAGCCCCGCCGCACCTGCAATCTCTCGGCCGGCGCCACCAGATGCAGGAAAGCCTTCCCACGTACGCCCCGGACGCCCCCACGGCGCGCGTTTACCTTGCTCGCATTCTCAATCAGCGAGAACAACAACATGCAAGTCTGGTCGTCGAAGGCTCCATCGTAGAGCAAACCCGCTCCCCTCTGCGATAGAACCGGGGCGATGATGGCGTTGGGGGCTGTCCGCTGCAACTCGTTTTTGGCCTCTCCAAAACTCATCGCCAGCGGCACGAAATATAAGTCAGGAGATCCAGTGTCGAACTCTACCTGGACCAGTACGAGCGCGGATTGCGATGCGTCCGACGAGACGTCCAACGGAACACTCAGAGGAATCCAGTCCGCAATTCGAACGGACTTGACCTCTCTGGATTTTCCCGCAAACCAGCGCTGCTTGGGCAGATACTCCGGGAGTTCCACAGTTTCCAGGCGGAGGCGGCCGGTGGCCTCGAGGACGCTTTCCCATCCCGCGGTTACGTTCAACGGTGTATGTTCTGTCATATCCACGCTGCTGCCAGTGGGCTTCTCCCTTCGTTGCAACTCTAGCCAGAGAAAACTATAAGATGCCAATGTGAGCCGATAAGGGTGACGCTCGATCGGTGGGAATTCCACGTACCCGAGCATTTCCACGGGTGTCGTGCCCTCCACCTTTGATAAGTCCAGGTCGACGGGCTGCGCGAAGCGGGAGAGATTGGCGACGCACAAGACCTGTTCGCCTTCATACTGCCGAAGGTACGCCAAAATTTTGCGGTTCGAAGGATGAAGAAACTCGATGCTGCCCCGCCCAAACACCCGAAACAGCTTTCGCAGGGCAATCATGTTACGCATCCAGCCCAAAAGCGAAGATGGGTCGCTCTGCTGAGCCTCCACATTGATTGCTTCATATCCCCATACTGGATCCATGATGACGGGGCTATACAACCGAGCCGGTGTTGCGGTGGAAAATCCGGCGTTGCGATCTCCGTTCCATTGCATTGGTGTGCGAACACCATTACGGTCACCCAGATAAATGTTGTCCCCCATCCCGATTTCGTCCCCGTAGTAAAGAATCGGCGTACCGGGAAAAGAGAGAAGCAAACTGTTCAGCAGTTCGATCCGCCGGCGGTTGTTATCAACTAGGGGCGCGAGGCGCCGACGAATGCCAAGATTGATGCGCATCCGAGGGTCCGCACTGTATGCCAGGTACATGTAGTCGCGCTCATCTTTCGTGACCATCTCCAGAGTCAGTTCATCATGATTTCGCAAAAACAGTCCCCATTGGCATGAGTCGGGAATTCCGGGAGTCTGGGCGATGATGTCGGTGATGGGAAGCCGGTCTTCCTGGCGGAGAGCCATATAGATGCGCGGCATGAGCGGAAAATGAAAGGCCATGTGAAATTCATCGCCGTCGCCGAAATAAGGACGCACGTCGGTCGGCCACTGATTCGCTTCCGCTAGGAGCATTCTGCTGGAATAGTCTGTATCAACCTCCTTTCGCAGTTTTCTGACGATGGCGTGTGTTTCCGGAAGATTTTCGCAGCTGGTGCCCTCACGCTCCACCAGGTAGGGGACCGCGTCGACGCGCAATGCATCAACTCCCAGGTCAAGCCAGTAACGCATCACCTTCAGAACCTGTTCGACCACGTTCGGGTTGTCGTAGTTCAGATCGGGCTGGTGAGAAAAGAAGCGATGCCAATAAAACTGGTTGGCCACAGGATCCCACGTCCAGTTGGAGCGCTCGGTGTCAGTAAAGATGATTCGCGCATCTTTGTATTTCTGGTCCGTGTCGCTCCACACATAAAAATCGCGCTCCGGCGCGTCGGGAGCTTGCCGCGCTGCTTGAAACCAGGGATGCTGGTCGGAAGTGTGATTCACGACCAGCTCGATCATCACCTGCAAATCACGCTCGTGAGCCGCAGTTAGAAAGGCCCGGAAATCGTCCATTGTCCCGTACATCGAATGGACGTTCATGTAGTCGGAAATATCATACCCATCGTCTTTGAGGGGGGATGGGAAGAAGGGAAGCAACCACAGACAGGTGACCCCTAGATCCTGAAGATAATCCAGTTTCTGGATCAAGCCGGGAAAATCGCCAATACCATCGCCGTTGCTGTCCTTGAATGCGCGGACGTGCAATTCGTAGATGATGGCATCCTTGTACCAGAGAGGATCTGCCGTACTGCCCGGACGCTTTGCCATGATGCGTTTTCCCTGTCCTTAAACGCTGCTGGAAGATTCCGGGCGAAAAACCACAACTCCAAGAGGAGGGAGAGTCATGTTCAGGGAGAAAGGCCGTCCATGAATCGGGAACGGCATCGCCGATAATCCACCGAAATTTCCCTGGCCGCTGCCCCCGTACATGGCTGCGTCGCTGTTGAGGACCTCTCTCCAAAGACCGTTCAAAGGCACCCCGACGCGATAGTTTTGACGAACGACCGGCGTGAAATTGCAGACAAAGAGCAGTTGTTCATGAGGATTCCGTCCTCGGCGAAGGAAGCTGACTACACTCCTCTGCGCGTCATTACAATCCACCCATTCAAAGCCGGCGGCATCTGAGTCACGTTGCAGCGAGGGATCGCTGCGGTACAAAGCATTAAGATCACCCAGCCAATGCCTCAGCTTGGCGTGAAGAGGCACTCCCAGCAGGTGCCACTCCAGGCTGCCGTCGTGATTCCACTCGGACCACTGGCCGAACTCGTTGCCCATGAACAGAAGCTTCTTGCCAGGATGGCCGAACATAAACCCGTACAGGAGCCGCAGATTTGCGAACTTCTGCCACTCATCACCTGGCATCTTGCGCAACATGGAACCCTTCCCGTAGACGACCTCATCGTGCGAGAAAGGCAGGACGAAGTTCTCAGTGAAGGCATAAACCAGGCTAAACGTGATCTTACTATGCTGATAGCTTCGGAAAACGGGATCTTGCGACAGGTAGTCCAGCACGTCATGCATCCAGCCCATATTCCATTTGAGGGCGAATCCCAGTCCTCCAACGTAAGTGGGCCGCGAGACCTGCGGCCATGCCGTCGATTCTTCCGCTATCATCATGACGTCAGGAAATGCCGCATAAACATGCTCATTCACCTTTCTTAAGAATTGAATGGCCTCTATGTTTTCTTTTCCGCCGTAGCGGTTTGGTATCCACTCTCCATCACGCCGTCCATAATCGAGATAGAGCATTGAGGCGACGGCATCGACCCGCAGACCGTCGATGTGATATTTGTCGAGCCAGAACATGGCGTTGCTGATGAGAAAACTTTGGACTTCGTTCCGACCGTAGTTGAATACAAAAGTGTTCCAATCCGGTTGTTCCCCTTGCCGCGGGTCGCCGTGTTCATAGAGATGAGATCCATCGAAATATCCAAGACCGGTCTCATCTTTCGGGAAGTGGGCGGGAACCCAATCAAGAATGACGCCGATTCCATGTTGGTGAAGATAGTCCACCAGATGCCTGAAATCGTCCGGCGTACCGAACCTGCTGGTCGGGGCAAAGTAGCCGGTGGTTTGGTATCCCCAGGAGCCATCGAAAGGATGCTCCATAACTGGCAGCAATTCAACGTGGGTAAAACCACTTTCCCGGATGTACTCCACCAGCAACGGCGCCATCTCCCGATAAGTCAGCCAGCGATTTTCTTCTTCGGGCACTCGCCGCCAGGAGCCTAAGTGCATTTCGTAAATCGAGATGGGGGCGTCCAGCGCGTTGCTCTTTGCCCGGTTCGTCATCCACGAACCGTCATTCCAAGAATAGTTTTCTAGATTCCATACGCGCGAAGCCATGTGGGGACGAACTTCCGCGGCGAAACCGTACGGATCAGTCTTGTCGACCGTATACCCCAGGTGGTTGGAGGTCAGGTGATATTTGTATATCGCGCCTTGACCGAGAGACGGTATAAAGCTCTCCCACACTCCGGCAGAGCTGGACCGCATCACGTTCGCGGCCGGATTCCACTGGTTGAAATCGCCCACCACTGACACCTGACTGGCATTCGGTGCCCACACGGCAAACTGCACTCCCTGACGTCCATCACGCTGCGTGAGGTGGGCGCCGAGTTTCTCGTAGGCACGGTCGAAGGTTCCTTCCGCCAGCAAATATGCGTCAAAGTCGCTCAGCGATTGCAAGGTTTGCACCATGGTTCTCATCCTTCCCTTTACATCTACATCGGGAGCCGATTCCTAGACCTTTAGTTACAGGTAATAGTCAAAATCGCGCTCTGTCCGACTCCATCGGCGTACCCGCAAAATATGTGCCGGAAGACTTTCCGGTGTCAGTTCCACATAGTTCCGCGAACCCCGCCACAAATACCGGCCTTCGCCCAGCAGGTCGTGAACTTGGAATTGATGATCCGCCTCCAGCCCGAGGGCACTAAGATCGAGATCAACCCAGCCCGTCTGGCGGTGGAACGAATCAAGATTGACGATCACCACGACCACGTTGCTCAGGTCATCCGTCGTCTTGCTGTAGCAAATCAGCATCGGATTGTCCGTTCCATGAAAGCGCAGATTGTGGCTGCTTTGCAATGCCGCGTTCTCTTTGCGGATCCGGTTGATTCTGGAAATGATGTCCTTCAAACTCCACGCGGAATTCAGATCGCGATGCTTGAGTTCGTATTTCTCGGAATTTAAGTACTCTTCACTCCCGGCTTGTACGGACGTATTTTCACACAACTCAAACGCCGGTCCATAAATGCCATAGCTCGTCCCCAAAGTGGCCGCCAAAATCAATCGGATCATGAACGCCGGACGACCGCCGACCTGGAGAAACTCCGAAAGAATGTCAGGTGTGTTCGGCCAGAGGTTAGGGCGGAAGTATTCTCGCACCTCGGTTTGCGTAAGCTCAGTGAAATAGTCCGTTAACTCCTGTTTTGTGTTGCGCCAGGTGAAGTAGGTGTAGGACTGAGAAAAACCAAGCTTGGCCAGCCGGTACATTACGTGCGGTCTGGTAAACGCTTCTGCCAAGAAAAGCACGTCGGCATGCTCCTTCTTAATCTCGCCGATTACCCACTCCCAGAAAGAAAATGCCTTCGTGTGAGGATTGTCGACCCGAAAGATACGAACCCCCTGATCGATCCAGAATTGAAAAACGCTCTTTAACTCGTTCCACAACGCCTGCCAGTCCTGGCTTTCGAAGTCCAGCGGGTAAATGTCATGGTATTTCTTCGGTGGATTCTCTGCGTATTGTATGGTTCCATCCGGACGCTTCCGGAACCATTCCGGATGTTGCTTCACGTAAGGGTGATCCGGAGTGCATTGAAATGCGATATCAAGAGCAAGTTCGAGGCCATGCTCTGCAGCTTGGGATACAAAATGCCGAAAGTCTTCAAGTGTGCCCAACTCTGGATGAATGGATGTATGACCGCCCTCCTGCGATCCAATCGCCCACGGACTACCCAAATCATCGGGCTCGGCCACAACCGAGTTGTTTTTTCCTTTTCGAAAAGCATGGCCGATGGGATGCACCGGAGGCAGGTAGACTACGTCAAAACCCATGGATGCAATATAAGGAAGCCACTGCTCGCAATCCCGAAGTGTCCCGTGACGCCCAGGCTCGGAGGAACATGATCGGGGAAAAACCTCATACCAGCTCGAAAAGCCGGCTTTCTCTCTGTCCACAACAACGACCAGAGGTTTCTGGTGCCGGGTAGCAAACTGTCGTTCAGGATATCGTTGGATCGCTCTGAACAATTCTGGTCCGAGCGCGAGGGAGGCTGCAGACTGCATGTCCTTTTCTTCGCGTATCCTTTGCGCGCCCTGTCGGAGCAGGCCGGCATCGTCCCCTTTGGCGCGGCCCGCGGCATCTTCAATCAATTCGGCTCCAACCAGCAAATCGACATGGACATCTTGTCCGGCGGCGATTCGTTTGCCAAGACCGTCGCGCCACGTTGGGAAGCGATCGATCCATCCTTCAATGGTATATTCGTAGCGCCCCGCTTTCGGGACCGAAAACACACCTCGCCAGCGATCGTTACCTAGCGGTGTCATGGGTGATGATTGCCACTCTTTGTCGCCCTCGCGTGAATAAAGCACCTGACAGGTAATATGGTCATGACCATCTGCAAACACGTCGGCCTCCACGACTACTGTTTCGCCAACGATGCGTTTGATCGGGAATCGGCCGCAATCAATTTGTGGCGAGACCTTCTCAATGACTACACGACCTCTTCCATCGGCCAGTTGCGATATTTCTTTCATTCTCACGAGCCTTTCACCCTACGTAGGCTGGAGTATCCCGTACATCCTGACCTGAGTTTGATGCAACGCTCTAAGCGCGGGTCCAGTTTTCTTGCAAACTTTATGTCCAGAATCGCGCTCAAGAACGTTCATCGCCACAGATCGCATATTGTTGCAGAATTGAGAGGAACCCCCCCGATGTTTTCTTTTGCCACAGGTTAAAGGCTGCTTCGAAAAGCGATGAAGGAAAGCCACATGGGACGTCTGTCCCAACTCCGCCTCATCTTTTCCCCGAGTCGCTTGTTTCAATGATTGAAAAGACACGTAACCGTACATGTCAGCATCTTCTACGCTGACCCGCAGGGCCCGGTCAACCCCCCGGAGATCACCTCTGCCTTTGCGTGTGTTCGCGGGCGTACGCTTTTGGAGGACCCCGTAGTCGAAAAAGGCGCCAAGTATTCGGCCCTTCCTGGCGCTAGGATTCAGGAGTCAACAGTTGCCCCGCGCTGTGCATCTGAACCTCAGTCATCTGGTTAAAATCTACGTTGAGGGATGCGTGTGCCGGGCAGGTTGGTGCTGATCGTAGACGATAATCAGGTCGTTCGTCAGGCCCTTCGCGATCTCTTTACGCGCGAAGGGGACTTTAACGTATGCGGAGAGGCTGAAGATGGCCGGCAGGGCGTCGAAAAGGCTCAGATGTTGCAACCTGACTTGATTGTGACGGACCTCTCAATGCCGGTCATGAACGGCCTAGAAGAAACGCGCATTTTGAAGAAGGTCATGCCCACCGTCCCAGTGATTATTTTTACTGCTCACAGTGATCCTTTCCTCGA
>Ga0210391_10005429_pt1 | contig 10511 bp, 6 predicted proteins | sample IncBWC12OmetaG_FD_160573 | JGI IMG/M metagenome (GOLD analysis project Ga0210391, IMG submission 160573) | Forest soil microbial communities from Barre Woods Harvard Forest LTER site, Petersham, Massachusetts, United States - Inc-BW-C-12-O ...
ACGATAGCCGCCGCTAAGGCCTGCACGGCTTGCTCTTTTGTCGAGAACGGCCCTAGCACGGGAAATCCATTACCTGATAGCTGGGCCGTCCACTGCCAAGTCCCCGCTGCCAATACGATCGCGGGCGCCATCAGAACGCCACCGAGGAGGCCTAAGATGGGAAAGAGCTGCGACCAGTTCCGCGTCCTGCGCCTATGTCTGAGGTGCGCGAATAGCCCTACTTTGATAGACATGGTGAAATCCCTCTCGATTAGTACAGAGTGCGGCGGACATAGTCCCTAAGATGAAAACGTACGGTGTCAGCGCCCTTACGTGGTGGTACTGCCAGCCATTTTGTGGAGCACAACGTATCCGAGCGCATCGCAGGCATGCGATGAGTTGTCTGCTAAAGCAGGCTGGCTTACGAAGAGCGCCGATAGTAAAAAGACTTAAGACGGTGTTCCGGCGCCTGTACAACTGCCGGCGCGTGCGGGACGCTCGATGGTCCGGCACTAGCGAGTCGCGAAAATCCCTCTCCAAACCCATCCCCGTTCCCTCGGCTGACGATTCCCTTTGTCCTTGTATCGCCTTGGTCGCCGGCGTTAGCAAAGCCGATGGCGCTTCGATTCCGTTTTGCTCCGGCGGACAAACGATGCCACTTCCGTTTGCGTATGTAAAGCGGTCGAATCTCTGGCCGCCAATTTCGGGAGTTTCGTTTAACCTCCTGATCCAATCAAGGAAAACGCTTCCAAATCATGCGCTTGTGCGGGACGCCGTCATGGTCCGCCGATCGCCGGCAGCTAGCCTCGTGCCGCCTGTATCTCGTCGAGCCAAGCCGCAATATCCGCGCGTTCCGCCAGATCCTCGACATCGACCGACACCCTGCGTTGCCAATTCGGATATTCCTGATCGGTTCCGGGCACATTGACCGGAAGGGTCTCGCCCAACAAGTCCTCGATTTGCACGGCGACCAGAGCGGTCGCGGATCGCGCCAAGTACAGGAGCATTGCATGCGCGAGCTCGGCGGTGAATGCATCCTGCGGCGTCGCCGGTTGCACGGGCCGAAGTCCCACGGCCTCGAGGGCCTCCAACAGCAGCGTGCGGTCGCGCTCCCGCTCTCGGATGACTTCGCCCTCGACTTCCATGCTGGGATAGAGATGCAGGCCTTGACGCAACTCGATGTCGCGTCCCTCCCAGTAGCTGCGCAAGGTCGGCAAGTCGTGCGTGGTGGCCGTGGCCAGCGCGCGCCGTATGTATTCGTCCGGACGCCGAAATCGCCCGTCCAGTTTCTCGAACAACAATACCTTGTAGTGATAGAGCCCGAATTCGGGCAGCGCGCGGCGTATCTCGTCGGGCACCACGCCAAGATCTTCGCCGACGACCAGACAGGCGCTGCGCGAACTCTCGAGCGACAGCACCGTGAGCAGCTGCTCGAGTGGGTAGTGTACGTAGGCACCCTCCGTGGGCGAGAATCCAGCGGGCACCCACCACTGGCGAAACAGCGCCATCACGTGATCCAGCCGCAGAGCGCCGTAGTAACGCATGTTGTTGCGGATCAGACGGACGAAGCCTTGCAAACGCTGCGCCTGCATCTGCAGCGGATCCTGCGGCGGAATACCCCAACCTTGGCCCTTGAGCGCCAGAGGATCGGGCGGTGCGCCTATCTCGGCGTCCATGCAGTAACTGCTCCGGTCCGCCCAGGTTTCCGATCCCGACGGGTTGGCGCCGACCGCATAGTCGCCGTAGAGGCCGACGGGCATCCCGAGCTCCCGAGCCAGCGCCTGCGCCCCGCGCAATTGTTCGTGCGCCAACCACTGCAAGTAGGCGAAAAATTCGACTTCCTCGGGGTGCGCGGCCGCGAATTGCGCCGCCGCGCTGCCGTGCACATCCTTGAACTCCTCCGGCCAGTTCGTCCAGCCGGATGCCGTTCCAGCGCTCGAGCGGAAATACCGGTCGACGGCGTCGAACAAGGCATGCATCTGCAAAAGGTCTCCGCCCTCGGCAACGAAGGCGCGGAAATGCCGCGCACGTTCGGTGCCTTGCGCCAAATGCCGCTCGCGGAATTCTCGGTACAGAAGCGCGAGGATTTCGAATTTGAGCTCCGCCACGCCCCGGTAGTCGACCCATTCGAGGCCTCGCAACTCCCGCAGACGCTCCCCGACACCCTGCTCGGCCAATCGAGCCTGCGCGGCCGTGCACTCTTGAAACTCCGGGACCTGCGGCACGGCAATGTACAGGACATTGAGAAAATGCCGGCTGGACGCGCTGTACGGACTCGATCTGTCCGGATCCGCGGGTGCCAGCGCGTGCAGAGGATTCAGACCGACGAAGCCCGCGCCGCGCGATGCCACCCACCGGATCAGCGTTTGAAGATCGCCGAAGTCTCCGATGCCCCAATTGCCGCGCGATCGCAGTGTGTATAACTGCACGGCAATGCCCCACAGCCGACTGCCGGCGAGGATCGCCGCCGGCTCGAAGCACTGGGGCGGAGCGACCACAAACAAGCAGCGACCGACGGCGGCGCCCGCGATCTTCGCCTCGAATTCGTGATATCCCGGCGGCAGATCGAGCGGCAATTCGAAGTGCCGGCGGGTGATCCACGAACCCCCGACCTCGCCTCTCCAGATCTCACGGCAGTCTGCAGTGGAAATTGCGCCGTCGCGCCGCGAGCCGTCCTCGAAGTTCACGTTCCATATCAACATGGAGCCGAATTCGCGCGCGGCCACGTTGATGTCGATGCCGATTCGCGAGGTGTGCGTGGCGGCGAGCTGCGGCAGGAACTTGACCTCGCGGGCAGCCTCGAGCCGTCGCAACTCGCGCTCCAGGTCGGCAGGAGCATCGATTGAGCATCCCATGGCGCGCAACAGCGCCTGTTTGGTCTCGATGCTGAAGTACTTCAGTTCGCCGCGGTAGTCGTGGTACGCATCGCCGATCCCACGCAGCCGCGCCAGTCTTTCGATTGCGGCCGTATCCACTAACACTCCAACAGCGACACGCTGCTCGCTTCCAGGCGATACTCGCGCGCCTGCCCGAGGCTCTTGGATTCGCGGGTGTCCTGAGCCGTGTCGAACTGGCATATCCAAGGCTCGTTTGCCGGACTGGGAGGAAGAGTGAAGGTCAGATCGCCGTCGCCGGCGTTTACCAGCAGCAGCAGGCGGCCCTGCAAGGTGTTCTGCTTGCTGAACCATATGCCGAGGGCGCGCAGGTTCCCGTCCTGCCACTGTGCTTGGGTCATCTCGGTGCCGGCCGCACTCAACCAGGTCACGTCCTTGACGCCGGCGCGCGACGCCGCGCCCTTGAGGAAGGTTTCGCGGCGGAACTCCACGTGCCGGCGCCGCAGCTGCGCGAGCAATCGGACGAAGCGCAGTAGATCCAGATTGACACTGCGCAAACGCCAGTCGACCCAGGATATCTCGTTGTCCTGGCAATAGGCGTTGTTGTTGCCGAGCTGCGTCCGCCCGAACTCATCGCCCGCCTGCAGCATGGGCACGCCCTGCGAGAAAAACAGCGTGGCCAGAAAATTCCGCAGCTGACGCTTGCGCAGCTTGTTCACACCTGCATCGTCGGTCGATCCCTCTACTCCGCAATTCCAGCTCAAGTTGTCGCTGTGGCCGTCCGCATTGCCGTCGAGATTGGCCTCGTTGTGCCTCGCGTTGTAGGAAACCAGATCGTACAGCGTGAAGCCGTCATGCGACGTCGGAAAATTGATGCCGGCGGTCGGCTTGCGCCCGTTGTGACGAAACAGATCGCTCGAACCGGCGAACCTCTCCGCGAATTCGCCGATTCTGCCGCCGTCGCGCCGCCAGAACGAGCGCATCGTGTCCCGATAGCGATCGTTCCATTCCGACCATCCCGGCGGAAATCGCCCGAGCTGGTAGCCGCCGAAACCCACGTCCCACGGCTCGGCGATCAGCTTCACGTAGGCGAGCGAGGCTTCGGCGCGCACCGACTTGAAGAAAGCGGAGTGCTCGTTGAAACCCTCGCCCTCGCGACCCAGCACAGTCGCCAAGTCGAAACGAAATCCGTCCACGTGCATGTCCTCGACCCAGTACTTGAGACAGTCGATGATCAGCGTGCGAACCTGGGGGTGCTGACAGTTGACGGTGTTGCCGCAGCCGCTGACGTTCTCGTAGAAGCGCTTGTCCTGCGGCATCAGGCGGTAGTACACCGCATTGTCGATGCCGCGCAAGGAGAGCAGCGGACCCGACTCGTTGCCTTCTGCGGTGTGATTGAATACCACGTCCAGGATGACTTCGATTCCCGCCTCGTGCAGGGCCTTCACCATGGTTTTGAATTCACCGACGGCATCGTGCACGGCGTACTCGTTCGCGGGCGAGAACCATGCCACCTGATTGTAGCCCCAGTAATTGCACAATCCGCGGTCGCGCAAAAACTGTTCGGTGACGAACGACTGGCAGGGTAGGAGCTCGACCGCGGTCACGCCGATGGACTTCAAATGCTCGATGACGGGAGCCACCGTCAAGCCGAGATATTTTCCGCGCCACTGCGGCGGTACTGCCGGATGCAGCTGCGTGAATCCCTTTACGTGCAGCTCGTAGATCAACGTGTCCCGCCAGGGATGGGCAGGCGGCCTGTCTTCGTCCCAGGCGAAGGCATCGTCGATCACCAGCGAGCGCAGGGGCGCCTGAGCGGACAGCGCGCGCGAATACGGGTCGATCAGTGCGGCCGTGGGATCGAATCGGTGCCCCTTCTCCGGTTCCAGGGGACCGTGAACGAAGTACGCATAGCGGGTACCCGCAGCCGCGCGCCGCGGCGACAGCAGGCCGTGCCATATGTCGCCGGTGCGCGCCGGCAGATCGCAGCGCAGGATTTCGGCGCCGCTTTCCGCATCGAACAGGCAGAGCTCGACGCGAGTCGCGTTGCTCGAGAACAGCGCGAAATTCACGCCGCGTCTCGTGCAAACGGCGCCCAGGGGCCGCGGCAACCCCGCCTGAATGAGCTTCACACGGACTCCGCAACCGGCCCGATGAAGAACACCGCCCCGAGCGGCGGCAGGCTCAGCGGCAACGAGAACGGATATCCCTGCGCGCCCTCGTGCGCGGCGCTCACCTCGAGCTGACGGTTGTATCCCGAGCCGCCGAATCTCGCCTCGTCCGAATCGAACAGTTTGCGGTAGGACCCCGGCTCGGAAACCCCGACGCGGTACCCCTCCCGCGGCACCGGCGTCGCGTTGAATACACAGGTGATGGGAGCACCGCCGTCGTGGCCGACGCTGCGCCGTGCAAACGCCCAGATGCTTTCATCGGCATTGTGCAGATCCACCCAGCGGAATCCGTCCGCGTAGCAATCGCTGCCGTAGAACTGCGCGGTCGCGCGGTACAGGTGATTCAGTTCGCGCACGCAGTCGCGCAGGCTCGAGTGCTCCGGCGTCGCCAGCTGCCCCCATTCCAATTGCTCGTAGTCCCGCCACTCCTGCCACTGCCCGAATTCTGACCCCATGAACAAGAGCTTCTTGCCCGGATGCGCGCACATATAGGCGAGCAGCAGGCGCACATTGGCGCGCTTCTGCCAATCGTCACCCGGCATCTTGGCGAGCAGCGACCGCTTGCCGTGCACCACCTCGTCGTGTGAGATCGGCAGCACGAAATTCTCCGACCAGGCGTAGACGAACGAGAAGGTGATCAGCTGGTGATTGTAGCGACGGTAGACAGGATCGAGCGCCGCATACCGCAGGGTGTCGTTCATCCAGCCCATGTTCCACTTGAAATTGAATCCCAGGCCGCCGTGATCGGGCGGCCGTGTGACGCCGGCGAACGAGGTAGACTCTTCGGCGATCATCAGCACCCCGGGGAATGCGCGATGTACGGCATCGTTCATCTGGCGCAGGAACTCGATGGCCTCCAGGTTCTCGCGCCCGCCGTCCCGGTTCGGCAGCCACTCCCCGGGCTTTCGGCTGTAGTCCAAATAGAGCATGGACGCCACCGCGTCCACCCGCAGCCCGTCGATGTGATAGCGCTCAGCCCAGAACAGCGCATTGGCGACCAGGAAATTGCGTACCTCATGGCGGCCGTAGTTGAAGATCTTGGTGCCCCATTCCATGTGTTCGCCGAGCCGCGAATCCGCGTGCTCGTAGAGCGCCGTGCCGTCGAAGAACGCGAGGCCGTGATCGTCCCGCGGGAAATGCGCCGGCACCCAGTCGAGAATCACGCCGATTCCGGCCTGATGGCATCGATCGACGAAGTACATGAAATCCTGCGCAGAGCCGTAGCGCGACGTCACCGCATAGTAGCCGACCACCTGATAGCCCCAGGATGCATCGAGCGGATGCTCCGCGACGCCCATCAACTCGAGGTGCGTGTAGCCCATCTCGACCACGTAGGGAATCAGCTGATCCACCGCCTCGCGCCAGCTCATGAAGGGCGGCGTACGCTGATCCCAGGGCCGACGCCACGATCCCAGGTGCACCTCATAGGCATTGAGGGGCCGGTGCCGCGGATCGACCTGGGCGCGCTCCGCCAGCCATTGCGAGTCGCCCCAGACGTGGCCGTCCAGCGAGGCCACCACCGAGCAATTCTCCGGACGAAGCTGCATCGCAAATCCGTACGGGTCCGCCTTGACGAACAGGCGGCCTGCGCGGTCGCGTATTTCGTACTTATAGGCGGTGCCCGCGCCGATGCTGGGAATCGCCAACTCCCAGACGCCCGAGGAGGCGCGGCTGCGCATCGCGTGCGCATCGCCGTTCCAATGGTTGAACGGTCCGACCACGCTGACCCGCTCGGCATTGGGCGCCCACACCGCGAACCGGGTGCCCGACGCCGCACCGTCGCCGTACGTGTGCGCGCCGAGCTTGTCGTAGATGCGCTCGTGCTTGCCCTCGCCGAACAGGTAGAGATCGAAGTCGGTGAGTCCTGGGTCGGTCAAATTGAATCGCACCTACATCACGGGCTTCACGGCCCATATGCGGTCCGCGTACTCGCGAATACTTCGGTCGCTCGAGAAATACCCCATGTTCATGCAGTTGTGGATTGCCCTGCGGCTCCACTCATCCTCCTGCACGTAGAGGGCGTCCACCTGTTCCTGCGCGGCGGCGTACGCGGCGAAGTCCGCGAGCACGAGAAAAGGCTCACCGTCGCCCAGCAGCCGGTTGATCACGGGCCTGGCGTCATCCGGCTTGCCGGGCGTGAAAAATCCGGATTCGATGAGATCGAGAGTGCCCTTCAAACCGGGATTCGCCTCGAGCTCCCGCCGCGGCTGATAGCCGGCCGCGCGCCGCGCGGCGACCTCGTCCGCGGTGAGACCGAAAATGAACACGTTCTCCGCCCCCACGTGGTCGCGAATCTCTATGTTCGCTCCGTCCAGCGTGCCGATGGTGAGCGCCCCGTTCAGCGCCAGCTTCATGTTGCCGGTTCCCGAGGCCTCCATCCCGGCGGTGGAGATCTGCTGAGACAAGTCCGCCGCGGGCATGATCAGCTGCGCGAGAGAGACGTCGTAATCCGGCAGAAACACGACGCGCAGCTTGTCGCGCACGGCGGGATCGGCATTGATCACGCGCGCCGCATTGTTGATGAGCTTGACGATGGCCTTCGCCATCGCGTAGCCGGGAGCCGCCTTTCCGGCGAAGATCACCGTGCGAGGCACGACGTCGGCGCGCGGATTCTCCCGAATGCGCCGGTAGCGCGTCACCACGTACAACAGGTTCAAGAGTTGACGCTTGTACTCGTGAATTCTCTTCACCTGCACGTCGAACAGCGAATTGACGCTGATTTCCACCCCGGTGCGCCGCATGACCTCGTCGGCGAGCCGCTGCTTGTTGGTGCGCTTGACGCCGCGGAACTGCCGGCGAAACTCCGCATCGTCGGCGGCCCCACTCAGGCGACCGCGCTCCTCGAGATCATTCTCCCAGGAGAACCCGAGACGCTCCGTCAGCAGCGCCGACAGGCCGGGATTCGACTGCTTCAACCAACGGCGCACCGCGATCCCGTTGGTTACGTTGATGAAACGGTCGGGGTACAGCTCGGCAAAGCCCGAGAACACCTGCTTGCGCATGAGGTCGGAGTGCAGCTGAGCGACCCCGTTGACCCGGTGGCTGCCGATGATCGCGAGATGCGCCATGCGCACGCGGCGATCGCCTCCGTCGTCGATGATGGACAAGCGCCTACGGCGCTCGAGATCGCCGGGATACTTCTCCTCGACGGCATGCAGAAAATCGCGATTGATGAGATAGATGATTTGCAAATGCCGCGGCAGCAGCCGCTCGAACATCGCCACCGGCCAGGTTTCGAGCGCCTCCGGCAGCAAGGTGTGGTTGGTATAGGAAAACACCCGCATCGTAATGCGCCAGGCGTCCGCCCACGACAATCCATGTTCGTCGATCAGCAGCCGCAGCAGTTCCGGAATGGCCACCGCCGGGTGGGTGTCGTTCAGCTGAATCGCGAACGATTCGGGAATGGACTCGAGCGTGCGCCCCTCGCTCAAATGCGTCGCCAACATGTCCTGCAAGCTCGCGCTGACGAAGAAATACTGCTGCTTGAGCCGCAGCTCCTTGCCCTGCGGCGTCGAATCGTCCGGATACAGCACGCGCGATAGGTTCTTTGCCGCCACCTGCTCCTGCACCGCGGCCGCATAGTCGCCGGCATTGAAGGCGTCGATGTGGAACGGGGTGATGGCCCGGCCGGACCAGAGCCTCAGGTGATTGACCGTAGGACCGCGGTTGCCGGGAATCATTTGATCGTAGCCGACGGCGTACATGTCGCTGGTATCGACCCACAGATGCGCCTCGCCAGCGGCCGTGCCTTCGGGCGCCTCTGTGCGACCGCCGAACCGCACCGTGTAGCGCATGCTGCCGCTCGGCATCTCCCATACATTGCGCAACCGCAGCCAGCTGCTCGCGACCTCGCGCTGCGCGCCGTCGCGGTCCACGACCTGCGTGAATATGCCGTAATCGTAGCGGATGCCGTAGCCCACGGCGGGATAGTGCAGCGTCGCGAGCGAATCCAGAAAACACGCCGCCAAGCGGCCGAGTCCGCCGTTGCCCAGGCCCGGATCGACCTCCTGGGCGGCGACCTCGTCGAGGTCGTAGCCGAGGTCGCGCATGGCGGTGCGTGCCTCCTGCAGCAGGTTGCCCTCCAGACTGGACAAGGCATTGATCAAGGTTCGGCCCGGCAGATACTCGACGGAGAAGTAGCACACCCGTTTCACGCGGGCATTCGCAACGCGGCGCTGCGTGGCGAGCCAGCGCAAGGTCAGCTCCTCGCGCACCGCGAGCGACAGCGCGTCGTACATGTCCCTCGTTGTCGCCGTATCCGGATTCTTGCCGAGCGTACGGGTGAGGCGATCCAGCAGTGCGGCCAGAAGCGTGCCGGGCTGTAGAGCGACGTTGCGTCGGTTCGTAAACTGGGTATCTATCGAGTTCATGTAACCGTTATTATAGGGTCGTATCAGGGCGACAGCGGGCGAAACTCACATGCGTACCTTAAATTGAAATCCTCCCGCCTGGCTATCGGCATCGACGTCGGCGGTTCCTCCATCAAGTGCGCATTGGTGGATTTGGAGACGGGCGCGTTCGCCGGCGAGCGATTCAGTACGCCGACACCGGCCCAGGACTCGACCGAGACCTTGCTGGACGCGCTGCAGACGGTGGTCTCCAACGTACCCGGCGATCACGCGGTGGGCCTGGCATTTCCAAGCGTGATTCGCGGCGGAATCGTGCGAACGGCGGCGAATCTCAACAAGGCGTGGATCGGACAACCCCTGGCGGCGCTCGCCGCCGAGCGCCTGCACCGACCCGTGTCCGCCATCAACGATGCAGACGCTGCGGGCCTGGCCGAGCTGCGCTACGGCGCCGCGCGCGATGTCCCGGGCACCGTGCTGCTGCTGACTCTGGGCACAGGTATAGGCAGCGCCTTGTTCGTCGACGGCAAACTCGTGCCGAATACCGAATTCGGGCACCTTCAAGTCGCCGGGCGCGAAGCGGAACTGCGCGCGTCGGGCCGCGCCAAGGTGGATCAGCACCTGAGCTGGGACGCCTGGGCGGAGCAATTGTCGCTGGTGCTGAAGGAAATGCACGCACTACTCTGGCCGGATCTCATCGTGCTGTGCGGAGGCATCACCGAAGAGCCGGAGAAGTTCATGGACAAACTGCATTGCGAGGCGCGTTTGTGCATAGGAACCCTGCGCTCCGAGGCCGGGATCGTCGGAGCGGCGCTGGCCACCACCGTGGTGTCATCGAATCGGGCCTGAGCGGTGCGCGGTATCCGGGCAGTTCTCGCCGCCGCGCTCATCGTCACGCTGGCCGCCTGCGTGGGTACGCCGCTCCAGGCCGATCATCCGCCGCAATCTCAGGCAGCGCCGCTTAGCTCCCACCCGCCGAGTCCGTCTCCCTCCGCCCCACCGGATCAGCGGACCGTTATGGTCGATCGCGCCCTGTCCATGCTCGGTCAGCCGTATCGGTTCGGCGGCGCCGCGCCCGGCGGATTCGACTGCAGCGGATTGGTGGCGTACGCGGCGAACGGCGCCGGAATTCGCGTGCCGCGTACTGCGGCGGAGCAGATGCGCGCGGGAATGCCGGCTGC
>Ga0210391_10005430_pt1 | contig 10508 bp, 6 predicted proteins | sample IncBWC12OmetaG_FD_160573 | JGI IMG/M metagenome (GOLD analysis project Ga0210391, IMG submission 160573) | Forest soil microbial communities from Barre Woods Harvard Forest LTER site, Petersham, Massachusetts, United States - Inc-BW-C-12-O ...
GGTGCGAGCGCGGCGAGAAGCTCGACACCGGTCTTGTGTGGCATACGGACGTCGAGGAGCGCGACATCGACGGCAATCGTCGTCAGGATCCGGAGCCCCTCGTCTCCGTCGGACGCCTCCGCGACGACGCGGATGTCCGTGGTGAGCTCGAGGAGGCCCTTGATGCCCTGCCGGACGAGCGTCTGGTCATCTGCGAGCGCGACGCGGATCATGGAGCGCCCGCCCGCGCGGGGAGCAGCGCGCGTAGAGTGAGCCCTGCGCCCGGCTGCGCCTCGACCTCAATCTTGCCACCCAATCCTTCGATCCTCTCCCTCAGTCCCGACAGCCCGTGCCCCACCCTCAACTCCGCCGCGCCTCGCCCGTCGTCCCTCACGGTCACCGCGACGGTATCGTCCTTCGTCTCGATGGACAGAAAGACGTTCTCGGCCCCGGCGTGGCGCACCGCATTGGTGAGCGCCTCCTGGACGCAGCGAAAGATGGTATGGGCGAGGGCCGCCTCGACCCGGAGGTCGCTCTCGAAATCGAGATGCACCCGCGGGTGCGGGACGCCGGCGATCAAAGTTTGCAGGGCGCCCGAAAGATCGAGGGGCGCCTCCTCGCGCATCGCGCTCACGACGCTCCGGAGCTCGACGAGGTGCTCTTTGGTGAGGGCGTGCGCGTGGTCGACCGGTCCCTTGGTTTGCCGGTCGGCGATGTTTCGGGCGAGCTCGAGCTGAAGGTTCAGGGCGGTCAGGTGGTGGCCGAGTGCATCGTGAAGCTCACGTGCAATGCGCAGCCGCTCGGCGGTGCGGGTGCTGTCGGCGAAGAGCTCGCGTGTCGCAAGGAGCTCCGCGTTCATGCGCCCGACCTCCGCACGTGCGCGCGCTTCGCGTACGACGAGGCGCGAAGCGCCAAACGCGAACAGCTGAAAGCCGGCATAGGCAAACGCCGAAAGGTGGGTCGCTCGACCGCGGTGAGGGCTGACCAGGTCGACGGCCACCATCGCGACGGTCTGCGCGATCACCCAGACGAACCCCGTTTTCTCGCCCACGACGAGCGGGCTCTCGCCCGCGACGACGCAGAGGAGCGCCCCCTCGAACCCGGTGTTGCCGATCGCGAGCGCGACGAGTGCCGCCAGGCTCTGCCCAGCGAGCGCCGCCGCGCGCCACGCTCCGCGCCGTACCGTCCGCGCCGCGAGGTGGAAGGCGATCGCGAACGATCCATAGGCCGCGCACCAAACGACAGAGCTTTGCTCGAAGGAAGCTCGCCCTGACGCCCAAGCCGCCATCTGGGGCACGGCCGCCGCCATCCAGACGACGAACCCGGCCCCGACGAGCGGACGCTCCGAATGGGCTCGAATCATCGCCTCGGGCAGCGTACGAGCCTTGCCGCGCGCCCGCCATGGGCCGAAAGTCACAAGCTGAATCGACACCCCGGTAAGACGAACGGCTCATGTGCGATCGTCGGCGAGAGCGCACGATCGGGCCATGGCGCTTCTGTTCCGGGGTGTGCTCGCCGTTCACATCGCCGCGGGAGCGGTCGCTCTCTTGGTCTTCTGGGTCCCGCTGGTCACGAAGAAGGGTGGCCGAACGCACCGCCGCACCGGATGGGTTTACGTCGCCGCCGCGGCGACGGTCGCGGTCAGCGGCTTCGTGTCATGCATCCCGCTCGTGAGCGGCGGCAGCCCCTGGCGGTGGCGAGCGGGCGTCTTCCTCGCGTATGTCAGCGTCCTCGCGGGCGCGAGCGCTCAGTTCGGCGTGCGCGCGCTCCGGACGAAGGCACGCGCCGTGGCGTCGCGAAGCGCGATCGACCTTGTGCCTCCGCTTCTCCTCGTCGCGGGCGGGGTCGCGCTCGCGGCGTTCGGCATCCACCGGTCGATGGTCCTCTACGTCCTCTTCGCAGCGCTGGGCGTGGCACTCGGCTTGTCGCAACTTCGCTTCTGGCTCACTCCTCCCGCGCACGAGCGCGCTTGGTTTCTCGCGCACATGAGTGGGATGGGGACGTCCTGCATCACGACCGTCACGGCGTTCGTCGTCGTGAACGCACGGAGCTTCGGCATGCGTACGTTCGATCTCGCGGTCTGGGCCGGCCCGATTGCCGTCCTCGCGGTCGGGCTGACGATCTGGCGCCGGTACTATGCCCGGCGCTTCATAGGGAACAACGTGCCGGGTGGCGCCCCCAGGGTTCCGTAAGAGGTGTCCATGGGGGAGCGCCTGCTAGGGTTACGTGGCGGGCGTGCTACTCCCGGTAAGACGTGACCGCATCGCCCAGGGCGATTCGCAGAGGGCCAAGCCAGGGCTCATAGTTTCGCCATCGGTCGACGCCTTCGCGGCTGATGGGCTGCCGCACCTGCTCGGAACTCGCCGTGCGCACGTTGCGAGGGGTTTTGTGGAACTCCAGACAGGCGGGGTCGAAGGGCAGACCGCAGAAGTCCAGGACGCGGCGCACGCTGCCCTCGAGGTCATCTACCACGTCTTCATGATGCAGGGTCAGGATCCGACCGGGTAGCGCCGCGTTCCAGTGCCGCATGATTTCAAGGTAGGTGCGGTAGTAGCGTGCGATATCATCGATGCTGTAGCTGAACTCCTGCCCGCTGGAGAACAGCTGCTTGAAATTGCCGAAGCAACAGGCCATGGGTTCGCGACGGACGTCGATGATCGTTGCGTTCGGCAGCATCAGATGGATAAGGCCGATATCGCGGAAGTTGTTCGGCATCTTGTCGATGAAAAACGGGCGGCCCGTCTGACGGTACGCCCGCGTTTCCGTTAAGAAGCGCTCGCCGAGGCGCATGAACTCCTCCGCGGTCAGCTCCGTCAGCACACCTGGATAGCGAGGGTCATCCACGTCCGTGCCGCGACCCCGCAGCTCCATGACCATGCGTTGGACGTCAGGGAGTTCCTGGGTGCCCTCCACCTGGGGGTGCGAAGCCAGGATTTGCTCGATGAGCGTGGAGCCGGAGCGAGGCAGGCCGAGGACGAAAATCGGATCCAGATCCGCCACGCCCCACTGTTGCCGTGCTGCGAAGAATTCGTTCGTGCACACCTGCTTCGACAGCCGGGTGTGGGCCTCCGCGAGCCCGGGCAGGTGGCGAACTTCGGCGTGTTTGAGGGCATTGCCACGCTCATAGAGTTGCCAGGATTCTTCATATCGGCCCTGGTCCTCCAGCGCCTTGCCCAGCGCGAAGCACAGGTGGTATCGGGCTACCCGAGAGGTAGCCGGCGAAGCTTCTCCCGTGCGCATGCGCGCGATCTCCTCGTGCGAAAATCGGTACGTTTTGAGGTTAGCCAGGCTCCACCAGGCCCCGCCCGACTCCGGCAAAGCGGCGATGGCTGCGTGATACTCCTGAATGGCCTCCGGCTGCCGACCGACGGTTTTGAGCAAGTCTGCCAGCCACAGGTGCAAGTCCGCGGTCTCGGTTCCGGTTGCAGCGCCTTCCGCCAGCATCTGGCGGTACAGGCGAATGATAGGTGCGTAATCGCCGAGTCCCACGCAGGCTACCGCGTAGAGCTTCAGATAGTCCCGGTTACCAGGCTCCAGCTGCAGTAGCGTGTCCATTTCCCGTCGCGCCTGCAGGTACTTCTGCCGCCTGTTCAGGACACCGGCGTAATCGGCTCGTGCGGCCCCGTAGTCCGGTGCCAGCTTCAGAACGGATTCCAACAATCGTTCGGCGTCATCCAGCACGTCGCGCTGGATGGCGATGCGGGCCAGCAGGCGCAGGGCTTCCACATGGTGACCGTGCTGGAGCAAGTAGGCGCGGACGATGCTTTCCGCGGCTGCCCACTCGCCCTCCGAGAACATGCCGCCTGCCTGGATGATGGGCAGTGGTAGCTTCTTTAGAACCGCGCTGTGCTCCGCTGCGGTCGCGGCGTTGTGATGGTCTCCCATCCCAAGGTATAGACCGTAGAGCATTCGCCAGCTGTCAGGCAGCGCCTGGTTCATGGCAACGCCCCGCCGGAATGCCTCGATGGCCCTGAGGGCATCCCTCAGTGCGACGTAGCAGTGGCCGCGCTCCTGGTACAGCCGGCTATATCGCGGGTGATGCTGCTCCAGGCGTCGGAGGAGTTCGAGCGCCTCCGGGACCCGGTTCAGATGACGCAAGGTCATCGCCCCCAGGTACAATAGCTCACGGTGTTCGGGGTGCCGCGCCAGCAGCGGGTCGATCCCTGCCAACGCCGCGACGTAACGACGGGTCCGCGTAAGTTCTTGCAGGCGAAGAATCGCCTGCTCCGGCAGCGTCGTTTGGGTGGTCAAAATTTCACGCAGATCAGGTTGACTACCGCCTCGGCGACGCCCGGCGCTGCTTTGAGCACAGAGATGTCCGCCGCAGCTGGACCCGCGGCCGCGGCGGCACACCCGCTCAGCGCCTCGGATCAGACTGGAACCTTCAGGGCGACAAGGCCACCCATCGCCGGATCGGAGATGCTTTCGCGGCCGGTCTCGACGTGGCCCGCGAAGCGATACTCGAAGGCCGGTTCCTCTTTGACCGTGATGACGAGGTCATACCAACCTTGGAACTCTTCCAACGACCAGTCGTAGACAAGCTCCTCGCCGTGGCGGGTGAAGAACGCTGGGACGGTCTTACCCGTATAGGCGTCGGTCACCGTGACGCTCGCCTCGTGCTCTGTCAGATTGGCGATTTGCAGCACGAGAGAACCGCAGCCCCCGAATCCGTGCGTGGCGGTAACACCGACCGGCGCGGCGGAGCTGCCGTTGAACTGACGCAGGAAGCCGTTCGGGCCGTAGACCGACAGGCCGTAGACCTGCGAAATGTCCCAGGTCCCCGACAGCGACTTGCCCGATTCTACGGTGTAGGCACGCACAGCGTCTGCGGCGTTGACCGAGCGCACGGAGAATACCGCGGCCTGGCGGCCGGTGTTGCTGAACGTGAGGGTCACCGTGCCGGCGGAGGCGTTGACCGCGGCGGTGACTTCCAAGTCGTACGGCAGAGCGCGCGCCGGGCGCACGCCTCGCTCCTGCGCCGGGATGCCCAAGGTGATCTGCGAAACCGACGAGGGCGTGAGGCTGGAACCGCCACCCGAAGGCAGCTCCTCCGGCAGCCACGCGGACGTGTCCGGCAGCTGCTCGATCGGACCGTTGGGATTGGCGAAGTTGAAAAAGGAGGTCAAATCGCTGCTCACGGCACGGCGCCAGGGCGTGATGTTCGGGCAATGCACGCCGAAGCGCTTCTCGATGAACTTGACGACCGAGGTGTGATCCGCAAGTTCGGAGTTCACGTAACCGCCCTTGCTCCAGGGCGAGATGACCAGGAACGGCACACGGAAGCCGAAGCCCAGCGGCAGCGCAGGCGAACCCGGCACCTGCTCGTAATCGGCGGTGATCGTCGTGGCGCCGTCCGAACCGTCCGTGCTGATCGCCGGGACTGGCGCCGGCAGGTGGTCGAAGGAACCATCGTTCTCATCGTAGTTGATGATGAACACGGTCTTGCTGAACACCTCAGGGTTGGAAGTCAGGATGTCGAGGATCTGAGAGATGTACCAGGCACCGTAGCCGTTCGGGGCGGCCGGGTGCTCGGAGTAGCCGTACGGGGTGACGAGCCAAGACACCTGCGGCAGCGTGCCGTTCGTCACGTCGCTCTTGAACTCGGCGAACAGGCCCTCGGCCCACGTCTCCCATGCGGCGCGGGGCGCCGTGAGCGCAGGAGTGTCATAGGCGAGGCCGGTGCCCGTCGCGCCCTTCTGGAACAGCGGCGAGCTCGCCGGCGCGAAGGCGTACTGCTCGAAGTACAACACCGGATTGTCGGTGTAGCTACCGACGAAGCTGCCATTGCAGACCGGTTGACCGGCAGAGTTCGTCGGGATCGGCCCGCTGCCCTGGTCGTTGGTGATCACGGTCGGGGTCGACACGGAGTCGCCCACGATATCCTGGTAGATGCGCCAGCTGACGCCTGCAGCCTCCAGAAACTCCGGGTAGGTCGGCCACGACAGCGGAAAGCCGTCCACATAACCGTTGCTGAGCACGATGCCGCCGCCATGGCCGTTGGTGCCTTGGGCCGTTGGGGTGCCGTCGGGCAGGATGTTGCCCGGAATGTTGCCGTTGCATCCGGTCCACAGGTAACAGCGGTTCACGTTGGTCGGACCACGGAACGAACAGTAGTAGTTGTCGCCGACCGTGAAGGCATCGGCCAGCGCGCGGTGATAGGGAACGTCCTGGCGCTCGCGGTACGCCATGGTGAGGGGGTTCTTGGCCGGGATCCAGGCATCCCATTCCCCGCCGTCGCGAGCTTCGGTGCCGAGAGTCCAGCCGTGGTCCAGTCCCGGACGGTACACCAGATTCAAGCTGGCGGTCGGAAGGGTGGCGGACGGCGCGTTCGCCGCCGTCGCGGCCGACGCATTGATCTGGAATGGCGGCACCACCAGGTCGGCGGTCACACCCCCGAACTGGTTGGCAGGCCAGCCATAGGTCACGCCGTTTTCTACATAGCCGGTGGCAGAAGCGCCGAAGGTCGGCGCGGCCGGCTGCAGGAAAACGGGGTTACCGTTCTTTTGCTTGACCGCGCGCGGGTCGGAGAAGCCGCGCACGCCGCGCAGGGTACCGAATACTTCGTCGAACGAGTTGTTCTCCTGCATCAGGATCACGATGTGCTCGACGTCCCTGATAGTGCCGGTCTTGAAGTTCGCCGGGATGGTGAGCGCCTTGGCGATGGACGGGTTGTTGAACGCGGCGGCGGCCGAGCCCAGGCCCACCAGCTGCAGAAATTCACGACGATCCTTCAGCTTGCGATCATTTGCCACGACAGCTCCCAGTCCCGGATCGCGATCCAGGTGTTGATTTCAAAGGTGGCGGCCACGTGCGGCCACGCGGCTGCACTCGCGACCCTAGGGCCGGATTGCTAAGTCGCAGTGAAAGGTTTGTGACGCGACCGCAGCATCGATAAGGCGGCTCCCTGGGGGCGCTGGCGGCCTGCGGCCGGACGACGAGTTTTCGCCTCGATGTTGCGGTAGAATCACGTGCTGCGAAGCGCTGACCGTTGCGTTTTTTTGCTCCTCGTGATCGCGGTTGCCATGAACTCCTCGGCCGAACTCTCGTCGCAATTGCCGCAGAACCGCGGCGAGCTTTACCTGCAGGCCGTGAAGTTGCGTTTGGCCAACCAGTTCGATGAGGCGCTGGGCGTACTGGAGCGGCTGCAGCAGCTGCATCCCCGTTGCAGCCGCTTGTACGAGGAGCGTGGCCACTGTTACGCCGCTCTGAGCGATGCCCCGAAAGCCATCGACGCCTTCTGGCAGGCCGTGAACATCAACGCCGCCCTGCCCACCAGCTGGCAGATGCTGCACACTCTGTATCGGGGGATGGGCGATGAGGAGAACGCGGCCCGGATCGCGGATCGCCTCGGCACGCTGCGCGACCTGCCCCCTGCGATCATCGAGGGCGGCAGCCTGTTCGCTGACGGGGAGCTTGTTCATGCCGAGCGCGTCCTGCGGATGTACCTGGCGCGGCATGGCGAGCACATCGAGGCCATGCGCCTGCTCGGGCGCATCTGCATCGCCCGCGGGTTGCGGGTCGATGCCGAGCGGCTGCTGGAGGCCGTCGTACAGCGGGCCCCCGGCTACCGCGCCGCGCGTGCCGACTACGCCCGCGCCCTGCTCGATCAACACGAATATGTGCGGTCCCGCGAGGAGATCCGGCAGTTGCTCGAGCTCGATCCGGATAACCGAGCGTACCTCCGGCAGTACGGAGAGGCCTGCATCCGGGTGGGTGACTATGAGCCCGGGATCAGCGTGTACCGTCGGCTGCTGGGCGATGCCCAACCGGGACGGGAATCCGCGGAACTGCACATGTGGATCGCGTTCTCCCTGAGAATCAAGGGCCACCGGACGGAGGCGATCCAGGGGTACCGGGCCGCCATTGCCGCCTGGCCGGAATCGGGGGAGGCCTGGTGGGGTCTCGCGAACCTCAAGACTTATCGCTTTTCCCTCGACGACATCGCGTGCATGCGCGCGGCGGAAGCGGCCCCCGCCACATCCCGTGTGGACCGCTACCACCTGTGCTTCGCGCTGGGCAAAGCACTGGAAGACCACGATGACTACGCCGACTCCTGGTCGTACTACGAGCGCGGCAATGCGCTGAAGCACGAGGAGGTTCGTTACTTGCCCAGGCTTGCCGAGGGCCACGTCCGGCGGTCGAGGCGGGTGTGCACTCGGGAATTCTTCCACGCGCGAAGGGGCTGGGGCGTCGCGGATGCGGATCCCATCTTCATCCTGGGGCTGACGCGATCGGGTTCGACACTCATCGAACAGATCCTGGCTTCGCATTCCGAGGTCGAGGGCACCCAGGAATTGGCGGACATCCAACGCATCGTGACGGCGTTACGCGGCCGCGACACGGACATGCAGAACCCGCGCTACCCGAGCGCGCTGGCGGAGCTGGGGCCACAGGACTTCCGCAAGTTCGGCGAGCGCTTCATGGCCGACACCCGGATCTATCGCCAGACGCAGCGCCCGTTCTTCATCGACAAGTTGCCGGACAACTTCCGCGACATCGGCCTCATTCGCTTGATGCTGCCGAATGCGAAAATCATCGACGCCCGGCGCGAACCCATGGCCTGCTGCTTCGGTAACCTCAAGCAGCTGTTCTCGGGCGGTCAGGAGTTCAGTTACAGCATCGCGGACATCGCGCACTACTATCGCCACTATCTCGACCTCATGCGGCATTGGAACGAAGCGTTGCCGGAGTGGATTCTGACGGTGCAACACGAAGACGTGGTGGAGAATCTGGAGGGCCAAGTGCGCCGCATCCTGGACTTCTGTGGCCTGCGCTTCGAGCCGGCCTGCCTGGAGTTTCACAAGACGGAGCGTAACGTGCGCACGGCCAGTTCGGAGCAAGTGCGGCAGCCCATCAGCCGCGAAGGCATCGAGCAGTGGAGGAACTATGAACGCTGGCTCGGCCCGCTGAAGGATGGCCTCGGCGACGCTCTGGCTACCTACAGGGACTGAACTGCGCCATTGCTTATGGGCAGAGGACCCTGGCACGCTGCGCAAAAAAAAAGGCTGACATGACCGCTCCCACTGCCGCCGCTCGTTCGACTATCCGGACCGTCCGCTTCCACGATTTCGGAGAGCCCGCCGAGGTGCTCCATCTCGAAGAAGCGCCCGTCCCGAGTCCGGGAGCGAATGGCATCCGGGTCGTCGTTCACGCCTGCGGGTTGAACCCCGCGGACTGGGCGCTGTGCCGCCGGCTCTACAACATGGAGCTGCCGCGCGGGATCGGCCTCGACGTGTCCGGCACCGTCGACGCCGTCGGCGAAAGCGTCACCGACGTCGCCGTGGGCGACAAGGTGCTCGGCTTTGCCGACTTCGCCCATTACCCCAGCGCCGGCGCATCCGACGTCGCTGTGCTCGACCACTGGGCGAAGGTGCCCGCCGGTCTCGACATGAATCTCGCGGCGGCGTTGCCCATGGCCTCGATCATCGGTCATCACGCGCTCGACGCACTCGGCGTGAAGAGCGAGCAGACGCTCTTGATCCACGGCGGGGGCTCGATGATGGGCTTCGGCGCGGTGCAGATCGCGCTCGCGCGCGGCATCAAGGTCTTCACCACCGCCGGCTCCACCTACGCGGACAAGCTGCGCGGCTTCGGCGCGACGGTGGCCGCGTACGGCGACGGGATGGTCGAACGGGTGAGAGCGCTCGGCTCCGTCGACCTCGTGCTCGACACCGTCGGCGGCGCGCTGCCCGATCTGATCCGCATCGTCGACGGCAATCCGAAACGGGTGCTCTCCATCGCCGATCGCTCCGGGCCGGAGCTCGGAGTGCGGGGCAACTACGACGAAGGACTTCCGCTGCGCTACGAGACGTTCGGCGAGATGGCGCAGGCTGCAGCGGCCGGGAAGTTCAGCATCCCCATCGCCCGCACCTTTCCGCTCGAGCAGTGGCGCGAGGCGATGGAGATCAGCATGCGCGGCAAGGCGGGGGGCAAGTTGCTGCTCCTGCCTAGCCCCCCGTCGACCCCGGGGATTCCCTTGAACAGGACACGATAACGACGCAGCGATCGGCCCGCGAACGTCTTGCGTCTCAGCGGAGGGGACCGAACCGCTCTCGAGCGCTCTGACTGTGCAAACCCACTCGTCGGAGAGCCGCTCCCACTTGCGGAACCGACGCCGCACCGCAAATAGATCATTTGTGGGCGATCTCGCCTTCGTTCTCGAAAAACGAAAGCGATTGCGCTTTGCGCAAGTGCGGCAGCTGCTGGGTAGCTCGGTCCGAGGGGAACAATGATGACGAAGACTCTGCATCGTGAACATGGGGCCGCCAATCGCCTCGCGATTCTGTCGCTGGGGCTAGGCGCACTCGTTTGCTGCATATCCGGGTGCGACGGCTCGGAGATCTCGCTGGCGGATGGGGGCCTGTCGTTCGATGGGTCGTTCGCTTTCGACGGGTCGTTTCCTTCGATGGACGCCGGCGTCAACGCGACGGCACTCGCTGCGTCGGCGGACGCGGGGACCGTCGCGGCGGACGCGGGGACCGCTGCGTCGGCGGACGCGGAGACCGCTGCGTCGGCGGACGCGGGGACCG
>Ga0210391_10005432_pt1 | contig 10507 bp, 9 predicted proteins | sample IncBWC12OmetaG_FD_160573 | JGI IMG/M metagenome (GOLD analysis project Ga0210391, IMG submission 160573) | Forest soil microbial communities from Barre Woods Harvard Forest LTER site, Petersham, Massachusetts, United States - Inc-BW-C-12-O ...
ACCTGTGCTCGCTGGCGCCGCGCGTCGACCGCCTGTGCTTCGCGGCCGATATGATCGTCAGCCGCAACGGTGCATTGAAGAGTGCGCGCTTCTACCCGGCGGTGATGCGCTCGGCGGCACGGCTCACTTATCGCCTGGCGAGCGAGGCTCTGTTCGAGGGGCGGCCGGCAGCGCTCGCCGAGCTCGGCCCGCTGTTCGAGCGGCTCACCGTGCTGGTCGAGGTCTACCACGCGCTCTACAAGGCACGCTCGCGCCGCGGCGCGCTGGACTTCGATGCCGCCGAAGCCGAGTTCGTCATCGATGCGGGCGAGCGGGTGCGCGCGGTCGAGCTGCGCGTGCGCAACCACGCCCACCGCCTGATCGAGGAGTGCATGATCCTCGCCAACGTCGCAGTCGCACAGGAGCTGGAGAAGACCCACACCGGCACGCTCTACCGCGTGCACGGCACTCCCGAGGACGAGAAACTCGAGCGCCTCGCCGCGACGCTCGCCTCGCTCGGCATCGAGGCGCACATTCCGCAGACCGTCACCACGCGCGACCTGCAGGCGATCGCGCGGCGCGTGCGCGATCCGTCCGAGCGGGCCTTCGTGGAATCGCTGGTGGTGCGCGCCATGCCACAGGCGGTTTACCAGCCGACCAACATCGGTCACTTCGGACTTGCGCTCACGCACTACGCGCACTTCACCTCCCCCATCCGCCGCTACCCGGACCGGGTCGTGCACCGCACGCTCAAGGCGCTGATCGGGGCGCCCGGCGGCGCCGCTACGCGCTACGACGCCGCCACGCTCGGCGCGCTCGGCGAGCGCACCTCGCGGCTCGAGAAGCGCGCCGATGAGGCGGATCGCTACGTCGCGGGGTTCCTCAAATGCACTTATCTCAAGGAGCGCATCGGGCAGACGTTCCAGGGCCTGATCACCACCGTGGTCGAGTTTGGCTGCTTCGTGCAGATTCTCGAGGTTGCCGTCGACGGGTTGCTGCACATCGACAGCCTGCGCGACGACGACTACGTCATGGACGACGACGGGCACGGGTGGCGCGGACGGCGCAGCGGCAGGCGCCTGCGTACCGGGGGCCACATCCGCGTGGTGGTGACCGCCGTGAACCCCATCGAGGGGCTGATCGACCTGGCGCTCGCCGAGGCGGCGTAGGAGCTTCCGCGCCCGACTGCCATGCCGACTTCGCCGCAGGGTATTCAGAGGATCTACGGTCTGCATGCCGTGCGCATGATGCTGGAGCGGCATGCCGCGCGCGTGCTGCGCGTGTATCTCGCCGAGCGGCGCGCCGATGCGCGCATGCGCGCGATCGAGGAGCTGGCGCGCCGCCACGCGCGCGAGGTCCAGCGCGTCGAGCCGCGCGCACTGCAGCAGCTGCTGGGCGACGTGGCGCACCAGGGCGTCGCCGCCGAGATCGAGCCACTGGCCCCGTGGGGCGAGGACGCGCTGCTCGTGGCGTTGCAGGTGGCGGTGGCGCCGTTGTTGCTGGCGCTCGACGGGGTGCAGGATCCCCACAATCTCGGCGCCTGCCTGCGCACCGCCGATGCCTGCGGGGCACTGGCGGTGATCGTGCCGCGGGACCGCGCCGCGCAGCTGACTCCCGCGGCGCGCAAGGTGGCGGCCGGGGCTGCCGAGAGCACCCCGGTCGTCACGGTCACGAATCTGGTGCGTACGCTCAGGCTTCTCAAGGAGGCAGGTCTGTGGGTGGTCGGCGCGGATGCGGCCGCGGAGCGGCGGGCCGACGCCGTGGATCTCAAGGGACCGGTGGTGCTGGTGCTGGGTGGGGAGGGCGGCGGACTGCGGCAACTGACGCGCCAGCATTGCGACTTCATGGTGAGCCTGCCACAGCGCGGCACGGTGGAGAGCCTCAACGTGTCGGTGGCCGCCGGCATGCTGCTCTACGAGTGCGTGCGCCAGAGGGAAAAGATATAACGCAGCCACGGCAGGGGAGGTGCGCAACGTGGATTTCGAAGTCAGCCGCAAGAGCCGCGATTACCTCGGACGCCTCGGCGCGTTCATGGACGAGCATGTCTATCCGAACGAGGAGCGCTACTACCTGCAGCCCGCCGGCAACCGCTGGGACGACCCGCCCTTCCTTCGGGACCTGCAGCACAAGGCGCGCGCTGCCGGGCTGTGGAACCTGTTCCTGCCCGACTCGCAGCACGGCGCGGGACTGACCAACCTCGACTACGCGCCGCTGTGCGAGCTGATGGGCCGTGTGCCCTGGTCGGCGGAGGTTTTCAATTGCGCCGCCCCGGATACCGGCAACATGGAGACGCTCGAGCGCTACGGCACGGCGGCACAGAAGCGCGAGTGGCTCGAGCCGCTGCTCGCCGGCACCATCCGCTCGGCGTTCGCGATGACCGAGCCGCGCGTCGCTTCCAGCGACGCCACCAACATCGAAAGCTCGATCGTGCGCGACGGCGACTCGTACCTCATCAACGGGCGCAAGTGGTGGACCTCGGGCGCGGGCAGCGCGCGCTGCCGCCTGTTCATCTTCATGGGCAAGACCGATCCCACCGCACCCCGCCACCGCCAGCAGTCCATGATCCTCGTGCCGCGCGACGCGGCGGGCATCAGCATCCTCAGGCACCTGCCGGTGTTCGGGTTCGACGATGCGCCGCACGGACACATGGAGATCGACTTCAAGGACGTGCGCGTGCCGTGCGCCAACCTGCTGCTCGGCGAGGGCCGCGGCTTCGAGATTGCCCAGGGACGCTTAGGCCCCGGGCGTATTCATCACGCCATGCGCCTGATCGGCCTGGACGAGCGGGCGCTGGAGCGCATGTGCCGGCGCGTCAAGAGCCGCGTGGCCTTCGGCCGTCCGATCGCCGAGCAGTCGGTGACGCTCGAGCGGGTCGCCGAGTCGCGCATCCGCATCGACCAGGCGCGACTGCTGGTCTACAGGGCGGCGTGGCTCATGGACACGGTGGGCAACAAGGCCGCACGCGCGCAGATCGCCGCGATCAAGATCGCCTCGGCCGATACCGCCTGCCAGGTGGCGGACTGGGCGATCCAGGCACACGGTGCGGCCGGCCTGTGCGAGGACTTCCATCTCGCCCGCGCCTATGCGCACGCCCGCGCCATCCGCCTCGCCGACGGGCCGGACGAGGTGCACCGCAACCAGATCGGCCGGCTCGAGCTGGAGAAATACCCCTAGCATGAGCGGCGAGGAATTCGCCGGCACCATGCCGGTGCCCGCGGGGCAGCGCTTCGACGAGGCGGCGCTCGAGCGCTACCTGCGTTTGCACGTTCCCGCTTTCGTGCCGCCGCTCACCGTCGAGCAGTTCCGCGGCGGGCAGTCGAACCCGACCTTTCTGCTCAGCGGTGGCGATGGGGCGCGGCTGGTGTTGCGCAAGCAGCCGAGCGGGGCACTGTTGCCTTCGGCGCACGCGATCGATCGCGAGTTTCGGGTCATCAGCGCACTGCACGGCAGCGCGGTGCCGGTGGCACGACCGCTGTGCCTGTGCAGCGACGCGACGGTGATCGGCACCATGTTCTATCTCATGGAGTACGCCGCCGGCCGCGCCTTCTGGGATCCGACGCTTCCCGGTATGAGCGCGCCGCAGCGCGCGGCGATCTACGACGAGATGAACCGCGTGATCGTGGCGCTGCACACCCTCGACTACGCCGCGGCCGGACTTGCCGACTACGGCAAGCCCGGCAACTACTTCGCGCGGCAGATTGCGCGCTGGAGCCGGCAGTACCGCTCGTCCGAGACCGAGCGCATCGAGGCGATGGAGAAGCTCATCGCGTGGCTGCCGGCGAACATTCCTCCCGGCGATGAGACCGCGCTGGTGCACGGGGACTACCGGCTCGACAACATGATCTTCGCAGCGCACGCGCCGCGCGTGCAGGCGCTGATCGACTGGGAGCTCTCCACGCTCGGTCATCCGCTCGCCGATTTCTCCTACCACGTCATGCTGTGGCGCGTGACGAGCGGCGAGATCCGCGGGCTGCGCGACATCGATCACGCCGCGCTCGGCATCCCGACGGAAGCGCAGTACCTGGCCAGCTACTGCCGCCGCACCGGGCGGGTGGGGATCGAGCCGGTCGTGTGGGAGTTCTGCATGGCGTACAACCTGTTCCGCATCGCCAGCATCCGCCAGGGAATCATGAAGCGCGTGCTGGAGGGCACGGCCGCCAGCCGCCACGCCCGCGAGTCGGGCGAGCGCGCGCGCGAGAGCGCCGAGCTCGCCTGGCGGCAGGTGGAGGAGCATCTGGGAGGCTGAGGTGAGCCCAACCGCCCAACCCCTTGTTTTTGCAGCGTGGCGCTAAGCTTTCGCCGTTGCAGTGCCGCTGGCGTTTGAGTATGCTTCGCGCCCCTTTTTAAATGAAAGGGGCGTGTAACAGTCGGTGCCACGGCGCTGCTGTCGCGTATCTCCTTGCCGCACCGGGCGAGCCTGCAATCCGGGCGGCTTTAACCGTAAGGAGCATTCAATGAGGCATTACGAGATCGTTTTCCTGGTGCACCCGGATCAGAGCGAGCAGGTGCCCGCGATGATCGAGCGCTACAAGGGCATGATTGCCGCCGGCGAGGGCCGCGTGCATCGCCTGGAGGACTGGGGCCGCCGCCAGCTTGCATATCCTCTCGCGAAGGTTCACAAGGCGCACTACGTGCTCATGAACATCGAGACCGACCAGAAGACGCTCGATGAGCTGACCGGGGCCTTCCGCTTCAGCGATGCGGTGCTGCGCCACCTGGTGGTGAGCATGGATGCCGCCGTCACCGATCCGTCCCCGATGGCGAAAGCCGCCGACGAGGAAGGCGAGGGCGGTGGCCGGCGGCGTGAGCGTGCACGCGACGAGGTCGCGCCGGCCGCCGACGAGGAAGACAGCCCCGCGGGCGAGAGCGTCTGATTACAATCGGCGCAGCGCGCAACTCCCACATTCGAGGATCGCACATCATGGCAATGTCCCGAGGACCAGGCGGCGGAGGCGGTGGCGGTGGCCACGGCGGTGGCGGTGGCGGTGGCGGCGGCAGCCGCTTCTCGCGTCGCAAGAAGTTCTGCCGCTTCACCGCCGAAGGGGTGAAGTCCATCGACTACAAGGATCTCGCCACGCTCAAGGGCTACGTCACCGAGACGGGCAAGATCGTGCCGAGCCGTATCACCGGCACCAAGTCCTTCTACCAGCGCCAGCTGGCGGTGGCGATCAAGCGCGCGCGCTTCCTGGCGCTGCTGCCGTACACCGATCAGCACTGAGGGCTCACCGTCATGGAAGTCATCCTGCTGCAGAAGGTCGCCAATCTCGGCAACATCGGCGATCGCGTGAAGGTGCGCTCGGGGTTCGGCCGCAATTTCCTGCTGCCGCAGGGCAAGGCCACCCTCGCCACTCCCGACAATGTCGCGCGCTTCGAGGCGCGGCGCGCCGAGCTCGAGCGCCTGGCGCGCGAGCACATGACCTCCGCCGAGGAGCGCGCGGTGGCGATGAAGGACTTCAAGCTCACCATCCACGCCAAGGCCGGCACCGAGGGGAAGCTGTTCGGCTCGATCGGCACGGCCGACATCGCCGAGGCCGCTACCCAGGCCGGGTTGAAGGTGGAGCGCAGCGAGGTGCGCCTGCCCGGCGGACCGCTGCGCATGGTCGGCGAGCACACCGTCAACCTGCACCTGCACGCCGACATCGACGTGCCGCTGCAGGTGGCGATCGTGGCGGAAGAGTAGCGGTACCCTCGGCAGCACGTGGCCGGTACCGCCAAGACGCGCGGGGATTCGGGCGCGGTCGCACTGCTGGACGCGCCGGTCCCGCCGCACTCGGTGGAGGCCGAGCAGGCGGTGCTCGGCGGCCTGCTGCTGGACGCGGCGGCGTGGGAAAACGTCGCCGACGCGGTGACCCAGGACGACTTCTACCGCCCGGATCACAAGCTCATCTTCGAGGCCATCGCCGCGCTGGCGGGCGAGGCCAAGCCCTGCGACGTCGTCACCGTCTCGCAGCAGCTCGAGCGCACCAGCCGGCTTGAGGCCGCCGGCGGCCTGGCGTACCTGAGCTCCATCGCCCGCGATACGCCGAGCGCCGCCAACGTGCGCGCGTACGCGGACATCGTGCGCGAGCGCTCACTGCTGCGGCAGCTGATCCGTGCCGGCACCGACATCGCCGCAGCCGCCTTCAGGAGCGAAGGCGAGACCGCGCGCGACCAGGTGGATCGGGCGGAGCAGCGGGTGTTCGAGATCGCCGAGGGGAGCTTCCGCCGGCGCGAGGGCGCGCTCGCCGTGCGCACGCTGCTGCCCGCCGTCATCGACCAGATCGACGAGTGGCACAACAACCCCGACAAGCTGCGCGGGCTGCCCACCGGTTTCACCGATTTCGACAAGATCACCGGCGGGCTGCGGCCCGGGGATCTCATCATCGTCGCCGGCCGCCCCTCCATGGGCAAGACCACCCTCGCGGTGAACATGGCGGAGTACGCCGCGGTGCATCCGGGCACGCGCGCGTCGGTGGCGATCTTCAGCATGGAGATGCCGTCCGAGCAGGTGATCACCCGCATGCTGTCCTCGGTCGGGGGCGTGCCGTTGAACAGCCTGCGCAGCGGCAAGATCTCCGACGAGGACTGGGTGCGCATCACCGGCGCCACCAGCCAGCTTTCGGAAGCGAAGCTGTTCGTCGACGAGACGCCGGCGCTCAATCCGACCGAGCTGCGCGCCCGCGCGCGGCGCGTGAAGCGCGAGCACGGGCTGCATCTGATCGTGGTGGACTACCTGCAGCTGATGCAGGTGCCGGGGACGAAGGAGAACCGCGCGACCGAGATCGCTGAGATCTCGCGCGGACTCAAGGCGCTCGCCAAGGAGCTGCAGGTACCGGTGATCGCGCTGTCGCAGCTGAATCGCGCGGTCGAGCAGCGCGAGCACAAGAAGCCGGTGATGTCCGATCTTCGCGAGTGCGTGACCGGGGATACCCTGGTGTGCCTGACCGACGGACGTCGCCTGCCGATTGCCGAGCTCGCGGGGAGCGAGCCCGAGGTCTGGTCGGTCGGTGACCGGCAGTGCCTGGTGCGTGCGCGTGCCGACAAGGTTTGGAAGGTAGGACGACGCCCGATAATCAAAGTGCAGCTCGCCAGCGGCCGCACGATCCGCGCCACGGCCGAGCACCGCCTGTTGGCCGGGGCCGGCTGGACGACGGTCGGGGAACTCAAGTTGGGAGATCGGCTCGCGCTCGCCCGCCGCCTGCCCGAACCAGTCGAGCCGAAGAGCTGGCCGGACCACTGGGTGGTGCTGCTGGCCCACCTGGTGGGCGATGGCAGCTACCTGACGCACCAGCCGCTGCGCTACACCACCGGGTCCGAGGAAAATAGCGCCGCCGTGCGCGGTGCCGCCGAGATGTTCGGCTGCCGCGTTACCCGCTACGAGGGCGTCGGTAACTGCCACCAGCTGCTCGTCAGCGGCAACGGCAATCGCTGGTCGCCATTTGGCGTGGGTAAATGGCTCAAGGACCTCGGCATTTTCGGCCAGCGCTCGCACCAGAAGCACCTGCCCGCAGCAGTATTTTCCCTGCCGCAGCATCAGGTTGCGTTGCTGCTACGTCACCTCTGGGCGACCGAGGGTACGATCGCGCTGAGCAATCCCGGCAGGCGCGGCGGCCATGCGGTCAGCTTCTGCACCTGCAGCCAGCGCCTGGCAGACGATGTCGCGGCGCTGTTGCTGCGACTTGGCATCGTGGCGCGTATTCAAACCGTGAAGTCCGGCCACTACCGGCCCGTTTACATGGTCGCAGTGAGCGGTTCCGATCCGCAGCGGACCTTCTTGCGGGAAGTGGGTGCCTTTGGGCCGCGGCGGGAAGGGGCGAACCGCCTGGTTGCAGCGTTGTCCGACGTGCAGGCGAACACCAACGTCGACACTCTGCCGCTCGAAGCGTTTGCGGCGGTGCGCGCCGAGATGGGCGCCCGCGGCACAGGTGCGCGCGCCATGGTGCGCATGCGGGGTGGCGCTTACGGGGGCAGCCGCGCGCAGATGGCGAGCCATGCGCAGCTGCTCGAGTCGTCCGAGCTCGACCAGTGCGCGTCGTCCGATCTGTTCTGGGATCGGGTGGTTGCCGCCACTGCCGACGGCGAGGAAGAGGTCTTCGACCTGACGGTTCCCGGTACCGCCAACTGGCTTGCCGACGGCGTCGTGTCACACAACAGCGGCTCGCTCGAACAGGACAGCGACATCATCCTGCTGATCTACCGCGATGAGGTCTACGATCGCAACACCACCCGCAAGGGCATCGCGGAGATCGATCTCGTCAAGCACCGTAACGGCGAGACCGGGCAGTTCCTGCTGACCTTCCAGGGCCAGTACACCCGCTTCCTCAACTACATGCCCGACTCCTACGCGGAAGGCGTGTTGCGGTGACCCGGCTGATCCGGGCCGTCATCGACACACAAGCCCTGCGCCACAACCTCGGAGTCATTCGCGCCCGCGCCGGGCGCGCCAGGGTCATCGCCGTGGTCAAGGCCAACGCCTACGGCCACGGGCTCACCAGCACGGCGCTCGCGGTCGAGGGCGCCGACGCGCTCGCGGTGGCGCGCCTGGAGGAGGGGCTGGCGCTGCGCGCCGCCGGCGTCGGTGGCCGCATCCTGCTGCTCGAGGGCGTCTTCAGCTTAGCGCAGCTCGAGGATGCCGCACACGAGCGGCTCGATCTCGTGGTGCACGACCAGCTGCAGATCGAGCTGCTGGAGCGGGCGGGCGCCGCCGGCCGTTTCGCGCTGTGGCTCAAGGTGGACACCGGCATGAACCGCCTGGGGTTCTCCACCGCGGAGTTTCCCGCAGCGCTCGCGCGCATCCGCCAGCTGGCGCCCGCGCCGCGCGAGCTGCGCCTGATGACGCACCTGGCATGCGCCAACGAGCGCGACGATGAGGTGACCCGGGCGCAGCTGCAGCGCTTTCACACGGCGACCCGCGGCCTCGACTGCGAGCTGTCCATTGCCAACTCCGCGGGACTCTTCGGCGACGTTCCGACCGGCTGCCACTGGGTGCGCCCGGGGCTGGCGCTGTACGGCGCGTCGCCGTTCGAGGACCGCACGGCCGCGCAGCTCGAGCTGCTGCCGGTCATGACGCTGGTGAGCTCGGTGATCGCCGTGCGGCGCGTGCCCCGCGGCGAGGCGGTCGGGTACGGCGGCGCGTGGGTTGCCGGGCGCGATTCGCTGCTCGCCATCGTCGCGGCCGGCTACGGCGACGGCGTGCCCCGCAGCTTCGCGAACGGTACGCCGGTGCTGATCGCCGGACGGCGGGCGCCGCTCGTCGGGCGGGTCTCGATGGACATGATCGCGGTCGACGTGACGGAGCTGCCCGCCGTGCACGTCGGCACCAACGTCGTACTGTGGGGCGCCGGACTTGCGGTGGAGGAGGTGGCGCGGCATGCCGGCACCGTGCCCTACGAGCTGCTGTGCAGCGTGAGTCAGCGCGTGCCGCTCGAGCCGCGCTGAGCGCACCGCGCACCAAGCAAGGGGCGGGGGAGATGAAGTGGCGCGGCTGAGCGCCGCGCCACCGACCTGTGCCGTCTTCTAGTTAACGAAGAATCCCATCTTGACGCCGGCGAGCTGGATGACGTCGTTGTCGTTCAGCCGGGTCGCCTGCGCCCCGATCGGTGTGCCGTTCAGCAGCGGGAAGTCGTTTTCCTTGCCGCTGTCGACGTGCACGATGTAGTAGGCCTCGGAGCGCCGCGTGATGGCGGCCACCTGGACGCCGGGGCGTCCGAGCGTGGTGAGCGCCTTGGTGAGCTCGACCTCGCGGCCGGCGAAGGCGCCGGACAGTACCTGCAGCTTCGCCTTCTTCAGCGCCGCGGCGCCGTCGGTGAGCGCTCGCGAGCGGCCGGTGGCGCCGGTGCCGCCGCCGACCCTCTCGGCCTGCTCGGCCGCGACGCGCACCTTCTCTACGGGCCGCGCGGACGGCTGGATCACCATGGTCTTCTCGAACTCGTCCTGCTGCTCGTCGTCCTCGACGAAGCGCAGCTGGTGGTGGCCGACGGTAATCACGTCGCCGTGCTGCAGCGCATGCTTCTTGATGAGCTTGCCGTTGACGTAGGTGCCGTTGGTGCTGTTCAGATCCTCGAGGAACGAGTCGTTGAGGATGTTAATGAGCAGCGAGTGGTGTCCGCTGACGGCAGCATTATCGATGCGGATGTCATTGTCAGGGAGGCGCCCGATGGTGTAGCGCTCCTTATTCATGTTGTATTCCGCCATCACCTGGCCGTCCAGGCTCAAGACCAACCTTGCCATGTGCTTTTGCCTCTATCGCGTGTCAGCCGAACCAACCCAGGATCTTGTCGAATATCTTCGTGCGCGCCGGAAACGCATCCACGATGTGCGCCATGACAACCGAGACGTTGTCCCGCCCCCCATTATCATTGGCCAGCTGAATCAATTGCTTGGCGACCGTATCCAGATTAGCACCAAAGGTGTTTATGGTTAAATGAATATCTTCGTCCTCGACCATATCCGATAGCCCGTCGGAGCACAGGACGAAGACCTCGCCCTTGTTTGCCGGCACCTCCTGGATCTCCACGTCCACGTTCGGCTCGACGCCGAGCGCTCGTGT
>Ga0210391_10005433_pt1 | contig 10504 bp, 9 predicted proteins | sample IncBWC12OmetaG_FD_160573 | JGI IMG/M metagenome (GOLD analysis project Ga0210391, IMG submission 160573) | Forest soil microbial communities from Barre Woods Harvard Forest LTER site, Petersham, Massachusetts, United States - Inc-BW-C-12-O ...
GCCACGCGGGCTGGGCGAGCGGCACAAGGTGACGGCCGCCGAGTTCGTGATGGTGGCGGTGGACGAGCACGGCAAGCCGCGGCCGGTGCCCGCGGAGTAGGGCGGGGCATTGCGTCAAGGAACTTACCCCTGCTGCTGTGCTGGTGCTTGCCGTCGTGCGGCGGTCGACACGACGTCGCGAAAGGCATCTGCCCGCAGCGCAAGGACCCGATGGCGGTTCCGGCGCCGGCCAAATCCGGCAGCATGCCAATGCCCCAATTGCCGCCGCTTGGGGTCAGGAAGACCCGCATATGGTAGGGCACACCGTTGCGAGCAGGTTGGAAAACGGTCGTGTACCTGGTGCCCTGCCGCGCCATCTGGACGACCCAGTGGTCGTCAAACTCCGCGAGTTGCGTGGGTGGGTCCGTGTACGCGGGGACGCCCCGCTTGAGCCAAAGCGTCGCCTGGTCGGACACTCCGAAAACGACCACAACCGCGCCGGTATTGTTGTCGGCACGCCGAGACTAACATGGCTCTGTCTTGTCAGTATCCGATCATCACCGCAATTGCCACCGCGATCAGCGACAGCATCAGAAGCGCCAGCCACAGCGGCAGGATGAAGCGCATCCACGTGCCGTAGGGCACGCGCCCGGTCGACAAATATGCCAGCAACATGCCTGACGTTGGCGTGACCATGTTGGTCAAACCGTTGCCGATCAAATAGGCCAGCACCGTCGTCTGGCCACCGACGCCGCTGAGCTGGGCAATCGGCCATAGGATCGGCATCGAGATGGCGGCCTTGGCGCTGGTGGATGGGATCAGCACGTCCAGGATGATCTCGATGCCGACCAGGGTTTGCGCGACCAGGATCGGCGCCTTGTCCTGCGCCAGCGCCGCGAGGTCGTTGATGATGGTATCCAGCACCTGGGCGTTGCGCAGCACTTCCTCCACCGCACCGGCCAGCCCGACCAGCAGTGCGGCGAGCATCATGCCTTTCATGCCGTCGATGAAGGAATCGGCGGCGTGCTCGGCGTCCATCCCGGCGAGGACCGCGATCAACACGCCCAGGAAAATGTAGAAGGCGCCGAGCTGAAGGTTGCCCCAGTGCAGGTTGCCGGCGCCGTAGACGATTGCCGCCACGCCGAGTGCGATGGATAGCAGGATCGCGGTCTGCCGACCGGTGAGTTTCGGGGCGGTGTGCACCGCCTGCGAAGGCGTGAAGCCGGAGCGCGCCAGCAACACCAGCAGATAGGCGATGCCCAGGCCGAGGAAGACCACCCATAGCGCCAGGCGGAAGGACAGGCCGCTGAACACCGGCATGCCGACGATCGGCTGTGCGATCACCAGCGGCAGCGGATTGGTCACTGAGGCCAGGTAGCCGAGCTTCGCCGGGATCGCAATCAATGCCACGGCGAACAGCGGGCCGAGGCGCAGCTTCTCCGCCAGCACCAGCGCCATCGGGATCAGCACCAGATATTCCGAGATCAGACCAAGGAAAGTGCTGCCCGCGGACAGCACGATCATCAGCACCGGCGCCAGCACGTAGACATTGCCGCCGGTCGCAGCGACCAGCCGTTCCACGCCCGCATCCAAGGCTCCGGACGCGCGCAGCACGCCGAACATGCCGCCCAGGAACATGATCATGAAGATCAGCCCGGCGGCGTGCGTCATGCCGACCGGGATGGTGCTGACCAGGGAGGCGATATCGGCCGGATAGGCGGCGGTGGCGGTACCGTGCTGCGGCCAGACCAGCGCCTGCATCGAATACTGCTTGGGGATCACGTGATAGGTGCCGGGCAGCACGTGGCCGTTCGGCGAACGATTGAACATCCCCGAGGGTATCAGCCAGCTCATCACCACGGCGGCCACGATAATCAGCAGCATCATGATGACTGGATGCGGCAGTGTCAGGCGGCGGCGCGTCGGCGCAGCAGTTGGCGCCGTGCCGGCCATACCCGGTCGTAACAGGTCCAGCACGCTGCTCATCGTCACCCCCCGGAGCCCCGCGTCAGCCTAGCGCGCGACGGGACCATTGTGCATCCCGCGATTGCGGCCGAGACTCCTGGACATGGCACTCGCCGAAGAACCTGACCGCGCGCCGCTGTTGGTGGCTTCATTGCGCGGATGGCGGCGCGATTGGCTGCGGGGCGACCTGATGGCCGGGCTGGCGCTTGCCGCCGTTGCCTTGCCGGCGCAACTGGCGACCGCGCGGCTGGTGGGCGTGTCGCCGTCGGTCGGGCTGGTTGCCTTCATCGGCGGAACTGTTGGTTTCGCGCTGTTCGGCAGCAATCGTTTCCTGTCGGTGGGTTCCGATTCCACGATCGCAACGATCTTCGCAGGCGGCCTGGCCACCGTCGCGGCGGGCGGTGGGTTGAACTATCCCGAGGCCGCCGCGCTGCTGGCCCTGTTGGTTGGCGCGATACTGATCGGCGCGGCGGTGCTGCGGGCTGGCTGGATCGCCGACCTGTTGTCGGGGCCGGTGATCACCGGCTTCCTGGCTGGCATCGCGGTTCACATCATCATCAGCCAGTTGCCTGCGATCCTGAACGTGCCTAATGCGCCAGGGCGGCTCCCATCGCAGTTGGTTGGCATCCTGCGGCATGTGCCGGAGGCGCACCCGATGACGATTGTCATTGGCCTGTGCGTGCTGGCGCTTTCATTGGCCACATCACATCTGGCGCCGCGCGTGCCAGGTGCGCTGCTGGCGTTGCTGCTGGCGGCAGGTGTGGTGTGGGTGCTGCATCCATCGGCCGACGTGGTGCCCGTGCTTGGGTCACTTCCACCGGTCACGATGCGCCCGCACCTGCCGTCGATTAATACGCTACGCGATCTCGAACCGCTGTTGCCATTGGCGTTCATCGTGGCACTGGTCTGCATGATGCAGAGCGCCGCGGTGCTGCGTGCCTATCCATCGGAGGCCGGCGGCCCACGCCATGTCAGCCGCGATTTCGGTGGCGTGGGTGCCGGCTGCGTGCTGGCTGGGCTGTTCGGGGCGTTCGCGGTGAATGCCAGCCCGCCAAACACCTCGGTGGTGGCGGAGGGTGGCGGTCATACGCAGCTCGCCGGCTTGGTCGCGGTGGTGCTGGCGGGTGTGCTGGCGCTGTTTGGAGCTGAGCTGCTGGCGGTCATTCCGCAAGCGGCGTTGGGTGGCCTGCTGATATCGATCGCCTGCCGGATCTTTCAGGTGAGGGAGATGGCGCGCATCCTGCGCTATGGTGGCACGGAGATCCTGTTGGTCGCGGCGAGCGCTGGCTCGGTCATCCTGTTGCCGATCCAGACCGGAATGCTGATCAGCATCGTGCTGTCGCTCTTGCACAGTTTCACCATCATCGCGCGCCCGCTGTGCACGGAGCTGCTGCGGGTGCCCGGCACCACGGTGTGGTGGCCGCCGATGGAGGATGCAGCCAGCAAGCGTGAGCCGGGCGTGCTGGTGTTCGGGCTGGCGGCGCCGATCAACTTCACCAACGCGAGTTACGTGTGTCGTCGCCTGACGGAGCTGGTGGCAATGCGGCACTCGGTGACACTGGTGGTGCTGGAGGCGAGCGGTATGATCGACATCGATTACACCGGCTCGCGGGTGTTGCAGCAGACCATTGCGCGGCTCCGCGATGGCGGTATCACGGTGGCCTTGACGCGGCTGTTGGGCGAGCGCGCGCAATTGCAGGCCGGGCGTTCGGGTTTGATTGCCGCATTGGGACCGAAGCAGGTGTTTCGCACCGTGGATGACGCGGTGCGGGCGTTACGGCCGCAGGTCTGATTGACGTTTGTGGGACGCCACCGATACTCGATAAAGAGCCGCAAGGGGAAACGTGATGTCGCTGTTCGATCTCACCGGTAAGGTCGCCATCGTCACTGGTTCGAGCAAAGGCATCGGTCGCGCGATTGCCGAACGATTGGGTGAGCACGGCGCGAAGGTGGTGGTGTCCTCGCGCAAGGCCGATGCGTGCGAGGAGGTGGCGGTAGGAATTCGCGCCAAGGGTGGTGAGGCGGCGGTGATCCCGTGCCATATCGCGCGCAAGGACGAGCTGCAGGCGCTGGTGGATCAGACCGTGGCGTTGTGGGGCGGCATCGACATCTTCATCAGCAATGCGGCGGTGAATCCGTATCTGGGGCCAGCGGCGGGTGCCTCGGATGAGGTGTATGAACGCGTGATGGGCGCCAATGTGCGCAGCAATTTCTGGCTGGGGAATATGGTGTGCCCGTTGATGGCGGCACGGGGTGGCGGGGCGTTCATCATCATTTCGTCGATCGGCGGGCTGCGTGGGTCGGCCTCGTTGGGGCTGTATGCGATTTCGAAGGCCGCCGACATGCAGATGGCGCGTAACCTCGCGGTGGAGTGGGGACCGAAGAACGTGCGGGTAAACTGTATCGCACCGGGGTTGGTGCGGACGGATTTTGCCAAGGCATTGTGGACCGATCCGGTGCGGCATCGGCGCGCGACGAGGGATGTGCCGCTGCAGCGGATCGGCGAGCCGGATGATATTGCGGGAGCTGCGGTGTTCCTGGCGTCGACCGCGGGTTGCTTCGTGACCGGGCAAACGTTGGTGGTGGATGGTGGCACCACGGCCGGGATCGTGATGCAGAAGGAGGAGTGAGCGTGGTGGTCTCACGCGCGGAGCTGGCGGCGCTAGATGTGGCGGATGTGTTGGCACCGTTTCGGGAGCGGTTCACTCTGCCGGAAGGGGTGATCTATCTGGATGGCAATTCGCTGGGGCCAGTGCCGAAGGCTGTGCCGGGGCGCATTGCGGAGGTGCTTTCGCGGCAATGGGGGCAATCGCTGATCCGGTCATGGACGGCGCATGGGTGGATGGGCCTGCCGTTCCAGGTGGGTGGGAAGATCGGGCGGCTGATTGGTGCGGAGCCGGATAGTGTGGTGGTGGCAGATTCCACCTCGGTGAATTTGTTCAAGCTGTTGGCAGGGGCATTGGCGTTGCGGCCGGATCGGCGTGTGATGGTGACCGAAGCGGGCAATTTCCCGACCGATCTGTATATCGCGCAAGGGTTGATGGAGCTGCTGGGGCCCGGGTATGAGCGGCGTGCGGTGGACGATCCGGTGGCGGCGCTGGATTCGGATGTCGCGGTGTTGACGCTGACACACGTCAACTATCGCACGGGTGCGATGCATGACATGACGAAGCTGACGGCGGCAGCGCATGCGGTGGGAGCGCTGGTGCTGTGGGATCTGTCGCACTCGGTTGGCGCGGTGCCGTTGCAATTGGCGGCAGATGATGTCGATCTGGCGGTGGGGTGTGGATACAAATATTTGAACGGTGGCCCGGGGGCGCCCGCGTTCCTGATGATTGCGCCACGCTTGCAGGCGGCGTTCCGATCGCCAATGACAGGGTGGCTTGGGCATGCGGCGCCATTCGAATTCGCGGCGGCGTATCGGCCGGCGGCAGGGATCGCGCGGGCGGTGGTGGGCACACCACCGATTCTGAGCCTCGTGCCGCTGGATGTGGGCGTCGATATCATGAACGAGGCGCCGGGTGCGGCGGTGCGCGAGAAGTCGCTGCGGTTGACCGAGCTGTTCATGACATTAATGGAACCATTGTGCAACGCGCATGGGTTCCGTATGTTGACGCCGCGGTCGTCGGAGCGTGGCAGCCAAGTTTCGGTGGCGCATCCCAATGGGTATCCGATCATGCAGGCGCTGATCTCGCGCGGTGTGATCGGGGATTTCCGTGCGCCTGATGTGATGCGGTTTGGGGTGGCACCGTTGTACGTGCGGTTTGCTGATGTATGGGATGCGGTGGCGGTGCTGGATGATGTGATGCGCAGTGGCCTGTGGCGTGAGCCACGATTTCACGTGCCGCGGCCGCCGGTGACCTGATGCTGTACGCCTCTCCCGCGTGCGGGAGAGGCCGGGGAGCAGCACGACGCGGGTGAGGGGGAGAGCATGAAGCACCCTCACCCGGCGCTTCGCGCCGACCTCTCCCGCGAATCGGGAGAGGTGTACGTCGCTACTTCCGCGGGTTCTTGTCCAACGCTTCCGCGATGCGCTGCTGATCCACGGCGACCTCGACGCCGGCGCGCTCGATCTGCAACTTCATGATCGCGCGCGAGTCCTGACTGCCCCAGCCGCGATTCAGCGCCTCAGTCAAATCTGACAGCGCGATATTCGCCAGACGCATCGGTACGTTCAGCTCTCGCCCGACCTGGGTGGCGAGGAAAACGTCCTTGTGTGCCAGCCGCAGCGCGAAGGCGGGGGGTTCGTATTTGTTGGGCAGGAACTGATCCGTAAGCGAGTCGAAGGCGCCGCGCCGGCCGATGGCGCCCTGGCGCACTGCCTCCCAGATTGCCAGTGGTTCGATACCAGCCTTTACCCCCATGGTGAACACCTCGGCCGCACCCGCGGTCATGATGTAGCCGAAGCAGTTGTGCACCAGCTTTGCGACGGATCCGGCACCGATCGGCCCAACATAGCTGGCCTGGTCGGCGAACAGATCCAGCGTTGGCTTCCAGGTATCGAACCCTGCCTGATCACCGCCGCACCACACTGCGAGCTTTCCAGTTTGCGCACCGCGCGGCCCACCGCTGACCGGGGCATCGAACAGGAACGCGCCCTTCGCATCGTAGTCAGCCGCGGCCTTGCGCATGGTGGTGGGTGAGTTCGTCGTCAGATCGAAATGGGCAGCGCCTCTGCGGATGCCGGTCAGCAGACCGCTGGGGCCATTCACCACCGCCTCAAACTCGGGTGGTCCGGGCAGCGAACTGAAAATGACATCGCACTCGGCCGCCAGCGCGGCCGGTGTGTCGGCCCAGCGTGCGCCGGCCTGGATGTGACGCTGGGCCGCCTCGCGCCGCACATCGTGCACCACCAGGCTGTCGCCGCGCGCGGTCAGGCCGCGTTGCAGATTGGCGGCCATGCTGGCACCCATGGTGCCAAGGCCGATGAACCCCGCCTTCATATCAGTCGCTCCTTACGGATTGGCCTCGAATACCTCGCGCGCAATGTTTGCCGCGGACATCGCCGCCGGCCAGCCGGCGTAGAAGGCGAGATGGGTGATCACCTCGGACAGCTCTTCCTTGGTCACGCCGTTGGTCAGTGCGCGCTCCAGATGGCCGCGCAACTGCTCTGGCCGGTAGGTCGCGATCAAGGTCGCACAGACGATCAGGCTGCGATCGCGCTTGGACAATTGCGGTCGTTCCCACACGTCGCCAAACAATACCTTCTCGGTCAGCTCGATCATCTTCGGCACGGTATTGCGCACGCGGTCACGCGAGGCACTCGTCGGGATTTGGGCCATGATTTCCTCCATTTGCTCGGTGCGCCTATTGCACACCAACCGCCTGATCGAGTCCAATCGGGCGATCGAACGGAGGGATGTATGACCGACGAACCCAGAGTGGCACTGGTCACCGGCAGTGCCTTGAACATCGGCCGCGCCACGGCGATCGCCTTCGGTCGCGATGGCATGCGTGTGATGGTGACCGCCCGCAGTTCCCGTGACGATTGCGAAACAACAGCGGCGCTGGTGCGCGAGGCGGGTGGTGAGGCCGCGGTGCATTTGGCAGATATTTCCGATCCGGCCCAGGCGCGTGGGCTGGTCGAGGCAACGATGGCGCAGTTCGGCCGGCTGGACGTGCTGGTGAACAATGCCTCGGTGCGGCGGCAGACGAAATTCGCGGAGCTGACGCCGGAGGAATGGCGGGAGATCCTCGGCAGCACGTTGGATGGTGCGTTCTATTGCGCGCATGCGGCCGCACCGCATATCGCGGCAGCGGGTGGCGGATGCATCATCAATATTGGTGGCATTTCTGCGCATATCGGCGCGGTCGGCCGCGTCCACGCGGTGACTGCCAAGGCAGGCATGGTCGGACTGACGCGCGCGTTGGCAAAGGAGCTGGCGTCGTCACATATCACGGTGAATATTGTCGTTCCGGGATCAATCAATACGATCCGCGGCGCCGCCGCTGGGGGGAACAGTGGACGGGCGCATCTGCCGGACAATCTGGCCGGGCGAATGGGCTATCCGGAGGAGATCGCCGCGATGGTGCATTATCTCATCACCACCCCGGCGCGATTCATCACCGGGCAGACGATTCACGTGAATGGTGGGGCATTTCTACCGTAGGGCTTCCCGTTATGGCCGACGAAGGCCGGCCATAACAGGAATTCATTCTACGCCTTCCACTTCGCGGCGGCGATGGCGACTTCTGGCGGATAGACCGTCACCGGCTTGCCGCCTTGCCATTGCACCATCACCATCTTCGCGCCGATGCGCCGGCCGCGTTCGTCGTATTGCAGGTGGCCACCAGGGAACAGCAGCGCCGGGCCAGTCGTCATGTTCAGCGCGTGCAGTGCCTCGTTCACCTTCACGCGGTCAGCGACGCCGGCTTTCTCCAGTGCCTCCTTCAGGATCATCACGTGCGCATAGGCAAAGATGGAATCATGCCCGAACCACGGTTCACCGGTGCGCTTCATGAAGCGGGCGGCAATATCGGCGGCGTCCTTGCCGGGCCAATTGGCGAGGCCCACCAGCACGCCCTCCATTTCGTCCGCTCCCGTAACCTTCAGCAGCTCCGGCACCGCCCAGTGCCCGCCATTGCCGATCAGCGGGACCTTGGTCGCGGGCATGTTGAACTCGTTGAACTTGTCGACCAGCAGCTTGTCGTCCGGCACGTTGGTCGAAGTCAGCAGCACGAAATCCGCGTGTGCGCTACGCACCGGTTGCACCAATGTAGTCGCGTCGCTCAGGGGCGGCGTGTAGGTCTGATCGACTACTGGCGTCAGCTTTTCATCCTTCAGCACGTGATCGCGGATCGGCTTCATGAAGCTGACGGACGCCGCGGTGTTGTCGCCGATCAGCCCCACCTTGGTCGGCCGTTTGCCGGTGGCCTTCTCGGCCAGCGCCATGATCACCGGCACCATGTCCTGCGATTGCTGGTCCGCGGTCGGCGACGACTGGAATACGTATTTGTAGCCGCGCCCGGTGATCAGGTCTGAATAGGACAGCGTTAGCCAGGGCAGTTGCGCACGCTCCGTCACCTCAGTGACGGCCAGCGTGAAGGTGGAGAGCCAGCATCCGAAGCCGCCGACCAGGTTGGGGTACTGGGCGATCATGCGCTGCGCGGCATCCTTGGCCTTCTCGGCGCTGTCTTGCGTGTCGAGTTCGACCAGCTTCAGCTTGGCACCCCCCAACGCCTTGATGCCGCCGGCGTTGTTCACATCCTCGATCGCCAACTCGGCACCCATCTTTTCCAGGATGCCCTGCCGCGCCCATGGTCCGGACAGCGGGACTAGCATGGCGATTTCGACTTCCTTCGGTGCCTGCGCGCGGGCCCGTCCCGCCAAGCTGGCGGCACCCGCCGCGGCGCTCAGCGCCAGCGTGGTGCGTCGTCCGATTGATTTGCTCATGTTGTGTCCTCCCGTTGTACCTTTCGGTCTATTCGTCGCCGATGCCCAGATAGGAGCGCCGAACCCGGTCGTCGGCAAGCAAGGTCTGATACGCGCCCTCCAGCACCACGCGGCCGGCTTCCAGCACATAGCCGTAGTCCGACAGCTCCAGCGCCTCGGCGACGCGTTGTTCCACCAAGAGAATGGTCAGCCCATCCTCGCGATGCACCTGAGAGATGCGTTCGAAGATCGTGTCGGTGACCGCGGGGGCCAGGCCCATCGACGGCTCGTCCAGCATCAGCAGACGCGGCGCCGAGGCCAGGCCGCGTCCAATCGCCAGCATCTGTTGTTCGCCGCCGGACAGCGTGCCTGCGAGCTGAGCCTCGCGCTCGGCGAGAATGGGGAATAGGGTGTGGATGCGGTCCAGCGTGTGCCGCCATTGTTTCGTGCCGCTATCGGTGTAGGCGCCCATTTCCAGGTTTTCGCGCACGGTCAACGTGCGGAACACTTGGCGGCCTTCCGGCACATGCGCGATGCCCAGATGGGCGCGGCGTGCGGCGGGCTGGGCCAGCAGGTCGGCGCCGTTGAAGCGGATGCCGCCGTTGACGGTTGGCACCACGCCACTGATCGCCTTGAACAATGTGGATTTGCCGGCGCCGTTCGGGCCGACCACGGTGACGAACTGACCTTCGCGCACGGTCAACGAGACCTGGGTCAATGCGTGGAGGCCGCCGTAGTCCACTGACACCGCGTTGATCTCAAGCATGGACGCGGGCCAGAAATTTCTTGCCGAGATAAGCTTCGATCACCGCATCCTGTTCCACCACGTCGCGCGGCTTGCCGCTGGCAAGCACGCGACCATGGTCCAGCACGACGAAATGATCGGCGATGCGCAGCATGGCGTGCATCGTGTGTTCGATGATGACGATGGTCATCCCCTCGGCGCGCAGGCGTTGTAGCACCGCCAGCACGTCATCGCATTCGTCGCGGCCGAGGCCGGCCAGGGTTTCATCCAGCAGCAGGATGCGCGGTTGGCCCGCAAGAGCGCGCGCCAGCTCCATCAGGCGCAACTGCCGGTTGGTGAGCCGGCCGGCGACGTCGCAGGCCTGGGCGGACAGGCCGACGCGGGCCAAGGCCGCCTGCGCGGTGGCAATGGCGACCTCATCCGACAGGCCGGCGCCGTACCCG
>Ga0210391_10005434_pt1 | contig 10502 bp, 7 predicted proteins | sample IncBWC12OmetaG_FD_160573 | JGI IMG/M metagenome (GOLD analysis project Ga0210391, IMG submission 160573) | Forest soil microbial communities from Barre Woods Harvard Forest LTER site, Petersham, Massachusetts, United States - Inc-BW-C-12-O ...
TTCGCTGAACAGGGGTTTCCGCTGGAAGGTGGCCGTCTCGACGTCGCCGGTGGCCGCACCGTCGCCGCACTTGTATATGCGCGCCGCAAACACATCATCAGCGTGTTCATCTGGCCCAGCGAGCAGACCGATGTCGCGCCGCAATCCGGCTCAGATCACGGCTACCAGTGGCTCAGCTGGAGAAAAGGCGGGATGGAGTATTGCGCCGTCTCTGACGTTAACGCGGTAGACCTGCAGGAGCTTCAATCGTTGCTTTCGCGATAAATTCCTGCAAACGAACCCGTACTCCGAACTTCGCGCCACGATTGCACTTTTATTTCGACGCGTCGCTCTGCGCGGAATCGACCTGAGCGCGCACCTCGTTCATCCAGTTCAACACCACCGACGGCGGCTCGCCCTCAGAATTTCTCGAACCGGCGCTTTGAAACATCACGAAGTGCTGCCCATCCGGTGAAACGTCGAACGAGGGATACGGCACTCGCAGCTCGAAGCGATCCTGAAATAGCACTTCCGGCGTGCCAGCCTGAAATGCGCCATTCGCGGCGGTATACGGCACAGACATCATCCGTCCTGACATCGCGTAGAAAATCTCGCGCCCATCTTTTCCCCAACGTGCTTCCCACCCCATTTCCGATGAAAGTTGCCACTTGCCTCCCGGCCCGGGGTAGGGCACCACGTAAACCTGGGGCACACCCGTCTGCTGCGCCGTGTACGCCATCCAGTGGCCATCCGGCGAAAGTTCTGGGTAGGTCGCGGGGACGCCGACGACTCCGGGCGAATTCTTGCCCACGAACACGCGCGGCTCTGAAGGCGTTCCGTTCGCGTCCACGGTCAACGTCCAGAGTTCGCAGCACGATCCGTCTACGGGTGAAAGTCGTGCGAACGCCAGCGTCTTTCCATCCGCTGACCAACTCGACGGGAAAGCATTCAGCACGTTTTCTGGGGTGAGCGCCTGTTCGTCGCCGCTGCCATCCGCGCGTTTCCAGTAAATTCCCTGTCCCGCTCCTTTCTCCGAACTCCGAGGCCGCGAGTACGTGATCCTTTGTCCATCCGGCGTCCACACCGGATACGTGGCGACGAAACTATCCAGCGTCATCGGCGAAGCGATGCCTCGCGCGATGTCGTACACCCAGATCCCGCCGCTGCCTTTCTGAAACGCGATTCGCTTTCCGTCCGGTGAAAACCGCGGCGACGCGGCGTCCGACTGTTCCTTCATCAGAATCGTTGCGTTACCTTTGCGGTCGAGCATTACCACGTTCAAGTTCTGGTCGTGTGCCGTACCGGCCGAAAATGAAGCCATACCGCTAGCGGAGATGCTGAATTGCGCGCCGCCATTCGAAAGATCAGTCGACACGTGCTGCAGAACGGGAATCGCCGTGCCCGTCACTTTCAGTGCCTTTACGTCGAATGGCGCGACGAACACCGTCCCTTGCGAGATGTACGCGAGGTATCCGGCAGGTAGATAGCGCCCGAAATAGGCGTTCTCTACCAGCACCTTGGGAACGCCGTCCTTCATCGTGGCGGCTTCGACGAAGCCGTGCGCGAAGAAATTATTGTCGGACGAAGAAGTGAATAACACCGCCTGCCCGCCAGGAAGAATTTGTGGCCAACGGTGCGTGATCTCGCCGCGCTTGGTGTCAAAGTGCGTCAGCTGTTCGGCCTGTCCACCCGACGCGGGCACGCGATAAAGTGTGCTCGTAAACTCCCGTGCATATACGATCGTGCCGTCCTCTCCCCAGTCGCCCCCGCGATATCCGCTCACGGAATCCAGCTCAATTGGAGTGCCGCCGCGAACTGAAATTTTCTTCAGCTTGCCCTCGCCGAAGTACCCGATCCACTGGCTGTCCGGCGAAAAGAACGGCGAAGCCGCCAGCCCCGCGCCTTCCAGTTCCACGGGCGTGTCCTTGTCCAAGTCGAGGACGAGAAGGTGGCCCTCGGCCGCGCCCGCCTCTCGCGTGACGTATGCGATGCGCGAGCCGTCCGGCGAAATCACCAACGCCGGTCCGTTGGCGCGGTCGAGTAACTCGTCCGCACGAAGTGGCAGCGCCAGATGAACGGTGCGCTGCGCCGAAGAATGCGATGGCCCGCGCAACGTGACGAACGCCGCGATCAATCCCAGCGCCAGCGCTCCGGCAATCGCCCACGGAAGCAGTCGCAGCCACGATGGCGCTGCTGCGGGCTGTATGGAAGTTACGATCTCTCGCGGCCGCTCCTCAGTGGACGAAATTCCAGACGCGTATTGTGTTGAGCCTGAAATCACCTCGTCGATGATGATCCGCGCGTCGCCGATCGCTTGCAGCCTCTGCTTCGGATCCTTCTGTAGGCACCGCTGAATCAGTTCGCGGATTCGCGGCGGCGTCGTTGCGGGAAGCTCGGCCCAGTCGGGCGTGTCCTTGATCACGGCCGCAAGCGAGTCGGAAACTGTTTCGCCGCCAAACGCCTTATTGCCCGTCAGCATTTCGTAGAGCACCACGCCAAACGACCAAATGTCCGCTCGCCTGTCCGCCGATTTTCCTTTTGCCTGCTCGGGAGACATGTACGCCGCAGTGCCGAGAATAATCCCCGCCTTCGTCGAGCCCATCGTCAGCGTCGGCGAGTTGGAAATGTCCGTGCCCGATGTGTCGTCCTGCAGCGCTTTCGCGAGGCCGAAATCGAGCACCTTCACTTTCCCGTCGTTCGTCAGCTTGATGTTCGCGGGTTTCAGGTCGCGGTGGACGATGCCGCGCTCGTGCGCGCACTCCAGCGCTTCGGCGATCTGTCGCGCGATCGGCAGCGCTTCGTCGAGCGGGATCGCACCCTGATGGATGCGTTCGGCCAGTGTAGGGCCTTCGACCAGCTCCATCACCAGGGCGGAAACGCCGGAGCTGTCTTCGAATCCGTAAATGGAAGCGATATGCGGGTGGTTCAGCGAGGCGAGCACTTGCGCTTCGCGTTGGAAGCGCCCCATGCGCTGTTGGTCGTGCGCGAATTCCGGCGCGATTACCTTCAGCGCCACATCGCGCCCGAGCTTCCGGTCGCGCGCGCGATACACCTCGCCCATCCCGCCTACGCCGAGCGGGCAGACAATCTCATACGGGCCAAGCTTCGTACCGCTTTGAAGAGCCATCGTGTGAGCGCATTATACAGACCTCGGCGCAGTTAAATCTCGAAGGGCCTGTTCCGCGGGGAGCGCCGGATTTCCTGCCGGAAACTCGAGCGCAGCGCGCCCTTTTCACATCCGGAAAAAGTCGGTTATGCTGCTAAACCTATGCTCGACCTGGGATACGTAAGGGACCACCTCGACGTGATCGAAAAGATGGCGCGCGACCGCGGCATCACGCTCGACATGAAGCCGTTCATCGAAATCGACACCGAACGCCGCCAGCTCATCAAAGCCAACGAGGCCCTCAAGGCCGAGCGCAATAAAGCCAACGAAGAAATCGCGACGCTCAAACGCAACAAGCAGGACGCGACCGCCATCCTCGCCCGCATGAAGGAAGTTTCCGAAGAGGTCAAGCGCAGCGACGTCCGCATTGGCGAGCTCGACGAAAAGCTCCAGCAATTCCTGCTCACCGTTCCGAACATTCCGCACTCATCCGTGCCGGTAGGCAAGTCCGCCGCCGACAACGTTGAAGTCCGTCGCTGGGGCGCGCCGCCGAAATTCGATTTTCAGGCCAAGCCGCACTGGGAACTCGGTGAAGCCGCCGGCATTCTCGACTTCGAATCCGCGATCAAAATCGCCGGCGCCCGTTTCGCTGTTTATAAGGGTCTCGGCGCGCGCCTCGAACGCGCTATCGCGAACTTTTTCCTCGACGTTCACACGCGCGAAAGCGGCTACACCGAGATCCTTCCGCCGTTTCTCGTTAATACGGCATCGCTCACCGGTGTCGGCCAGCTTCCGAAATTCGCCGCTGACATGTTTCACATCGAAAATAGCGATCTGTGGCTGACGCCTACATCTGAAGTCGAATTGACCAGCCTGCATCGCGACGAAACTCTCGACGCTGACACTCTCCCACGGAACGTCTGCGCTTGGACCGCTTGTTTCCGCTCCGAAGCCGGCGCCGCAGGCCGCGACACGCGCGGCATCAAGCGTCAGCACCAGTTCCAGAAGGTCGAGCTGTTCAAGTTCGCGCGCCCCGAACAAAGCTACGAAGAGCACGAAAAGCTTGTGATCAACGTCGAAAAAGTTTTGCAAAAACTCGGGCTCCACTACCGCATCGTGCTCCTTTGCACTGCGGACATGGGCTTCGCCTCTGCGAAAACTTACGACATTGAAGTCTGGCTGCCGTCATCCAGCGAATTCATGGAAATTTCTTCCTGCTCCAACACCGAAGCCTTTCAGGCCCGCCGTAGCGGCATTCGCTGCAAGCCGAAAACGGGCAAGAGCGAATTCCTGCACACGCTCAACGGCTCCGGCGTAGCCGTCGGCCGCACTTGGATCGCGATCGCCGAAAATTTCCAGCAAGCCGATGGCTCGATCGTGATCCCCGAAGTCCTGCGCCCCTACATGGGCGTCGAAAAAATCCCCGCGACAACGAAGTAATCCGTTTAGATTTTTGTCAGAAAGAAAAACGCGCACAGACGCGCGCGTTCACTCCGCATTACAGACCGAATCCCGCTACCACCGCAAAATTTTGGAGATTGGGCCGGCGGCCTCGGAAGTGTTTCCTCCGACCCAATCTCCGCCCCTGCACTACACGGAAGCCTCGCCGTCTCCGGCTATCTTCCGTGTTTCAGTACGCTCGAAAGGGCGTTTTTGGATTGGGTCGGATGGAAGATTTCTGAAGAGATTTGAACGGCCGTCGCACTAACATGACAGCCGAGCAAGCCGCGTTGTTCCGTTATGAAACGGGACCCAGCAGCACGAACGGTCCCGTCGGCGCGGGCTTTCCGCCGCGCGGTTCGAGCGTTACCGCGAACGCCTTGGCCTGCGTTCCCGGCGGCACACTCGCCACGATCCGGTTCGCCCCGCCTTCAGTCGTTTCAAAGACGCCCGCGCTGATCGGCGCGCCCGTCGTCGGCACCAGCCACAGTTGGTAGCTCTTGTCCGGCGGCGCCTCAGGCAACGCGCCGTTGTAAACCAGCAGCCCGCGCTTCGCGTTGTACAGCACGCGCGCCGTTCCCTGCGGTTGCTGCTTCTGCTCGGCCAGCGACACGACGACCGTGTCCTTCGCTCCAAGCATGTCAATCACGGATCGTTCCTGCGCAATCTCGCGTTCCTGCTCCTGCTCGCGCGCATTCAGCGCGTCGATTTGCGCATCCAGTTGCAGCGTGTGCAGCCAGAGGAACACCAGCGCCACGGCGAACCCGCCCGCCAGCGGCACCAGCGCCCACATCCATCCCGAAAGCATCCCCGGCTTTTTCGACGGCATCACCACGAAGGTCCCACCGCGTCCGGTCGATGTTCCGACTACTTGCCGCATCAATTGCTCTTTCACCCCCGGCGACGGACGCACCTGCGGCGCAGCGAGGCCAATCAGCGCGATCCGGCCGTACGCCTCTCCGAGTTGCTCCGTGCACACGTCGCAACTATCCACGTGCGCTTCGAGCGCTCGCTTCTCCTCGCCTTCCAGCGCCCCAAGCGCGTAGAGGTCGAAGTCTTCTGCCCGGAATGGATGTGCGTTGGTCATGAATTCAAATTCTTCTTCAGCGTCTCCACCGCCGTCCGCAATCTCGTCTTCACCGTTCCCAGTGGATCGCCTGTCTTCGCCGCGATCTCCGTATGCGTCAATCCTTCGAAGTACGCCAGCTCGATCGCCGCCCTCTGCTCCTGCGGCAATTTTTCCAGCGCGCCTTTCACTTTCCCGATCATCTGCGTCTGCGCCACGTTCGATTCCAGATTCGACTGCATCACGACGGTGTTCTCTTCCAGCTCGTCTCCGCCCGCGGGATTGTGCCGCCGCAGGCGCGAGATCGCCCGGTTGCGCGCGATCACCATCAGCCACCCGGGCAACGACCCGCGCGTCGCGTCGAAATTTCCGGCAGTCCGCCAGAGCTGGTAAAAGATGTCTTGCAGAATTTCTTCAGCCGCTTGCGTGTCGTGAAGAATCCGGTTCAGGACGGACGACAGCATCCCGGCGTAGCGGTCGTACAACACCGCCAATGCCGACTCATCGCGTTCGACAATTCGCTGGATGAGCGCCGCGTCCGAGGCTCTCGCATCCATTCCGGTTGTCACATTCACGAAGCTCTGAAGCTCCAGTAACAGAAGTACGCAGCCGCAAGGATTACGGATTGCGCCGGCGACGCCCACGCGTGCCGCAACCGCTCGCGCATAACGACGCCGCAGCGTAGCCCGAGCCTACGCGACCGGTCAACTTTTCTTCTCTCAGCATCGCCACTCGCCTACGCAACCCCACAGGGTCCGAAGTTCGACCCACAGATGCAACCACCGCTTCGCCTGTTTCGATCGCCCCGAAGCCTCGACGCCTCCCAACTTCCACATCCGCCGCGATTTACGAAGAGGTGCTGCGGTCAAGAGCCTCCACTGTAATAACTTGCTCAGAATCAGTTGTTTGCAGGCATGGGAACGGGTGCAGCGCGTAACCCCTCCGCTTCACCTCTCCGCATTTTCACCGTGGTTTCGATTGACTTCCATCAACGCTTGGCTAAACTTCGACTCGCTAAAGACTTACGGCCCCGTACCGACCCGCCCAGCGGGCGCACCACAGTTCAACACGCGCTTCGATCGAAAGGGAAAACGATGGCCATTGTCGCCAAGCCGGGCTCGCTCCAAGTTCCGCTGCCGCGTATCGCTCCGCGTGAGGATCTGAATCCTTACCGCATCGCGCAGATTCAGTTCGATATCGCCGCTGAACATCTCAAGCTCGATCCCGGTATGCGTCAGGTTCTGCGAACGCCCAAGCGCATCCTTGAAGTTTCCATTCCCACCAAGATGGACAACGGTCTGGTGAAAGTTTTCACCGGCTTCCGCGTGCAGCACAACGTCGCGCGCGGCCCGGCGAAGGGCGGCATCCGCTACCACCCCGGCGTCACTCTCGATGAAGTGAAAGCGCTCGCCACCTGGATGACCTGGAAGACCGCGACGGTGAACATTCCGTTCGGCGGCGGCAAGGGCGGCGTTATCTGCGATCCGAAGCGCATGAGTAAGCCGGAACTCGAGCGCATGACGCGCCGCTTCGCGTTTGAAATTCTTCCGATCATAGGGCCCGAGCAGGACATTCCCGCGCCGGACGTTTACACCGACTCGCAGACCATGGCCTGGATCATGGACACCTACTCCATGACCAAGGGCTACTCGTCGCTTGGCGTCGTCACCGGCAAGCCGATTTCGATTGGCGGCTCGGAAGGCCGTAACGAAGCAACCGCGCGCGGCTGCCTGGTAGCAGTGGAAGAAGCCTGCAAGGTCAAGAAGATGTCGCTCCGCGGAACAAGCGTCGCGATTCAGGGGTTCGGTAATGCCGGCTCGGTGGCTGCGCGCCTTTTCACCGAGAAAAAAGCGCGCGTCATCGCCATCAGCGACTCGCGCGGCGGCGTTTTCAATTCGCGCGGCATAGATCCGCTGAAAGCCATGCGTTACAAGGAACGCTCCGGCACCGTAGTCGGAATGCCTGGCACTTCGCGCATTTCGAACGACGATTTGCTCACCATGAAGTGCGACATCCTGATTCCTGCCGCGCTCGAGAACGTAATCACGCTCAACAATGCCGAGCAGATCAAAGCCAAGATCATCGCCGAAGCCGCCAATGGGCCCACGACGCCGCACGCCGATGAAGTCCTCGCACGCCGCGGCATTATGGTCTTGCCGGACATTCTTGCCAACGCCGGCGGCGTCACGGTCAGCTATTTCGAGTGGGTACAGGATCTCCAGAGCTTCTTCTGGTCCGAATCCGAAGTGAATGCCAAGCTCGAGAGCGTGATTCGCCGCGCCTTCCTGGAAGTTCACGAAAGCGCGCGCAAGCACCGCACTCACATGCGCACTGGCGCCTACGCGCTCGCCGTCGGCCGCGTCGCCGATGCAACGCTGGTTCGCGGGCTCTTCCCGTGATCCGTTAGCCGCGTTCGATCGCGAGAAACCGCGGACGAAAATCCGGCCGGGTAACAATTCATTAATCTTCTTCGCCGCTCGCGCAAACATTTGTCTTGCGCGCTCTGCTCGCATCCGCTTACATTTTATTGGCCAGAGCTCCGCGCACTCAGCGACAGCGCTGGCTTTGCTGTTTGCGCCAAGATTTTCCGGAGGCTATCTCGAATTGGGTACTCAAACTCACAACGCCCCACCGATCCTTCTCACCATCGCCGGTTTTGATCCGTCCTGCGGCGCAGGCGTCGCTGCCGACCTGAAGACTTTCGTCGCGCACAATTGCTACGGCGTCGCCGCCGTCACCGCTCTCACGGTGCAATCGACGCAGGGCGTTCAGTCCGTCCACGCCACGCCGTCTGCCACGCTGCGCGCGCAGCTCGATGCTTTGATCGACGACGTCGAACTTGCCGCCGTGAAAATTGGCATGCTCGCCAACCGCGCCAACGCCACCGTGGTCGCCGAATTTCTCGACAAGCACAAGTTCAAGCACGTCGTTCTCGATCCCGTCTTTCGACCGACTGCCGGAAACGCCGAACTACTCGACACCTCCGGCCTCAAGTTCGTCCGCGAAGAGCTTTTGAATCGCGTGAGCGTTGTTACGCCGAATATCCCTGAAGCCGAATTTCTGACCGGAATCGAAGTGAAGGACATCGCAGGCATGAAAGCGGCCGGCCAGAAGCTCATCGAAATGGGCGCGCGCGCCGTCGTTGTTACCGGCGGCCACCTGGAAAAACCGATCGACGTTTATTGCGACGGCAAGGAAGTGGAAACTTTCGGCGCCGAACACGTGAAGAGCCCGCACACACACGGCTCCGGCTGTACTTTCTCGTCAGCCATTGCCGCGCAACTCGGCAACGGTGCACCGTTGCGCCAGGCCGTGATCCTCTCGAAGGCCTACGTCACGAAAGCCATCGAACACGCCTATTCGATCGGCAAAGGCGCCGGCCCGCTGAATCAGCTATTCCGCTTCAATCAGGAGCAGGCTACGCGCGGCGTGCACGAAGTCCCGCAGCACGGGATGCACCCGGCTGCCGAACCGACTTCCCACTAATTTTTCGGATTAGTTTTTGTAGATGATCTTGCCTGCGACAATCGTCGCGACAGGCCCGCCGGTAAACTCGCGCCGGTCGAACGGAGTGTTCCTCGATTTGCTGGGCGTCTCCGCCACGTGGTAAGTCCACTTCTTGTCGGTAGAAAAAATCGTGATATCTCCGGGCGCGCCCAGGGTGAGCTTCCGCTCCATTCCCAGCACCTTCGCCGGCCCGGTCGTGAAAAGTTCCACCAGCCGCTTCAACGTTAGCTTGCCCGAGTGAACCAGCTCGAGCCCGAGCCCAATCGCCGTCTCAAATCCCATAATTCCAAACGGCGCTTTGTCGAACTCCACCTCCTTGCTCGCCGGATGGTGCGGCGCGTGGTCCGTCGCGATGCAGTCGATCGAGCCGTCCGCCAGCCCCGCGATCAGCGCCTCGCGATCCGCGCGTGAAGCGAGCGGCGGATTCATTTTGTAGTTCGTGTCGTATTGCACGTCTTCGTCGACCAGAGTGAAGTGGTGCGGCGTCACCTCGCACGTCACCTTCAATCCCTGCTTTTTTGCCGCGCGCACGTACTCCAGCGCGCCGGTTGTCGACATGTGCGCGATGTGCAGTCGCGCTCCCGTCAGCCCTGCAACTTCCACATCGCGCCCCGCGCAAATCGATTCCGACTGCGCCGGAATTCCTTTCAGCCCCAGCCGGATGGACCGCGCGCCCTCGCGCATCACGCCGCCCGCGAAAAGCGACGGGTCTTCGCAGTGATCGATCACCGGAAGATCCAGGGCGCTGCAATAATCCATCACCTGCCGCATCAGCCGCGCCGTCGCGATCGGTCTGCCGTCGTCGCTCACCGCCACAATTCCGGCTTCCTTCATCGCGCGAATTTCCGCAAGCGCCTCGCCCTGGCTCCCAATTGAAGCCGCTCCAATCGGCCACACGCGCACTCCGGAAGCTTTCGCCCCGCGCTCCACGATCCCGCGCGTCACCGAAGCCGTATCGTTTACCGGCTGCGTGTTGGGCATGCAGCACACTGCAGTGAACCCGCCCTTCGCCGCCGACTTCGTCCCCGTCTCGATCGTCTCCGAAAGTTCCTGTCCGGGCTCTCGCAAGTGGCAGTGCAGATCGATGAACCCCGGCGCCACAATCAGTCCGGCAGCGTCAAACACTTCCGCGCCGTCAGCCGAAAGGTTCGCCCCCACCTTCGCGATCGCGCCCTTGTCCAGCAACACATCCTGCGCTGCGTCGGTGCCGCTACCCGGATCGATCACCCGCCCGTTCTTAATCAGCAGCATTCTTCAGCCTCTTCTCCCCGCGCACCAATTACGCCTGCTTCTCTGGCACCTTCGTCTGCGGTGGCTCCGACGGGCCACCACCAACCAAGTGGTATAGCAGCGCCATCCGCACCGCGAGCCCGTTCGTCACCTGCTCCAGCACGCACGACTGCG
>Ga0210391_10005436_pt1 | contig 10502 bp, 5 predicted proteins | sample IncBWC12OmetaG_FD_160573 | JGI IMG/M metagenome (GOLD analysis project Ga0210391, IMG submission 160573) | Forest soil microbial communities from Barre Woods Harvard Forest LTER site, Petersham, Massachusetts, United States - Inc-BW-C-12-O ...
CGATGCAGCACAAGGCAGACGACGCCATCAAAATCTATCGCCAGGTTCTTGGCGATAAGCAGCCGCCTCTTGGTAAGTGGGCCGAGCCGTTCTACGAAACGGAAGCGGAGAGCACGGGCGGGCGGCCCACCGCGATCTCGCAGCTCCGTCAGCTGTGCGCGCAATATCCGAACCAGCAGGCCTATCGGCTATGGCTGGCTTCTCTGCTCACATACGATCCGAAGACACGCATGGAGGGGCTACGCCTGATCCAGTCTATTGACGATCCCGTGGTGATCGAACAGGCTCGCGCTCCGTGGCGGAAGGCGCTGGTTTGGGAAAAAGATAATCCCGATGTGCTCGCGCCGATGCAGGCGTATCTGCAGCGCTATCCCGATCCGGAATTGCAGCCGATCGTAGCGGCTCTTCAGGAGAAGCAGCAGCAGAACGCCGCTGATGCCGACAAACTGGCCGGTTTCAAGGCGCTGAAGAACAAGGACACAGTCACCGCGACGGCCGAATTCGATGCGGTTCTGAAACGCTCGCCCAACGACGTGAACGCGCTGGCTGGGCTGGGCTTTGTCCGCCTCGACCAGAAGCAATTTTCCGAAGCGCTGAGCTTGTTCGATAAGGCGAGAGCACTTGCTCCACAACGTTCCGATATTCAGGACGGGTACAACAACGCGCAATTCTGGCTGGCCATGGAACGCGGCGCAGCAGCGCAGCAACGGAATGCTCCGGCGGTTGCCCTGGCGGCGTTTCAGGAAGCACTCACGCTGCGGCCGCTGGACGCTGGAGCGCTGCTGGGGACCGCGCATGCGCTGACGGGCGAGCACAAATATCCGGAGGCTGAGGCACGATTTCAGCAGGTCCTGAATCAGGCGCCGAATAACTCGGACGCCCTGGCGGGGCTGGGATTCGTGCGGCTGAGCCAAAAGAGATTCGACGATGCCGCCAAGCTTTTCGCCAAAGCCCGCAGCCTCGATCCTGGACGAAAGGATCTCGCGCAGGGTTATCGCAACGCGACGTTCTGGGGAACGCTGAACGAGGCGTCAACGGCGCTGAATCAGAATCGGCCGCAGGCGGCGGTCGCGGAGTACCGGCAGGCGCTGCTCCTGAATCCTGACGACAAGAACGCGTTGTTCGGCCTGGCCAACGCGTCGGAACACGCCGGCGATTTCCCGGGGGCGGCGAAGGCCTGGACTCATTTGACCGCTACTTATCCCGATGACGATGCTGCGTGGATAGGGTTGATGCAGACGCAGACCGAGGCGGGAGATCCTCAGGCCTCCATCGCGTCTTCGCAGCGAATACCAACGGCAGTCAAGCAGAGGCTCGAGTCCCGTCCTGAGTACCCCGCGCAGATGGCGTTCGTCTACTACAGCGCGCGGCAGCAGACCGCAGGCGACGCGGAATTGCGCAACGCGCTTGAGATTGCAGCGAAATCAGATACGGAGCGCGCGCTCGATCTGCGCTTCCGCATCGCCGGCCGCTTTATGGATGAGGACCAGCCGGGGCGCGCCGTCGAGATCTATAAGCAGGCAACGCTGTCGCAGCCCGGCAACCCGAGCGCGTGGGAAGGCCTGATCGGCGCGTATACCCGCACCAGCAATTTCGCCGCAGCCATTAACGCCGCACGCTCCATGCCTCAGACAACCTACGACGCGGCGCTGAAGAACTCCGGATTCCTGAATTCCGTCGCCGTCCTTTACTCGGCGCAGGGGGAGTGCACGGAGGCGGAAGGTTTCCTGAACACTTCCCTTTCGCTGGACCGGACTGCGGGGCGCCAACCTGCGGAAGCCACCCAGCTTCAGCTTGCAGATATCTGGATGCGGGAGGGTTATTCTGACAGCGCGCGGCGGCTCTACGACAGCGTCGTGACCACGGATCCGAACTCGGCCGAAGCCTGGCGAGGCCTGATGGTGGCGCTTCACAAAGCGCACGCCGATCGCGAACTGGTGGCGCAGTTCCCCGGTATTCCACCGGCTGTCCACGCGGAGCTAGAGACAGACGCGGATGTTCTCGTCCTCGAAGCAAGCGCGGAAACGACTGCGGGCAAGTCGCAGGACGCTGTTCAACTCCTCGACAAAGCGCTCGCGCTCTATACCGCGCACCACAGGAATCCGCCCGCCAATCTGGATATCCAGGCCGCATGGGCAATGCTTGCCGTTTCTCCCGATGAGCCGGGACTGGCTGAACTACTGCAGAACACAAGAATGCGCGGTGATCTCACGGCCACACAGAGCACGGCGGTCGAGCAGCTCTGGTCCACATGGAGCATTCGCCGCGCTCAGGCCGCATTCGATACGAAGCCGCAACTCGCTTTTGACACTCTCACAGTGGCCGCCGCCCAATACCCGCGCAACCGCGATATTCATGCCGCCCTGGCGTCTCTGTACCTGAGGAAGAACGACAATCAGAAGGCGCTCGATATCTTTCGGACATGGGGGATGGCGGGCGCCGTGGCGGGTGATTATCGGATGGCGGCCGGGGCCGCGCTTTCTCTACACAGGAACGAAGTGGCCGAGCAGTACCTCCACGAGGGGCTCGCGCGTTTTGCCGACGATCCGCAACTGATCCACATGTCGGCGAGACAGGACATTGCGCACGGAGATTACAAGGAAGGGGAACGCGAACTGGAATCGGCATTGCAGGCGATGCGGGAGCAGGATGCGTCAGAAGGACGTGGACACCGTCTTTCCTCACGTAATCTTCAGCAGAGTGCAGACGAATTGTCTGCCAACGCTGCGAGCAATCTCGCTGCTCGCGACGGTGCAGCCCAGGCAAGCGTTGCTCCGTGCCGCCCGCAATCGGCTCGCAACGATGCCGGGGTTCTTCGGCTGCGGCCGATCAGCCTGATACTGCCAATTCGACACAGGTCTGGCTGGGCTTTTCAGAGTGCAATTCAGGCTCCTCAGAGTGCACCTCAGACCTCCAATCTGGCCGCCCAGAGCGCCGCCCCGAGTGCCCAGAACGCCCAGGCCGCACCGGCTGCTCCCCAACAACAGCAGCAGGTGCAGAATGAGATCGACGCGGTGTCGGACCGCAACACGCCGGTGATCGGCACCGGAGGAACCGTATCAACGCGTGTGGGTGATCCGGGCTTCGACCACCTCGTCGTTACGGACGGCCTGCTGGATTCGGCGATTGTCGCTTCCGACCAGGTGCGATTCAGCGTGGAGGCGCACGGTGTCTACGCGTCCAGCGGGACGCCCAACGGAAACTCGACCCTGATGTATGGCACGCTTCCAGCGGGGTCATTGTTTAGCGCACAGTCGCAGGCGGGATACGGGGGCATCGCCCAGCTTTCTACCGGGACGTTCGGATTAGCAGCGGGAACCAGCCCGCAGGGATTTCCGGTTCATAATGTCATCGGCGGAATCCGCTATCGGCCGCTCAATGGCTGGTTCACGTTTCTCCTCAAGCGCGACAGCGTCAAAGACAGCCTGCTTTCGTACGCGGGAGCGAGGGATCCCAACACGAATGTGCGATGGGGAGGGGTAGTCGCCAATACCGGCACGGCAACCTTCGATTCCGCTCCGGTCGACGCTACCCAGTTCAGGAGATTCGGCGAATACGCCTCGGCGAGTTATTCGTTCCTCCAGGGGCTGCATGTTCCGGATAACTGGAGCGCATCGGGGAACGCGGGCTTTTACTGGAACGTGATTCAGAATCTCTCCGTGGGCGTAAACGCCGGCGCTATGCACTATGACAAGGATCTGAACTTCTTCTCTTTCGGACAGGGAGGATACTTCAGCCCGCAGCAGTACTACCTGGCCTCCATACCCATCTCCTGGTACGCGCGCCATCCACGCTTCGAATATCAGATCAAGTTCAGCGGGGGTTTACAGTACCTGCAACAGGATGCATCCGCGTTCTATCCTGTCCTGCCGGGAACGGGGCCCGTGCTTACACAGGGAACCTACGCGTCCAGCAACACCACCTCGCCGAATTACAACGCGGATGTGCGTTTGGGCTATCGGGTGACTCCGCACATTTATTTCGACACGTTTGGAAGCGCCAACAACGCCAACAACTACTACTCGCAAAGCATCGGATTCGGGCTGAAAATCATGATCGACCCGGTACCGACCAGCACCGACCTGAAGATCAACTCGATTCCGGACTGGACAGGGACGCAGCCATTCTCCATCCGGTGAAGGCAGAAGATCGGAGCCGGCCGGGAATCGCTTCAGTGGATTCACGGCCCGCGATCTCAGGAGAAATCTGGCCGTGTTTGGGTGCGGAGATCGAACGCTCGACCCTGGCCGGATGGGTGGGCGCCTCAAGCGAACTGCCGGCGCCGCGGGTCGCTGCTCTCAGCAAGCACGTCATGAGCGGATCGAAGCTCCCCGCCGAGGACACCGTTCCTGGTTTGAGGCCGTCGTTACCGAGGCAGAGATTCTGCGCCTGACCTGGCACGGCCTGCGCCATACATTTCGCAGCTGGCTGGCCATGTCCGGCGCCAGCGTGCTCGAGGTCATGGACGCTGCCCGTCGCCTGCTCGAACTTCGCGGGGAGAAGCTGCGGCTCTCGCCGGAGAAGGTCGGGCATCGGCTGCGTAAGGTCGGCCTGCCGACTCGTCGCCTCACGAAGGACGGCAATGGCCTCGTCCTGAACGCCGCTACCCTGGGTTGCAATGAAGCCATTTACGTGATGTACGTTGGGGAAGATCTGCTGCCGGCGATGGAGGCTCGCATCAACTCGCAGGCGACGGAAAGTCTGCACCTGTGGAGGTGATGTAGGCTGTGGAGGATTTTGGATGGCCCGAAATGAAAGGAATGGTAAGCACGAGGAGACTCGAACTCCTGACCTCTACCGTGTCAAGGTAGTGAAGAAGTAGCCGGTGCAACAAGAAAAAAAGGCTAATAGCCGGTTAGATGGGCAGAAACCGGCAATCCTGGCTCAAAATGCTACCAATTTGCTACCAAAACTAACGAACGTCGAAACGTAGGTCATTGGGCTGAAACCGTGGGGGATCGGCCCAATTATTTCCAACGAACTTGAGAGCGATGCCGGCGGCAGCGACTTCTCGTATCAATATCAGACCCTTATTCCTGAGCGTAAGACGACCAGCGCAAGGACGCTTGGCTTTCCTTCCCTGTCGGTTGGCGCGCGCGGACGCGGATCGCGCTTGTCATTCATCCGCGGCTCGCTTATCGACGCTCCCATCCGCTGAACGATTTCCGTTAGACCTTGGTATCGATCGATACTTTCGTTCACTTTTGTCGGCTCCATTGCTATGGCTTAATCACGGCACTGGCCTCGCAGCGAAGTTCGTTAGAGGACGCCGAGAACGATGCGGGCCGAACCGGGAACTGTGATCCTGCGGAGTTCTGCCCCAGGAGCCGGGACGCTGGGAAGAAGCAGTACCGCAGGCGCTCGCCTAACCTGCGACGAGAGGAAGTGCTTCATTGGCTCTCTGGAATTCCTTTCTGATTGCCTTCAGCGTGCTTCTGCCTCTGATTAATCCACTGGGGTCTGCTTTGGTCTTTCTCGGGCTGGTTGGAGAGGCCCCAGCACCAGTCTTCCGCTCACTTGCCCGCACAATCGCCATCAACAATATCTGTTTCCTCGCAATCATCGAGTTGCTGGGCGCAGCGATTCTCCGATTCTTCGGCATTTCCCTGCCGATCATTCAACTCGCCGGCGGTATCGTCCTTGCCGGTATGGGATGGGGAGTCCTGAATGAGAGAAGCGCAGGCGCAAATTCCAGGAACAAAGCTGAGGAGACTGGCACACAAATCCAGGCAGATACCAACCAGTGGGAGGAGGGAGGATTCTATCCGTTTACCTTCCCGATAACCTCAGGTCCGGGCACGCTGGTAGGGTTACTAACGCTCACCGCTCATATTTCCACACCACTGCTCATTCCGAACGTTCTTGGTCACATTGGGGTGTTTCTAGCTGTGGTTTTCATCAGCATTCTCTGCTACTTCTGCTATGCATACGCACCGAAGATAACCAGTACAATCCGGCCCTCGACGGCCCACGGCATCCTGCGGGTGATCGCATTCATTCTGCTTTGTATTGGAGCTCAGATTGCGTGGAACGGCTTTTCGGCGCTGCTCACCACAATCATCAAGCCTTAACGACCTCTTGTTGGGTTCTCGGAAGCGCAGTCAGAGTGCGTCTCCCCGGGGTCCGTCGCCCCGAATGGCGAGGGGCGGCGCGATCCTGCCGGGGTGAAGGCAACTGCAGCGTCAACACACCTCACGGATGCCCGCAAATTGCCAGGCGGGAAACAGCGTCTGCTCATACTTTAGTTTCAGAACATGCGACACATCGGTTCACGTGGCATCACAGCAGACAGTGTGAGATTCCCGCATCCCGCACATGCGAAGGGCGCAACCGAGATTATGCCCTCCGCGTTCGCGGGCGGTGGTGAGTGATTGAGCAGCAGGATCAATCGCCACCACAGTGATGCGAGTTCGCACCACCGTCGAATTCTGGAGCGAAGACAGGATGAAGGCCAGAGCTGACGAACTGGATGATATCGCCGGGCGGCATTTCGACCTCTGCGTGATTGGCGGCGGAGCCACCGGCGCAGCTTGCGCTTTGGATGCGCAGTTGCGCGGGATCGAGACGGTGCTCGTGGAAGCAGGCGACTTTGCCGGAGCCACGTCGAGCGCCGCGACCAAGATCGCTCACGGCGGTGTCCGCTACCTTGAGGAGGCGATTAAAGGCGCGGATGTCAAGGAATATCACGTGCTGGTGCGGGCTCTCCACGAACGCATCCGGATGATTGAAAATGCGCCCCACCTAACCCGAGTTCTCGAGTTTGTCGTACCCAGCTACCGGTGGCTCGACGTCGCCTACCTGGATATCGGTTTGAAGATCTACGACTGGCTGGCCGGCCCGGGACGCATTTCTCCAAGTAAGTTCCTGTCCCCCAGCCAAACTCTGAAGCGGATGCCGCAGCTAAACCAGGATGGACTGGTCGGATCGGTGGCCTACGCCGATGGCCAGTTCGACGATGCGCGGTACAACCTGGCGCTGGTGGAATCCTTCACGATGGCCGGAGGACACGCGGTTAACTATGCACGCGTGACCGGCTTCCTGCGCGATGAGAACAAAAAGCTCTCGGGCGTGGCGGTCAGAGATCAGAGGACAGGAATTTCGTTCGACCTGAGTGCCCGGGCGATCGTCAATGCGACCGGGCCATTTTCTGATTCCATCCGCCAGATGGCGACGCCCGGAGTGCACAAGCGGATGCGGCCGAGCAAGGGTTCCCACATTCTTCTGCCGCTGGAAGTCTTCCCGACCGACGACGCGCTCCTGATCCCCAAAACCGAAGATGGACGTGTGCTGTTTGTCGTCCCGTGGGGAGGCAGGCTGCTGGTCGGGACAACCGATGAGGAGATTGAGCCCGACGCCGAACTGGTGGTCACGAAGGCCGACATCGATTACATGCTTCGTCATCTCAATCACTACCTCGCGCGGCCCGTCACTGCGGATTCTGTCGTCAGTGGTTTCGCGGGCGCTCGCCCGCTGGTCGGCGGCGAGGAGGCAGGCGACACCAAAACGCTGGCACGCGACGATGTCATCGAAGTCGACTCCGCTTCCGGGCTGATCAGCATTATGGGCGGCAAGTGGACGACGCACCGCGCCATGGCCGAAGACACGATCAACCGCGTCCAGGACACGCTTGAGGTCCCCCGCTCCGCGTCGCAAACCCGCAATCACATCCTCTACGGCGGCGTGGGGTTCACCAGCGACTGGTGGGAAGGGCTCTGTCTGGATTTTGGCGTTGCCCCGGGGACCGCTCATCATCTGGCTGCCAAGTTCGGTACAGCAGCGGCGAAGGTGCTGGCCATCGGCAAAGAGGACGTGGCGCTGACGGAGCTAATTCTTCCCGGATACCCCGCCATCCGGGCCGAAGTGGTCTATGCGGTCCGCCACGAGATGGCAGTGACGATCGAGGATGTGCTGGCGCGCCGCATCGGTTTGCAGCTGCATTCATGGCGCGACGCGATGGATGCAGCGCCGGTTGTTGCCGGGCTGATGGCTGCAGAGCTGCAGTGGGACGCGGATTTCGAAAGTTTGGCCGAGGCGCAGTACATCGAGAGGATTCACTATCTCCTCGACTCGGCCGGCCTGAGCCGGGAGCGTCAGCGCAGACCATCGCGAATGCTTCCCGCCGCAGATTGACTTGAGGCAGACGGGAGCGCACGGAGGCGCACGGGGCCCGTGAGCATTCCGGCCTTCCCGGCCCCCGTACGGCTAAGGAGAACAGAAGTGGCACACTATATCGGAGCCATCGATCAGGGAACCACCAGCACACGGTTCATCGTTTTCGACCGGACTGGACGGGTTATTTCGATCGCGCAGAAGGAACACGAGCAGATTTATCCGAAACCAGGATGGGTCGAACATAACCCCGAAGAAATTTGGCAGCACACCCGCGAGGTCATCGCCGAGTCGATGCAGAAGGCCCGGCTGCGGCCCTCCGATCTCGCCGCCATCGGCATCACCAATCAGCGCGAGACCACGGTTGTGTGGAACCGCAAGACGGGTAAGCCGGTCGGCAACGCCCTCGTGTGGCAGGATACGCGTGTCGCTGACTACGTCAGTGAGATGGCTCAGAATGGCGGACAGGATCGCTTTCGGACAAAGACCGGCCTTCCCCTTACCACCTACTTCAGCGGTCTCAAGATACGCTGGATCCTTGATCACGTTACAGGTGCCCGCGAACTGGCTGAGGCCGGCGACGCGCTTTTCGGCAACATCGATTCCTTTCTCGTGTGGAACCTGACGGGTGGACCTCGCGGCGGAGTTCACATTACAGACGTTACCAATGCCAGCCGTACTCAGCTGATGAACCTCGAAACCCTGTCATGGGACAAGGATCTTCTCGACGCATTCGGAATCCCTGCAGCCATGCTGCCAGGAATTTGCACCAGCAGCGAAACCTATGGACTGGCTCGCGAAGCCGCCGTCGCCGACATCGCGATCGCCGGAATCCTCGGCGATCAGCAGGCCGCGCTGGTCGGACAAACCTGCTTCGATGCGGGCGAGGCCAAGAACACGTACGGCACCGGCTGCTTTCTGCTGATGAACACCGGAACACGCAAAGTGGATTCCGCCTCCGGCCTGCTCACCACCATGGGATACAAGTTTGGCGGCCAGCCTGCGCACTATGCGCTCGAAGGAAGTATCGCGATTACCGGAGCCCTCGTGCAGTGGGTCCGCGACAACCTTGGCCTGATCGAGAAAAGTCCGGACATTGAAGCGTTGGCGCGAACCGTGAGTGACAACGGCGGCGTCTACTTCGTTCCCGCCTTTTCTGGTTTGTATGCGCCTTACTGGAAGGACAATGCCCGGGGCGTGATCGTGGGCCTTACGAGATATGCGAATAAAGGCCACCTTGCACGCGCGGCGCTGGAAGCTACGGCCTTTCAAACCCGCGACGTCCTCGAAGCCATGGAGAAGGACTCGGGCATCAATCTCGATGTGCTCAGAACCGATGGGGGCATGGTGGCCGATGAACTGCTGATGCAGTTTCAGGCCGACATTCTGAATCGTCCTGTCGTTCGCCCCGTCACGAGGGATGCAACTACCGCTCTTGGCGCGGCCTATGCAGCCGGTCTGGCCGTCGGCTATTTCAGCGATCTCAAGGACCTTCGAGCCAACTGGGCGGTTGACCGCACATGGAATCCCAATCTCGATGATGGCAGGCGAGGCGAGATGTACGAACGCTGGAAACGCGCGGTCACTCGATCCTTTGATTGGGTGAACTAAATCTCGTCCGCACTGCAAGAGCCTATCAACAGAAAGGGAAAGCGGTCATGGAAGCGAAGTGTTTCGGAGAGTTCATGGGGACCCTCATTTTAGTGCTTCTCGGGGACGGGGTAGTGGCTAACGTCTTGCTCAAGCGGTCCAAGGCAGAGGGCGCCGGCTGGATGGTGATCACCAGCGGGTGGGCTTTTGCCGTCCTTGCAGGGGTCTTTGTCGCGATGGCATGCGGCAGTCCGGATGCTCATATTAATCCCGCAGTCACTCTGGGATTCGCCGTTTCGAGCGGAAGCTTCCTGAAAGTGGTGCCCTACATTCTTGCTCAGATGTTCGGAGCGGTCGCTGGAGCCACGCTGGTATGGCTGCACTTTTTGCCGCATTGGGAAAAAACGGACGACCCCGGATTGAAGCTGGCCTGTTTCTGTACCGCGCCGGCCATTCGCAGCTTCGCAGCAAACCTGCTGAGTGAAATCATCGGGACGGTGGTGCTGGTTTTCGTGGTGGGAGCCATCTTCTCGAAGGCGGTGGCCGGTGCAGGCCTGGTATCGGGTTTCGGTGCTTACCTGGTGGCCGCCCTGGTGTGGGGCATCGGACTGTCTTTGGGCGGAACGACCGGCTATGCGATTAATCCGGCGAGGGATTTCGGTCCCCGCCTGGCACACGCTTTCCTGCCGATTGCGGGAAAGGGAAAATCGGACTGGGGTTACGCGATCGTTCCGATTCTCGGACCGCTCCTTGGGGGAGCGCTGGCGGGGCTATTGCTGCACGCGATACACATCTAAGGATGA
>Ga0210391_10005437_pt1 | contig 10501 bp, 10 predicted proteins | sample IncBWC12OmetaG_FD_160573 | JGI IMG/M metagenome (GOLD analysis project Ga0210391, IMG submission 160573) | Forest soil microbial communities from Barre Woods Harvard Forest LTER site, Petersham, Massachusetts, United States - Inc-BW-C-12-O ...
GCTCATCAGCGCGACGGGCAAGTCGGGCAGTGCTACCTGGAGGCGGCGCATGGCTTCAATGCCGCCGAACTCCGGCAACTCCTCGTCCAGCAGCACCAGATCGCAGGCCCCCGCGCGGCGTTCGACAAGACGAATGCAATCGTCTGCGCTGGAAGCGAATTCAATGCTGAATTTTGGGGATGATAAAAGGAGGCGAATCTCTCTCGCGGCTTCGGGCTCGTTCAGGGCGACCAGCACTCGTAACGGGCGGTCCATAAGTTTTCAATCCTCAACCTTACGACGCAGGAACCCAGAGCGAATTCTGCGTGTGCGCAAATCTTTGCCGGAGTTCGGCAATGAAGCCGGGTCATTCTTTCCCCCTGGCCGTGCCGGAAACGCCCGGCGTCGTATAACCAGAGTCCCGAAACGATGCTTCTGAACTCCTATCCAGAACCACCCATCGGGCCCGGAACGATGAATCCTCGGTCAAAGAGTCAGTCTCTCGATCGAACAGAAATTGTTCTGCGGCTTCTACTTGCGAGCCATTAGGCGACGTGGTTGGTGAGATGCACACCAGTTTCCGCGGAGATGCCCGCGAATCGCGATCCTGGGGCCATAAATCGCCGGTTTCCTCTTGCATACGGCCTTCTCAGGGCTCCGCACATCGAATGGACAGTGTGAAATGTTTTTCCCACTCCCGGGTAAAACTAGGAATTTCCACGGTCGGCAATTCCCGGAAGAACGCCCGATGAGTTGAATGGATGGGTAGGGTTGTGCCCCCCCGATTGACCGAAGAGCCTCAAAAGGCATCAGAACAGCGCGGGATCGCCAATGATTTGGCGAATTTCGGCGCATTGCGGAGGATCAACGAGCTTCTCATGACACTTCTCAACATACGTGGCAACTTGCGTGCATATACGAATGGCGTGACGCAGGAACCTAACGAGCGAACGGGCGGGATCGCGCCGGAGCAAAAGCTGCTGGGGAAGTCGCCGGCCATCGAGCGAACGCTGCGGCAGATTCAGGACGCGGCTGCGATTGATGTGGCTGTGCTCATCAGCGGCGAAAGCGGTACAGGTAAGGACCTGGCGGCAAGGATGCTGCACCAGATGAGCCGGCGTGCTCGCTACCCGATGGTCAAGATCAATTGCCCCGCCATTCCCGGTCAGCTGTTTGAGAGCGAGCTCTTCGGGCACGAGCCTGGAGCCTTTACCGGAGCGCGCGCCGCACGGCCGGGCAAATTCGAACAGGCCAACAATGGGACGCTTTTCCTCGACGAGATCGGCGAGCTCGATATGGCTCTGCAGTCGAAGCTTTTGCGAGCAGTGCAGGATTTCCGCGTCGTCCGCCTCGGCGGCGTCGACGAGCGGGAAGTCAATGTCCGGCTGATCTGCGGGACGAACAGGAATCTCGAAGAAGAATCCAAGCGCGGCGCCTTCCGCTCCGATTTGTATTACCGCATCAATGTGATCCACATCGAAATGCCGACCCTGCGCAGCCGCAGCGAGGATGTGCCGCTGCTGTTCCAGCACTTCGTGCGGCTGTATTCGAACCAGTACGGCCGTTGGCCGGACCCGATCACGCCGTCGGCCATGCGCATTTTGGAGCAATATCACTGGCCGGGCAACATGCGGGAACTGGAAAACCTGGCCAAGCGGTATGTAGTGCTGGGCGGAGAAGAGCATGTGCTCTCCGCGCTTCGTGATCCGCGCGACGAGGGGTTTGCCGTGCCGCAGACCGTTGACGTCAACACGCCGTTGCGCATCCAGACCAAGCGTGCGGTGCAGTCCCTGGAGCGGAGGATCATCCTGGATGTGCTGCGTGCTCACAAATGGAATCGCCGCAAGGCCGCACGCTCGCTGGACATCAGCTATCGCGCCCTGCTCTACAAGATCAAAGAGGCTGGATTGCCCCCGATCCGCACCGTAAAGGCGCGGCCCCCCGTTGAAGATGTTGCGCCCCCGGAGGATCCCGCCGTTGACTGCAAACAGCCCGCGGCGTAGTTCTATTGCCCCCGGGAGGAGATCGTGCATCACAGGTGCAGGGCCACAGCGGCTGCGCTCGAACAGGGAACGGCGGCGCTGATGGATCACACGATCACGAGTTCTAAAACACGCGTCGATGCGCAATGGCCGGCATCGAACTGAACGAGGACGGTTAAGAACGCAATGCTGCCATTGATCTCTGTGATTCTTCCCGTGCGCAACGAGCGCACGATGTTGCCCAAACTGATCGACGAGCTGCTGAAGCAGAATTATCCCGCCGATCGATTTGAAATCCTTGTGGTCGATGGCCGCTCCACCGATGGCACTGCGGACCTGGTGCGCCGGCGCTATTCGGATAAGCACGTCAAAGTGCGCGTTCTCGATAACCCAAAGATGCTCTCCAGCGCCGCCCGCAATGTGGGCGTGCGTGCCGCTGCCGGCGAAGTGATCGTATTCATCGATGGCCACTGCGTGGTTCCTTCGCGGAACCTCCTCGAGGATTCGGTAGCAATTCTGCAGCAAACGGGGGCAGGATGCCTGAGCCGTCCCCAACCGCTGCTTGCACCCTCGGCGACGCCGACCGGTGAAGTGATTGGGCAGGCCCGCGCCAGCTGGCTGGGTCACGAACGCGATGCACGAGCATACGATATGCGCACCATCGGCTTTGTCGATCCCGCAATTTCGGGATCGACCTATCTGCGCGAAGTTTTCGACCAGGTGGGGTTCTGCGACGAGAATTTTGACGCCTGCGAAGATGTGGAGTTCAACACACGCGTGCGGAAGGCCGGAATCCGGGCGTATACCGATCCGCGGCTTGCCGTGTATTACGCGCCCCGCACGAGCGTGCGTGAGTTGTGGCGGCAGATGATTCGCAATGGACGGGGCCGCCTGCGTCTGGCGCGTAAGCATTCCGATACTTTTTCGAAGTCTCAGTGGATGCCGTTGGCTATTCTGCTGGACGTGGTGCTGACGCCGCTGGCATGGGCCGTGTTGCCGCGCACGGGAGCGCTGATTGCAACCCTGCCACTGGCTCTTTTCGCCGCGGTTGTGGCCGCTGCTTCCCTCCAGATGGGCTTCCGTCATGGATTCGCCTATGCGTGGAAGGGCCCGAGGATTTTCGGCGCCATCTATTGCGGCCTTGGCGCCGGCATGCTCGCAGAAGCGCTGATGCCGGCTCGACCCGCGCAGCCCGTGGTTCTGGAAGTCCTGCGGCCGGGTCAGGAAAGGCCTGTCGTCGAGGAGACCAGGCGCGCCGCCTAAGAGCGATTGCAGCGCTACCTGGGCTCGGAAAGACCGGTTGAAATTCAGCCTTGGGAGCGGGATACACTGGCCGCGTGACGAATCTTTATCGCGGTCGCCTTGCCCCTTCGCCCACTGGCTTCTTGCACGTGGGGCATGCGCGAACCTTCTGGCAGACATACCTGCGCGCTCGCGATGCGGGAGGCACGCTGGTCTTCCGCAACGAGGACCTGGATCCGCAGCGCTCCCGTCCGGAATTCGTCGATGCCATGTTCGAAGACCTGCGCTGGCTTGGCATCACCTGGCAGGAGGGACCGGATGTCGGCGGACTGTATGGGCCTTACGAGCAGAGTCGCCGACGAGGGACCTACCTGGAAATCTGGCGGTGCCTGGCACGCGGCGGATTCCTCTACCCATGCACGTGCTCGCGCAAGGATCTGAACCGTCTGGCGCAGGCGCCCCATGAGACTGGCAGCGAAACGGGGAGCATGCTGCGATTCGAGGGGGATGAAGGGCCAATGTATCCCGGAACCTGCCGTCCGTTGAGGGCCGCGATCCCTCCCGATGTGAGCGACCCGGCGGGTGTGAACTGGCGGTTTCGCGTTCCCGATGGCGAAGTGATTGAGTTCGACGATCTGCATTTCGGTCCCCAGAGGTTTGTCGCGGGATTGGACTTCGGCGATTTTCCTGTGTGGCGGCGAGACGGCGTTCCTGCTTACCAACTGGCCGTGGTCGCCGACGATGCTGCGATGCAGATTACCGAGGTAGTGAGAGGCGCAGACCTGCTGCTTTCAACGGCGCGGCAGATCCTGCTGTACCGCGCCCTGGCATGGCTGGCGCCGCGCTGGTTTCATTGCCCGTTGGTGCTGGACGAACATGGCGAGCGCCTCGCCAAACGCCACGATGCGCTGTCGATCCGCGCCTTGCGAGAGCAGGGCAAGCGGCCGGACGAGATTCTCAGAGGCGGCTTACCGCACACGAAGGCCCTTGGTCCAGCCGCCGGGCAGCTGGAGGAGCGACGGCGCCACAGGCTCAGGCGGTTTCTTCCTCTTCGTCCTGCATTTCCTCGATAGCCATATCGCGAAATTCGTTGGAGTCGAAGACTTCACCGCAGTCGAGGCACTCGACGAATTCCACATCATCTTCGCGTGCCACAACCCGGACCCGGGGATGCTTGCAAACCGTATTCATGGGGTATTCGTAGGCAATGGTGCTCGTATTGGGCAGATTGTATCCGCCCCGGCGCGTCTGTCAACAGTCATCTTTTACACCCGGTCTGTCCCCCCGATCCAGCCGTCCGATAAACTGGTGCCATGTCCGATGTGGAACGGGTATCACCAGCAGATGTGCACCGGGTAGCCGAACTCAGCAATCTGGATCTGACGCCGGATGAAGAGACGCGCATGCGGCGCGATTTGAACGCCATTTTGGATTATGTGGCCCAGTTGTCCGAACTGAATACGGCGCAAGTCGAGCCCATGGCCCAGGTTTCTGAGGTTCTGGCCGTGGCGGGCGAGGTTCCCACAGAAAAGATGTCGGTTTTGCGCGAGGACGTGGTTCGGCCGTGCCTCGACCGCGAGCGGGTGATGGCGTCGGCCCCGGAAACCGACTCCGTATTCTTCAAAGTGCCGAAGGTGATCGAACGGTGAAAACGACTGTGGCACCAGCTTCCATCGACAGCATCCGCTCCGCCATTGCCGGGCGCGAGACGACAGCCACGGCAGTCGCTGAGGGTTGCCTGGCCCGCATCGCGATCGAGGACCCGAAGATTCACGCGTATCTCAGCGTCGATCGCGACTATGCGTTGGCGCAGGCGGCCCGCATTGACGATCTGGCCGTGAAGGGCGAGGCGCTGCCGCCGCTGGCCGGCGTCCCTATCGGCATTAAAGATGTGTTGACGCTGCAAGGCTTTCCGGCGACCGCGGGATCGAAGATTCTTGAGGGCTATCGGCCACCCTATACCGCGACGGCAGTGCGCCGGCTCGCGGAGGCCGGTGCGGTCTTTCCCGGCAAGCTCAACTGCGACGAGTTCGCCATGGGCTCGTCAAACGAAAATTCCGCGTACGGGCCGGTGCATAATCCGCACGATCTGGATCGCGTGCCAGGCGGCTCGAGCGGCGGTTCAGCCGCGGCCGTGGCTGCGGGCATGGCGGTGGCGACCCTTGGCACCGACACGGGCGGTTCGATCCGGCAGCCCGCCTCGTTCTGCGGAGTGGTCGGGGTGCTGCCCACCTACGGGCGAGTTTCTCGATACGGCCTCATCGCCTTTGCGTCGTCGCTCGATCGCATTGGTCCCTTTGCCGCAAACGTTCGCGACGCCGCGAAGGTGCTGGGCGTGATTGCCGGCTACGATCCCATGGACGCGACGTCTTCACCCCTGCCCGTGCCGGATTACGCGGCCGATCTGGACAAGGGCGTTGCCGGAATGAAGCTCGGCGTTCCCGCTGAGTATTTTGCCGAGGGGCTGGACCCCGAAGTGCGCACCGCGATTGAGGCGGGCATTGAGAAGCTGCGCGCGGCTGGCGCGGAGATTCGTCCCATCTCGCTGCCGCACACCCGCTACGCGATTCCAACGTATTACGTGATCGCCACGGCGGAGGCCAGTTCCAATCTCGCGCGCTTCGATGGCGTTCGCTATGGCTTGCGCGCGCCGCAATCGGACACCTTGGCGTCTATGTATCGTCGCACGCGCGATTTAGGATTTGGCGCCGAGGTCAAGCGCCGCATCCTGCTCGGCACCTACGTGCTGAGCCACGGATATTACGACGCGTACTACCGCAAAGCGCAGCAGGTGCGCCGGCTGCTGGCCGCGGATTTTCTCACCGCCTTCCGCGAAGTCGATGCCATTCTCACGCCCACCGCACCCACGCCGGCTTTCCGCCTTGGCGAGAAATCCGATGACCCGGTGGCCATGTATCTCGCCGATATCTACACGGTGACGGCCAGCCTGGCCGGCATCTGCGGCATTTCCGTCCCGTGCGGACAGTCGCGGGAAGGCCTGCCCATCGGTATGCAGATCCTGGGGAAACACTTCGGCGAGGCGACCGTCTTCCGGGTTGGGCAAGCGCTGGAGAAGGCCTTAGCGGAGTAGGCGGACGGTCGGCCATTGCCATGCACTCGAACTACGGGACCGCCGCTCGCGTATCCTCAGTGTGCCGTTCTGTGAACGGACCCAGGAGAAGGCTGTTTGAACGAACCGCATCTGCAGACTGACGAAGCTGTTGTCCTCCCCGCCTCACCCGTCCGCGACCTGCGCTGGATATTCATGGGCCCCAACGGCCTGCGCGCGGGCTGGGGCATTCTGATGTTTGTCGTCATCTGGTACGCGCTTACGGTCGGATCGACGGTGCTCGCGATGCGGCTCCTGCATGTGAACATGCGTGCTCCGGTTCCTCCCGGTCCCGGAATTCTGATCGAGCTGGCCCAGTTCGTTCCGATGGTCGTCGCCACCTGGATCATGTCGTTGATCGAACGCCGGCCCTTGCTCGCGTATGGCTATCAGGGGCATCCGCGGACGCTGCGATTACTCTCAGGGCTCGTCTGGGGCTTCATTGCGATCTCCGGTCTGGTGCTCACGATGTGGAGGCTTGGCTATCTCTCGCTCCAACGCGGATCGCTGAACGCAACGTCGGCGCTGGAAGATGCTGCCGCATGGGGACTGGTATTTCTCCTCGCCGGATTCTTTGAGGAGTCGCTGTTTCGCGGCTACGTGCAGTTCACGCTGACGCGCGGCATCGGATTCTGGTGGGGCGCGGTCCTCTTTTCTCTCATCTTCGCCTTCGCTCACACCACCAACCCCGGCGAATCAACGGTCGGGCTCGTGTCGGTCGTGGGAGCGGGCATAATCTTCTCCCTCAGCCTCTGGTACACCGGCTCGCTCTGGTGGGCCGTCGGATTCCACGCCACGTGGGACTGGGGTCAGTCCTATTTCTACGGAACCCCCGACAGCGGAATGGTGGCACAGGGAACTTTGTTGCAATGGCACGCGCAGGGTCCTGCGTTTTGGAGCGGTGGCGCCACCGGGCCAGAGGGCAGCATCCTCATCGTGCCGGCTTTGCTGCTGTTTGCCGGAGCGATGGTTCTGTGGTGGGGGCGACGGGGGCGTTCGCAATTCGCAGGCGCGGCATGGCGGCCGATGCGCAGCAACAAGCTCAGCTGACGGACAAAAACGGTTCGGTCATTGACCGCCCTACCGCTGCTCGATTGGCACGTACTTCACCGGATATTCCGGGCCGGTGTATTCAGCGCGCGGGCGGATGAGCCGGTTGTCGTCGAGCTGCTCAATCACATGCGCGGCCCATCCGGCCACGCGGCTCACCGCGAAAATCGGCGTGAACAGGTCAAGATCGATGCCCAGCGTCGTGTAAGTCGACGCCGAATAGAAATCCACGTTCGCGTTGAGCTTCTTCTCGTTCTTGACGTAGTCCTCAATGCGGCGCGACATCTCATACCACTTCGTATTGCCGGAATCGCGGCTCAGCTGCTCCGACATGCGGCGCAGATGCGTGGCGCGCGGATCTTCCGTCCGGTAGACGCGATGGCCGAAGCCGAAAACCTTTTTCTTCTGCGCCAGCAGGCTCTTCACGTACTCCACGGGATCGCCGCCGGCCTTGGCAATCTCGAACAGCATCTTCATCACCTCTTCGTTGGCGCCGCCATGCAGCGGGCCTTTCAGTGCGCCAATAGCGCCGGTGATGGCGGAATGCATATCCGCCATGGTGCCGGCGATCACGCGGGCCGCGAACGTCGACGCATTCAGCTCGTGATCGGCATGCAGAATCAGCGCAATGTCAAAGGTCTTCGTGGCTGCCGGAATCGGCTTGGTTCCGTGCAGCATCCACAGAAAGTTGGCCGCGTGTGAAAGCGACGGATCCGGCTCGACAATATTTTTCCCCTTGCGGATGCGGTCGAACGCCGCCACCAGCATCGGCAGCTGCGCCGTCAGCGCGAAGGCCTTGCGAACATTCGAGTCGTGATCCACAGCGCCTTCCGCCGGGTCATAGAAGCTGAGAGCCGATACCGCGGTGCGCAACCCTTCCATGGGCGTCCCTGTCTTCGGAAACGCGCGAACCATCTCGTAGATTTCCGGTGCAACGCGCCGCGCCGCCGTAAGCTTCGCGCTGAATTCCGCAAGTTCGGAGCGGCTGGGAAGATGCCCGTGCCACAGCAGAAACGTGGTCTCTTCAAAGGAGGAGTGATCTGCCAGCTCGTGAATGTCGATGCCGCGATAGGCCAACACCCCGGCATACCCATCGATCCAGCAAATGCCGGAATTGGCTGCCACCACACCTTCCAAACCTTTGACCACTGCCGCAGTTGCCATGATTGCCTTTTCCTTCGCCCCCTAGCGCGGGGAAATAGTTCCGATTATCGGGATGCTGCCGATGCGATCTTCGATGCAAAGGCATGCGTTTTTCTGGATTTGCAGCGAGTCCCACGCAAAGAAACCAGATTTCTTCCTTATAGCTTACGCGAAATGCGACTGTCACCGGGCATCCCGGCGCAGAGCCAAAATCGTTGTTACCAAAGTGAGAAGACGGGTTGCGAGCCGCTTCAGTTTCAGGAGACCGTCGACACCGCAAACCGCGCCAGACGGAAAGGTGACAGATCCAGCGGCGGCTCCGAACCCAGCATCCACTGGCTGACCGCCCGGGCCGTTCCAGGTCCGAGCAGGATGCCGTTCTTAAAGTGGCCGGTGGCGATCCAGCAGTGTGGGCCGGTGGCGTCGATGATCGGGAGGCCGTCCTCCGAGCCGGGACGCAGGCCGGTCCAGGTTTCCGCGACGGCCGCATCGCGGAGCGTCGGCCAGAGTTCGCGCGCCTTCTGAAAAAGGGCATGTATCTGGTCGGGGTGCACATCTTTATTGAAGCCGGCGTCCTCCAGGGTAGGGCCAATGGTGTAACGGCCGCGGCCGCGCGGCACAATGTAGACCCTGGATGTGCGCAGGACGCACTGCATCTGCGTTTTGCCAGGAAGTTCAGCCGTGATCATGTGGCCTTTTTGTGGCGCTACCGGCAAATTGCCCTGAGTGACATTTCCGTAAATCTGGGCCGACCACGCACCAGCGGCGTTCAAAAAGCTGCCGGCGGCGAACTGCCCCGCCGGCGTCATCAGCTCAACGCCGCCATTCCAGGACTGGACTTCCAGCACTGGGGTACTTTCCCGGATTTCGACACCGGCCGCCAGGGCCGCGGCGGGGAGAGCCTCGGCCAGATCCCAGGCGTCAAAGCTCTTTTCCTCTATGAGAAAAAAGGACCAGCCAGCGGTGTTGGCGCCCGGGGCCAGCTTCTGGACCTCCGCGTCGCTGAGCGCAGTCTTGCCCTCGGGCAGATGATGCATCCCCTGGACCGTGATGGTGGTGCGCACCGGGATCTTTGCCCCGGATAGCTCTTCCACCCGCGCCAGAAATTCGGGGTACAGGGCGAGGCTGAGCCGGGCCAGCTCCCGCAATTCCGGGGGATTTTCAGGGTCTTCGCCCGCCAGCATCCCGGCGGCTGCCCGCGACGCTTCCGACATGGCTTCGCCGCGGTCGAAGACGGCGACTTTGCGCCCGGCGGCTGCTAACTCCAGGGCTGTCGCCAGACCGATGATGCCGCCCCCGGCAATCGCTACATCCGCAGTCTTCATACTTCAATTCTAGGCATTGCGGCTGGACTCGGCACACGTTTTTCCCCCAATGGGGTACACGAAGGTATTGTGCCGGGTGACTATGGTGCAGTTCGGCAGGGGCCCCCTCGAGCCACCAATAAAAAGGAGTGCCGCATGGCAGCGGCACTCGGAGACAACAGGAAGGCAACTGCTCCTCCTCGCAGCGTCTGCGCGAATGACTTCGGCATGGGCAGCAGGGAAGGGCAGTTTGGTACAACGCGCGACGTTAATGTAGCCGCAGAGCGCTTGTCAATAGAGAATTTTTATACACGCTACAACCACAGTTACGATCTCCGGCTGGATAAGCCGAACCTTTGCGGTCGTAAGTTGACTATTTCCCAGTCGGCGTAAATTGGCGCACAGCTGGTACTCTGAATCGACACCGGAGTACCCATGCTGATGACCCATCTTTTGCCTGCAGGTCCCCGCATTTGTCCTCTTCTTTTGGCTTTGGCGGCGTTTGCGTTTCCAGCAGCTTCGCTCATCGCCCAGGCGCCGGCCAGCCCGTCCATCACTCCCCAGCAGCAAAAGGACATTGACCGCGATATCGCCGAGAATATCGGCGATGCTCCCCTGGATTCGGGCCCGAAGGCGAAGCTCTCTCCCTCTCTGAACCCGGCTGCGGTGAAGGCGGCCATGAGCAAGGTAGC
>Ga0210391_10005442_pt1 | contig 10495 bp, 9 predicted proteins | sample IncBWC12OmetaG_FD_160573 | JGI IMG/M metagenome (GOLD analysis project Ga0210391, IMG submission 160573) | Forest soil microbial communities from Barre Woods Harvard Forest LTER site, Petersham, Massachusetts, United States - Inc-BW-C-12-O ...
CTGCAAATCATTCCAGATGCCAGCCAATAGCCGCTCCTGTTTCTCCCTGCCAATGGGGATAGGCGCCGACGTCTCGCGTACGGTAGCTTTCAATCCCGCCACCAGTTTGCCGTCCGTCAAATCGTGCTTCAGGATTCCATAGGCCTGCTCCTCGCCGACACCTGAGATGAGCAACTCTTCATAACGATCATTGAGGTGCTGACTCAGTTCCTCGACGACCTCTACTTCGCGCGCTGCCGAAAGATTCAATGGAGCGATCGCGACCTCGATCTCCTTTGACCAGTCATGCATTCTCGGCCTCCGTGATCAGCCGGATTGCGTTCACGAGGTTGGCCCAGGTAGAACGCTGCGCCTCCAGCATCTTCTTCCCCTTCGTTGTGAGTTTGTAATAACGGCGACGGCGCTGGCCGGCCTTTTCAACCCATCGCCCCTCGATCAGGCCGCGTGCCTCCAGCCGATACAACAGTGGATAGAAGGAAGCAACGTTGTACTTCAACACTCCGTCGGACCGCTCCTCGATCAGCTTGCCGATCTCGTAGCCGTGGCGAGTACGGTGCTCAATCAGGGAGAGGATCAGCAACTCAGCACTGCCCTTCTTCAATTCCCGATCGATAGCTTTCGTTCCGATATGTTTCATAGCGACATATTGCACTGAATATTTCAGAAATGTCAATGTGCCCACCAGACAATAGTCATTCGGAGTTTTGCCCGCTTTCGAACAGTCTCGGTCGAAAATGAACAGTGCCTCCACCGCATCCACTGCCTTCCCCATCCGGTTGCTGGTTGACAACAAAGAAGAAGCACCCGGATGGCCAAGTGGTACCTTGCGTGCCTATGTGGGCCGCAGGAGGACGTTCAAATGCAAGAGTTCCCCAAGAGTCTCTTCTGCACGCTCCGAGCCGTCGTTCGATTCGTGGTTCTTGGAAGCGTGGTCTTCGTTTCCGTTCCTGCGTCTATGGGCAACGCCCAAATCGCGCCGGACATTCCCAATCCGATCGTCGCGCCAAATCCACTGACCAGGACGCTCTCGATTTTTCGCCTCAATATGCAGGACAAGATCGCCAAGGCGGCGGAAATGATGCCCGAGTCCAAGTACAGCTACCGGCCCACGAAGGAAGTTCGCTCGTTTGCCGAGCTCCTGACTCATGTGGGGGATATATCGTACATTTTGTGTTCAAACGCCAAGGGTGAAGCGACCCCCGGCACGACGGCCGCGAAGAGTTCGAAGGCCGAGATCAGGGCCTACCTCAAAGGTGCGTTCGACTACTGCGATGGCGTGTACTCCGGGTACACTGATGCGCACCTCAATGACCCTGCGGACTTCTTTGGCTTCAAGACCAACAAGATGTTCATCCTGACTCAAGTCGGAAATCATGACGCCTTGCATTACGGCAATCTCGTCACGTATCTGCGCATCAATGGCCTCGAGCCCTCAGGGGGCTGGTTTTGATGGCGCAAGTCGTCACTGAAAGCGCATATAGGCGGCCTCCACACCGCTGGCATGCACAAGCTAAAACAATCTTCGGCCTTAAGCCTGGATTCCGAAAGCGCGTCGGCGATTTCGCATATGCCGACATCCAGCTACAATTCTGCCCATGACCAGAGAAAGTTGAGCCCAGACAGGAATCACGACTCAATTCCTTATCGTGGTCAGGACGCCAGGTGAGATCTTCCGGCTGAGGTACGTTCATGGCACGAACTTCTCGGCCGCAACCGTTATGCCGTATGTGGGCGGCGCTCTAATAGCCGGTTGCTCTTGCTGGATACCTGTGACCTTGTACTTTTTCCGACGTTACACTTTGTCCGCCTGGATCGCGCTTGCGACCGTAGCCATTCTGCTGGCGCACAAAATTGCCGTGATCGGCTGGTAATGGTGGCTAACTTCGCCGATTGAGCCGAAAGCCGAGCAGATCGCCTCTGTCATGGAGTGGTTTGGCGATTGTGCGTCAACCCAGAATGTTGGTCAGGCTACTGAGAATTCCGCACGAATTTTCCAATTTCGACAACGATGTCATCAACGTGACTGGCGAACTCGGGGTCAGCGACCAACGAGTCGAGCCATTCATATTCCTGTTTGTCCCTGTGGATTTCGCCAAACGTAACGATGTCGTGCGTCTTAAACGCCTCTGAAACAGCCGTGGCAGGATTCTCAGGGGTCGTAGCTGCCTGAGCAGGACAAAGTGACGCCGCTGCAAGCAGAAGCGGTGACAAAAGGTGCATTCGTTGTATCTTCACCGGACCTCCGCAATCAGTGCGGCTTCGCACCTATACCTTTAGACACCAGACCATCTCCGCACGTTTCCCACTTTAGTGGGTTTGGGGCGGCATGTCGGATTTAGTTGAGCGATCCTTCCGGCCGGCCTCAATTGACGCGTACCGGCCGAGGCACTCATTGACAGCCGGTTACGGCAAATGCTGGAATTACTCCCGAAAGCGATTTGCATCACCTACCGTTCGCCGGTACCCGGAAAATCATGTTCCCGGGCACTGGGCTTGAGTTGGTCCTGGCCGACGTTTCAGAACTGATCCCTGGCCAGGTACATAAACAGCAAAACCGAAGGCAGTTTCCTATCAAAGTCGAATTGGTTTTCAGAAATCCCTGCTGAGAAGTTGATCGCAAGGGCACTTGTCCGATAAGCCGTGCGAGTTCATCGGGTCGATGCAACACTTGCTTGCAGTTTACTGCCAGGGGCTCTGGCCTGGGACGTTTCTTGTTTCCAAGAGCCTTCTTCGCGGCTTTCTTCGCGGCTGACTTCGTTGCTTCCGAACAGCCATGGGTTTTGGCGTGAGTCATTGAAAACGATGAGTGCGAGCGTTCGGGGATTAGCCGCCTCGCCGATATTTGCGAAGTCCGCTACATTTTGAAGGCGCTGTACGGTAAAAAGTCTACGATCGTCAGTTTGAGCAAGAGCGGAGGTCTCGTTGCCATTTACGGGTAGATCCCCTGTAGCTTGAAGTATCCGTTCAAGACGCGGTTCGCTCGCCCCCGTTGTGACAGTGTCCACTGAGAGAAGAAAAGCCGTAGACCGGAACAGCGTCCAGCAATCCATGGGGCCGCCCATCCCCGGGTCTCCATCGACGAGGTTATTCGGAAGTTTAGCAGTCGCGCTCGGTCACCAGTTCGGTCAGCGTGAACAAAGCTCGCCGGCAGAAGCTGTCGGGGAACTCGGCCACAATCTGCCGGGCGCGATCCGTGAACTGTCGGGCGCGAGCGCGCGTGCGCTGAGTGCCGCCATAGCGGTCCACGAGCGCCTGCACATTTGCGAACGAAACGTCGTCGTAGTTGCGATCCCGGAGAATGGCGGCCACGAGATTTCGTTCAGACGCACTTGCTTGTTCCAGCGCATAGACCAGGGGCAGCGTGACTATACCGTCCCTGAGGTCTCCGTCAGTCGGCTTGCCATGCTCCGAATCGCCTGGCATGAAATCCAGCAGGTCATCGATCAACTGGAAGGCCATCCCCAGATTCCATGCGAATTCGGCAAGTTTCTCCCCGACCCGCGTGTTGGCCCCGGCAGCCATCGCACCGAGTTTCCCGCAGAGGGAGAACAGGCTTGCCGTTTTGCAATACACAAGTTCCATGTAGTCAGCTTCGGTGACGGCGACGCAGCCGATGCGGCTGATTTGAGTGAGTTCGCCCGTCACCATCATTTGGGCCGCGTCGATCGCCAGGTCAAGAGCGCGTTCCTGCAGGGCCACCCGGAAAGCGCAGAGGTACAGCCAGTCACCCGCCAGCACGCAGGTGGTTCTGTCCCAGGGAATGTCGCGCGAAGGCCGGTCGCGGGGAGTTTGCTCCACGTCGACCATCTCGTTGTGGATCAGGGCGGCCGCGTGCATCATTTCTACCACCGCACCCAGCTGGACAGCCATCCTGTTGCCGCTGCCGCCCGCGAACCGGGCGCACAGAAGGAGCAGCGCCGCGCGCAAGGGCTCCCCGCCGTTCCGCTGCAGATAACTCGAAATGGGCGATACGGTATGGACCGACGCGAACGACTCGATGTCGATCGCATTTTCAACGTTGCGCAGATCGTCACGCACGAGATCGAAGATCGCATCCGTCGTCCGAATTTGCCGCGCCACTCCGATTTCCACTGGATAAATCTCCGTCATGAAGAAAACTTTGTGGCTTTTCTCCGCCGGAGAAGCGGTGCCACACAACACACGAACCGTCTGTTCCGTTGCATCCAGATGCCGGGGCTTTCGCGACTCCTCAGAAGATCTCAGCGGGGTCCGCTTTTCTCAGCCGGCGCAGCGCCAGAGCGCCGGATACGACACACATCGCAATCGTGAGCAGGTAAACCACAACGCCGCGCTCGGCATTCATTCGGAGCGGCAAAAAAGTTGCGTTCGTGGCAATGCGGTAAATCAACAGCGAGATCAGGAAACCCGGGATGTAACCAAAGACGGAAAGTATAAGGGACTCGTAGATGATGATGCTGAACAGAAAGCTGTCTTTGTAACCAATCGCCTTCAAAGTGGCGTACTCCTGCAGATGATCTGAAACGTCGGTGTAAAGAATTTGATACACGACGATGATTCCGACCACCAGCCCGAGACCCACTCCCAGCGCGAAGATGAATCCGATCGGCGTATTGCTCGACCAGAATTCCCGCTCGTTGGCGTCGAGCTGGCTGTGCGTCAACACCCTGACGTCGTTTGGCAGGACCTTCTCCAGTTGCGCACGGACCTGATCCGGATCGAAGCCGGGTTTCAGTTTGATCAGACCGAAATTCACAACGTCAGGACTGCGTCCAGGCAGCAGGCGAAAGAAATTCGCGTCGCTGAGGACCACAGCCCCGTCGATGCCGAAAGACGTGCCCGCACTGAACAGACCCGTCACTTCCACGCGACGACCCACGATCTCCGTAACCACGCGCTTACCGGCCCGGAACGCAGCTGGCACGTCCCCGTATTCTTTGCGGGAAAGGACATCGAAGAGAACACTATCGCTTTGCCGCAATAAGGGGCCGGGGTCCTTGATGGCGCCCAGATTGAAGAAGCCGGGAACGGGGTTGAATCCGAACATATACATCGTTCGTTCCTTGCGCGTCCACGGATTCTTCCAGGCCACAAAGCTGCCGTACACCGCCAGCGTAGAAGAAACCCCATTGACCGCGTACGCCTGATTAAGACGCTCGAGGGGAAAGCCGCTGTTGTTGTACATAATCGCTTCGTACTGGGGGCTCAGCAGCACGATGTCCGCCGTCATGAGATCGTAATGCAACGTGGCGCTCTCATACAGAGCGGCCTGGAAACCCAACTGAACCATGATCAGGACGACAGCAAAAACAATTCCGGCGGTGGCGGCAAGCAGCCGCGCCCTCTGGTGGAACAACTGACGCCATGCGAGGGCGAATTTCATGGCTGAATGACTACGATGACCCGGCCGCCGATGAGATCGGCTGCCGGTTCGTTTTGGTCGAGCCGGATCAGGGTCTCGACGATCCGTTTGTCGGAAAACGTGACGGTGTCGCCCGGCATGACCGCGGCGTCTTTCACGTTATGCGCGATTCGCGTTACTACGCCGGTCAGGGTTGTGGTCCCGAGCAGATCTCCTGAAATCGTGGCGTGCTGACCCACGCGGACCCGGCTGACATCCGTCTCATAAACTTCTGCGACAACGAACATGGTGCTGGTGCGCGCCATATCCAGCAACCCGGACTGCGCCACTTCTTCGCCCTCGCGGGCGTTGATCCGCAGGATCCTGCCATCCGCAGGCGCGTAGATTGTGCTGGCGTCGAAATCGTCGCGAGCCCGCTTTTCGTTGGCCTCCGTTTGCGTCAGGTCCGCCTCGGCCAGATGAATATCGGTATCCGGGACTTCCTGCATGCTTTCCAGACGATGCCGCGCTGACTCAACGGCAAATTCGCTGACCTTGACCGCGTTGCGGTGCGCATCCAACTCCGCGACGGTAACGTCGTCGGTAGTGCGCAGCGCTTCATAGCGTTGAAGCTCGGTCCGGGCGTGTTGCTGGTCAGCCTCCAGCCGATCAACCTCGGCTTGTTGCGCCGCCAGATCCGGCTTTCTGGCTCCCGCTTTTACCTGCTCCACGCGGAGGCGCGCTTTTGCCGTTTGTGCCTCGGCCTGCGCCAGGCTGGCCTCCAGGTTGGTCCTGCCGACGAAAACCGCCAGCACCTGTCCCCGGCGCACATCGTCGCCTTCGCGCACTTTGAGGCTTTCTACCCGGGCCGGATGGGAATCGCCCCATATGTAGGGGCCGGCCACGTGAATCACCCCATCTTCGGGTTGAATTCGCCCCATGCAGGAGACTTTCGGCGTCCCCTGGGAGACTCCGCTTGTCTCATCCAGGGGCTGCGGCCCGGTAGACGGCTTTTGGTTCCGTTGGTGCAGGACATACCAAACCGGAAGGGCAGAGAGCACTACCAATATGGCGATCACGGCGGCCCACTTCAGGGACTTGTTACTCGTCCAATTCCCGCTTATCACGCTGTTCTCCCGGCTGTTCGCTGGTACGATTTTCGGGGCTGTTTGCCGATTCGGAGGTTCATCATTGTCATTGGGCGAGCGTCCGAATCGTTCCCAGCGCCTGCATCAGATCCACGCGAGCATCGTTCCAGTCATGCAAGGCCGCCATGCGGGCATCGGCCGCTTTTGCCAGGCCGGCCTGCGCACCGCTGACGTCCATCTGGCTGCCAATGCCCTGCGCATAACTGCGCCGGCTGTGGTCTAACTGATCCTGTGTCACCCGGCAACGCGCTTCCGATAACTCCACATAGCCGCGCGCCAGGTCCATCCGGAGCAATGCCTCGCGCACTTCGATCTCCACTTGCTTTCGCAGTTTGGCGAGTTGTAACTCCTGTTGGCGAATGACCGCCGTCACCTGCGCACGCTGCGACTCCCGTCTGCCTCCGTCAAGAACCGGTATGGTCAGCGTGACGCCGGCGTCGTAGGTACCCGTCGATGCGGGAAGACTGGTTCCTGTGGATCCAGCGTTCGCATACGCGGTGAGAGTGGGGAGGCGTTCCGAGTGAATGGCAACATCGTTGAGACGGGTGGCCAGCAGTTTCTTTTGCAGAGTCAGAATCTCAGTGCGCGATTGCAGGGCGGTTGCAACGGCCTGGTCGGCGGGAGGCATATCCTGCGCCGCAAAGGTCAACGGGTCCGTCAACTCGAGCGGCGTATTCAGATCCCTGTTCATCGCGTTGAGGAGGTCGATCTCCGTGCGGGCCCTTTCCAGTTGCGCTTTTAGCAAATCCTGTTTGGCCGCGGCGACATCGACCTGGGCCTGCGAAACATCCATACCCAGTGCCTGACCCTGAGCATTGCGATTGCCGATCTCCTTCAAAGTTGACTCTGCCGTGACCACCAGAGCCTGGGCGGTTTCGACAGCCGACGCGTCGCGCTGAACCTGAAAATAGAGCCGCGCGACTTGTCCGATAATCTGATCGCGGACTTCATCGGTTTCCGTCTGTGCAGCCACGATTCCTGCACGTGCGGCTCCTCTGCGGTGCATGCTTTCCTCGTCGATCAGACTCTGCCGAATATGGACCCGGGATTCCAGCACATCGTACGGGCCAACCGCTCTCGGAAACGTGAAGCCTGGCTCGTGGATCGTCCCAAAGCCGAATGAATCCAGGTTTTGACGTTCATCCACCGCGTTCAGGGAAAAATCGACATTGGGCTTACTGGTGGCCTGCGACTCCCGGAATTTCGCCTGGGCCTCCGCCACAGACTGATCGGCCACATCCACATCCAGATTTCCGCCTGGCGAAAGGGCCAGTGTGACCGCATCATGCAAGCTCAGCGACAGTGTGGGAGCCGGTTTGTCCTGTGCGAAAAGGGGGCTCAAATACCAGGCGAGCAACACAATGGGCAGGGTAACGCGCGTGGTATGCATGAATTCTTTAGGACACCAGATTATAAGCACCATACAACATTCGCCTGCTGGAGTCGCCGGTTTTTTCTTTGCTGTGCTATGTGCGGGGACCGGCGCTGCCGGAGGTGGTAATCCTGATTGCGCATAAGGCAACGCTGCCTGGCATTTAAGGAATTGCTGCAGAGCGAAACCTGATACGCAGGTGGCTTTTTCCTCAGGAAAAGTCACCTGCCCATGAAGTCATGGATGACCACAGTAATTAAATTAAGAGAGGGCTCTAGCGTCCAAGGCGGAGCGAACTCTCGAGAATCACACCAAGGGGCTCGATGAAGTCACGAAAGTTTGTTTCGTCGGTTTCAGTAAATGCCCCGCCGCCGGCCTTGTTCAGCATCTGCACGACTGCCAGCACGTTTTTCTTCCGATTAAAGACAGGCATGCAAAGGATCGTGTGGGTGCGATATCCGGTTTCGCGGTCGATGGCGGGATTGAAGTCGGGCGACGCATAAGCATCCGGTATGTTCAGAACCTCTCCAGTGTTCGCCACGCGTCCCGCAATACCTTTGCCGAGCGGAAACTCAATCTGAATGTGCGCTCCATCGGCCCCCTGGGCGATGCGCGAATGGAGTAGGCCGCGGGCAGAATCAACGACAAAGATAGAAGCGCGGTCGGCACCGATGATCAGCTTCACCTTACTGGTGACCGCATCGAGAATCTGGTCGATCAGAGCTTCAATCGCATCCCGATTGCCGAGCTCAAGAGTCTGAAGAAATTGCTCGAACTCCACGGTCATTTGCTGGACGACTTCATGGAACTGCTTATCGGAAAGATCCTGAACATGCTTCACCAGGTCGCCCTTTCGCTGAAGTTGAGCGAAAGCCGTCAGCAGATGGCCGGTATTCGCCGCCAACCCGGCGGCAAAGGTAGTGATGCGGCCGTCTTCGAGCGTGAGGATACGATCAGCGATGTCGAGGATGCGATTGTCGTGGGTGACGAGCAGGATGGCGCACTCCTGCTGCTTGGCCAGTGTCCTCATTAGGTCGACCACTTCGCGGCCGGACTTATGGTCCAGGGAGGCGGTGGGCTCGTCGGCAAGGACGATGCGCGGCCTGCGCACCAATGCGCGCGCGATTGCAACTCGCTGCTTTTGTCCGCCGGAGAGATGCTCCGGAAAGTAATGCATGCGATGCTTAAGACCCACGGTCTCAAGCGCATCCGCGCACCGCCTCGTTACCTCATCCTTTGACTCCTGCGGCCCGACGCCGAGCGACAATTCGACATTTTGAATTGCAGTGTGCGAATCAAGCAGGTTCTGATGTTGAAAAATGAAGCCAATGTCCTCGCGGATTTTGACGAGTTGGGAATTGGGTGCGCCGTTGAGCTCGTGGCCGAGAATTGTCACGCTGCCATGCTGAACCGAGCGCAACGCCCCCGCCAGGGTGAGCAGAGTTGTCTTGCCGGAGCCGGAAGGACCGGTGAGGAGCACGATCTCGCCGGGTGATATCTCGGTAGAAATATCAAAGAGCACCTGCTTTCGCAGAGCACCACTGCCGTAGAAGTGATCGACATTCCTGATCGAGATCACTGGTCCGCTGGACATAGAACTACATTATCTCCTCTGGATCGGCCAACCGAAGACTCCGCATTGCCAATGTTCCGCAAAAGATACACATTCCTGCCGTCAGCACCTAGACAACTGCGATCCGAGCCGGGTCCATGGTCAGAGGAAACGACGTGGCGCGATTCGCAATGCGACAACACTCGTCCGCGAAGGAACCCCTACTGGAATGAATCAGCGACTCCCGAATCACAAGGCCGCGATATCGGTACCCGGAAGCGGATGCTGTTGACATTCGTGCCCATCATGCCGCCGCACGGTTCATCGTGGTCGAGACCCGAGGAGTCGCGGCCCGTATGTATTTTTCGAAGTCAATGATGTGATTGTCGCCGCGATTAACGATCAGGGCAGGCGCCTCTCGTCCGCCTGTAGATGATCGTGTAGCGGTCATTGCAGTTCGAAGCTCTCATTGCGAGTTCCCCTGCGAGGCGTCGTCCTGTGAAATCAGAGAACGCGGCGCCTCTCTTCCTGTGATCGCGGGCCTTTACCAGGATTCATAAAATCGCATGCTTATTTCAGCGCACTGCGGTGATTCCGCCAATACCAGCTTGGCAACAACCCGGCAAGAGCCAGCTTCGTCCGGAAACACCCGTACCGAAGATGTCGGCAAGTATTTACGAATATGTTCGTCTCACTTGTCCGTAAAACCAGCCATCCGGAAATCTGGTTAGATAAGAATAGGTCCAGATGAACGCCGCAAGGTCCTGGAATGGCATTATGACGATTGAGGGCCTTCCTCAGACGACTTGCACTCCCTGCCGTTGCCAGTACCCGGAAAAATCATGTTCCCGGACATTGGAAGGACCGACGCCAGCGGAGGCCGCCGACTTGCGAGATCCGAGGATCAAATGTCCCGAGGCGCGCGCAACGCTCGGAGCCACGCGTAGAGCATCGGGCTTGGGACCAGAGGGCCTAGTGACCTGCCCCCGAATTCTCATCCATTCATAACTGGAGATTCTCGGTGGATGACCCGCCCCGGAAAACTGTGCCGCGCGAGATTGGAAATTTCGGCCTGCGTGGTTTGGTTTGTGCCCGTTTGGCGG
>Ga0210391_10005443_pt1 | contig 10495 bp, 16 predicted proteins | sample IncBWC12OmetaG_FD_160573 | JGI IMG/M metagenome (GOLD analysis project Ga0210391, IMG submission 160573) | Forest soil microbial communities from Barre Woods Harvard Forest LTER site, Petersham, Massachusetts, United States - Inc-BW-C-12-O ...
GGATACACGACGACCATCGCAATGGTACGGCGGGGTTACGATCTGAGCGACCGCGACCCGCCGCATGTAGCCGTCTTTCCGTTGTGCAATCTGCTCATCTTCTCCGCACTGGCGATCGCAGCTCTGCCTTATCGGCGCAGGCCGGAGATTCATAAGCGCCTGATGCTCTTCGCGCTGCGCTTCCGACCGGAAGCCTTCCGATGAATTCCTAACACCTGCTATTTCTCGACCGCTCGGGATTCGAAGGCGATGGAATTAGGGACGGACAGCGCGACTTCTGTTCCGGCCGCGGCGCGGCTCCAAACTCGGAGTCTGGCGCCAAATTTTTCCGCCCGTTCGCGCATAGCCCGGAGCCCCCAAGGTCCCTCGCGTTCCGCATGCAGCACTCCAGGATCAATTCCGCAACCATCGTCGCGGACGACGATCCTGAAGCACTTGGGGGCATACTCGAGCTCGACTTCAATGCAGCTGGCTTCGGAGTGGCGGAATGCATTCACCAATAGTTCCCGGCCGATGTGATAGACCTCGTCGCGAATGAGCGGGCGTAGTTTTCGAGCCGAACCTAACACAATGACCCGAAACTCAATTTTCACTTCGATGCCCGAATCTTGCGGGATTCGGGAAAATGCCTGGCCTAGATCGTCGAAGTCTGAATTAGATGTGCGGAGTCCTCGAACCGCGTTGCGGCCCCCTTCCTTGACGTATCTCATCAGTTCGAGAGCACGGCTTAGTCGCAGTTTAGCGAGCGAATACGCAGGTAGTTGGTCCACTGGAACATGAAGCTGCATAGCCGCGCTGACAATGCCTTGCGGCACTACATCGTGTAGGTCCTGGGGAATTCGCGTATGCTCTGCTACGCGTTCCTCCAGGCGGGCACGCATCTCCCCGAACGTTGGCCGCAAACGAAAGAGATAGGGGCTTCTATACAGAAGAGGCAATCCATCGAACCGCATGACACGTCCTCGTTCGCTCACCAGCCTGAGACCCGGGCGCAGCATGAAGCTATCAAGAGCACCCGAAATCGAGCTTTGTACTCGCGAGCATAGGTAGATATTGTCAGGAACGTGCCACACGGGTCTTGAACGATTCCGCTGCGGCCGGGACGTTTTTGCTCAATTGTGGGGACACCGTTTCGTAATGGCCTGGGTCGTGTCTCAGCTTCGAACGGTTCGTTGTTTCGGCATTCTTTGTTGCGTGCGCAGGTCACGTCCGGCCTTCTCAACCGCCTCAATCCGGAAGCGGCCGAAAGGAGCGTGTGCTCCTCAACTGCAACGAATGAAACGACTTAACGTTGTTCCCAACGGACTACGCTGGGGGACATGCCGGTTATCCGGCGGAAGTGTCTGGCCAGGTGGCTCTGGTCGGAGAATCCCGCTAACAGTGCGATCTCCGACATCGGAAGATCAGTATTGCGAAGCATTTTCTGGGCGTGTTCGATGCGGCGTTGCAGTACGTAGCCATGCGGGGGTAGACCAACCGTTTGCTTGAACGCCCGGGCGAAGTGGTGTGTGGACAACCCGGCCATTTCCGCCAGCGCTTCGAGGCTTATGTTCTGATCGAGATTGGAGTTGATGTATTGGCAGATCCGGTGCGTACGCGCCGGCGATAGACCGCCACGATTGGGAGGCAGAGACTCTGCTATTGGCGCGTTACGGAGCATGCTAATCCTCGGTCGCGCGTGAATTGCCACGTCCGTCGCAGAACGCCAACCCCTCGAGCCGCACAGAGGAGGAGTAATCAGAACATGCCACGGCGCATCCCTACCGACGCGCGTGAAGCGAGCCGCGACATCCAGTTCGCGGTTACAGAGGAAAATAGACCGATCATGGTCGAAGACCGTTGAAAGCGGCACGCCGCCACTCAGCCTTTGGTCATCCAGAGCAAAAGTCGTGCGCGCGACCCGGTCTGCACCGACGATCCGCAGGTCACCGTCGACAGCCAAGAGCAAAGCTGGACCGCTGTCGTCGGATGGCACCGCGGCAATCGTCCACACGTTGCGGAACCACTCGCGAAACAAGCGTTCTTCGACTGCACGCGCGGCAACTTTTGTCGCAGCCAAAGCCAATGTGTGCGACTGGTTCGACGTCATCGACGAAGCATCCAGCACCAACTCCAGCCTGCCGGTGGGGTCGAAGATGGGTGCACCCGCACAGCTTAGCCCGATGTGGCGGGTTCGAAAATGTTGGTCACGATGGACGAGAACCGGCCGTTGTTCCGCAATGCACGTGCCTATCCCATTTGTGCCTTCGACGCTTTCCGACCAAACTCCTCCGACCCAGATGCCCCAGTATTTGAACTGTTCGGCCTGCGCTTCATCACCGCGGTGGTGAATAGCTATTCCATCGGTATTGCACAACAGAACGACATATCCCTCCTGGCGGACGATCGTATAAAGACGATCGACTTCTTCCTGGGCATACACAATTGCTTTGCCAAGCGGTTCGCGAGAAACCCTGAGTTCGCTGTCGGTTACGATATGGGGAGCCGCCCGGCCATCTGGATTGATAAGGAGTTCAGCCGTGCATCTTCGCCAGGAGGCTGACACTTCCTCGAGATTGGACGTCGAATCTCCACCCTGAACAACCGATTCGATTTGGTCAACATGTGCCACAGGCCGCATCGTAAGCCTGTTCATGCGTAAAACTCAACATTTGCAATAAGGCTTCGCAATGAAATTGACGCGAAGTGCCTGGAAAATGGGATTTTCGGCAACGCAGACGCGCAAGGCCGCAGTCGAGGGGTGGCAGTCCGAGTCGGACCGTTCTACGCGGGTCGGCGACGCCTGCGGCGCGAGCCCTCCGACGACAGCGGATCTCCTCGCGGCCCAGTTCGAACGTGGACCTCAAGTTACCCCTCGATGGGCTCGCCCCGCAATAATCACACCGGCGAGGGGCAACGAAATGAGAATTAAGGCTATTCACACTTGAAGAATGAATGTATTCGCAGTCCGCATGAACTGATCACTTCCACTTTGAAGGGATCCAAGTTGCCGATCTAACCGGCATCTCGGAGACTTGATGACCCGGTCCGCGGTCAACTGTCCGGATAGCCGACTTTTCGTCCATGTGGAATGTTGATCTGTGCCGTGATTGCAAGAAGGAAACGGCCAACTAACAGAAAACAGGAGGCAAAGGGCGACAAGACGACATCTCTGGCGCCCTGGGTAACCCACAGTACTGCCTTCGGCGTGGACCCGTCGTAGCGGCCGCTCCGCACATCGCATCGCTGGACGACCACACACTCGCTTAAATTTCCCGCACTCCGGTCACGCTGTCTACAGGTAACTCAGCCACCAATCGCGCCGCCGAGCCTTCAGCCGTCCAAACCACCAGCATGGCAGGTATAAAGCCAGAATGACACCAAGCCACACACAGTAAACCAGCGGAAGGCTATCTCTCTCTTAGCTAATCGTCGGATCCAGACCGCCATCGATCCGCAGATTGCTTCCGTTGATGTAATCCGCAAGCGGGCTTGCGACAAAGGCCACAAGACTGGCGACTTCTTCGACGCGGCCCATGCGTCCCACTGGATTGGGAGCCCATGCGCCGACGGCTTTCTGTTCAAGTTGCGCAGGTTCGGATGGCCACCCATGAGCCTCCACCATCATCTGAAGCAAGTATTGGACGCCGGCACTGTTGGTCAGGCCAGGGCTGATCGCGTTGACAGTTACTCCTTGCCTTCCAAGATCCCTGGATAGTGCCACGCTAAGATTGTGCAACGCTGCCTTTGTTGCGGCGTACGCAGCCATGTTCACGTCGGGCATCAATCCAATTGTGCTTGCTAGGTTGATGATCCTGCCCCACCGCCTTTCCGCCATCAGCGGAGCCAATCGGCGGCTCACCCGCACCGTAGAGGTAACGTTGTTGTTGTAAATCGAATTCCATTCAGCAGGTTCGGTGTCCACCCACGGCTGTCCGAAAAAACGACCGGCGTTGTTGACGAGGATGTCTACTCCTTCGAAAGCCTCCAGCGCCTGCGATACGACGTGATCCGCTTCCGTATCGGTGTTCACCTCGCCAAGGGCGAGTGCCGCATCCGCGCTTCCGCTCGAAGTGCATTCAGCAGAGGATCTGCTTGCACGGCATTACGGCCGTGGACGATTACTCGAGCGCCCTCGGCCGCCAACCGCCTTACGATCGCCTCGCCTATGCCTGTGGTGCTTCCGGTAACTAGCGCTCTTTTTCCTTTTAGTGCTAAATCCATATCCTTTCCCTTTCTGTGTCGTTTTCATTTCTGTTCGCCGCGGACTAGATCATGCCGCCATTTGCCCGGATGTTTTGTCCGTTCACCCAACCGGCATCATCTGAAAGCAACCAGGAAACAACCCGCGCGATATCAGCAGGCGTTCCCAGCCTGGAGAGAGCAGCCATTTTGGCCATCCTCTGCAGATCTTCCTCGTTTTTTCCCTGCTTGAAGAGCTCGGTGTCGGTAGGCCCCGGCGAGACGACATTGACGCGGATGCTGCGAGCACCCATCTCCTTTGCGAAAATGTGGCTCATCTGCTCGACGGCGCCCTTGGTGGCCACGTAGGTCGCATACGTCGGCAGCATCAATGCAGTTGTGGACGAGGAAAAATTCACGATGGAACCGCCTTCCTGCAGTCGCCTTGCAGCGAGCTTGCAGGTCAGGAAGGTGCCCCTGACGTTGACAGCAAAGAGGGAGTCGAATTCTTCCTCGGTCACATCTGCGAGCGGCTTATAGAGAATCGCACCCGCATTGTTGACCAGATAGTCGACCGGACCAAATTCAGCCTCGGCGACCGTGAAGAGCCGTTCCGCTCCTGCTCCGGTGCTGACATCGGCGTGTATCGCCAGAGCCTTTCCGCCATCGCGGAGGATTGCCGCGACAACGTCCTCAGCCGCTGCTTTGCCTCTGTTGTAGTTGACTACGACCTTCGCCGATTCGCTGGCGAGTTGCGATGCGATGGCCGCTCCAATGCCTCGTGCCGACCCGGTGACGATCGCCACCTTTCCTGCATGTGTGTTGCTCATTTTGCCCTCCACGGATAAGACGCGCAGGACAATAATGCGAATCATGCATAGTTATTATGATCATGCATGCATAACCTGAATCTTCGCGGCCTCGATTTAAACCTTCTCGTACCGCTGCAGGCGCTGCTTGAAGAACGCAGTGTGACAAGGGCGGCGATGCGAGTAAATCTGAGCCAGCCTGCTATGAGTCGCGTGTTCGAGCGGCTGCGTGAGGCCTTTTCCGACGAGCTCCTCATCCGATCTGGCAAGAAGTACGCCCTGACACCCCGGGCGGCTGCGCTGCTTGAGGAATTGACTCTGGTGCTCCCAAAGGTAGAGAGCCTGTGGCAAAAGAAGCCCTTCAGCCCCGCTTCCGCAACCGGATGTCTGAAGCTAGCCATGACGGACCAAATGGCGGCCCTTCTCTTACCTGAATTGGTCGCAACGCTGTCCCGGGAGGCGCCAAACGTCGATGTGCAGATCGTGCCGTGGCAGGAGTCTTCGGTTCGAGATTTGGCCGCGGGGCACCTAGACCTCGTAGTGAGCCCGCTGACTGCTCCGTTTCCACTTGTCGTCGAGAGACTGCTTCCGGATAGATTCGTCTGCCTCGTATCACGCAATCATCCGCACAGGAAGAAGTCATTCTCCCTAACGGAGTATCTGGCCGAAAAGCACATTGTTTTGGAGGTGCAACCTGGCCACCAAACGTTGGTGGATCGGCCCCTATCTGAGCTTGGAAAACGCCGCAAGTCGGCCTTGCGTCTGCCCTTCTTCGTCGTGGCTGTAGAGGCTCTCGAAAAGACGTCGCTTGTTCTTACGATTCCGGAACGCTTAGCCAACAGGAGAATGGACCCGCGGAAGACGCGACTGGTAGAAGCTCCCAAAGAGATTCCGCCGTACTATCAAACGATGAGCTGGTCAGACCGGCTCAATGCCGATCCGCTCCACTCCTGGTTTCGCGATTGTCTTCGCGCGACTTGTAAGCGGATAATGTGATGGCTAACGGCAAAATATATTACGCTCGCCCCAGTGGAGTACGTAGCTTCAATTCTGGTTGGCAGCAAAGCTGCAAATTATGCCGTCCACGAGTAATCGCACTCCATCCCTGACCCTTTGACTTGCGCCTAACTCCGCGACACGTCTCGCGGTCGCAGCGCCGATTCGATTGAGCGCTCCCTCACCAATGATGATGACTGCGCGGACATTCTCATGCTCCTGGCAAACGTGCGCGGCGGCATCAACAGTCTCATGGCTGAAGTGCTCGAAGACCACATTCGTCTGCACCGCCTCGCCTCCGATAAGAGCTCCGCTCCCCCGAACGAGCTTGCGGAAGACCTGATCGATTCTGTCAGGGCGTACCTCAAGTAAGGAAATAGTCTTAAATTAAAAGTTTCTTTCCTTGTACTTGCCCGGGGTCATTGATGCGCCTCTTCAAGACAAGGGATCCCCGACCCTCCGGCGAGGCCGAAGACTTAAGGGAGACGGACCATAACGGAATCAAATTCAAGTGGCCGTATAACCGGCACGTCGTAAAGTGAAGCTAAAGTGAACTCACTCGCCATCAAGTTGCTGGAAAGCCGACTATTTCGGCAACTTGGCTTGATCTGACTTGTCGATGAGGTGGGTTGGCGATGGGTCTGTCTTCACCATCGGACGCGGGCGTGATTGGAGACCGAGGCCGGCGTCACGCCTGGGTGATTGCCTGCCCATCAGGCGCCTCGCCCCGCCGGCCATCAGCCACCTCCTTTCGCCCCGTGCCTCGCCGCTATCCTGCACTCCAGCGATGCGGGGCCCGGGCGGCTTCTCTGCCTCGTTACGATCCAGGGCCACACGATTTGTTCCTCCAACGCCATTTCGGGCGACAAGCGCGTTTCCATACCTCCGCGTGTCGCACATCACGTAGAGCTCCTTTGCGGGGCGTTTCAAGCTTCACCATTCGACGGCGACCTTGCCGAAATGGACGCCGCTGGCCTGGTAACAGAAGGCGTCGGCCAACTGATCGAGGGAGAAGCTGCTGTCCAGGACAGGGCGTACCCCCGACTGTTCGAGCGCAGCGACATAATCCTGCTGCTGGCGCCTGCTGCCGACCATAAGTCCTTGCAGGCGCGCCTGCTTGGCCAGCAGATCGACGGTCGGCACTTCACCCTGCAGCCCAGTCAGCACGCCAATCAACGAGATATGGCCCCCTACGCGTACCGCTGCGATGGATTGGGCAAGCGTGCCGGGGCCACCAACCTCAACCACATGATCTACGCCGCCTCCCGTGAGGTCTCGCACCCGCTTCCCCCAGTCCGGAATTTGGCGATAGTTGATCACATGGTCGGCGCCGAGGGCGCTGACACGTTCCAGCTTCTCGTCAGACGACGACGTGGCGATCACCGCCGCACCCGTCATCTTCGCGATCTGCAGCGCGGCGATGGAAACGCCGCCGGTGCCCAGCACCAGGACGGTGTCGCCGCTTTTGATTTGCCCGTCGCCGACCAGCGCCCGCCAGGCGGTGATGCCGGCGGTGGTAATGGCTGCGGCCTCGGCGTGGCTGGAACCGCGTGGCGCGTGGGTGAAAGCCCTCGCCGCTCGTACCGAAAAGCGGGTGGCGAAGCCGTCGATGCCATCGCCTGGCGTGCCGGCGAGATCGCCCACCGGTCCCCTGGGCAGCCCATCCTGCCATTGTGGAAAGAAGCAGGAAACCGCATGGTCGCCTGGCCGGAACTCCGCCACGCCTTCGCCTACGGCTTCGACCACGCCGGCGCCGTCGGACATCAATACCCGACCGTCGGCGGTCGGGAGGTCGCCATTGGCGACCAACAGGTCGTGGTAGTTGAGCGGGGTCGCGTGGAGTGCGATCCGGATCTGGCCCGGCCCGGGCTGACCAGGGTCCGGGACGTCGCGGACCTCGATCCGATCTAACCCGCCAGGCGCACGAAGCACTGCAGCTTTCATAACGACCTCGCTTTGCGTGCCGCGACAACCAGACCGTCCAGCCAGTCCTGATGGCCGTTGATCATCACGTTGGGCTTCTTCCTTGCCAGTTCCTGCGCCGGCTTGCCCTTCTGGGATTCCTGCGTGAGAATGCGCACCCGCCCGCCTGGGAGATCCTCGATCAGCCAGGCGTGGTAGATGTCGAAGCGTGTGTCGCCTTCGCCGCCCCAGCCATGCCAGCCAACGCGGCCCGGCTTGCCTTCGTTCGGTGGGACATACTCCGAAACCTCCGCTTCTACCGGAAAGCCGAAAGTCTCGAAGTAGAAACGCACGCCGTCCTCCAACTCTGGACCCTTGCCGTCGTAGAAACGGATGTTCGCTGAGTTCGAATAGTAGGTTGGCCAGAGCGGGGCCTTGCTGAGGAATGGCCAAACATCGCTGGCGCTTAGTCCCGCATCGATAACTTCGTTTGATGCGAAGTTGTCGGTGAAGCCTGGGATGTAATCCTCGGGCCAGATAATCTCATTCATCTAAGTAGCTCCTTTCCCAGGCTGCACTGTGCCCGGGCGATGGTGTTTCAGAAAGCGGCCGGTAATTACGTAAACACACGCTGAGTTCAGCATGGCGGATCGCTGATCTGGGGTGCCGGAAGGACGGGGCGGAGTAAACGCCGCGGCAGGTTTCGTACCCTTCAGGCAGGCTCTTCCAGTACCAGAAAACTTGAATCCATCACCTCATCTCGCAGCGGAATCAGCGCCTGGTACCCGGGAGAACCGTGCCAGGCTTCAATCGCCGCAGCGTCTTTGAACTTCACGATCAAGCAGGAATCAGCGCCGAACCCGCCAACCAGCGATCGGACCTTGCCGCGGGCGACAACGCTTCCCCCGGAAGCTCCTAAGGTCGGTCCTGCGGCTGACGAATACTCGGGAATGCGGTTGGCATTCTTTACCTTGGCAAATGCAATCAAATAAGCGGCCATTAAATCTCCGTGATAGTCGTGATGCCTTCGAAGTAGGCTTATTTTTCGAAGAACATGAAGAGCGGAACATCGTGATAGTAGTTCGCCACGTCGGCAGCGCCCGCCTGGCCTTCCGGCGAGGCCATGGCTTCGATGGCAGCCTGAGTGCTGTCGAATGTGCCCAACCAGTACCAGAAGAATTCGCTGGCGCAGCCGTCCACCGCCCGGACAGGCCCATAGCTGTAGTTTTTTACTCCGGCCAGTTTGGTGGTCATCGGCCCGTGGACTTCGCGGTAGTACTTCTCGAAATGCTCAGGATCGTTGGGTGTCTTGTAGAGAACGATAAGCTCTACCATTGGTATCTCCCTTTGGTTTGGCGTTCAGATAAGTTGAGCGACAATCGTTGCCCGGTGCCGCCGCCAGAAAGTGGATATTTACTTTCAGAAACAACGGCAGATCATCATATTGATGAAGTTTGTCTACGACTTCCCGGGCTGTCAGAGCTGTCATTTAAAGGCCTCGTAAGGTTGCGATGGGTGACAATTTTGTCGAGTCGGTCCCTGGTCATGAGCCTAGGTTAGAATTACTGGACGGGGGTCGCATGTACGTCCGTGCAGTAATTCTTGGATTTGACTGCACCGAAAGCCTTCCGGCAAGGTCGTCAAAGCCGGCTTTCGGCTATAGAGTCACCTACTCGCCAGAAGTGCAAAAAAGTCCTGCTCGAAGGAAGTATCTGCTATGCCAAGCCTAGCGGCCGCGACCCGACGGACTTATGTCGATCGGGAGTCTTTCCATCACGCCTTGACTTCCGATCTGGTTGGCTGGACCGTTTCTGAAACGCGCGGGGCGCCTCTTCTCACCCACGTTGTGTCACATCGCCTGGGTGACATCCGCCTCATCGAGCTATCCGGCAATCCGTTTGGAGCGGTACGCGGGCGCGCGGAGATATCGGGGGACAGCGACACGTACCTGGGTATCCTATATCAAAGATTTGGCTCGACCCTGTGTACGACAGGCGACGACCGCGTGATCGTCGGCCCCGGCGAAATCTGCGTCTGGCACAGTGCGCGCCCGGTTTCATTCGTGATGCCCGAAAAATTCGACAAGCTGTGCATGATCGTCCCCATCGCGCGGTTTGAAAGCGTGTTGTACAACGCCGAGACCTACGAGGGCTTGCGCTTGCCTGGCGGCAGCAACCTGGCCACGCTTCTGGGTTCCTACTTGTCGACATTGACCGATAGCGTGATGACGCGGAACGGCAACACGCCTTTTGACGCCATCGATGTGACGCTGGAACTGCTGGGGGCCGCATTTCGGGCACAGCGGCGATCGTCAACAATAGCGTCGCGCGATCAGCTATTTGCGCGCATCAGCGACAATATCGAAGCCCGCCTTAATGACGTCGATCTATCGCCGAAGAAGATTGCCGAAGCTAATGGCATCTCGATTCGATATCTTTATAAGCTGTTCAGCGAACAAGGCGGGACTGTATCAGGGTGGGTGCGAAGACGACGTCTCCTGCGTTGCCGAGCCGAATTAGACGGAGCGGATACCGAGGCCTCCATAACCGAGATCGCCTATAGGTGGGGTTTCAATGATTCCGCCCATTTCAGCCGATTGTTCAAAGCCTCCTTTGGAATGTCGCCGG
>Ga0210391_10005444_pt1 | contig 10494 bp, 7 predicted proteins | sample IncBWC12OmetaG_FD_160573 | JGI IMG/M metagenome (GOLD analysis project Ga0210391, IMG submission 160573) | Forest soil microbial communities from Barre Woods Harvard Forest LTER site, Petersham, Massachusetts, United States - Inc-BW-C-12-O ...
ACCGCCGTCTGATTGAATGCTGGTAAAAACGTAAAAACCAACCTCGGCCCAGTCATTGATTCCCTGCGTGATTTCCAGCGTCTCATGCTCGGCGTGGTTCGTGGGCAGCATCCCGTCCTGCACCGTCTTGCTGCCTTCCACCGTGAAATTCGAGTGGATCTCGACCATCGTCGCTCGCGGCGCAACCGTCTCAGACCCATAGACCTGTATCTCATAGTTATCCTGCGCGGCCGCAGGCGGGGCAAGACTCAAGGCAAAAAGGAATGCGGCAAGGAACGAAAAAATATCCAATCGAGAAGCGCGTGCCACCTTCGGAGTATACCTTCTCGTGCCCAACCTCCGAACCGCCGAGACACGTTGTCATTCCGAGCAAAGCGAGGAACCCTGGTGTGTCTGCAACATCAGACACCTAGGGCACGGTTAGGGTTCCAGCGAACGCGCGTGCCGAATATGAGCCAAGGAGCTTTTCATGGCAATGTCACTGGCAGGCGGAGGTGCGCGCGGCCCACAGATCAATATCACACCACTGATCGACGTGCTGCTAACCCTGATTATCGGGTAATGGACCAGTTTCAATTTGCACAGGTTCACAGCGAAAGACCGCACGCTATGTGTGGAAATTGAAACTGGTCCACTACCTTATTTTGCATAGCCAACCGCGCTAGGAAGCCACTTCCGTACCCTAAGGTGAACCCTGTAGTTGCAATTTCTAGCAACTCCCCTGTGGGATGGACTTACCAGCCTTACGACGGCAACTCCCGTACCTCCTAGGGCATCTACACCTCCACTCGTCGATGCACATACTCGCAGACACTTTATGAGATCCACAAAGTCTAAAGCCCTCAGTAAGAAGTTCTCTGGCCCCTGCCTCGCTCTGTCTATTGCCTTCACACTGGTCGGTTGTTCGAGTTCGAATAATTCGTCAACCACTCAGCCTCCGCCAGCGGTCAGCGTTACCTTGAATCAATCAACCGTGAGCCTCGTCGCTACCAAGACAATGACAACGCCATTTACCGCTAGCGTGACAGGCACGACAAACACCGCCGTGACTTGGTCCGTAGATAGCATTAGCGGTGGGAATTCGACGGTAGGCACCATTACCGCTGGAGGTCTTTACACCGCGCCGCCTCTGGCTGGCAGTCACACAGTCACGGCGACCAGCGTAGCTGACACGTCAAAAACTGCAAGCGCTGCAGTCACCGTCACCGCTCTCATTTCGGTGTCCCCAACCCCGGTCAGCGTAGTTGCAACCCAGCCTCAACAATTCAGCGCGACCGTTCTAGGATTTTCGAGCACCAATGTGACCTGGTCGGTAGATCAAATTAGCGGAGGAAATTCGACAGTCGGCATCATCACCGCTGGAGGCCTTTACACCGCTCCCTCACTCGTCGGCAGTCACACAGTCACGGCGACCAGCATGGCCGACACATCGCAAACCGCCAGTGCTGCAGTCACGGTCACGGGTCTCGTCTCGGTGTCCCCATCCTCGGTTGACATAGTTGCGGCCCAGCCTCAACAATTCAGTGCAACCGTTCTAGGATTTTCAAGCACAACCGTGACCTGGTCGGTGGATCAAATTAGCGGAGGAAACTCCACAGTCGGCACAATTAACCCTTCCGGATTGTATACTTCGCCCGGAACGCCGGGAAGCCATACCATCACCGCTACCAGCAACGCGAGCAATTCAGTAAGCGGCAGCGCTCAGGCAGCGGTTTTTACACTTTCTCTTTCGCCGTCAGCACCAGCGATTACCACCTCGTCCGATGAACAGTTCACGGCAACAACTCAGGGACTGTTGAGTCCGGTGCTCAATTGGAGTGTCGATCAAATTAGCGGAGGGAATTCCACCGTCGGGACAATTACGGCAACGGGACTTTACACCGCGCCTGCCACGGTCGGGGATCACACGATCGCAGTGACTGTAGCAAGCACGGCAGCCACCGCCTCTACTTCCGTTGCGGTATTTTTGCTCTCGATCTCGCCAACTTCGGCGACGGCTGCCCCCTCAGGAACAGAACAGTTCAGCGCCACAGTTCGAGGGCTAACGAACACCACTTTAACCTGGTCGGTAGACGGAGTTGCCGGTGGAAATTCAACAGTGGGCACTGTTAGCGCATCCGGTCGCTACACCGCTCCTGCTTCCTTAGGACAACATACGATTGCTGCAAGCCCCGTGGCCGTTCCTTCAGCCAGCGCTTCGGCTACACTTACTGTCATAAATGTGAGTCCGGGGACCGTACTCACTTACCACAACGATGACGCCCGCGACGGCGCGTACCTGGAAGAAGTTTCTCTTACACCGTCAAATGTGAACTCCACCCAGTTCGGCAAGCTTGTGTCCTATCCCGTCGATGGTCAGATTTACGCTCAGCCGTTGTATCTTTCGCAGGTCAGCATCAATGGCGGAACCCACGACGTGGTTTACGTGACTACTCAGAACAATAGCGTCTACGCCTTTGATGCCGATGCAACTGCACAACCTACAACATTTTGGCAGAGAAATCTCGGCGGACCAGTAACTAAGGACGATGATACCGGCGTTAACCCTATTGTCGGAGTCCTGTCGACACCTGTGATCGATGTAACCACCAATACGATGTACGTAGTCGCCGAAGTTACAGGCACGCAAAACAACCAACCATTTCAATTGCACGCGTTGGATGTCACAACCGGAGCGGACAAATTTGGCGGGCCCGTCACAGTGATTGGCAGTGTTCCCGGCACAGCGTCCGATAATGTGAATGGGAGTATAACTCTCGGAAGCGACTGCTATCAGCGCATGGGTTTGGCACTCGACCCAGTTACTAACTCAATTTACATCCCCTTTGGCAGTTGTAACCACGGTTGGATTTTGGCGTATGACAAAACAAGCCTGAAGCAGACGGCGATTTTCAGCGATACGCCCGATGGCGATGGCGGCGGGTTGTGGGCAAGCGGAGGCGCTCCTGCCATCGACGACGCGACTGGTGATATTTACTTGATGAGCGGAGTCGACGCTACTGACATCGTCTCAAACGGGTACAACGATTCATTCCTGCGCTTGAAAGCGACGGATTTGTCAGTGCTGGATTACTTTACGCCCGATGATAGAACGACGCTTGAGCAAAACGACGCTGATCTGGGCGCTGGCTCAAACGTTATTGTGCCGGGCTCTACCACGAATCCGAACATCACCGTCGGAGGCGGGAAGGACGGGAACATTTTCGTCGTGAATCGCGACGATATGGGCGGTTATAACAGCGGCACGAACAACGTTCTTCAGACGGTTCAAACCGGCAGCGGCGTGAATCCCGATAACAACATTTTCTCAACCCCTGTCTACTGGAACGGCTCTATCTACTATCACTGCAACAACGATGTGTTGCGCGCTTTTACCTGGACTGCCGGCAACCCTGCTGGCCAGCAGCTATCAAGCACACCTACCTCCAAGGGTTCTAATGTCTACGGGTCACACGGAGCAACGGCCTCTCTCTCGGCCAATGGCGCCATGAGCGGCATCATCTGGGACACGGACAACTCGGCATATAACCAGACCACTCCCTCTCAAAGTGGACCCTTGGTGTTGCATGCGTACGACGCCACGAACGTCGCGACCGAGCTCTATAACAGCTCGCAAGCCTCAGCGGGTCGCGACACTGCAGGGCTAGCTCTAAAGTTCACCGTGCCAACCATCGCGAATGGCAGGGTTTTCGTTCCAACCGGCGGCGAGCTCGACATATACGGATTGCTTCCCTGAAGTTGAGGCGAGTCTCAGAGGCCGAAGTTCAGCTTTAGGACCCTAAACACGATTCGCGTACGCGTGAGACAAAGCAGCGCATTTCTGCTGAATTAGGAAGTAACTTCGGCATCATGGCCAATTGGCCACTCGCATTTCTTACAACGGTCTCATCCCATTCGTAATCTGTGCAGGTCCTTCCTCGACCGCTAGAGTCCGACCTACGGACTCTCTCATTGAGCGTCCTGTTGGACACTCCATTCGAGAGATGGATCAATGCGTTATTGCTCCCCCGATGTTGTAAAAGCAATTCGCGTACGTCTAAGCAAAGCCCTCCAGTACGCACCATTGGGAACGATCCTATTGCTCCTACTTACGCTGACTGCATGTGCCGGCGTCTCCGTTCCGGGCAGCAGCAGTACTGCATCGACACCAGCGCCGACTCCGACGCCTACGCCGGCGCCACCTTCACCTCCATCTCCACCACCGTCAGCTTCTAGCCTCACGATTTCAGGCACGCTTCCTTCTGCGACCGTCGATTCGAGCTACGACGCAACCTTGAGCGCAAGCGGCGGAACCGCACCCTACGTTTTCTCGCTGGCGTCTGGCCAACTTCCTGCAGGCGTACTCCTGGCCGACGCGACTGGGGTGATTTCCGGAACACCAACCGCAGTCGGAAACTTCATTTTCGCAATTTCAGTTTCAGACTCCAAAGGACTCTCCGGTAAGCAATCGTTACAAATAACCGTTTCTAATTCATCTACAACCACTGCGGGCAATTCGTTTTCAAACCTGCAGCAGAGCACCGGATGGGCAAGCTACGGCCAAGGGCCACCCGATTTTGTGGATTGCTCCCCTTCTCCCTGCGATGGAATTACTTTCTCCATGAGCCAAGGAGCCAGCTCGCCTTCGATGAGTGGATCCGCTGCGCAATTCAATCTGGGAGGAACGGCAGTTTATACCGACGCGCTGTTTAATAACCACTTAATAGGCGCCTTTTCGTCGCAGGGCATGCCTGACAACAATCACACGCTGGTTCCCACCTATCACACTTTTACTTACGATGTATATTTCTACGGAACCAATCTCGAGCTTTCGCAGGCGGTTGAGTTCGACATCAATCAATTTTTCAACAATCTCGGTTTTATCTGGGGTCACGAGTGCCGCATTGCGGGCGGGCATGAATGGGACGTCTGGAACAACGTTACTGCTCACTGGACTCCCACAGGCATCCCTTGCAACCCCGTCGACAATTCCTGGAACCATCTGACGATTCAGGTTCAGCGCACGCCCAGCAATCAGTTGCTTTATCAGTCAATCACTCTGAACGGCGTGACAAATACCCTCAACCAATACTACGATCCGGGTTCTGCAGTAAATTGGTATGGTGTGACTATTAATTACCAGATGGATGGAAATTCCCAGCAGTCGCCCTACACCGTTTATCTCGACGAATTGACCTTCACCTACGAGTGACCCCCGATTCGTGCGCGCATAACGTTCGTCCTGCGCGTCCTTCGTTACTTCATCGGTGACAGATACGGTATATATCGCGCAAACAACCAACACAGGAAAAATACGACGGGTATGTGCACCATCAACTGCAGCACCCCGTAGCCTACTATGTCGCGTGCCTTTAACTTTAATATGCCCAGCAGAGGCAGCATCCAAAAAGGATTGACCAGGTTCGGCAGCGCCTCCGACGCGTTGTAAATCTGGACCACCCATCCCAGATGCACCTGGTGCAGGTTGGCCGCCTGCAATACATACGGTGCTTCGATGACCCACTTGCTGCCGCCAGAAGGAATGAAGACTCCGAGCACCGCGGAGTACACCGCGACCAGCAGGGGATAAGTATTGTGGGTGCTGATGGAAGCAAAAAGCTTGGCTAGCGCGTCGGCGATTCCCGTTCCCACGATCATTCCAAAGATCACGGCGTAAAACGGAAACTGTATGAGCACGCCGCCAGTGGCCGGAATGCACTCCGTCACAGCGCGCATAAATCGCTTGGGCCGCCAGTGCAGCAAGAGTCCAACGGTGATGAAGATCAGGTTGTAAGTGTTAAGGTCGAGCGCGGCGAGGGCGCCTTGCGGTGAGGTGCGGAATACATCGATCAGGTACCAGCAAAGCAGCACGCCGACCATAATTGTAAGTAGAGGACTATATTCCAGCCACTCGCCCGGTTTACTGCGTATCTCTAGACTTGAGCGAATCGGCTCGTATTGGATGCCGTATGACTCGGCTGTTCTCGCATTCTCCGGAGATGGCGTCGACAGATAGGCAATCAAAACCGACAGCACAATCAAGATCACAGTAGTCGCGATGCTCTGCCAGAGAAAAAGGGTTTGAGTAAGTGGAATCAGACCGCTAATGCTAAATAAAGACGGCGGCATCGCCGACTTAGTCGCCATCAACATGGCTGCGGACGAAGATAGTCCCATCGCCCAAACCGCTCCCAAACCGAGGTAGGCGGCGGCGCCGGCAGCCCGGTAATCCATCCCTTTCACGCGATGCGCCAGCTCGCGAACCAAGAGCCCGCTGAAAATCAGACTCAAGCCCCACGAGATCAGCGAAGTCAGCATCGAAAACAACGCGACCATGGCGACAGCCTGCCGCGGCGTCTTGGGGATCTCTGCCAGAGCGCGAATGATGCGATACACAATCGGCGTGGAGGCGACGACATATCCTCCTACGATGATCATCACCATCTGCATCGTGAAGGGAACCAGCGTCCAGAAATTTTTCCCACCCTGAATGGCAAGTTTGGTGGGGCTTTGACGAAGCAAAAGGCCGACGACGAAGACCACCACAATCCCGATCAAGGCGAAAATCAGCGGATCCGGAAACCACCGTTCACTCCAATTGGCGAGTCCCAGCCCAAAGCGCACAAGACCTTGCTCAGGCTTCATTGTTTGCCGCTCTTGGGGTATGGGCATGCTCGAATCCTTTCGGCAGTGTTTGTGCCCGACATTGTAGCGCGGGTTTGATCAAAGGCATCCGATTGTGCTGGATATTGAGTTGCGCCCCGAAACAGCTTGCAAATTGCTGGGCCAACTGGTTAGAGTCCATCGTTAAAGTCCCGACAAAGTTTCGACGAGGCGCGAGGAATACACTCGACTGACACGATGATGTATATGCAGGGCAAATGATTGCAAAGAAGCAAGAACATAAGCGGCAACCTTTGGCGTGTCAACGTAGATGCCGAGAGCTTTGGGATACCAGCGCCTGGCTTTCGCAGGCAATAACGCCAAAGACACTGGTGACGCGATGAAGCCTGAGGATCTTTATGAGGATCCGCATCGCCGGTTCAATCCGCTTACCCAGGAATGGGTGCTGGTCTCGCCACATCGCGCACAGCGACCGTGGCGCGGGCAACTCGAGGCAACAGTTTCTGCACCAACCCTCGCCTATGATCCTAGTTGCTATCTGTGCCCGGGAAACGAGCGTTCCGGAGGAGCACGCAATCCCAAATACCAAACAACATTTGTCTTCACCAACGACTTCTCGGCGCTGAAGCCAGAAGCCAACGCGGTGAGCCAAGATGAGTCTGGACGTGGTTTGTTGCTTTGGGAGTCGGAAGCCGGTACCTGCAAAGTAGTGTGTTTTTCCCCACGCCACGATCTCACGCTGGCCCGGATGCCTCTGCCGGAAATAACCCGCGTCGTCGATGTGTGGGTCCAACAGTACATCGAGCTTGGCTCCTTGCCTTACATCAATCACGTACAGATCTTTGAGAATCGCGGCGAAATCATGGGCTGCAGCAATCCCCATCCTCATGGACAAATCTGGGCCAACCAAACCGTACCGAACGAACCTCGCAAAGAACAGGCGTCGCAACTGGCCTACATGGCGAAGAACAGCGCTTGTCTGCTGTGCGACTACTTGAAATTGGAGTCACAGGCACAGACGCGGATTATCGTCGAAAACTCACATTTCGCTGCCCTCGTGCCTTTCTGGGCAATTTGGCCTTTTGAGGCGATGGTCGTTCCTAAGCAACACATCGCAGACATGGGCATTTTTGATCTTGCCACGCGCCAGGCTCTGGCCGACATTCTCAAACAACTCACCACGCGCTACGACAACCTTTTCGAGATCTCATTCCCTTATTCGATGGGCTTCCATCAGTCGCCGACCGACGGCGAACCGCACCCAGAATGGCACTTCCACGCGCACTTCTATCCGCCATTGTTGCGTTCGGCCAACATCCGCAAGTTCATGGTGGGATATGAGATGCTGGCAAGCCCGCAGCGAGACATCACCCCCGAAGCTGCCGCCGCCACTCTCAGGAATCTAAGCGGAATACACTACGCCGACGCACGGGGCAAGGAATAGAATATCTCTGGTGCACGAAGGCGACGGTTCGCACCGACTCTCCGCGATGCTCGAGGAGGCTCACATGTCTAGGAACTTGAAGCTCGGGAAGCCTGTGATATTGACGATCGTTCTGACCTGTTCCGCGCTGCTCGCTCAACAAACGCCCTCTTCCGCACCGCCCGCGCCAAGCCCTTCGCAATGGCTGGAGTTCCCGGTGATCATGCGGCAAAACATATCTGCCGGCAAAACGCCCGTGGGTACAAAGGTTGAGGCTAAGTTAATAGCCGCCACGCTCGTAGGCACGGTAGTGATCCCACAAGGTGCCACCTTATCAGGCGAGGTGACTGAGTCTGCGGCAAAAGCTGCAGCCGAACCGTCGCGCCTCGCCATCCGCATGGAGTCCGCGGCTTGGAAAAATGGATCGACACCAATCAAGGTGTATCTGACGGCGTGGTACTACCCGATGGCGACCTTGCCGAATCAGGATCTCTCCTACCAGCCGCCAGACGCCGCTCGCAGCCCCAAGAACTGGAATGGCGCCGGCACATACCCGGACCCGAATAATCCTGCATCACAGCCTTTTCCCGGACGGGACAATGGCCAGGAGCCGAACACAACACCTTCACCCTCGTCCAATATTTCGAAACATCGTGTCCCGCTGAAAAACATCGATTCGACCAGCCAGACTGACGGCGCCATCACCCTTCTTTCGACACACATGAACATCAAGCTAGACAAAGTCACGACCTACGTCCTGGCGAGCGGCGATCTCATGCCTCGAAAATAGGGCCACATTGCGTGTCTTTTTCCCGCGACGTTTCTGTCTATGTCTAACATTTTGGTATTTAAAACGCTCCTACGGGGATGGCCCTGGAACGGTTCTTGTAATCCGCCGGATGCGTGTTAATATACGATGTCGTTAACGTACACGAAAAGGGAACAGCTGCGGGCTGGGCTCCGTTGATTCTTGTCGCCGCGGCAACTGGTTGGAATGCACCTTCTGGGGATCGACGTGGGGACCGGGGGTACGCGTGCGCTCGTGATGGATGCCACAGGTGCCGTCGTGGCTTCAGAAACCGAGGACCACCAGCCGTTTACATCACCTCAAATCGGTTGGGCGGAGCAAGCCCCTAAGGATTGGTGGTGCGCTTGCGGTGTGGCTGTGCGCAAGGTGCTCGCAAAGAGTCACTTACCTGCCGAGGAGATCGCGTGCGTCGGATTGTCCGGACAAATGCATGGGGCGGTCCTGCTCAACGAGCAGGCGCGCGTAGTACGGCCTGCATTGATCTGGTGCGACGTCAGGACTGAAAAGCAAAGCCGGGAGTTGACCGCCAAAATCGGCGCCGCCAAATTGATCGAGCTCACCTGTAATCCTGCTCTCACCAATTTCACTCTGACCAAATGCTTATGGGTCCGGGAAAATGAACCCGACAACTGGAGCAGTGTTCGCTCAGTGATGCTGCCCAAAGACTATGTGCGGTTTGAACTAACGGGCGAACACGCAACCGACGTGGCCGACGCCTCTGGCACGCTGCTGCTCGATGTTGCCCACCGGCGGTGGTCGAAGGAGATGTTAGATCGGGTCGAGATGAAAGAGTCACTCCTACCGGCTCTTTATGAGTCACCCGAAATCTCCGGTCGAATTTCAGCGACTGGTGCAGCGGCAACGGGCCTCAAGATCGGAACACCAGTCGTGGCCGGCGCGGGAGATCAGGCGGCGGGCTCGATCGGGATGGGCGTGGTTTCCGCAGGGACGGTGAGTGCGACGATCGGAACCTCGGGAGTAGTTCTCGCTGCAACCGATCGTCCCGCGCTCGACCCCGGAGGGCGGCTGCACACATTTTGCCATGGCATTCCTGGGCGTTGGATGGTGATGGGCGTGACCCAAGCGGCAGGACTCTCGCTTCGCTGGTTCCGCGATGAGTTTGGCGTAAGTTCGGGGGGACAGCTTGAGTCCTACCCCAGCCTCATGGACGAAGCGACCAAGTCTCCTGCGGGATGCGATAGATTGCTCTGGGCTCCTTATTTGATGGGCGAAAGAACGCCATATCTCGACCCCGCAGCGCGCGGGATGCTGGTCGGCCTGACGGCATCTCACACACGCTCCCATGTTATTCGCGCGATCCTGGAAGGTGTCGCTTTCAGCCTGCGCGACACGTTCACAATTTTCAAAGAGATCAACGTTCCCGTGAAGACGATTCGTCTGGGCGGCGGCGGGGCCAGAGCGGCTCTCTGGCGGCAGATTCAGGCGGACGTTTACGGACAAAAAGTCGAGACCGTCGAGGCAGAGGAAGGCGCTGCATACGGTGCCGCAATCTTAGCGGCTGTCGGCGTGAAATTGTGGCCTTCGGTTGACGCCGCCTGTGACGCCGCCGTGCGTGTATCAGGCAACGTGCGCCCAAACGCCGAAAGCTCGCGAGTTATGGAAAAGGCGTACTCCGTATATCGCCGTATTTATCCCGCGA
>Ga0210391_10005445_pt1 | contig 10494 bp, 7 predicted proteins | sample IncBWC12OmetaG_FD_160573 | JGI IMG/M metagenome (GOLD analysis project Ga0210391, IMG submission 160573) | Forest soil microbial communities from Barre Woods Harvard Forest LTER site, Petersham, Massachusetts, United States - Inc-BW-C-12-O ...
GGCCTCGATTACCACTACGATCATTCGCCGCGCGAACGGCAGCGCGAAGTCTTTGCCCAGCTCATCGCGGTCGCGCGCGACGTCCGCAAGCCCATCGTCGTGCACACACGTTCGGCGCCGGCCGACACCCTTGCCGTGCTCGAAGCGGAAGGGGCGCGCGAGGTCGGCGGCATCATCCATTGTTTCAGCGAAGACCGCGCGTTCGCCGAGCGCGCGCTCGAGATGAACTTCGATATCTCTCTTTCGGGCGTCGTCACCTTCAAGAACTCGCGCGCAGTGCAAGAGGTCGCCGCGTGGGCGCCGCTCGATCGCATCCTGGTCGAGACCGACAGCCCGTATCTGGCGCCGGTCCCGCTGCGCGGGAAAAAATGCGAGCCCGCGTACGTCGTGCACACGGCCGCGCACGTGGCGGGGCTCCGCGGGCTTCCGGCGGAGGACCTCGCGCGCGCCACGCTCGGCAACACCGAGCGTCGCTTCGCCAAAGTCTTTGCGCGAACGAGCCGTTTCTCCTGAAAGCGCCGGGGGCTGGCGATCGGCTCCCGCCCGCGTCACCATCCGTACAGCGGTCGCCGCATCGCGTAGCCGCCTGTAGGCGCGAGAACGAAGGACATCGCCGAAGTGGGACTTGCAACGGCCAAGACGCATGGGCTCACGGTGGCCCTTTCGGTGGCCGTCCATGCCGTTCTCACCGCCGGAGTGTCCTTTCTCGCGTATCGCTCGCTCTCCGCGGCGAGCCCTGCCGCGGTGCCGGCGCAGATGGCCCCGCCGCAGGAGACCGGCGGATCCGTCGCGGTCGATCTGCCGCAGGTCGGGGAAGGGATCGTCATCGACGAAGAGCCCGTCGATCCGGTCGGGGAGCCGCCGCGCCAAACGGCGGGAGCGACGGTCGCCCATCCCGATACCGGGAAACCAGGGCAGGGAGGCGCACGGACGGCCCTCGTCGCGGCGCAGAATCTGTCGGACGCGGACGAGCGGATGCGCCTTTCGCCGGATCCGATGAGCCGCCTCGATCGCGATCAAGTCCAGCGCCTGCGCGTCGCGCGCGCGCGCGCTTCGTGGGAGGACCGCCGCTCGACGACGCATCCCGCGGAGCTCACGCTGGTGACGAGCGGCTTCGGGAGGATCCTCGAACGGCGCGCCTTCTCGCCGGCGTCGCCGAGTCGCGGCGCCTGGCAAGCGCCTCGCCCGAGCGTGCTTGGCGCGAGCCTGGGCGGGCCGGCGCAGGACGGAGCCGGCGAGGAGCGTCCCGGTGGCGAACACATGGGCGGACTGGAAGAGGCGCCGGGTCTCGGCCTTGCCGCGGCCATGCCAGGCCGTGACCATCGTTCTGCCGCGCCCATCGGAAGCGCGCGGCCGGCGGTCGCGGCGGGACCGGTCGCCGTCCAAGCCGCGCTCGCGGAGAAGCCGCGCGACAACGTCGACAGCGAGCAGGAAGTCGCGACCGCGATTCGCGCGCTCGTTCACGCGAGCACCGCCGGCGGCGAGCCTGGACCGGGCGGCGGTGGAAGCGCCCAGGGACTGGAAGCCGGCGAGGGCGGTCCCGTGGGCGGGGGCTTCCGGGCCGCGCCTCTCGGAGCCGGCGACGGGGACGTGTACGACTATTGGACGCGCGATCCCCGGCTTCTTCCGTACTTCCGCCAGATCCACGCGCGCATCGATCCGTTGTGGGCCGACGCCTTTCCGAAGAGCGCCCTTCTGGAGCTCAAACAGGGCACGACGATTCTCGAATTTACAGTGTCCGCCGATGGTCACGTGGCCGTCGGCTGGCCGCCCGTCCGGCCGAGCGGCATCGACGAATTCGATCGCAATTGCGCCGAGGCGATCCGGCGCGCCGGCCCGTTCCCGCCGATCCCCGCGGCGCTCGGCGTGACCTCGCTCCGCATTCGCGCGCCGTTCGCGGCGAACAACCCGATGGTGAAGTGACGAGGTCGCCCGCGCCCGAGCGGCCCCCGTTTCTCGAATGCGGACTCGATGAGCCGTATCCCTTGTGCCTCGGTGTGGTGATTTTGCGCATTGCGTCGGCGCGGGGCCGGGGGCGTGAACGACCTAACGGATGGATTGCGGGGCCCCCTGCCGGCACGCCGCGTGTCGCCTGACGGCATATATCCTGCTCATTGGAGCGGGCGTGCAATACCCTACTTTTCCTGGCAACCCGAATCGCAGTCCTCGTTCCGCCCGCGTACGCGAAAGCTCGCGCGAGCGGGCCGTTCCCCGCGCCCGGCAGGCGCGTGTCCTGGTCGTCGAGAGCGAGAGCCTCCTAGGAGATTCGCTCGCAGACATTCTCGCGGTCGACTTCGACGTCACCGTCGTGTCGAACGTCACGAGCGCGCTGGAACTGCTCGAATCGGGGGTGGCGTACGACGTGATCCTCTGCGACGTCGCGCTTCCCCCCGCGGGCGGTGCCGCGCTGCTCGAGCGAACGCGCCACCTCGCCCCCGACATGGCAGACCGCTTCGTGTTCGTAACGGTGGGCGCGACGCCCGCCGATATCGCGGAGGCGATCGCGGGAGGCGCGCCCCTCGGCGAAAGCCCCATCGACATTCGCGCGCTGCGCGGTGTCGCCGACTGGCACTTCACGCACGCCGTGGGTTGACCCGCCGTTGACCGGGTGACGCCTCTCGGCGGGGGCCTCGCGCAGGCTCCCGGTCAGCCGAACGTGACCGACGGCACATCGCGGCGCGTGTAGATTTCCCAGAACTTCGCGGCGATGTCGGCCGGATCGAGCGTGGCATGGCCCGAATCGAACGCCGTGCCTTTCACGAGGCCGAGGACGACGACGTCGCCCGCATAGATCCCCTCGGCGGCGAGCTTGGCATTCAACAGCCCCACGGTCTTGTGTTGCGCCGCCTTGCCGATGGCGAGGCCCATGGCGCCCCAGCTCACGGCCGTCGCGTCCACCTTCGGATCGTACGCGCTGAGGCCGCCTCCGGTGACGAGAACCGCGCCCTTGGCGGCGCGCAGATCGGGCAAGCTCTCTTGCACCGCCGCGAGCAGCCCGTAGACGGATACGTCGAGGATCGTGCGAACTTCGTCGAGGTTCGCCGTCGTCAGGTCGCCGGCGCCGCCCGCATACGCGTTCCAGTGGACCACGGCGATGGGGCCGAGCACGGAACGAGCGCCGCGGACCATCGCGCGCACCGCGTTGGGATCGCCGAGGTCGCCGGGGAACGCCTGCGCCGTGATGCCGTCCTCGCGAAGCTTCTCGACCGCCGTGTCGAGCCGCTCCTGGTTGCGTGCGACGAGCGCCACGGCGAAGCCTTCCTTGCCGAAGCGGCGCGCGACCGCGTCCGAGATCCCTGGACCGTGCCCACAGACGAGAATCGTTTTCTTCATCGTGATCTCCCGCCGCAGCACTAGCGCGGTTTTCTTCGTCACGCCTCAGGCGTGCGCCGGCGCCGCCGCGCCGGCGGGCTCGGCCTTCGCGGACTCGGGCGAAGCGCTCCGTTTCGCGAAGACGAGGAACATCACCGGCACGAGGAAGAGCGACAGGAGCGTCGACGAAGTCAGGCCTCCCACGACCGCGAGCGCCAGGGGCTGGTTGGCCTCGGATCCGCGCTCGAGGCCCAGCGCGGTCGGAAGGAGCCCGATGATCGTGGCGAGGCTCGTCATGGCGATCGGGACGAACCGCGAGCGCGCGGCGAGCACCGCCGCCTCGAGCTTGTCCACGCCCTCCTCTTCGAATCGGCGATTCGCGTCGTCCACGAGCAGAATGCCGTTCGACACAGCGATCCCGATGACCATGAGAATGCCCATCAGCGCCGTGATCGAAAAGCCCTGGCCCGCCGCGAGCAGCGCCATCACGATGCCGACGAGCGAAACCGGGATCGTGAAGAGCATCACGAACGGAAGGCGCAGCGACTTGAACTGCGACGCCATGATCATGAAGACGACCATCACGGCGAGCCCGAGGGCGAGCCCGAGGCCGGAGAACGTGTCGCGCATCAGCTCGACCTGCCCGACGAAGCGAAAGTCGACGTTCTTCGTGCGCGGGTCGGTCCGGAGCGCGTGCTCGAGCGCCGCGGCGGCGGAGCCGAGGTCGCGCCCCTCGGTTTGCATGAGGACGTGCGCGACGCGCGACAGGTGGTTGCGCTCGATCGACACCGCGCCCACTTCGCGCCGCAAATTGCCGTACGCTTCGAGCAGCACGGGATTGCCGGCCTTGCTCACGCGGAGCGGCAGCGCGCCGAGCGCGTGGATGTCCCGAAGGTCGCTCCCGTCGTAGAACGTCACGACGTAGTACGACTGCCCGTTGTTCGCGTCGATCCACACGCCCGGCGTGTTGATGTTGCCGAGCGTCGCGTCGAGGGCCGTTTGCGCGGCGTCGCGCACGTTCGTCCCCACGAAGCCTGCCTCTTCGCGGTTCGTGTCGACGTGCACCTCGGGATAGTCGATCTGGAGGGATTCTTTCACGTCACGAACGCCGGGGATCGTCCGCGCGACGTCCGCGACCGCGCGGGCCTCTTCGTCGAGCTCCGCGAGGTTGTCGTTGTGCACTTCCACCACGAAGGGCGCCGTGTACCCGTTGGCGAAGACGCTCGCGACGAGCCCTCCCGGGTACTGCAGGACTTCGACCCCCGGGAAATCGCGCCCGAGAATCTCGCGCGCCTTCGCCGCGATCTGCGTCTGCGACAGCGTGCGCTTCTCGGGATCCGCGAACGCGACGCGCAGGTATCCCGTGTTCGGCGCGACGTTCGGGCTGACGAGGAGGCTCCGCGCGTTCTGCGGCATCCCGATGTTCGACACGACCATCTCGACGGTGCCCGGGGGCAGCTCGCGGGTCAGCGCGTCGCCCATGGCGGTCATCTTCTTGGCGGCGTCTTCGACCGAGATCCCGGGCGCGAAGCGCACGTACATCATGTCCATCGACTCGTCGATCTCGGGAAAGAACGTGCTCGGCAAGCGCGACGCCGCCCAGCCCGACGCGGCAACGAGCACGGCCGACAGGGCGACGACCGTCTTGCGGAAGGGGAGCACGTGGCGGAGCGCGTGCGAGTAGCTCTCCGCGACGTGGTCGATGAATTGCTCGATTCTCTGGGCGAAGCGTCCGCGGTCGCCGTGGCCGAGGAAGTAGCGGCAGGCAACGGGCGTCACCGCCATGCTCACGAAGTACGACGCGATCATCGCGACGGCCACGGTGATGGCGAGCGGCGCGAAGAGCTTGCGCGCGAGCCCGGCGAGGAGGACGACGGGCATGAGGACGGCCATCGTCGTGAGCGTCGAGGCGAGGACGGGAAGCGCGACGGCGTTCGCGCCGTCGAGCGCCGCCTGGGCGATCGGCAGGCCCGATTTGTGGTGCCGGTGGATCGATTCGAGCACGACGACGGCGTCGTCGACGAGGCGCCCCATCGCGAGCGTGAGCCCTCCGAGCGTGAAGGCATTCAGCGTCTGGCCGGTGGAGTAGAGGACGATGAGCGTGATGGCGAAGGAGAGGGGAATCGCCGCCGACACGATGAGCGTCCCGCGGAGGCTCTGGAGAAACAGGAGGATCACGAGCGCGACGAGGAAAAGCGCCTGGACGATCTCCTTCTTCAGGCCGAGGTAGGTCGAGCGAACGAAGAGCGACTGGTCGAAGTAGACCTTGGCCTGCATCCCGGGCGGCAAGTCCGAGAGGTGCTCCACGACCTTCTTCACGGCGTCGACGATGTCGATCGTGTTGCCCCCGGGGATGCGCAGGACGTTGAGGAGCACCGCGTCCTTGCCGTTGACCGAAAGGATCTGCGTCTGCGGCGTCCCGCCGTCTTCGACGCGCGCGACGTCTTTGATGAGCACCGGCTTGTCGCCGACGAGTTTGACGGGGGTCTCGCCAATCGTCTCGACCCGCTTGGGAACGCCGTTCGTGTAGACGTTCGCGTCGAAGGTCGGCGCGATGAACTCGCCCGACGGCAAGAGCGCGTTCGACTTGGCCGCCGCGATGGCCACTTCCTGCGACGTGATCTGGCGCGCCTCGGCCTTGATCCGATCGACCACGACGTTGATCTGGCGGAGGCGCCCGCCGTCCGGCGCGGCGCTCGCGACCCCGGAGATCCCTTCGAGCAGTGGCTCGATGTTGTTGAACGCGTAGTCGTAGAGTTGCGGGCCCGTATAGCCGGCGCCGGTCACCACGACCTGGCACACCGGCGTGTTCGACGGGTCGTATTGCAAGACGAACGGCGGCAGCACCCCCAACGATTTGGGGACGGCCGCCATCGCGAACCCCGCTTGCGACTGCACGAGCGTCTGCGCCGCGCCGAGGTCCGTCCCCCATTTGAGCCACACGTAGATGACGCTGAAGTTGTTGCGCGACAGGCTCTCGACGTGGTCGACGCCCGGCGTCGCGCTCACGTATTTCTCGAGCCGCCAGCTCAGGGTCTTCTCGACGTCGCGCGCCGCGAGGCCCGGCGCGAGCGTCCCGATGATGAGCACCGGCGGGGTCAGCTCGGGGAAGGTGTCGACCGCCATGCGCGGCGTGACGACGCCCGCGAAGACCACGAGCCCGACGCAGATCATCAGGATCGCGATCGGGTTGTGCAGCGAGAGGCGCGTCATTGGGTCTCCTCCGCCGCATGGGGGGAGGCGGCGGGCGGCGCCGCCGACGCGGCGCTCGTCAGCGCCGGATCCGAGGGAGAGACCTGCGCGGTGACGGGGTCGCCGTCGGCGAGGAGCGCGCGGCCTTCGGTGACGACGAGCGTCCCCCCCGCGAGGGCAGGCTCGAGGTAGAGCGTCGTCGCGTCCTCGCCGAGGGACGCGTACGTGCGTTTCTTGGCGACGCCGTGTTCGACCACGAAGAGCGTGCCTTTCGTTCCGCTGATCGACGCGGCGCCGAGCGGCACCGCGGTCGCGGGTTTCGGCGCGCCCACCTCGATCCGGACTTCGCCCGTCGTGTTCACGGCGAGCTCGCGGCGCCCGTTGTCGAGGTCGACCTCGACGTGGATCGTGCGCGTGTCGGGGTCCGCGGCGGGCGACCGCCGCGCGATGAAGCCGTCGATCGAGCGGTCCGTCGCCAGCGCGTGGATCGACACGTGCGCCTTCGGCGCCACCGCGACGAACGCGATCTCGGGGACGTCGAATGTCATGCGCACCGTGGTGCGGTCGACGATCGAGACGATGGCCATGCCGGGACGAACGAAGGCTCCCGGGTCCATCGAGCGCACGGCCACCTCGCCGTCGAACGGCGCGCGGAGCACGCAGTCGCTCACCGAGAGGCCCGTCACGGCGAGCTTCGCGCGCTCGGCACCGAGCTGCGCCTGCTCCGCGTCCGTCTGCGCCGCTTTCTGCTCCGCCTCGTTCGGCGAGACGAACCCGCCGTCGAGCAAGGTCTGGAGACGCGCCGACTCGTCCGCCATCGCCTTCTGCCGTGCTTCGACGGCGCGCGCCTCGGCGGCGACCGCCAGGCTCGATGCGCTCTCGTTCCGGCAGTCGAGCGTCGCGAGCACGTCGCCGCGTTTGACCGCCGCGCCCGGGCGCACGAGCACGGTGTCGATGAACGCCGAGATGAACTGCGGCCCGACGCTGGCCTCGACCCAGGGACGAAGCGTCCCGACGTAGGTCTGCGTTTCGCGGTAGAGGGTCCCGCGGGCGGCGACGGCGGTCACGGACTTCGGCGCGGCGGCGAGCGCCACCTTGTTCACCCGCGATTCGGCGCGAACGACGAGAAAGCCGCCGATCGCGAGGACGACCGCGACGCCCGCCGCGAGACCGACCGGGATGGCGAAAGAACGGTGGTGAGAGGGGTTCGACGATTCCATGAGACCTCAGAGCCCTTCCGCGATGGCGCGACCGAATGCTGCGCGAATCCGTTCGACCTCGAATTCGCCGAGAGCGAGCTGGATCTCCGCCGTGGCGCGCACCGCTTCGGCGTCCGCCGCTTCGACCGCGTTGCCGATGCCCGCGCGAAAGCGCGCGTCGGCTTGCTCCCAGTTCGCGCGCGCGGTGACCGTCGCGTTCTGCAAGGCGACGACCGTCGCGCGCGCGACGCCCACTTGCTCGTAGGCCTCGCGAACGGCGCCCACGATCTGCAGCCGTGCGACGTCGACTTCGCTCTTGCGCACCCGTTCTTCTTCGGCCGCGGCGTCGCGCCGCGCGATCACGACGCCGTCGAAGAGCGGCCACGTGAAGAGGAGCCCTGCGTCCCAGTTCGGCACCGCGGGGAGCCATCCGTCGCCGGTGGGGATCGCGTTGCTCGCGGGCGGCGCACCCCCGGCGCGGCCCGACAGCGTCGCCGTCACGGAGAGGTCCGGGCGCAGCTCGGCGCCGACGGCCCGGGTGCGCGCCTCGGCCGCCGCCAGCTCGGCGATGGCTCGCGCCAGCCACGGATTGCGCGATTCGGCCAGCGCGATCGCGTCGTGCAGCGTCGGAACGTCCGCGGGCCGAAGCGGTTCGTCCGCCGCGTCGAGGGCGCCGTCCGGGACGCCGACGGCCGCCGCGAGCACGCTTTGCGCGACCTCGACCCCGCCGTGGGCCCGCACGCGCCCGACGTCGTAACGCGCGAGATCGGCCTGGGCGCGCGTCAGCTCGATCGGCGACCGGAGGCCGGCGTCGACGCCGCGCTGCGCGAGGTCTCTGTGCACGAGCGATCGCTAGTAGGCTTCTTCCGCCGCGCGGACCACGCCTTTGGCGGCGAGCACCGAAAAGAACGCCTCTTCGACGCCGAAGTCCACGTCGAGGCGCGCCGTCTCCGCGTTGCGCTGTTCGGCCGTCACGAGAGCATCCGCGGCCGCGCGCTGGGCTCCGATGCGCCCGAAGTCGAAGAGCTCCTGGTTGGCGCCGATGCCGACGAACGTCGACGCGTAGGGCGAGAACGTGCCCGTCGCGGTCGCGGCGGTTCCGCCGATGCGCGGCACGTCGAGCCCGTCCAGAGGAACGAACGTCCCCGTCGTGTTGTTCGCCGTCATGGCGAAGAGCTGCGCGCCCGCGGTGACCTTGGGCAGCCACTGCGCCGTGGGCACCGCGGCTTGCCGCTCGCGGAGCGCGACGCGCGCCAGCGCTTCGGCCACCGCCGGCTGGTGGGCTCGCGCGTAGGCGAGGGCCTCCGCCAGCGTCATCGTGCGCGCGGCGGCCGCGGCCTTGTCCGGCTGCGGCGTGTCGCCCCGCGCCGGCGATGCCGCCATCCACGTGACCCCGACGGCCCACGTGATCGACACCCGAAGCCGAGAGAGAAGCCGAACGAGAAGCATGGCTCGCCGGCTCCAAAGCAGCGCGCGTGCCAGCGCCTGGCCGCCGCGTCGGACGGCGGTCATCTCGCCCCGCCCCGTGACGAAGGCCCGCGGCGAACGCATCATGCGGTCGACGTATAGACCCGGGCGGGAAGTTTTCCGCGACGATCGGGAAAATTTCCGCAAAGACGCGCGCGACGGCGTTCTGCCAGAATCGCCCTCGAACGCAGGCGAAACGAAGGTCGTGCGAATGGCCCGTGAGTTGCTGGACGCTGCGATCGCCATGGCTCGCTCGGCGGTTCGATGGTCACGCTTGCCGGCGCCTCCGCGCGCGGCGGCCGCGCACGTCCAGCTCGTCGCGTGGATGCTCGTCGCGGTGGCCGCGGTCACGAGCCTCGCCTGGTGGGACGCTCGGCGTGAATCGGACGCGCTCTTCCGTGACGTGGGCCAGGAGCAGTCGCTCCTTGCATCCGTGGTGGCTGTGGACCTCCAAGCCCGCCTCGAAAGCGCGAAGCGCGATGGCTCGGCGGCGTACGGGCCGCGCGAAGCGCCGAGCGGCCTCGTGCGCGACTTCGCGCGGCTCGAACGTCCCGGCGAGCTTCGGCTGTTCGTGCAACCGCCGTCGAACGCCGAAGGTCCGGCGAACGAGGCGCCCGTGCTTTACGGTTCGGACGGCCTCGGGATCGCTTCTGCGCCGCTGATCGATGGGCTCTCTCGAAACGACACGACCCGCCGCCTCGATCGGGCGGAGGCGGCGGCCATTGGGCTCGTCGCGCGTACCGCGATGGCCGGTTTCGCGCACGTCGACGCGGGGGCGTCGGGAAGGTGGGGCATCGCCGCGGTGGGGACCGCGGCGCGCGCGCGCGATCGCGAGGCGCGGGCCTTCTCCCGCCTCGTGCTCGGCGTCGCCGTGGCCGCGGGGCTCGTGCTGGCCTTCGGAGGGGTCGCCCTGCGGACGCAGCGGCGGGAGCTCGAAGCGCAGCGCGAGCTCGCCGTGGCGGAGGCCGAGCGCGTAGGCGACGACGAGCTCTCGCGCGCCGAGCGGCTGGCCACGATGGGGACCTTCGCGATGGGCGTCGTCCATGAAGTGTCGACGCCGCTCGGCGTGATCGTCGGCCGGGCGGAGCAGCTCCGCGCTCGCGCGCGCGCGAGCACGGGAGGAGAAGACGCGCGCAACGTTCGCGCGGCGGAAGCGATCCTCGGGCAAGTCGAGCGCATCCAGATCGTGATCCGGCGATTTCTCGATCTCGCGCGCGGCGGGCCCCCGTCGCTCGAGCGAACGAATCCGGGCGACGTGATTCGCGCGGCGGCGGCGTCGGTGGAGCATCGGTTCGCGAAGGCGGGGGTCGAGCTCTTCGTCGAT
>Ga0210391_10005448_pt1 | contig 10491 bp, 6 predicted proteins | sample IncBWC12OmetaG_FD_160573 | JGI IMG/M metagenome (GOLD analysis project Ga0210391, IMG submission 160573) | Forest soil microbial communities from Barre Woods Harvard Forest LTER site, Petersham, Massachusetts, United States - Inc-BW-C-12-O ...
TGGGCCCAGGGTTCCACACAGTTGATCCTGGATATTTCTGGATACTTCGCGCCGTAAGCAGCAGAGATTCACAAATCGTCGTGCGGCAGTTCGAGGAGAAAGCAATTTTGCCCTCCGCGCATTCTGCTGTTCCCGCGGCTGCGTTGAAGGCAGAGTGCCACGATAGCTCGAACAGATGAGCGATTTTGGGATAGATCCGCCGATCGATACTCCAAATCGAACTTCATCCCGCCAAATCGCTATCCAACACTTTCCGAAGCCTTCAGGGTGGGTGATGCATCACATCTCCCATAGGGTGGGACTATTGCCAGAATGAGCAACTCGGAAGACCAAGCTCAACGACACCTAATCAAAGTAGGAAATAAATTCCCTCACCTTTCATGGGGCTCAGGTTCATGGTTTCGGCCTTTTCGTTGTCTCCACGAATAGAGGAAGAGCGATATCGGGCACTGCTCCGCGCGGCCAACGACATTGGTACGTCCCGCGATTGCACTGCCGCCTCTGATGCTCTTGTCGGCAGGTTGTACGAAGTCACGCCGTTCGACTACTTGCATGTCGTCACGTTCGACAAGGAGACAAAGAAGGCCTGCTGGTCGTTATTGGAAGTCAATGGCGCACGTCTCGACCCGTTTGCAGAGACGACGTTTTCCCTTGAAAGCTCGCCGATGCAATGGGCGCAGGAATCTGGGCAACGAATGGTTGTTTTGGATTGGGAGCAGAAGACCCATTTTCCGGAATACCGGCAGTTTCTCGCCAAGCACGGCATCGTATCGACCTGCACCTTGCCGTTAATTCGAGGGCCGCGCCACCTTGGCGTTTTGACCCTCGGCCGTCGCTACCCCAATGCTTATGACGAGGAGGAGGTTCGCTTCCTTTGTCTGGTGGCTGAGCAGATCGGCCTGGCTATCGATGCAGCCGTCAACTTCTTCATCTCGGAACGCGTGCAGGATCAGCTCAAACTAATCCTCGACCTGACCAATCAGGTTGTGTCGAACCTTGAGCTTTCCGATCTTCTTCATGCTGCGTCCGGCAGTGTACGGCGAGTGATGGGGTGCGATGCCGCAGCCGTAATGCTTGTCGATGCAGAGGGCACGCATTTACGTGTTCACGCTCTCGATTATCCGGAGAGCCGCGGCGTGTTTACCGAAGGCACGCTGGTTCCGATTGAAGGGACAATGCCGGGCGACTCATTCAAGAACCGCAAGCCGATGGTTATCAACCGGCTTGATCCGTCCGAGTTGACGCCGGAGATGTACCACAAGGCTACCAGTGAAGGTTTGAATTCGTTCTGCGACATACCGCTGATCGGGCACAATCGGCTGCTCGGCGTGCTGGCGGTGGCGCGTCGCGATGAGAATGCCTTTGACGAGAATGAGGTCGCCTTCCTGACACAAGTCGCAAACCAGGTGGCCATCGGAGTGGAGAACGCGCTGGCCTATACAGAGATTGCCGAACTGAAAGACCGATTGGCTCAGGAAAAGCTGTATCTGGAAGATGAACTGCGCGGCGAGATGGACTTTGAGGGAATCGTCGGCCAGAGCTCGGCGCTGCGGCATGTCTTGAACCTGGTCGAAACGGTCGCACCCAGCAACTCAACTGTCTTGATGCTGGGCGAGACAGGCACAGGCAAGGAGCTCATTGCGCGGGCTATTCACGAGCGCAGCCGTCGTAAAGATCGTACCTTTGTGAAGGTCAATTGCGCTGCGATCCCCACGGGCTTGCTGGAGAGCGAGCTCTTCGGACACGAGCGCGGAGCATTCACGGGAGCGATTTCGCAGAAGATCGGGCGGCTTGAATTGGCCGATCAGGGGACTCTGTTTCTTGATGAAGTCGGCGACATTCCTCTCGAGATCCAGCCGAAATTGCTAAGGGCCTTGCAGGAGCGGGAGTTCGAACGTTTGGGCAGCACGTACACCAAGAAAGTTGATGTTCGCCTGGTGGCCGCGACCAATCGCGATCTCGAGAAAATGATCGAAGACCGCGAGTTTCGCAGCGATCTGTATTACCGGTTGAATGTCTTTCCGATCCGCATTCCGCCCTTGCGTGAGCGTCCGGAAGACATCCCCTTGCTGGTTCGCTACTTCACTCAGAAATACAGCCGCCGCATGGAGAAGCAGATCGAATCCATTCCCGCCGCGGCTATGAAGAGGCTGACGAGTTGGCACTGGCCGGGAAATATCCGCGAACTGGAGAACTTCATCGAGCGTTCGGTGATCTTGACGCGTGGCTCTGCGCTTGAGATCCCTATCGGCGAACTTGGGAGTAACGGCAACTCCGCTCCTGTCTCGACTCCACGAAATACCGCGGAGGGCGATGAGATTCTGCGTGTGCTGAAAGAAACGAACGGCCGCGTTGCCGGACCGACCGGCGCCGCTGAACGTCTTGGCCTCAAGCGCACGACACTGATCTCACGCATGAAGAAGCTCGGAATTGATCCGCGTCGGGTGTAGCCGGCAGTCGAAGATCCTCGACCATTCGATGCTACGCGACAATCCACTCTCCGTTCCTGGAGTCGGCATCGTCCTCGCTCTCGCACGCACTAAGTCCCTCCGTTCGTCGCGCGTCATCGCTCTCGAAAAGGCCTTCGCTGACGAGAACAAGAATCTAATCGTTCCTTATGCCTGAACGAATCGTCACTTTCGACATTTGTCGGTACTGACGTCGTCAGTTTTCGACAGTTAGCCGACAACAGTTTTTCATTCCTGATTTAATTCAAGGTTTTGCAGAGCCAGCGCGCCTATTCTGCCGTGGCACTCGTGTTGCATTCACCAACAGCGAGATGTCACGCAATGTTCAAAATCTCAATCGTTGAGACACCGAGCCAGCGAAAGTTGGTTCTGGAAGGGAGGCTGGTTTCCCCATGGACCGCCGAAGTGGTTGCCGCGTGGAAAAATGCCGCCGAGCAGCTTGATGGGCGCAGCTTGGTCGTCGATCTGACGAATGTGACTCTCATCAGTCCCGAAGGAGAAGAAGTTTTGTCTGAGCTGATGCGGAGTGGTGCCAGGTTTACATGCGGGGGAGTGTTGACCAGGCATGTTGTGCGGCAGCTTGCCCGAAGAAACCGCTGCAAGGCGTAGCGCATCTGCGGCCTCTTTGGTTCTTGCGCGCTGAAAAATGTCAGTGCGTTGTCGATCCCAACAAACTCAATCGTCGCTTAGCTGCAGGACGGAGGTGAGATGTTCAACACAAAGCAATCGGCAATTCATCCTTATGCAACGCGGGCAGATTTCTGCCGGATTTTCGAGAGCGACATGAATCGCCTGTACCTGTTGTGCTACCTGCTGACGGCTGATCACGGCATGGCAGAAGAGTGTTTCGTGCGGGGCTTGGAAGACACAACCGGAGGCAATCGTGTGTTTCGCGACTGGGTGGAATCATGGGCGCGCCGCACCATCATTCATAACGCGATTCAGCTAGTTCGTCCGCGGCCATCGGACAACAACGTCTCGAACTCCCGAGTGCAGCCCGATGCCAAAGATCCGGCTCCGATCTCCGCTGTAGTCGAGTTGCCGGCATTCGAACGCTTCGTCTTCGTGATGTCCGTGCTGGAACGGCAGTCGGTACGGGAATGTTCTCTCCTTCTCGGTTGTGGCCGCGAGGACGTCGCGGCGGCGCGAATTCGCGCCCTGCAGAAGATTGGAGCGATCGCTCAGCGGTTTAAAGAGTCGGAGAACATCGGCTCGAGCGAGTCGGCATGTCGCACGCGCGGTGGTTCCAGTCGGCGAACGGGCTTAGAAGCGAGACTCGTGGCTTCGGCCTAACAACAAAGTTCCAATAAGAGGATGGCAATGAAGGTCAGGGTTAAGGGCATTTTTCGTGGTCAATATCTGGCGTTTGCGGGCTTGACGCTGTCGCTGTTGACGGTCACGGCTTGCAGCAAAGGCAATGTGCAGGCTGCGCCCACTATGCCAGCGCCTCTGGTGACGGTGGCCAAAGCCACGGCTCAGGACGTACCGAAGTATCTGGACGAAATTGGAAGGAACACCGCCTTTGAGTCGGTGACAGTAACGCCGCAAGTCGGTGGCCGCATCACGGAACGGCACTTTCAAGACGGCGAAAATCTCAAGCAGGGACAGCTTTTGTTTGTAATCGATCCTCGTCCTTTTAAGGCGCAGGTGGATGCAGCGCAGGCGTCACTTGCGCAGGCTAAGGCGGCGTTAGATCTCGCGAAGATTCAATTCGCTCGCGATGAGGAAGTCATCGGCACACGCGCTATCTCCAAGCAAGACTATGACACCAAGAAAAATACCGTGGACGTCGATCAGGCGCAGGTCGAGGCAGCGCAGGCAGCTCTCGAGACCGCTCAGCTGAACCTCGAGTACTGCTACATTCACTCGCCCATCGATGGCCGGGCGGGGGCGCGCCTGGTCGATGTCGGAAATGTAGTGCAGGCTAACAGCACTTCGCTTTTATCGATCCAGCGACTTGATCCCATTTACGCGAACTTCACGGTGACGGAGTCCGATCTTCCAGGCGTGCAAAAGCAAATGGGTGGCGGCCTGAAGGCGGACGTTCGACTCCCCACCGATCCGGAGGGAACGGTGAGAGTCGGGCGCGTTGAGTTTCTCGACAACACCGTACAGAACGGCAGCGGCACGGTGAATCTGCGCGCCACGTTAAGTAACGCGGACCATCACTTCTGGCCAGGACAGTTCGTAGACGTGAAACTCGTCCTCACGACGGAGAAGGCCGCAGTATTAATTCCGAACGAAGCAGCACAGATAAGCCAGAAGGGGCCATTCGTTTATGTGGTGAAAGCGGATGACACGGCCGAGCTGCGCCCGGTGAGCCTGGGTCAGCGACAAGGCAGTCAGGTTGTTGTGACTGGAGGCGTGGCCGCCAATGAACGTGTGGTGGTAACGGGCCAGCTGCTGGTGCGGCCTGGCGGCAAAGTGCGGGTTGCTCCAGATGCTTCGGCTTCCAATGATGGCAATCAGCACACGACTCCCGACGGAGGCCGCTCATGAACCTTTCCGAACTATTCATCCGCCGTCCTGTGATGACGGTTGCGCTGAGCGTTTCCGTCATCCTCTTTGGGCTTGTCGCTTATTTCCAATTGCCGGTGAGCGACCTTCCCGCCGTTGATTACCCGGTGATCCAGGTGCAGGTGAACTATCCCGGAGCCACGCCGGAGACGATGGCGAATAATGTCGCCACGCCGTTGGAACGCCAGTTCATGCAAATTCCCGGCCTCGAACTGGTAACCTCCAACAACACGCAAGGGCATACCAACTTCGTCCTGCAGTTTGATTTGATGAAGAGCCTGGATGCGGCTGCTACGGACGTGCAGGCCGCCATCACGCGTGCCTCTGGACAGTTGCCGGTGGATTTGCCTAGTCCGCCGACTTTCACGAAAACGAATCCCAACGACCAGCCAATCATGTATCTGGTGCTGGTCAGTGACACGGAGACGGAGGGTCAACTCTACGACTACGCCAACACGCAGGTGGGCGAGCGACTGAGCATTCTGCCCGGGGTGAGCCAGGTTGCGGTGTACGGTACGCAATCAGCGGTGCGCATCAAGGCCGACCCGTCGGCAATGGCCATCCGCAACATCACCTTGGAAGATCTCACCAACGCCATCAAGAACGGTACCAGCTACACCGGAGCCGGACAGTTCGACGGACCGCACCGTACATTTCTGCTGCAGCCGCAGGGTCAGTTGACGACCGCCGATCAGTATGACGATCTCATCGTAGGACAGGCCAACGGCGCACCTGTATACCTGAAGGACGTAGCCAAGGCAAATCAAGGCGTTCAGGATGAGCGCATCGATATGCGCTTCTGGGCGCGCGGATATCCCAAGCCGGGCGCAACGGTTGTGGTGGCTGTGTTCCGTCGTGCCGGAGCGAATGCGGTCGACGTATCGAAGTCGGTGCGTCAGGTGCTGCCGAGCATACAGTCGGAACTGCCCAGTTCGGTTCTGCTGGTGTCGGCATACGACCGCTCGCAAACCATTGTCGGCAGCATCAAAGACGTGCAGACCACGCTGTACATTGCCTTCGTGCTCGTGGTCATGGTTATCTTCATCTTCCTTGGCCGCGCTACGGACACGCTGATTCCTGCCGTCGCTTTGCCGCTGTCCCTGTTACTGACATTTATTGCGATGCGACTGCTGGGCTACAGCCTCGACAATCTCTCGCTCATGGCCCTGACGCTCGCTATCGGCTTCCTAGTCGACGATGCGATCGTGTTTCTGGAAAACACCGTCCGTCTGATGGAAGACGGAATGAACGCCTTCGACGCCTCGCTGGAGTCGGCCAAGGAAATCAGCTTCACCATCATGGCGATGACGCTGTCGCTTGCGGCCGTGTTCCTGCCGCTGGTGTTGATGAGCGGTTTGATGGGGCGCATCTTCCGCGAGTTCTCGATCACCATCGTGATCTCGATTCTGGCCAGCGGCCTGGTTTCCCTTACCCTGACGCCGCTGATGACGTCGCGCCTGCTGGCACAGCGCGGCAAGGGCGCAAAAAAGACCTGGATGGAGCGCGCCTTCGGCGCTGTCGAGCACCGTGTATTGAACGTTTATGGCCGCTCGCTCTGGTTCTTCCTGCGCAATCGTTGGATCTCGGCCATCGTGTGGGTCCTCTGTCTGGCCGGAACCGCATATTTCTTCTACATCATTCCCAAGGCATTTCTGCCGGTGGGCGACAGTTCGTTTATTCGCGGTGTCATGGTAGCGCAGGAAGGAATGTCTCCAGCGCAGATGCACGCTTATCAGACGCAGGCGGAAAAGATTCTGCAAGCGAATCCCGCTGTGGCCAGCACTTTCACCATGAGCGGTAACGCAACCTATCTGGGAGCAAACCAGATTATGTTGCTGGGATTCTTGAAGCCGCCGGCACAGCGACCGCCGATCGGCGTCGTCGCCGGACAACTCATGGGAAACATCATGGGCACTATACCCGGCTCACTGGCTTTCCTTCAGCCAAATCCGGTACTTGAAATCAGCACCGGTGCGACTGCTAACACGCAGGGGCAGTTTGCCTACGCGCTCTCCGGCATCGATCCGAAGGAAGTGTACGACGTCGCCGGCAAGATGATGGCGAAGATGCAGCAGTATCCGGGATTCCTGTTCGTAAACTCGGATCTGTATAACCACACACCGAACCTGCAGGTTGACATCCGGCGAGATCAAGCAAAGCTGTACGGTGTCTCGGAGACGCGAATTCTTGCGCTCTTGCATGACGCCTACTCCCAGAACTACAGCTACCTGATCAAGCAGCCGACCGACCAATACCAGGTCATTCTGGAAGTCGCGGATGATCAGCGTTCCGCTCCCGAAGACCTGAGCCAGCTCTACATCAAGAGCGACGATGGCCAGAGGATGATTCCATTAACTGCGGTTACGAGCTGGCATCCGGTCATCGGCCCTCAAGCCGTTAATCACATCAACCAGTTCACCAGCGTGACCATGTTCTTTAACCTGAAGCCGGGTTATTCCATCGGCCCCGCGACGCAGTACGTCGAACAGACGGCCAAGGACCTGCTGCCACCCGGAGTGCAGGGACAACTGCAGGGTGAGGCGCTGACCTTCCGCAACACAGTTTCCGATCTCGCGATCCTGATGCTGGTAGCCGTCTTCGTGATGTACGTGATCCTGGCGATCCTGTACGAAAGCTATCTCCACCCGATTACCGTGCTGTCCTCGTTGCCGGTGGCTTTGCTGGGCGGTCTGCTTACGCTCTGGCTCTTCGGCGCCGAGGCTTCGCTGTATGCCTACATCGGCATGTTCATGCTGATGGGCATCGTGAAGAAGAATGGCATCATGATCGTCGACTTCGCCGATCAGCGGGTGCGGCAGGGAATTCCCGACGATCAGGCGATTCACGATGCCAGCATGGAGCGCTTCCGTCCGATCATGATGACCACGGCCGCGGCACTGCTCGGTGCGCTTCCCATTGCGCTGGGATACGGCGCAGACGGAGCTTCACGCCGACCCCTGGGTCTGGTGGTTGTCGGTGGACTCGTCGTTTCACAGTTCATCACCTTGTACATTACGCCGGCCATTTATCTCTATCTTGAGGAATTCCAGGAGAAGGTGCTGGACCGCTTCGCTTTCTTGCGTTCCACCCGCAAACCTATGCATGAAGCGGCTCCGGTGCTGGTGATGCAGGAAGGGCATGGAGACTGATCCCATGAATTACAAGCATTCTTACTTGCTGATTGTGTTTCTTCTGCTCGGCTTGGCCGGCTGTACCGTGGGTCCGAATTACAAGAGGCCTAGTGTCGATGTTCCCGGGGAATACCGTGGGGTTGCGCCGGACGCATCGGACCAGTCTTACGCTCAGCCGCAACCGGCAGCGCAGCCGACCGTGCAGTCCCTGGGCGACGAGAAATGGTGGGAGGTCTTCCAGGATCCAGACCTTCAGACCCTGATCCGTACTGCTTTGAAGAACAACTACGACGTGCGTATCGCGGCGACGCGTGTGCTGCAGGCGCAGGCGCAACTGGGCATTACGCGTGCCGATCAGTTTCCAACCGTCACCGGTGGTGGAAACATCACCAGCCAGCAGAGTCCGAAGATCGGGCCGATCCCCGCCTACGAAGTTACGCAAGGCGCGCTGGTGGCATCGGCATCGTGGAACCCGGACTTCTGGGGACGTTATCGCCGCGCGACCGAGTCGGCGCGTGCCACCTTGCTTGCCAATGAGTGGGCACAGAAGGCGGTCATTTCGACTCTGGTAGCCAACGTGGCGGCAAGCTACTTCACGCTGCGGCAACTCGATCTCCAACTGGAGATTTCCAAACGCACCTACGCTCATCGCAAGGAGTCGTTGGATCTGACTCAGACGTTATTGGATCATGGTTTCGATACCCAACTGGATGTGCGACAGTCCGAGCAACTGGTGTATACCGCTGCTTCGGAGATTCCCGATCTCGAGCGGCAGATTGCGATCGAGGAAAACGCGATCAGCATTCTTCTTGGAAAGAATCCCGGCGACGTTCCGCGGGGGCTGAAGCTGACGGAGCAGCCGCATTCGCCCGAGGTTCCTGCCGGATTGCCCTCGGCACTGCTGGAGCGGCGGCCGGATATTCGCGAGGCAGAACAAAATCTAGTTGCCGCGAACGCACAGATCGGCGTCGCCAAGTCAGCATACTTTCCGCAGATCTCTCTGACGGCGACCGCTGGATATGAAAGTCCTTCACTGACCGACCTGTTTACTGGTCCGGCGGGGCTGTGGAATCTGGTGGGATCCTTTACTCAACCGATCTTCGAGGGCGGCCGGCTGAAGTCCGGTGTCCGACTGTCGGAAGCGCAGCGCGAGCAGATGGTGCTCACGTATCAGCAGACAATTCAAGGCGCGTTCCGCGATGTGTCGAATGCGCTGGTCTCCTATCGCAAGGACCGCGAGTTCAGGATTGAGCAGCAGCATCTGCTGGTGTCGGCACAGGACGCTGCCCAGCTCTCGAATCAGCGCTTCAGTGCAGGAACGACCGACTATCTTGAAGTGCTGACGAACGAGACGAACGCTTTCTCCGCCGAACTCGGCTTGGCGCAGGCGCAAGGAAATGAACTTATCTCGCTCGTGCAGTTGTACCAGGCGTTGGGCGGCGGTTGGCAGCAATAGCTCGTCGCATTCACACGAGATGGTGGCAGGGACGTCAGGAAGTTGCTGGAATTGTGAAAGCGCGTGCCGACGTTGAGGGATACGACGAGGCCAGCGATGCAATCGAAGTGGAGGAGCGCATGGCGAAAGAAAATTTGACGTAATGCTGCTCGACATCAGCGGATGCCTGGGCCCAGACTCCACGCAGTTGATCCTCGATACCTCCGGTGACTTCGCTCCCTTAAGAAGGGAGTGGGATGAGCGAGACGAAGCCGCTGGCTCTACTCATTCCGACAAGTTCTCGAGAGGTGACTGCTAAGCGGGGGATCAGCTTCTGACAGGGACTACTTGCGCCTCATTAGAAATGAGACCGTGCATTCACGCACGCTCATACCCTAACGAGCATTTGGATTCTGGTTAGTTAAAGCCCGTCCCAGCATTATTTTCGTCAAGCCTTCCCGACTCCTTGAGATCGAGTTCCTTCGATTGCGCCAATTGCAATGCCAATTGTTCTGCCTGTCCCAGTGCTTGTAGACGAATCTCGGGCACCGCTGTGCTTTCCCAAAGCAAGGCTTTTCGGGGTGGCCCAAGCGCAAACAGAGTTGTTGAAGGGCTCCCCATCGCATCGATCACAGCTCCCTCTTCGGTAACGTCCAAACCCTGAAGGCAGGCATCAACGCGAGCTAACTTATTCTTCAACAGCGACCGGACGACGGGCGAATCGATCTTTCGAGCGTCGGTCTCGTGTCCCGTACAGTTCACGATGCGTGCGGCCCTCAATATCCGTGTCTTCCCGGTTGCACGATCCTGATACTCGATTTGCGCAAATCCGTCTACATCAACGCACTCCAGAATACGTCCCGCGTGCAGCGTCAAGCGTCCACTCCGCTGCAGGTCGTCAACCAGCTGACTGACTGCCGGGGCAAGGCGATGGCGATGA
>Ga0210391_10005449_pt1 | contig 10491 bp, 3 predicted proteins | sample IncBWC12OmetaG_FD_160573 | JGI IMG/M metagenome (GOLD analysis project Ga0210391, IMG submission 160573) | Forest soil microbial communities from Barre Woods Harvard Forest LTER site, Petersham, Massachusetts, United States - Inc-BW-C-12-O ...
GCGTCCTCGCACCTTCGAAGAGCACACGGATGCCAGACAACCTTCGCCTTCCACATAGCCGTCCGCCAAGGCTGTGACGCAACCCAACCGAGAAACCTGGCCAAGAGCGTCACAGAAGAATCAGACACGTCTAAACACAAAGCACATCTTCAACTGTTGGCGCGCTCTCAGTTAGAAGACCGCAGTGGTATCATCCTCACCAATCGGGCCCATCCAACTTCCAGCTGCACCTATCTTCTGCAGCGGTTAACTCATCTTCCTTCGCCCACGCCTGCGCGACGATCCAGGCTTTCTCCGAAGGATATGAAGGGGGCACATTGGCTGTGCAACGTCGAAAATCGCTTACCCTATTTGCGCTGTGCCTAGTCGGCATCACCAGTCTCCTGGGAGCACAAGGCATTCCCGGATACACCCTCCAGGAAACCCTCCTGGTACCAGCGACAGGCTCGTCAGTAGTTTCACAGACCACCCTCTTACAGGGAGTCACCTACAAACTAAAAGCCGCAGGCACCGCGCAAATGCAGGTCGAGGCATTACCGGGCTTCGGCTACTACGAACAGGGCGACGCAGAATACGCATTCGACTTCTCCGGCTTCTTTCCATTCCTTCCAAACGATGTCGACAATTGCCCGATCCCATCCGTAGACATTGGCCTGGCCGTCAACGACACAAACAATAACGCCGCGAAGACTCCGTACTGGGGCAACTACAACACCGCGCATATCTATACCACAAGCATCAACGGCACCGGCGCGCCCATCAGCGTCAACTACCACAATTGCACCTACTCAGGCAGCCAGGGACTTCTGACGGTCCAGATCTTTCGCCCCATGAATCTGCCTCTGAATGCGCCGCCCACCTACACCGACGTCAGCCCCAGCCTCCAGACATTTCCACGCGAGACCCAGCAATCTGTCTCAGGCAGAGCCAATGCTCTAGCCGCCGCAACAAACGGCACACGCCTATACGCCGGAACCTTTGCGGGGGTCTGGCGTTCCGATGATGCTGGACTGCGGTGGCAGCAGATGACGCAACCGCAACCGCCTGCCGGCGTCGATACAGTCGCAGGCGCCCTCTACGTCCCCGACGTCTACGACCTCGCAATTTCGCCGCAGAACCCAGACATCGTCATCGCCGCCGTCGGAGACGATCTCCATAACCAATCCATGAACGGGATCTACCGTTCCGAGGACGCTGGAAATACGTGGACGCTGGTGATGCAATTCAACTGCCCCAACAGTAGTGGACCCGTTGGGCAGATTGTCTTCGCACCCGATGATGCTGGCCTGGCCTATGCCGCTGGCGGCTGCGCCATCGGACTAAGCAAGGACGGTGGCAAAACGTGGACACAAAAAACCATCACCGGACAAAACTCCGTCTGGCACATAGCTGTAGGCCCCTTCGAACAACCCGTGGCTGAACCGCGTGTGGCAACAGACATCGGCATCACTCCATTCGGCGTCAGGCGCATCTACGCACTCGGGAGCAACCAGATCTCATACTCAACCGACGGCGGCCAAACCTGGACATTGGACACCGGACTCAGCACAATTCCGGCAAGCGTCGGCGGAGAGGCCGGGCAGAACAGTGGGAACAGTTCAAGAGTATTAATGATCGAACCGGGTAACAACCAGCACGTTATGTTGTCGGCCCCCGGCTATTCGAACGGTCCAAGCTATTACCTCAACCCTACGTGCTATGCCTCCATGACCGTTGCCGACGGAACAACGTGCAATACACCGGGTAGGGGATGCGGCGAGGGAAGCATATGGTTCGGAGACTACACAGGATTCATCCCCTCCGATCCAAATCATCATGCCGCAGCATGGTCTCAACTGTCTTCGCCGCCAACCTATTGGGGAGTGACAACGCCCAGCGGCAACACCTATCTCGCCGTCAAGCCAATCCAGGGCAGCTACCTCGTCTTCATCTCGGATATGTCTCACGTGCACGTCTCCATGGGACTTCCTACCGCGAATGGCTGGCACCGTATGGAGGGAATGGATGCGTCGCAGACCGCACCACCCCATCCCCCTAATCCCTACTGCAACAATCTCTATGTACACGCGGACCCGCACGCGATCGCTCTCTCGCCGAATTTTTCGATGACATTGCAACCCGTGTCGAGTGACATACCCTCGCCATATAACAAAAATAAGGTCGCCGCCCCGGCCTCTACCGGAGACATCTGGATGGCCAACGATGGCGGTGTCTATCACGCGAGGGGAGCATCCCCGTCGTTTCAACCCGCCGATGGCCTCTCTACCCTGGCAACGGTCAACGTCGCCGGCATCGCAGTAAAGGGGCTCGCCCCTGCCCTCTATTTTGGCTCTGGAGACAACGCAGACTTCTACAGCGTAGACGGAGGCAGCAGTTGGAACATCCCTCGTTCCTACTGCGGCGATTGCGACGCATGGTTCGCTGATCCCGCGCAGGTAGGCCAGGTCATGGGCTTCATGCCTTACGCAGGAGGCGGCGGTTTTTATGTCTTCACCAACAACGCAAAGTACCCCGACGCGCAATCTCACCCTACGGACGCTACCACCTTCGCCCACTGGTATTGTCCTAACGCCTGCAACGCCTCCAGCTCCTACTGGATTCGTGGCTACCGCCCCATGGTGCTCACACCGGCCGGAACAAACGCTCCCGCAACCGGCGACTACATCGTCATCGGAACAAAAAGTGATGGCACCCGCGCTGTCTTTCGCAAGACCAACGCTGCCCCCATGAATGCAGCAACTGACTGGGAAAACCCTGCCAACGCAAACCAGTACGGCGCGAACCTCCCTGCCTGCGCAGGCAATCCCATATGCATCGACGTTGTGCAGGCTTCAGGGGGACACACAGCGCCAGTGCTCTACGCAGGCGATCCCGCAAGCGGACTGAACGACACCCGTACTCACTACATGACGTTGTGGAAGTGGACTCCATCGAGCAATCCCCGGCAGCACTCCATCTGGGAACAAATAGTGCCGTCGCCAAGCTCCACTCCCGCAGGAAAGACCGCAGCCAATGCACATCGCTTCTACGTCGATCCCTACAACCCAAACACCATCTACCTAATGGATGATTCCGCAATGAAACGCTCCGACGACGGCGGAGTAACCTGGCAGGTCGACACCAGCCTCGACAACGCCATCACCGAAGATCACCGCTACTCCTACACCGGAGACTATTCCGTCATTAAGGACATCATCTTCGTACGCGGAGAAGACAAGACACGTTTCGCGGTTGGAAACGCCGGCGTCTTCTACACCCTCGATGGAACAACCTGGCGCCGTCTTCTCAGCACGAGCGCATTGCCGAGCCACCCGGTTGCAGCCTACTTCGACAACATCTCCGACCCATGCGACCGTGCGCTGTATGTCGGACTAGCAGGAAGAGGGATCCTACGCATCGATCCAATTCCTCCCGCTGGCAACATCGTTATCATAAGCCGTCCATGTCCCAATCAAGTGGTCAACGCCCCGTAGCCCCTAAACGTGTGCCATCATGGTGTGGAGATTGGAGTCTATTTCGGCATGTTGGGGGAACTTGGGGCGGGTTTTTTCCGTAACACCGCTACAGAAACGCGCCATTGCACGTACAACTCCTTTGAGTCTAGTTTCATCGAAAAACGTTCTTGGGGTTGACACAGAGACGCACTAGTAATTTACTGATACCTCAACCTTCAAGATCGTCAAGTACGGGTACGTCATAGCTTAGCGCTAGCGGCGCCTCCGTTTCTAGATGGAACGATCGGTATTTCACCAGCAAGCCGACCGAGTTCGGTAAGAGCAATTTAACTTCAGGAGATCAGACCAATGACCAAACAACGACTTTATCTCTGCACGCTGGTATGTATAGCTATCCTGGCGGCGTTCTCTGGCGTGGCATGGGCCCAGGACACAACGACGGGCAGCATTAGTGGAACGGTCACGGACGCGAGCGGAGCCACGTTAAAGGGCGCTACCGTGACGATCAGGAATACAGATCGCGGGCAGACGATACGTACCCTGACGACGAACGCGGCGGGCTATTACACGGCTACATATCTCCCGCTCGGCAACTACACTGTTAAGATAACAGCGGGCGGGTTTAAGTCCGAAGAGGTGACTGGGCTAATTTTGCACGTCAGCGATGCCCTGACCGTCAATCGGGCGCTGGTTGTGGGTAGCGCCGAAGACACTGTTTCCGTTACGGCAGACCAAGTGCAGCTGAATCTGGCCGACGCTACTTCGGCAGGATTGATCAACAGCACTCAAATCGATCAGATGCCGCTGATTACGCGCAACTACGAGAGCCTAATCAACCTGCAACCCGGTGTGGCCTTTGGAGGCGCCAGCGATCAATTAAACCGTGGCCCGAGCAGCCCGACCGGCGGCTCCAGCACGGTGGCTTTTTCGATTAACGGCGGCCGCACGACTTCGAACAACTGGACGATCGACGGCGCCGACAACTTGGATCGCGGTGCGAACCTAACGCTCTATACCTATCCCAGCCCGGATGCGATCGCCGAGTTCAAGACGCTTCGTGGCCAGTACAGCGCAGAGTACGGCCGCAATGCTTCTGGAATGATTGATGTGGTTACGAAGTCCGGTACGAACTCCATTCATGGCAGCGCTTATGAGTTCATTCGCAACGACTATCTCGACGCTAATGGCTACTTAAATAACACCCTTCATCAGCGTATCCCGAAGTATCGTTACAACGATTTCGGCTTCTCCTTCGGCGGCCCGGTTTATATCCCGAAGATCTATGACGGCCGCAACAAGACTTTCTTTTTTGTTTCGGAAGAGTGGTTGCGAGAGGTAACGTATACGACCGGCACTGCGCTCGTTCCGACAACGGCTGAGCGTGGAGGCGACTTCAGCAACTCCGGATTCAAGGCTGCGTCTGGTTGGACAACACAGCCCATCAATGTCTGTACCGCATTTACCTACAACGCCTCGTCGCAGACAAACACCTGCACGGCGCAGGGGACGAAGGTTACCAATATCTCCCCGACAGCACAGGCTTATCTGAAAGACATCTACAGCGTTATTCCAGCGCCGCAGAGTGCCTTCGACCTGGCAAACAACCTGGATCCGCACACTCTCGCATCTACCATCCCCAACACATTCAACAATGACAACACCGTCGTTCGCATCGACCAGCAGTTCGGCCAAAAGTTGAGCATGTTCTACCGGTACTTGCACGACACCTTCCCGTCATTTAGCGGTTCTGGTGTGTTCGTCGCAGTGCCGATTCCCGGCCTTTCGGCGACAGTTTCTACGGCACCGGGAACAGAGCAACTCGGCCATGTTACTTACGTCTTCAATCCGACCCTGTTGATGAATATTGGCTATGCCTATTCGAATGGTTCGATTCTGACAACTCCGCAGGGAGCTCTACTCTCTTCGCAATCGCCTGACGTCAAAGTTCCACTGCCGTATCCCAGCACAGCTGACGTTGTCCCGACCCTCGGTTTCGGTGCCACGGCATCCAATCCACTCGGTGGATTGGCAACCCTCGGCGGCGGCGTTGTTTATGTGGACCACGGCGTCAACCACCAGGCCTTCGGTGATGTGACAAAGACGCTTCATGCTCACACCTTGATCGCGGGCTTCTCTTTCAACCACTACCAGAAACAGGAGAACAGCGCGAGCGGCGGTAATCAGGGCTCGTTCGGGTTCACCAACGACTCTGCTTATGGCGGCGTTGTTATTCAGCCTCAGGACTCGGGAAACGGTGTAACCGAAGCTCAGGCCTTCGCCAATTTTCTTACTGGAAACGTAAACAACGGTTTCAGCCAGGCTTCGAAGAACATCCAGGTCAACGTTCAGTCGGATTTATATGAGGCATTCCTCCAAGACAACTGGAAGGCGACCCCGCGCCTGACTGTGAACGTAGGCGTTCGCTATAGCTACTTCGGCCAGCCCTGGGACGCCAATGGCAATCTGAGCAACTTCGATCCGTCGACCTATTCCGCCTCGAAGGCGCCGACAATCGCCAGCACCGGCCTAATTTGCTTTACCGCACCGTGCAGCCAGTCGGGCAGCAATGCAGGCCTGCCTACTACCCCTAACTCGGGGGCTGATTTTATCGGTCCCAATTACATCAACGGCATGATCTTTGGAAATCCAAGTGCCGCAAACAACAACCAAGCATCACCGTACGGGAACAAGGTCGGCTCGGCGGCCAAAAATAACTTCGCTCCACGCGTCGGCTTCGCCTATGACCTCTTCGGCGACGGCAAAACGTCCCTTCGCGGCGGGTATGGATGGTCCTATGACCAGGCCGAGGTTAGCTATTACGAGACTACAATCTTCGACAATCCTCCCGCTGTTGCCACCTACTCGCAAAGCAATGCTGTGTTGGATAATCCGTCCGGAGGCGCGACATCGACGACGCCTTCGTCGACGCCCGGTCGTTTGCAGGGTCTCCCGCTCAACTTCAAGACACCATACGTTCAGCAATACTCGCTGGACATTCAGCAGGAGATAGCCCCGACGTTGATCCTGGACGTCGGGTACTTTGGCGATCATGGAACTCATTTACTTGGAATTCTCGAGATCAACCAGCCGGTGCCTGGCGCTTGGGTAGGTAAAGTTTCACCGCTCAACGCCGTCCCGACAGCAACTCCCAACACGAATCAGTGCCTTTATCCAGGGACCGGCGGCACAACCGGCGTAACCGCGGTGCCGGCCTTCCTGAATTCGACGTGCGATCGCGTGTTGAATCAGATCAAGCCATATCTCGGTTATTTCGCAATCGACGCGATGGAGTCGGTCTTCAATTCAAACTACAACGCGCTGCAGGTTAAGGTGACGAAGCGGTTTTCAGGTCACACTTACATCGACGCGAACTACACCTGGTCGCGCGACCTGACAAACGCCCAGGCGGACTACTCTGGTGTTATCCAAAACATCTACAACATCAATGGTGACTACGGACGCGCAGCGGTCGATCGCACCAATATCCTGAACCTTGACGGTGTGTTCGAATTGCCATGGTACCGCGAGCAAAAAGGTTTAAAGGGCCACTTGATCGGCGGATGGGAGATCTCAGGTATCTATGCGCTCAACTCCGGTCTGCCGCTTACGGTGGCGGGCAGCGGTGGTTCGGTGATCACGTATAACGGCGTCACCAGCGTCTTCAACAACCAGATAAATGGTGGCTACGAGACGGATAACGCCGGTCTGAGCGTGCTCGGAAACACAAACGCAGGACTTCGCCCCAACCAGATTGGCAACCCTAATAACGGCTACGGTGTGAACCTCAAGCACAGCAGGGCTTACGAGCAGGCATCTGCATTGTGGTTCTATCCCGGCGCCTTCGCCGCGCCCGCGCCGACCAGCATCGTTCCTGGCACCGCGAAGCGTGGCACGATCCAAGGTCCTGGCTTCCAGCGGCTTGATCTCGGCATCTTCCGCAACTTCCGCATCTGGGAGCGGCTCAACTTCCAGTTCCGAGCGGAAGCCTTCAACGCTCCAAACCATACCAACGTGCAATCGATTGGCACTACCGCGACCTCGGGCACTTTTGGTGAGATTACGGGCTACCGCGACGCTCGTATCCTGCAGTTCGCCGGCAAGTTTACCTTCTAGCTGGGGTGACTCTTGCTCCTTCCAACCGGAACAGCGTCTTCCCAAAATTGGGCGGACGCTGTTTTTTTGCCAATGTTACTTAGTCGGACTTCGCTCACGATAAGGATTAATATTTCGCCATGCCTCCCCTTCGTTCCTTACCAGCTCTAGGACTTTTAGCAGTTGTGCTTTGTTCTGCGATGGCTCGTGCTCAGCAGGGTGCCTCGGTGTCCCTTGCAGACCGGGTTCATGCGATTGCCGCGCAGCATCATGGGGATGTTGCTCTGTTTGCCGAGAACCTGACGACTCATGAGACCGTAGCTATTTCGCCGGACACGCCCGTGCAGACTGCATCGGTGATCAAACTGGCGATTCTGTATGAGGCGTTGGAACAGGTGCGCGAAGGCAAGGTTCACTTCGAGGACCGGATTACGGTGACGAAGACAGAACAGGTGCCTGGGTCTGGCGTACTGCTGTTTTTCGATACGCCGCTTTTGTTGACCCTGAAGGATGCGCTGACGATGATGATCGTGATGAGCGATAACACCGCTTCAAACCTGGCGATGGACCATCTGGGGATTCCGAACGTGAATGCGCGGATTGCGAAGCTGGGATTGAAGGATACCTATCTCTACAAAAAGATATTTACTCCTGCTCCGGCGGGCGTCGTGATGCCTGCGGATCAGAAGAAGTTTGGCCTGGGTAAGACAACGGCGCGCGAGATGGCGACGGTGATGACAAAGATCGTTCGCTGCGAGCTTGCGGAGCCGGGCAACCCAGCTCAGGCGACGGATGCGGCTCTATGCAGCGTAGCTCTGAAGATGCTTCACGTGCAGTTTTACCGGAATGCGATACCCAGGTACTTGGACGGGATGCCGGGCGCCACGGGCGACTCGATTGCCAACAAGACGGGATCGCTTGATGCCGTGAGGAATGATGTAGCTGCGGTCTCGACGAAGAAGGGGATGGTGATTATTTCGGTATTCACCTTCGACAACAAAGATCATTCCTGGGGTGCTGAGCAAGAGGGTGAGCTTACGATAGCGAAGCTGGCGCGGACAATTGTTGAGACCTGGTCGCCTGAGGGTCTCGCGGGATGGCCTGAGGCGCCGGGGCAGGAGCAGATCATCGGAAAATGATGAGGTGCCTCAAGTCTAAACCAAAATATAGCATCCAACTCCGGAGAGAAGGTGTCTCACGAAGGTCAGATTCAAAACTGTCCCAGACCCGAAGAACCCCAAAGATTTACTTGTGACCTTTGAGACCATCGGCAGCCTGGTTGAGGACGTCAACCCGATCGCGGTCACACAGCCCAGCTACCCGGATGCCGGCAATGCGCTCGTTGATCTCGAGGAGCCTCTTGTCGGCTTCCTTGCGGGCGGCGCCTTGGTGTCAGTTTGTCGATGGTGCCGATTTGAGGGTTCCATTATCTGAGTAGCGGACCATCCACACATCGGCACCCACGTTTGCGGGTGAAGATGCATTCCCAGGTTGATAACTGGTTCGTTTCAGCGGCTAAGTCCTTGGAAGCTTAGGCTCGAAAGCAGTCTAGCGCACCGAATTGTCTTTCTCTGATCTTTCTTCGATTCCAAGAATCGTCTTCTAAGTTATTGATTCTGGTGCGCCCGGAAGGATTCGAACCTCCGGCCTTTTGGTTCGTAGCCAAACGCTCTATCCAGCTGAGCTACGGGCGCACATTGCAGAAGAGGCAACCCTTCAACGATATAAGAATTTGCCTGTTGAATCAAGCCGCGCAGCCGGATCTGCGCGAGATACCAAATCGAAGAATCTTCGACTGAGAGGGAACATAGCGCGATCGGCAATCATGGCATGTCTAACTAATCCCTAACGTGTCCGGATCCCAGATATGCTCGAAAAGCTATACGCACGGCTGCATCTGCCAAAAGCATCTTGCGAGTCGTTCCAAGTGAGAGGCGTCCGTCAGCTTTCATTTCTTGTATTCAAAAGTCGCGTCAACGCCTCAGAGAGTTGTCCCGTTTTCTAGAAACGATACGTAAAACCGACATTCCCTTCGATAGGCGAGGCGTTGTAGGTCTCCGTCTTGAAAAAAGTTCCTGGCTCAAAGCCGGCAAGATTGAATGCAAGAATGATGTGTGGCTCGGGAGCCCACCGAATCTCGAGATCTCCTTGGTCGCCGAGATAACGGGCATGGCTGGCGCCGGCTGGATCAATCAGGGCTCCGCTTCCAAAAGCATATATCCCGTCGTGCGGTGATTCCCTCCAGTACCAATCCCAGGCGAAGGCCCCGGTGATGTTCGGCTTCAGCTGGAATTGAAGCACCGGATGCACATCGATCAAGTTCTGTGGTCCCAGCATGGGCACCATCTTTGGGGAAAAGTATGCGCCACGGGGGAAGAGGGAGTTGAAGGTTCCGAGAGGTTGAGTCGCAGGGTTGCCGTCGCCACTATATGCGTCCGCCCGTAGCAATGGTCGAGGATGAAAGCGCAGGCGATCAAAGGTAAATCCAGATTCCGTTGACACGCTCCAAGCGCGAATCGAGTCGCTCCCGAAACTTCCCCACTGATAGTTGGCTTCCCAGTTGTAGTCCAAGGCTTTCCCAAATGGACGAAACAGTCTGGTTCCGATGGTGTGGCGAAGCTCGTCGGCAGTGCCTCGGTTGTAGGTAGCCGGCTTTGTGTCCAGTCCGATGTAATAGAGATCGGCTTGCCCACGGCTTACGATCGGGGCCGGAACAGTGAGATAGCTCCCCCACACGCTTTGATGGGGATTCGGTATATCGTCGAAAAAACCCTGAGCATCCGTCACCGGTTTCAGAGCGAATAGATCGAGCCTTGCATGCACACCTTCGGCGATCGCGCGAAACCCGTCGAAACTCAGCTTCACATTTGGGCCTTCATTATTGTCGAATAACCGGCCCGAACCGAACACTACTTCCTGGCGGCCCACCCGCAGACTCATCCCG
>Ga0210391_10005450_pt1 | contig 10490 bp, 7 predicted proteins | sample IncBWC12OmetaG_FD_160573 | JGI IMG/M metagenome (GOLD analysis project Ga0210391, IMG submission 160573) | Forest soil microbial communities from Barre Woods Harvard Forest LTER site, Petersham, Massachusetts, United States - Inc-BW-C-12-O ...
CAAACCGACGGATGCGACCAAGCCTGGGTTAGAGCGTCAAGACGAAATGGCCTTCGAGAAGAACATCCTCTGCATCGGCGCTGGTTACGTGGGCGGCCCCACGATGACGATGATCGCGCACAAGTGCCCGCAGTACCGGATCACCGTCGTCGACATCAACAAGCAGAAGATCGCCGCGTGGAACAGCGACCGCTGCCCGATCTACGAGCCCGGGCTCGAGGAGCTCGTCCGTAAGACGCGAGACCGCAACCTCTTCTTCTCGACCGACGTCGAGCGCGGAATCCGCGAGGCCGACATCATTTTCGTATCCGTGAATACGCCGACGAAGACGTTCGGCGAGGGCGTCGGCAAAGCGGCCGACCTGCAGTACTGGGAGAAGACGGCGCGCGTCATCGTCGCCAACTCGCAGAGCGACAAGATCATCATCGAGAAGTCGACGCTGCCGGTCCGCACCGCGGCCGCCATGGAGCGGATCCTGACGGCCAACACGAACGGCCCGCGCTTCGAAGTGCTCTCGAACCCGGAGTTCTTGGCCGAAGGGACCGCCATCGCGGACCTCGAGAACCCCGATCGGGTCCTCATCGGGTCGCGCGAATCGGCCGCGGGCCTGCGCGCGCGGCGCGAGATCGTCGACATCTACGCGAACTGGGTACCCCGCGACCGCATCATCGAGTCCAACGTGTGGAGCGCCGAGCTCTCCAAGCTCACGGCGAACGCGTTTCTCGCGCAGCGCATCTCGTCGATCAACTCGATCTCGGCGCTCTGCGAAAAGACGGAGGCCGACGTCGACGAAGTGGCGTACGCCATCGGGACCGACTCGCGCATCGGTCCGCGGTTTCTGAAGTCGAGCGTCGGCTTCGGCGGATCCTGCTTCCAGAAGGACATCCTGAATCTGGTCTACATCTGCCAGAGCTACGGATTGACCGAAGTGGCGGACTACTGGGAATCGGTCGTGAAGATCAACCAGTGGCAGCAGCGGCGCTTCATTCAAAACATGCTCGGCGCGATGTTCAACACCGTGGCGGGCAAACGCATCGCACTCTTCGGGTTCGCGTTCAAAGCGAATACCGGCGACACGCGCGAGTCGCCCGCACTCGGGATCGCGCGCGGCCTGCTCGCGGAACGGGCGACGGTCGTCATCACCGACCCGAAGGCGCTGGACCACGCGCGGGAGGACCTCGCCGACGTGGCCGATGGCGACCGCATCGTCTTCGAGCCGGACCCTTACGCCGCCGCCGACGGCGCCGCGGCCATCGCGGTCATGACGGAGTGGAAGCTCTATGCGGAGCTCGATTACGCGCGCATCTTCGCGTCCATGTCGCAGCCGGCCTTCATCTTCGACGGCCGCAACATCCTCGACCGGCGGCGGATCTTCGACCTCGGCTTCAACGTGTATTCGATCGGCAAGCCCGCGCTGAAGCACTTCTGACGATTCGCGGCGGTCGCGCGATTCGCGCCGGTCGCGCGAATATGCCCACGCAGCGCGCGGTCGCGCGAACATGCCGGCTCAGCGCGCGGTCCAGCCGCCGTCCATGATGAGCGTCGCGCCCGTGACGAGCGACGCCGCGGGGCTCGCGAGAAAGACGACCGCCGCCGCGACTTCGACGGGCTCACCGACGCGCCCGAGCGGGATGCGCGCGAGCAGGTCCGCGCGGAACGCATCGTCTTCCAGCCACTTCGCGGTGCCGGGCGTGCGCACGAACGTCGGCGCGACGGCGTTCACCTGAATTCCGTACGGTCCCCATTCGACCGCGAGGCATTTCGTGAGGTGCGCGATCGCGGCTTTGGTCATGCAGTAGACCGACTCGGTCGGCAGCGCGACGAAGCCGGCTTGCGAGCTCAGATGGATGATGCGCCCCGAGCCCTGATTCATCATCACGCGGCCGACGGCCTGGCTGACGAAGAACGTGCCCTTCACGTTGACGGCCATCGTGCGGTCGAAGTCCTCTTCCGTGACGTGCTCGGCGGCCCGCGGCGGCCCGATCCCCGCGTTGTTCACGAGCACGTCGATGCGTCCGAGCTCGTGCATCGTTTCGTCGACGGCGGAGTGAACCTGTTCCGTGCGCGTGACGTCCATCTGGAGCGGCAATGCGCGGCGCCCGAGGCCCTGGATGATGCGCGCGAGCGTGCCGTCGTCCGCGTCCTTGTCACGAAATCCGAGCGCGACGTCCGCGCCCGCCTGCGCGAGGGCGATGGCGCACGCCCGGCCGATGCCGCGCGCGGCGCCGGTCACGAGAGCGACCTGGCCTTCCAAATCGAAACGCGGAGGGGCGGCGAGCGAGATCGAATCTTCGTCGGACATGGGTCGGTGCGCGAGGCTACGCGATTTAGCCGGCGCGAGCCCGCGAAGGGGTCGGCGGGCTCGTAGAGGGGCGCCTCATTTCCGCAGTCGTGGCGAAGCGACGCGCGATTCCAATGGCACCGATGGCATCGAGCCGATCGCTGTCTTGCAGAATCCGTGCTTCGAGCGTCTCAGGAACGATGCCAGCGGAAAAGCCGTGTACGCGAATGGCGTACGTGACGGCGTCGGTGAACGCCGGAGGCGCGCCGTCCTCTTCCGAGACCCGACGCCCGTGCTCCGCGCATACCTCGCCCGACGGCGACGATTCCGGATGATCTTTCGACTAGTTGAAAAGCTCATGCAGAAGCGCGCTTGCCACGGCGACGCCTTCGTCCGCGCCCTCGTTCCGTGAAAGCTCGCGCGCAGTGGCCGCCACACGTCGCACATGAAGATGGTCGTGCGCCGGGCCGGCGTCGTGGCACCGTGTCGCGGCGACGGCATCGAGGCGGTGGATGCGACCTACACGATCGAGGGAAACCTCCATGGGGGTGATGTCGATTTAGAGCACATTCCAATTCCCACCCGGGAAGTTCGGGCTCAAGCTCGTCGTTGCATTCGCATGCCCCTCGCGACGGAAGCCTCGGAACGCGACGCGATCGACGCGCGCGCGCGTTCGCCGTATCGCAGTCCTCCCGAAGGAGAGACCGCGCCCGCCCCGAGCGCGGCGATCGAATGCGAGAATCTCGTACATTCCTTCGGGTCGAAGCCGGTCCTGCGAGGCGTCGCGTTTCGTGTACCGAAGGGGTCCGTCTACGGCTTCATCGGCGAAAACGGCGCCGGGAAGACGACGACGCTGCGCATTCTCGCGACGTTGCTCGACCCGACGAGCGGGACGGCGCGCATCTGCGGCCACGACGTCGTGACCCGGCCGGAAGACGTGAGGGCGATCCTCGGGTTCATGCCCGACACGCCGGGGACGTTCGATCGCGTGCACGTGGACGAGTACTTGCACTTCTTCGCGAGCGCTCACGGCATTCGTCGCCATGACCGTGTGCGCGCCGTCGCGCGGGTCCTCGAGCTCACGGAGATGGGGCCCCTGTCGAACGCGAGCGCGGCGTCTCTGTCCAAGGGCCAGAAGCAGCGCCTGCTCCTCGCAAGAACTCTCCTTCACGATCCCGAGGTGCTCATCCTCGACGAACCGGCGAGCGATCTCGATCCACGGGCGCGCATCGAGCTGCGGACTCTCCTCGCCTCCCTCGCGCGCATGGGCAAGACGATCCTCCTCTCGTCGCACATCCTGACGGAGCTCGCCGAGCTATGCGATTCGATCGGCGTGCTCGAAGGCGGCAAGATCGTCGCCTCGGGTCCGATCCGCGACGTGCAGGCGACGATTCGCCCGGGCCGGCGGGTGCGGTTCACGATTCTCGCTCCGGCCGCGGACGCCATCTCGCTGCTTCGCGGGCGCCCTCGCACGGCGAGCGTGACGCCCGTCGCCGAGCGTGGCGGCGCGAGCACGATCGAAGCCACCTTCGAGGGCGACGAGTGGACCGTCGCCGAAGCCGTGGCCGCGCTGGCCGCGGCGAAGATCGCGGTGTGCGCGGTCGAGCCGGAAGGCACCGATCTGGAGCGACTTTTCATGGATGCAACGCAGAAGCAGCCCGGAGGACCGCAATGAGCGCAATCGTCGAAACGCAGAGGCCCACCACGGTTCTCCAGCGCGCATGGCAACGGCTCGTCGATGCCAATCCAGTGCTCGCCAAGGAGATCCTGGTGACCTCGCGCACGCCGGCGTACGCCGGGGCGATCGTCGGCACGCCGCTCCTGCTCGCCGGCATCGTTCTCGCCGCCCGCTGGATGACGAACGATCTGGCATTCGACGGGAGCCCGGTCGTTCGCCTCTATCTCGTCTGGGTGGCGATCTTCCTCGGCGCGCTCGGAGCGATCCTCGGCTCGACGCTCGTCGTCCACGATCGCGAAAACGGCACCCTCGAAGCGCTTCGCTTTTCGCGCGTTCGCGCCAGCTCGATCGCACTCGCCAAGCTCGCATCCGTGGTGTTGGCACAAGTCGTCGTCGTCGCGTGCACACTCCCCCTCATCGGGTACTTCGTCGTCAGCAGCGGCGTTTCGCTGGCGGGAATCGCCGTGGCGGCGGTGCTGGCCCTCGCGCTCGGAGCCCTGACCGCGGCCGTGGGGATCGGCGTCTCCGCCCACGCACCGAACACGCGCGTCGCTCACGTCGTGTCGCTGTTCGGCGCGGCGTTGATCTGGATCGCGGTCTGCGCGTGGTACGCGGCGAGCTGGCGTCTCACTGGATGTCTTCACGGTTGCGACGCGGTCGATGGCTATCTCGGCGCGTCGTTCGATCGCAGATACGTCTCGCTCCTCATCGTGATCCCGGGGTGCGGCTTCGCAATCGTCCTGTGGGGCGGGATCGCCGCCGCGATCTCCGGGCTGCTCGACACGTCCGAAGATCGAAGCCTGCCGATCAAGCGTTGGGCCCTTTCGGCCGTGGCCATGGTCGCCCTCGCAACCTTCGCGGCGGCCAGTGGAGCCGAAAAGGACGCGCGCGCCGCGATCGCCGGCGTGGCCCTCTTCGCGATAGCCCTCGGCGCCGTCGTGCTGCACTTTGCGTTCGTCGGCGAACCGTTGTCGCCTTCGCACCGGATGCGCGCCCGGCCGGCGCGATCCATTCTCCGACGTCTGTCTCCGCCCTCACTCGTGCCGTCGATCGGCTTCACGATCGTGACCGGCGCGCTGGGCTTCGTCGGCATTCCCCTTCTCGTGCAGTCGCCGGATGTCGCGCTCGCCGGCCTTTGGGTGCTCTTCTACGTATCGGCGCTCGGCGGGTTCATGGGATTCGTCGCGGCGCGCAAGGGGGCCCGGCGTGCGCGCTGGATGGGGGCGATCGCCGCTCCCGTGTTCCTGCTCTCGCTCCTCGAGGACCATTCGCGCGGCGCGGCAGCCCTCGATTGCGTTTGCCCCTTCTGGCTCCGCCACGCGTCGGGCGGCGAAGCCAGCGCGGTGTGGTCGTGCAGCCTGGCCCTCTGGGCCCTGACGGCCTGCGTCATGCTCGGCTCGATGATCAGAGCCAGCCGCGAGGCCGCCAGCGCGCTCCCGCTAAAAAAATATTAATACGGCGCCGTTCGTGCGAACAAGTCGTGGACCGGGGCGCCCTCGCTGATTACGACTGCGGACCGAAGGTTCCGCATGGCCAACGACATTCGCGTTTCCGCTCGCGTTCCCGCAACCGCCCGAAATCGTTGCGCCGCGCGCGCCGGGTGGGGTCGCATTGCCGCTTTCGTTGCCATGGCAACGATCGCGCTGATCCTGCCGATTCGCGCGTGGGCGATCGTCCCCGCTCCCGTGGCCTCGAACGGCCCGACCCCCGCCGAGCTGGCGGCACGCATCGCGGACCTCGAAGCGTACATCACGAACGGTACGCCCAAGACGCTCGTTTCGCCGGGCCCGGGGCACAACGCCTGGATGATGGTCTCGTCGGCGCTCGTGCTCTTCATGACGTTGCCGGGGCTCGCGCTCTTCTATGGAGGGCTCGTGCGTCGCAAGAACGTCCTCTCCGTCATGGCGCAGTGCCTCGGCTGCGCGGGGTTCGTCACGCTGCTGTGGTGGCTCGTCGGCTATAGCCTCGTGTTCGACGCCGGGTCGCCCTGGATCGGCGGCCTGCACTTCGCCTTCTTGCGCGGCGTGGGCGCGGCGCCGAACGCGAACTACGGCGCATGGGTCTCGCACAGCATCTTCGCGATGTACCAGCTCATGTTCGCGATCATCACGCCGGCGCTCATCGTCGGCGCCATCGCAGAGCGCATGAAGTACTCGGCGCTGATGGCGTTCCTCGCCGCGTGGATGTTCGCCGTCTACTTCCCGCTCGCCCACATGGTCTGGGGCATCGACGGCATGATGAACGGCGTCTTCAACGCGGACGCGCGCATCCACGCGATCGATTTCGCGGGAGGCACGGTCGTCCACATGTCGTCGGGCTGGTCGGCGCTCGTCCTCTGTTTGATCCTCGGCAAGCGCGCGGGTTTCGGGCAGCGCGCGTTCTATCCCCACAGCCTCGTGCTCACGATGATCGGCACGGGCATGCTCTGGGTCGGCTGGTACGGGTTCAACGCGGGGAGCGCCGTGGCCGCGGACGGCATCGCGGCGAACGCGTTCATGACGACGACACTGGCCACGGCCGCGGCCTGCGTCACGTGGCCCGCGATCGAGTGGGCGACGCGCGGCAAGCCGACGGTGCTCGGGTTCTGCTCGGGCGCGGTCGCGGGGCTCGTCGTCATCACGCCCGCCGCCGGCTTCGTCACCGCGTCGGGCGCGGTCTTCATCGGTCTTCTCGCGGGCGTCGTTCCTTACCTGGCGGTGACGAAATTGAAGGAGCTGCTCGGATACGACGACGCGCTCGACACGTTCGGCGTTCACGGCGTCGGTGGCACGCTGGGCGCGCTCATCACGGGCTTCTTCGCGACGCCGGAAGTCAACGCGAACCTGAACACGAACTTGTCGGAGCTCGTCGGCAAGACGCTATGGGTCGAACAACTCAAGGCGATGGGCCTCACGCTCGTCCTTTCGGTGGGTGCGACCACGGTGCTCGCGATGATCGTCAAGGCGGTCATCGGTCTCCGGCCGGACGCCGAGGACGAGGAGGACGGGCTCGATCTCACCGATCACGGCGAGGCGGGGTACCACTTCGACGAACCGGGCGGGTTCAAGTCGGATGCGCACCACCCGCACGCTCCGGTGCTCGCGACCGAAGTCACTCGATCGGAGCATTGAGGCGCGCGAGCGCCTATTGGAGCTGCGGCGCACCCACGAGTTCGTCGAGATTCGGCTGCAGCGTGATCTCGATGCGCCGGTTCTTCGCCCGCCCGTCCGCCGTGTCGTTCGTGGCGACAGGATCGAACTCGCCGTAGCCGGCCGCGGACAGCGCTTTCGGGGCGACGCCCTGGGCGATGAGAAGCTTCACGACTTCGACGGCGCGCGCCGTCGACAGCTCCCAGTTCGACGGGAAGCGGGCCGTCTGGATCGGCACGTTGTCCGTGTTGCCGGCGACCTGGAAGCTGCGGTCCGGTACGGTCGAGAGCACGTGCGCCACCGACGTGAGGGCCTGCTTGCCGCCGGGCTTGAGCGCCGTCTGCCCCGAGTCGAAGAGCACGTCGTTCGGCAGCTGGAGCACGAGCCGCCCATTGCGCGTCACCATCTTCAGCTGGCCCGCTGCGATGAGCGATTTGAACTTCTGGGCGAACTGCGCGAAGAGCTGGGCGCGCGCCTCCGCCGCCGCTTGCGCCTTGCGCAGCTCTTCGAGGCGAACCTTCGCGTCGTCGAGGGCTTTGGTGAGCGTGCCCTTTTCTTTGAGCATCGCGTCGACGTTCTTGCCGAGGCCCTCGAGCTCGCTCCGAAGCTTCGCGTCGATGGCCGTCTCTTCGTCGAGTTGCGCCTGCAGATTGTGGTCGGACGTCGACAGGTCGCTGAGCTTCTGATCGCGATCCTGGATTTGCTTCTGTGCGTCGTCGAGCTGGGTGCGAAGATCCGCGATCTGCACGTCCGCCGACTTCTCCCGAGCGAGCGCCGATGTCAGCGCGGCGTGCGCGCCCTGCGCATCCGTCAGCGCGTCGTCGTACTTCCCTTTCGGAACACACGCGCCCAAAACGAGCGCCGGCACCACCGCCACGAGACTGAAAAGACGAGCGCTGCGATCCATCACCTCTCCCGGAGATGACACCTAACGCGTCTCTCGCATTCCCGAAAGACATACCGCGACGAGGTGCGCACTCGCGAGGCGGGTCCATCCGCCGCCGCGCAGCCCTCGCCGCCGGTCGACCCGATGCCGACGATTTGTGGCTCGTCGGCCGTCGCGCACTCCGCGACGTGCCGCGCGTCGACGCCGTATGGCAGTTCATCCTCGTCGAAATGAAGAGCGTCGCGACGAAGAAGCGCCGCTGAGACGCCGTCACTGGCGTTTCACGCCTCGCGTTGCCGAGGCTGCAGGGTGGGAAGTGCAGCGGCCAGCTCCGTGAGCACGTGACCCGTGCTGGCCTCGATTTTCAGCGCCGCGTGCTCTTCGCCGCGGACCGGACCGCGATTGACGATGCCGATCCAGATCCCGCGCTCGGCCGCGCGGCGCAAGAACCGATACCCCGAGAAAACCGCGAGCGACGTCCCGGCGACGAGCAACGCGTCGGCGTCGTCGAGCGCGGCGAACGCCTGGTCGACGACGACGCGCGGCACGTTCTCGCCGAAGAAGACGACGTGCGGCTTCAGGACGCCGCCACAAATCGTGCAATCGGGCACCGCGAACGCCGCGACGGCGTCGTCCGAGAGGTCCGCGTCGCCGTCGGGCGCGGCCTGCGCACCTTGCGCGGCCATCGCGTGCCGCCCGTCCCACGCGGCATTCGCCTCGCGCAGGCGCGCTTGGACCGCATCGCGATCCTCGAACCGTCCGCAGTCGAGGCACGTGACTTCGGCGAGCGCGCCGTGCAGCTCGACGACCCGCCGGCTGCCGGCCGCCTGGTGCAATCGATCGACGTTCTGCGTGATGACGCACGTGACGGCGCCACGCCGCTCGAGCGCGGCGATCGCCTGGTGCGCCGGTCCCGGACGCGCGACGCGAATGCGCTCCCACCCGGCGCTCGCGCGCGCCCAGTAACGGCGGCGCACGGCGGCCGAACGCAGGAAGTCCGGCCCCGTGATCGGTCGACGCGGGCGTGCGAGCGCCTCGGGACTGCGGTAGTCCGGAATACCCGACTCGGTGCTGACGCCCGCGCCCGTGAGGACGACCACGCGGCCTCGCGCGACGCGATCGGCAAGCACGACGACCTTCTCCATGTGCGAACCGGAAGGCTAACCATGGATGGGCGCCAAGTTTAGTGCCGTTCGCTCGAACGCGAAGTTCCCGTTCGCGTCGAAGCGTGCGCGCCCTTCGCGCATGTGCCGAACGCCGTGACGAGGGTAAAGGCAGAGGCGAGAGATGAGCCCCGGACCACGAGGCGCCCCGGCAATATTAACACTTTCTTATTGCTGCCATCGGTAGAACGCGAAGTGCTTGGTTCTTCGCGCATCACCGGGCCGGACGATCGAAGGCCGCTTCTACCTTCTCGAAGAGATTGGGCGCGGCGGCATGTCAGTGGTCTTCAAAGCGAAGGACCTCGCCAACGACGGCGACACCGTCGCCGTGAAGATCCCGCTGCCCGAGTTTTCGAGCGGCCTCGGGGCGTGGTCGCTCTTTCAGCGGGAAGCGGAGATCGGCCTTCGGTTGCAGCATCCGTCGATCGTGCGTTTCATCGGGCCGGCTTCCAAGAATCGGGAGTACGTCGTCACCGAGTACGTCACGGGAAAGACGCTCGCCTCGCGTATCGGCAATGGTCGGCGCCTCCCGGAGGCCGAAGCGCTCCGCATCTTGAGCCAGGTCTCCGCCGCAGTGGACTATCTTCACGGAGAAGGCTTCGTGCATTACGACGTGAAGCCGGGCAACGTGATTCTGTGCCCGGACGGATCTCTGCGGTTGATCGACTTCGGCACCGCCCACGAAGCCGTGCATGCGCGCTTCTCCCTCTCGGCTCCGGCGCCGCCGTTCGCAACTTCCGACTACATGGCGCCGGAGCAGATCCGCCGACGGCGCGGACAGACGCGCGTCGACGTCTATGCGCTCGGCGCGATGCTGTACGAGATGCTCACGGGCCACACGCCCTTCGAAGGCGACGACCCGTACCTCGTCGCAAGCGCGCGAGAGATCGGCGATCCGCTGGCGCCGCGATCGCTGTGTCCTGAGATCTCGGAGCCGGTGGAGGAGATCGTTCTGCGCGCGTTGCGGCGCAATCCGGCCGAGCGCTTCGCCACCGTCGCAGAGATGAAAGCCGCGGTCGACGATCCGTCATCCGTACCCTTGACGCAGCTCGCGGAGCGTTTGGTGCCGGTCACGCCACGACGGCGCCTGCTCCGCAACTTGCGGTTCGCCGCCATCACAGGGCTCGCGCCGATCAGCGGTCTGGTTGGGCTCTTCCTCATGGTCTGGTGGTGGCTCGAACGACGGCACTAAGCACGCGCCTCACGATTCGAGGGCGCGGTCGTTGCATCGACGTCGCGCGTTCGATCGAGTCGCTAACTCACCCACGCGGAGACAAGGCTCGTGGCGCGAGGAAGCTCGTCGTCGCGTAGGCCGTCGGTGTAGACGACGAACGAAGCGCGGTCGCCGAATGCG
>Ga0210391_10005452_pt1 | contig 10487 bp, 9 predicted proteins | sample IncBWC12OmetaG_FD_160573 | JGI IMG/M metagenome (GOLD analysis project Ga0210391, IMG submission 160573) | Forest soil microbial communities from Barre Woods Harvard Forest LTER site, Petersham, Massachusetts, United States - Inc-BW-C-12-O ...
GTCTGGTGACCTATGCCCTGAGCTTTGTCTACCTCGGGATTTACTGGAACAATCATCACCATCTTCTATACACGGTGACGCGCGTCGACGGCCTCATCCTGTGGGCCAACTTGGATCTCTTATTCTGGCTTTCGCTGATCCCGGTTGCGACCGCGTGGATGGGTCAGAATCTCGGTCAACCGCTGCCGACCGCGCTCTACGGCGTAAGCTTGTTGCTGCCAGCCATCGCCTATTACCTATTGGTGCTCGCGATCATCCGCCGGCACGGTGCCGAATCGATACTGGCGAAAGCAATCGGCAGCGACATCAAAGGCAAAATATCGCCGGTGCTTTACATCGCCGGCATTGCGCTGGCGTTCGTGACGCCTTGGGTCTCGATTGCGCTCTACGTGGTGGTCGCGGTGCTCTGGCTCGTCCCGGACCGGCGCATCGAGAATCTGATTGCCCGCGAATAATCGCGTCGCCGGCCTTAGATAAGGTCGACTTTTCCGGAGGCGAGCCGATAGACACCGCCGACGACGCGCAGCGTCTTGCCGTTCACTGCGGCGTCGAGAATTGGCGATGACTTTTGCAGCTTGTCCACGTTGAGCTTGACGTTGCTGCTGATCGCGTTGGCCAGCATGTCGCCGCTTTGATTCTTAACGGCTTCGACCGCGGGCCTAATTGCTGAAACAAGCTCAGGCAGATGTCCGGGAAGCGTGGTGCCGTCCTTGATCGACTTGATTGTCGCGTCGACGGCGCCACAGGAATCGTGCCCCATTACCATGATGAGCGGCGCTTTTAGGACAGCAACGGCATATTCAAGGCTGGCGACGATGTCAGTGTTGGCGAAGTTGCCGGCGACCCGACAAACAAAGACGTCGCCGAGCGCGGTATCGAAGCAAAATTCGGCGGCGATCCGTGAGTCGGCACAGCCGAGAACGGCGGCGAACGGATTTTGGCCTTTGGTCAGGGCTTCGCGCTCGTGCGCGAAATTGTGACGCTTGGTCAGGCCATCCACATAGCGCTTGTTGCCCCGCATCAGCCGATCGAGCGCCTCATCGGGCGAGAGCACATTTTGCGGCTTGGGAGGTGGGGCCATCTTGCTTTCTTTTGCCAGCGCGGCGCCGCTGAGCGCAAGAGTGGCCGCAGCAGCCCCGGCAAATTTCAAAACATTTCTGCGCGCTAACGGCGCGGACGCAACGCGGACTTCCTCGCAATGTTTGCACATGATTGGCTCCCAGCCGTTTTAACAATCAAGTCGGATTGCCTCGGCGATAGCCTTGCGCATTGCCGGCTTGATGGCCGGTTAACGCGCCACCACAAACTGACAGAATTGGCAAATCAAAGACGCGACGAATTGATATCAATCGCGCCGGCGGGCGGCTTTTTTCAGCGCACCAGCACGTTACTGAACTGCCACGGATCGTCGCGGTCGAGACTTTCCGGGAACAGCCGGTCACGGCCGTCGATCGGGGTCCAGTCCGTGTAGACGCCCACAACCGGCCCCAGATACGGACGCTGAATTTCCAGGCAGCGGCGGAAATCCATTTCGTCGGCTTCGACAATGCCGCGATCGGGATTTTCCAGCATCCAAACGATTCCGGCCAGCACCGCGGAGGTGACCTGCAAGCCGGTCGCGTTTTGATAAGGCGCAAGCTTTCGCGTCTCCTCGATGGAGAGCTGGGAGCCGAACCAATAGGCGTTCTTGCCGTGGCCGTAGAGTAGGACGCCGAGCTCGTCGATGCCGTCGACGATGTCGTGCTCTTCGAGAATCACCCAGTCGGCTTGCTGCTGCCAGGCGGCTCCCGCCATTTCATCGAGCGACAGCACCGCGTCGTCGCACGGATGGTAGGCGTAGTGGCAAGTCGGCCGATAAACCACCGCGCCGTTTTCGCGCAGCGTGAAATAGTCGGCGATCGAGATCGACTCGTTGTGAGTGACCATGAAGGCGTGCTGCGCTTTGGCCGTTGGCGTCCAGGAGCGGACCCGCGTCCCGGCGCCGGGCTGCGTGAGGTAGATGCCGGCGTCGCAACCGAACTGATGGCGGCGCGCATTCGCCGGCATGATTTTCTCATGCGTACCCCAGCCGGCCTCGGCGGGCTGTAAACCTTCCGAACAAAAACCTTCGACCGACCAGGTATTGACGAAGACGCCCTGCGGCTTTGGATCGCGCGCGCGCTGTGTGTCGCGCTCGGCGATGTGGAGGCCTTTGACGCCGGCGCGCTGCATCAGCCGGGCCCATTCTTCGCGGTTCTTCGGCTCCTCGGCCGGCAGACCGACCGCGGCCGCGACATCGAGCAGTGCCTGCTTGACGAACCACGACACCATCCCGGGATTGGCGCCGCAGCAGTTCACCGCGGTAATTCCGCCAGGACGACGGCGGCGCAGCTCGAGGAGCCGTTCGCGCAACGCGTAATTCGATCGTTCGGAGATCGACAGTTTCGTGTCGGTGTAAAGTCCGGGCCACGGCTCGATGACGGTGTCGATGTAAAAAGCGTCGATGTCCTTGGCGAAGTCCATGAGGTCGACCGAGCTGGTGTCGACCGAAAGATTGACGATCATGCCGCGGCCCGGTCCAGCGGTCAGAAGCGGCGTCAGCACGTCGCGATAGTTTTCTTTGGTGATGGCGGCGTGGATGAAACGCAGCTTGCGGTCGTCGAGCAGACGCCGATCGTCATCGTCCGGCGCGATGACAACGAATTTCGCCCGGTCAAAGCCAATGTGGCGCTCGATCAGGGGCAGAGTGCCTCTACCGATCGAACCGAAGCCGAGCATTACGATCGGCCCGTCGAAGCGCGCATGCAGCGGCCAAGCGGTGGTTGCTTTGGTCATGGCGTTCATATTCGTCGTTCCTTCCGCGATTCGTAAAGGTGTTTAAGCCGCGTGCCATGCGGCCTGGATGCCGGCCAACCCTGCGACGAGCATATTGAAGGGGGGCTTTCGTACCGAACGGCCGGTCGCGCTGATCAATCCGCGTGTGCCGTCGAGACCGCCGGCTTTCAGTTCGCAGCCGAGCAGACGTGGCCGCTCGAACGGTCCCGGTAACTGGAGCGCGCCGGTCTTTGCCGCGGAAAAGCCGAAGCGCTGGTAATAGGCCGCATCGCCGACAAGGAGGAGGGCATCGTGGCCACGCCGGCCCGCGATGCCGATAGCGCGCCGCATCAACCGGCTGCCGATGCCGCGGTTGCGGCAATCCTCATCGACGGCCAGCGGACCAAGGAGCAAGGCTGGCCGTCCTGGCCCGGCGCAGACATGCCAGAGTCGCACCGTGCCGACGACCTTCCCGTCTTGTTCGGCGATTAGCGATAGTCCCGCAGCAGGGCTGCGGTCTTCGCGCAGTCGCTCCGCGGTCTTTTCAAACCGAGACGGTCCCCAGACGCAGTCGAGCAATTGCTCGCGCGCTTCGACATCGCGATGCGTTTCGTTGCGAATAGTCACCACGGCCCACTCCATTCGCGTTTATCGGCGTCGCCAGTTTGCAAAAGGTTGGTAGTGGGAGCCGGCGTTACGCCGGCTCCCGTCACAATCGGATGCGGCAACCTAAATATGGAAGGTCTTCAGCGGCGCGAAGCCATTGAAAGCGACAGACGAATAGGTCGCCGTGTAGGCACCGGTCCCTTCGATCAGCACTTTGTCGCCGATCTCAAGGCTTACCGGCAGCGGGTACGGCACCTTTTCGTAGAGCACGTCGGCCGAATCGCAGGTCGGTCCTGCAAGCACGCATGGGCCGAGCTCGCCATCGCGCGAAGTTCGGATGGGATAGCGGATCGACTCGTCCATGGTTTCGGCAAGGCCGCCGAATTTGCCGATGTCGAGATAGACCCAGCGCACGTCGTCGTTCTCGCTCTTCTTCGAGACGAGCACGACCTCGGCCTCGATCGCACCGGCATTGCCGACCAACCCGCGGCCCGGCTCGACAATAGTCTCTGGGATGCGGTTGCCGAAATGGCGCCGCAGCGCGCGGAAGATCGCCGCGCCGTAGGTTTTCACCGTCGGCACGTTCTTGAGGTACTTGGCCGGAAAACCGCCGCCCAAGTTGACCATCGACAGCGTCATGCCGCGCTCGCCGCATTCGCGGAATACAGCCGCCGCGGATGCGAGCGCCCGGTCCCAGGCATGCGGGTTACGTTGCTGGGAGCCGACGTGGAACGAGATGCCGTAAGCTTCGAGACCAAGCTTATGGGCATGCTCGAGCACGTCGGCCGCCATGGCCGGCTCGCAGCCGAACTTCCGCGATAGCGGCCACTCCGCGCCGACGCAGTCCGAGAGGATACGGCAGAACACGCGGCTTTCCGGCGCCGCGCGCGCGATCTTCTCGACCTCAGCCTGGCAATCGACCGCGAACAGGCGAACGCCGAGCGCGTAGGCACGCGCGATGTCGCGCTCCTTCTTGATCGTGTTGCCGTACGAGATGCGGTCTGCCGTCGCGCCGGCGGCGAGCACGAGTTCGATCTCCGGCACCGAAGCGGCGTCGAAGCACGAACCGAGCCCGGCCAGAAGCGACAGAACCTCCGGTGCCGGGTTGGCCTTCACGGCGTAGAACATGCGCGTATCGGGCAGCGCCTTGGCGAAGGTCTGATAGTTGTCGCGAACGACGTCGAGATCGACGACGAGACAAGGCCCGTCATCGCGACGATTACGCAGGAAATCGCGGATGCGCGCGGTCATGGGCGCTCTCCTCACCAGGTTCAATGAGCCTTACGGCTCGCATTGAAATTTGGACGAACGAATTCGCCCGGCGTCAGCGGGTGAGGGTCGGCGCCTTGCCGTGCGGTGGAGACACGGACAAAAGCGACGGGCTCTGCACCCGAGATGCTGCCTTGGCTTGGAGAGGGAAGAACCCGCTCCGCACGGCCGGCAAGATGGACAAGCCTCTGCGGTGTCGACCTTTGGAGGGCCGACGAGACCAGAGAAGCCCGCTCCGTCGTTGCTTTAAGCCGCGTCCCCCGTTGAGCGCGGGGTGCGCCGGTTTCGCCTCCGGCTGCCGGTTAAGTGGTTCGGAGCTCAGGCGGCCGAAAAACTTTTCGGCGTTTGCTCCGGGCGGCTGTCCGGCCTCTTGTCCGGATGCCCACCAACCGACACGCGGCCACAGGCACGTGCGAAATTGGGCGAGCCGCACATAGTCGTGTTGTGAAAGCGATGCAAGAGTTTTTTTCGTAAGCGATGATTTTTTCGGCGGCGCGTTCGCAAATGGTTAGTTGAGTGTTGTCGCTGGGTTCGCCCGCGCGCCCTTGCGCGCTGTTCGCGCGATGAGATAATCGCCCACGGCCGGGCGAGGCGGTTTTGCGCAGGCGGATAGTACCGATCAGCGCCTGTGCGTCTCGGCCATGGACGTGCATCTCGTCATCGCCTTCGAAGCGGTGGAGCGCCATGCCCGAACTCGAAGCAAACCGGCGTCCGATTGCGTCACGGTCGACGCAATGGGCCAAAGCCTCGGCGGCCTTTCTCGCCCGGACGAACATCACGCCCAACCAAATCTCGGGGATCAGCGTCATATTCGCCGCGGTCGGTGCGGCGCTGTTGGCGCTTAAGCCGGATGCCGTCGGCCTGATCGGCTGCGCGATCGCGGTCCAGGCGCGGCTGGTGTGCAATCTCTTGGACGGCATGGTGGCGATCGAGGGCGGCAAGAAATCGGCAGTAGGGTCGCTCTACAACGAGTTCCCCGATCGCATCGCGGATTCTCTTTTTATCGTCGCTTTGGGCTACGCCATTGGCTGGCCTGCGCTCGGCTGGTTCGGCGCGCTCGCCGCCGCCTTGACTGCCTATGTCCGCGTGTTTGGAGGCTCGCTTGGCTTTACCCAGGACTTCCGCGGGCCAATGGCCAAGCAGCAGCGCATGGCCGTTCTCACCGCGGCCTGCGTCGTCGGCGCGGCAGAATGGTTGTTGACGGGCACCCAGTACGCGCTGATTGCGGCCGCATTCATTATCGCTGCCGGTTCGGTCGTGACGTGCGCTACCCGCACGCTCGCCATAGCAGCGAAGCTCAGGGGAAACTGACGTGTGGCTTTCGTATCTCCTGATCGGATCGGTCCGGGCGCTCGTCGGCGCGACGCCGCGCTGGGTAGGTTCGAAACCGGAAGATCGGCGGCGCATTTACTTTGCCAACCATACGAGCCACATCGACACCATCGCGATTTGGTCGGCGCTGCCGCCGAATTTGCGCGCCAAAACGCGGACCGCCGCCGCTGCCGATTATTGGGGTACCGGCGCGCTCAAACGGACCATCGCGCTCCGTGCGCTGAACGCGGTTCTGATCGACCGCAAGCGCGCGGACCCGGGCGCCGACCCGCTCCGTCCACTTTACGACGTGCTGGAGGCCGGGCAGTCGATCATCATCTTTCCGGAGGGAACGCGAGGGCTGGAGCGGTTGCCCGCCCCTTTCAAGTCCGGCCTGTATCACTTGGCGCAACGCTTTGCGGACGTCGAGCTCATCCCGGTATATCTCGATAATCTAAATCGCAGCATGCCGAAGGGGACGATGTTTCCGGTTCCGCTGATTTGCACGGTACGCTTTGGTGCTCCTCTCCCCCGCGTCGCCGAAGAAGACAAGTCCGCCTTTCTCGAGCGTGCGCGCAACGCCGTCATAGAGCTGGCCAGATGAACCCCTCACAAAAGCTTTATTGGCTGATCGGCGGCGTGGTCGCGCTGTTGATCGTTGCTTCGGCGATCGGGCACGTTCTTCGCGCGCGGGTCAAAGATGAGGCGGCCGCCGCCGTCGTGGATAATCTGAACGCGCGAGTGCGCGCCTGGTGGTGGATGGTCGCCGTATTCGCGGCGGCATTCCTGCTCGGCCGTAACGCCACGATCGTGATGTTCGCATTCATTTCATTCTTCGCGTTACGCGAATTCCTCACGCTTACACCAACCAAAATCGGCGATCACCGTGCGCTTTCGGTGGCGTTTTTCGTGCTCATTCCGATTCAGTATTTGCTGATCGCGACAGATTGGTACGGCCTGTTTTCGATCTTCATTCCGGTTTACGGCTTTCTATTGCTGCCTTCGATCTCAGTGCTGGCGCATGACACGGAAAGCTTCCTGGAACGCAGCGCTAAAATTCAATGGGGCCTGATGATCACGGTGTATTGCATCAGCTATGTGCCGGCGCTGTTGCTGCTGCCAATTCCAGGCTTTACCGGCGAGAATCCGCTGCTGATGTTCTATCTCATCCTCGTCGTGCAGATGAGCGACGTCCTGCAATACGTCTTCGGCAAGCTGTTCGGCAAAACCAAGATCGCCCCGATCGTCAGTCCCTCCAAGACCGTCGAAGGCTTGGTCGGCGGCGGCGCGAGCGCCACGCTGATCGGCGCCGCGATGTGGTGGATTACGCCGTTCACGCCGGCGCAGTCGGCCGGCATGGCGTTCGTCATCGTTGTGATGGGCTTCCTTGGCGGTCTCGTGCTCTCCGCTGTCAAAAGAAGCCTTGGAGCCAAGGATTGGGGCGCGATGATCGAGGGACATGGCGGCGTGATGGACCGGATGGATTCGGTAAGTTTCGCGGCGCCGGTCTTCTTTCACGCCACGCGCTATTTCTTCACGTAAGTTCTCGGATGATTAGGCGGGTGTTGGCTGTGTGAGATTGCGGCTCCGGGCGCGCCGCGTTGCGACGATCGCGATCGCGGCGCCGAGCGCGCTCACGGCGAACACGGACGGATAGCCGAGCGCGCCGGCAAAGTATCCGTTGATTGGTCCGCCGAGACCGAAACCGACATCAAAGAACGCGACATAGGCGCCAAGCGCGGCGCCACGGCTCGCGGGCGGAACGCGCTTGACCGCTTCGACGCCGAATGACGGGAAGACCAGCGCGTTGCCGACGCCGGTGAGAACCGCGCCGGCGAAAGCGACCGCGGGCATGGGCGCAAGCCACAGCATCGCCAGGCCGCAGGCTTCGACGAGCAGCGACCATGCAGCCACCCGGGCGCCGCCGAAGCGATCTGGCCAGCCCCCGAAGGCGAGGCGCGTCGCGATATAGGCCACGCCAAAGGTGGCGAGGACAAAGCCGGCGCCGGGCCAGCCTCTGTTCTGAAAGTCGAGTGCAGCGAACGCACCGATGGCTCCGAAGCCAAGCGTGGCCAGCGCAAGCCCCATTCCGGCCGGCAAGATGCGGCCGACCACCCTCAGGAATGCCAGACGCTCGCCGCCCTGCGGCGCCACCGGCACGACGTAGGCAGCCGCCGGTACGGTCAGGAGCGAGAAGACAATCATCGCCATCGAAGCCGCGGCGAAGCCGCCAAAGGCGCCCTGATACTTCATCAGCGTGATGCCGAGCGGGGCGCCGGCGGCGATGGCGGCGTACATGCCGATGCCGACCCACACCATCACCTTGCCGGTATGTTGCGGGCCGACGGTACCGATGGCCCAGGATAGTGAGCCGGTCATGATGAGGCTTTCGGCCAAGCCGGAGATCACGCGGGCGGTGAGGAGAAGCGCAAGCGCGCCGGATGCGCCGAACGCCGGAATGGTCGAGACCAAATAGATGGCACTCGCTGCGATCGAAATGCCGGCGCCGGTCAGTACGGCCACCTTGGCGCCGGCGCGATCGCAGAGGATGCCGGCCAGCGGCCGGGTAAATAGCGTGACGAGTGATTGCACGCCAACAACGATTCCGACCACCAGCGTGCCGAAGCCCAGTTTGTCGTGAACCTCCAGCGGCAAGGTGGCGAGTGGGATTCCGACAGGGAGATAGCCGCAGACAATGATCAGCGCGAAAGGGAGGATGCGCAAAACGACGCGGTTTTGAGGCTCTGCGGCCAAGGCGGCTTCACTCATAAAGCCTCGATAGTTCAGCGCGACCACTCTGGCGAGCCACTAACTTAATTTTCTGTGCAGCGACCACGGGTGGTCACGACTGAATGTACGACAACGGCTGGCTGACTTCCTCAAGCGGCTTTCGTTCGGCGGCGATGCCCCAGATCGCTTCGGCGACCGCAGCGCCAATCATCAGGAACGAACCGAGGAAATATCCCATCGCGACGCTGGCTCGCGAGCCGCTCTCGATCAGCGCCGCCAGCAGTATCGGTCCAGCGACGCCGCCGACGCCGGTGCCGATGGCATAGAAGAAGGCGATGGCAAGCGCGCGCATCTCCAGGGGGAAGGTTTCACTCACAGTGAGATAGGCGGAACTCGCCGCCGCCGAGGCAAAGAAGAACACGACCATCCACGCCACCGTCAGCATCGGCGCGGAGACAAGGTTTTCGCGGAACAGAAATCCGGTCGCTGCCAGGAGCACGCCCGATATGGCGTAAGTGGAAGCAATCATTGTCCTGCGCCCGATGGTGTCGAACAGCCGGCCCAGGAGTACCGGGCCCAGCACGTTGCCGGCCGCGAAGGGCAGGATGTACCAGCCGACTTGGTTCGCGGGGATTCCGTAAAACTCCGTCAGCACGAGCGCGTAGGTGAAAAAGATGGCGTTGTAGAAAAACGCCTGTGCGGACATCAGCGCGAAACCGACAAACGTGCGCCGGCGATAAGTCTGGAACAGCGCGTGTGCGACGTCGCGGAGCGGTGTGTGGTCGCGCGTCCGCAATCGTACACGCCGCCGCGCATCTGAGTTTAAATTCGATGAGCCATCGAAATGGGCCTCGATCTCCTCAACGACGGTGTCGGCCTCGCGCTTGAAGCCGTGGGTGATCAGCCAGCGTGGACTTTCGGGAATCCAGCGGCGCATCACCAGAATGATCAGGCCGATCGCCGTGCCGATTAGGAACGCCAGTCTCCAGCCGAAAGCGGGGTCGACGACGTGCGGATCGAGCAAGACAGTCGAGCCCCCCGCCGCCATTGCCGCGCCGATCCAAAAACTTCCGTTGATGAGAAGATCTGTCCAGCCGCGAAAACGCGCCGGAATGAGCTCCTGGATGGTCGAATTCACGGCGGCGTATTCGCCACCAATGCCGGCGCCGGTGAGAAATCGAAAAAAAATGTAACTCCACGCATCCCATGACAAACCGGTAGCGGCGGTGGCCGCGAGATAGACCGCAAGCGTCATGGTGAAGAGTTTTTTTCGGCCCCAGCGGTCGGTCAGCCACCCGAAGCCGAATGCGCCAAGAACGGCGCCGCAGAGGTAGGAGCTACCGGCGAGACCCACCTGCGAATTCGTCAGGCCAAGGGCGGAACGCTGGGTAAGTTCGCCGGACAGCGTCCCGGCAAGAGTGACTTCGAGGCCGTCCAGTATCCAAGTGATGCCGAGTGCGACGATTACCAGAAGGTGAAACCGCCCGAACGGCAGCGCATCAAGCCGGCTCGGAATGTCGGTCTCGACTTCCACGGATCGCGTGCGAGTTGCGTCGGAGGCACCCATCCAGCAAGCAACTTATTCATGTCCGCGACGGTTCCTCAATGCCCATGCCGGCGACGCCGCTGCTGCGGTGCTGGCTAGGCACCAACCGGCGAGGAATAATCCATCGGGTCCAGCATCCATCTGGCCTTTTTTCGAAAGTTGCTTATAATTTCCAAAATTGCTGAATCACATCATGAAGCGCTCAGTCACCGAAGCCCGTCGCGGGCAGGTA
>Ga0210391_10005454_pt1 | contig 10485 bp, 4 predicted proteins | sample IncBWC12OmetaG_FD_160573 | JGI IMG/M metagenome (GOLD analysis project Ga0210391, IMG submission 160573) | Forest soil microbial communities from Barre Woods Harvard Forest LTER site, Petersham, Massachusetts, United States - Inc-BW-C-12-O ...
CGGACTTCATTTTGGTGGCTTCCTCGGCCAACTCCTTAGCCTGCCGCAGCGCGCGTTCGGCTAGTTTGCGCTCGGTGATGTCCACAAGCGTGAGCTGAAATTGTTTTCTCCCGTGGTGCGTGAAGGTAGTCAGATGCACTTCGGCATCCCAAACAGTTCCATCCGGACGTTGGTGGCGCCATTCGAAGACCGAGTGGCCTGTTTCCTGGCCAATTTTACTTCGCTTCAAGGCTGCAGATTGCGAGTCGGAACCGTCGTACTGGGTGGCCGCGGACACGTCGAGAGTGGTCTTGCCCAATATCTCTTCGCGACGGGAATAGCCGTTTATCTCAACCGCAGCCCGATTGCAATCCACGTATCGCCGGGTCTCGCAGTCCAACACCAGCATCGGAATGATGGACTCCTGGAAGAGCAGCTTGTTGTAAGCTTCGCTTTCCCGAAGCGCATCTTCCGTCCGCCGGCGTTCCGTGATGTCTTCCTGCAAAGAGGCCACGTACTGTGGTCGGCCCCACGTATCTCGGAGCAACGAGAATCTCACGCTCGTAACGACGATGCGGCCATCTCGGTGAATTAAGCGTTGCTCCCATTCGTCTTTTTCGCGCTTTCCCTGGACGAGTTCGGCGTATCGTCTCGCGTCCGAAGCGCTCTCATCAGGAGGAGTGATCTTGTCCCACGTCTCCAGGCGGCTAAGCTCTTTCTCGGAGTAACCGAGCATTTCTTGCAACGCGCGGTTGGGGCTAAGTTCCTGTTTGTCGATGTTGAAGACACCGATCCCGATCTGAGCATTTTCGAAAATCGACCGGAAGAGCTGCTCGCTTTCCCGCACCTTTTCCTCGGCGCGCTTCCGCTCAGTGATATCAACAACGGTGACGACGGCCCCGGTGATCTTGTCGCCCTCAAGAATTGGAAACGAAGAGTATTCGACCGGAACCGGAGTGCCATCCCGTCGCCAGATCACTTCCGTGTCTACTCGGCAACCCTCGCCCTTTATGAACGCGCGGTAGATTGGACATTGATCTACGGGATAAATGGAGCCGTCCGGCTTGTGATGATGTATGAGATCGTGCAAGTTCCGACCCAACGCCTCTCCAGGTCGGTAGCCAATCATTTCGCAAGTAGCCCGATTGATGAATGTGCAGTTTCCGTGCAGGTCGATCCCGTAAATACCTTGGCCGGTAGATTCCAGCAACACTTGCATTTGCTGTGCGACGCGGCTTCGATCCTCCTCCGCCCGTTTACGTTCCGTGATGTCTTCCGTTAAGGAGGCTACGTACTGCGGCTTTCCTGAAGCGTCCCTGACCACCGAGAACCGCCCGTTCGCAACGACGATGCGACCGTCGCGGCGAACGAAGCGTTGTTCCCATTCATCCTTTTCACGGTTGCCGTGAATGAGCTCGGCATATCGTTTCGCTCCCTGCGCACGTTCATCCGGATGAATGATCGCGTCCCATTTGGCTAAATCGCCGAGTTCTTTCTCGCTGTAACCAAGCATCTCTTGGAACGCTCGGTTAGTGAAGACCACATGGCCATCAACGCTGAAGAAGCCGATACCGATCTGAGCATTCTCGAAAATCGACTGGAAGAGCTGCTCGCCTTCACGCAGCTTTTCCTCGGCCTGCTTGCGGCCCGCAGAATCGGGGACACTCTGAATCTCTCGGTCGTTCATCGCAGCCGTCTCCCAGGAGGTCAGGGACGCACAAGGGCAATCTCTCGAACAAAACCAAGTCCAAATCAAGGTACCCTAACGAGACGTCCAGCCTATTGTCAGTAATGACAGGATGGGGCCATTACTCCTGTTGCGAAGGGCGTGTCGCTTCAATCGGATCACCATACGCGAATCGTCGGGCTCGACGGATCTTGTGTATCCCGCTGAATACCGCAACGGTCGCGTGACGACATTCACCATCAATCAGGACGACATGCTGTTGCAGAAGGATCTGGGAACCGCCGCAACATAGACAGCAGCCGCGATAACCGGGCTCGATCCCGATCCGGCTTTGGTCCGAGCGCAGCAATAGCGAGTTTCCCTGCTCCGTGTCTAATGAGCGTCTTGGGATTCACGATAACAAGCTGCGTCGATGACGCCGTCATCGATCGGAAAATGTCGAAGCTGGCAGACGAGACTGCGGAAACTGGTTGAGTTTGCAATTGTGGAGAAAGGACACGCTCATCGATTTCGTGACACATTTGCTGTGGACTTGCTTCTCGCTGGTATTCCGATAGAGCGCGTTTCTGTGCTACTCGGAAATCATGGCCTTCGCGTAACGGAGAAGCACTATGCGCCGTGGGTTCGGTCACGGCAGCTGCTACTTGAGAGCGACTTGGCGACCGCATGGAGCCGGGCCCCGATACCGCTGACGGAGTCGAAGGTTACGCAGAAGTTATGCGAAAATTCCGCGCCGATTAACTAGTTGCAAGGAAATGAATAATATTGGTGCCCGGCGTGGGGGTCGAACCCCGCCCACATATTGAAGCGGCGTAAGTTATTGATTCTACGTGCAGCGAGAACCGCCAAAATCCCCAAAAACGCACAAGACGGTTACGCGGCGGTTACGTGAGGTACCGATAGTTTTTTTGCAAAAGTTCTCCTGAATAACAGATGGACGAACCACGGACAAAGGGGACCCGTTATGCGAGAGAATCCGGCTCGCGTAGGCGGTCAACCCGCATCCCTAAACGTTTCCGTCGTACCCCACGTACATGTCGCCGCTGGATTTCTTTCCCGGGAAGGAGCGATCCCTCCCACCATTGCAAATCGGGCGTGACAACCAAGACTTGGATAGAATCTTGAGTTGCAAACACTCCCGACGCGGGAAAGCAGCTGCATAGGCAATTCTATTGCTGCCAACCGCCGCCCAGCGCCTGATATAGCTGGACGTAGTTCTGAATTTCCGTGAGCCACGCCTGATCCAGACTGATCTCCGAGGTGAAATATTGCTGCTGGGTCACCAGCACCTCAAGGAAACCGGCATATCCGCCCAGAAACCGAACGTCAGCGAGACGCGCAGTTTCCTTGTAGGTGGCCGTTTGTTCGTCCAGCTTCATGCGCAATTGTCGGGATTGATTGTAGCCGACGAGACCATTGGAAACGTCTCCCAACGCCTGTAACACGGTCTGTTTGTAAACCAGTTCGGCTTCATCTCGCTGGGCCCAGGCAAGGTGGTAATTCGCCGTAATACGCCCCCCCTCAAAAATGGGTTGAGCAACTTGTCCCGCAAGTGTCCAGGCCGCCGTGGTGAGTCCTCCTCCGAGGAAACTTTCCAAAGCAGTGCTTTGCACGCCGAACGCACCGGTCAATGAGAACTGAGGGAAGTAAGCCGCCTTCGCCACTCCAACGTTCGCGTTGGAGGCTACGAGGCTTTGTTCGGCCTGGAGGACATCCGGCCTGCGTTCGAGAATTGCGGACGGCAATCCGGCTGGCACCTCAGGCATGTGAGGCTGTTGAGTGAGAGGAAGTCCGCGAAGAATTGGCCCAGGATTTCTACCCAGCAGGATGCTGATCTGATTCTCGGTCTGCTCGATACCCTGCTTCAGCGAAATGATCTCCGCTTCCGCCTGTTCTTGCAACAGCTGAGCCTGCAGAACATCCGTAATCGCACTTTCGCCACCTTGGAATTTGATGGTGTTAATCCTCACAATCTCCTTGTCTGCGTCCAATGTGCGTTCCGAGGTGTCGAGTTGAGAATCGAATGCGCGCAGTTGAAAATAGGCGTTCGCCACAGCCGAAATTAGCGTTATTCGAACCAGGCCTTGCCCGTATTCAGTGGCCAGCAGATTTGCGCGCGCCGCTTCCGTCGCACGGCGAAACTGGCCCCAGAAATCCAGTATCCATGAGGCTTGCACTGCCACCGCGCCCGCCGTCACGTTCCCTGAAAATGGCTGCATGCGTTGGTTCTGGATCCCCCCGGCTACATTCACTGTGGGAAGCTGATTGGCGCGAGTAATCCCAAGATCAGCGCCCGCCTCCAGCACCCGCGCAGCGGCGATGCGCACATCGTAGTTGTTGACCAGAGCTTCCTTGAGAAGGCTCTGCAGCACTTCGTCCGGAAAAACGGCCGCCAACTTCATTTCCGCGAACGTTACACCTCCGGATTGGCCGGTGGGCGCGTGCGGGAGTCCGCGATACTCGCTTGGGACATTCACGACGGGGCGTTTGTAGTTCGGCCCTACCGTGCACCCACACACGCAGAACAGCAACACGATGACGATGGCGATGGGTGTTTCCCTGCGCATCATGGCTGCCCTCCTCCGGGGCCAGCGCTGACTCCCGGCTGCTGCGGCGGCCCTTCTTTCTTTATACTGAACAGATTGCCGAAACGCTCCACGACGTCAAAAGACACCGGCACGAAAAAGATCGCAATGATCGAGGATGCGAGCATTCCCCCGATAACCACCGTTCCTAGCACCTGGCGCGAGATCGCGCCCGCGCCAGCAGCAATCCACAAGGGCACGCAGCCTAAAATAAAAGCGAAGGCAGTCATCAGGATGGGTCGCAGTCTCAGTCTTGCGCCAGACAGAGTTGCTTCAAGGAGCGGCTTCCCGCCGTCGTACTCGATCTTGGCAAACTCCACGATGAGGATGGCATTCTTGGCCGAGAGACCAATCAGCATGACCAAGCCAATCTGAGCGTACACATTGTTTTCAAGGTGACGAAAGAAAAGTGCGAAGAAGGCCCCGAACACTGCGATCGGCACGCCCAGTAGCACGCTGAAAGGCAGCGTCCAGCTTTCATACTGAGCCGCCATGATGAGGAAGACGACGAAGAATGCCAGACCGAAAATGATGGCGGGCGACACTCCCTGCGCGGCCCTCTGCTCCTGGTAAGACATACCCGAATAGTCGAAACCCATCTGACTGGGCATCGTCTTGTGGAAGACATCCTCTAATGCCGCCATGACCTGAGCAGAGCTGTATCCTGGCGCCGCCGAGGCGTTAATTTGTACGCAGTTGAATAGGTTGTAGCGCATGAGGAACTCAGGGCCGTTGCGCGGATACGTACTGGTAAGCGTGCTCAAGGGAACCATATCGCCGGATGAATTACGGACGTGAAACTTTCCCAGATTTTCCGCGTCGATCCGATAGTCACCATCGGCCTGAACATACACTTGCCATTGCAGACCGAAACGGTTGAAGAAGTTGATCAGCGAGCCGCCCATGAATGTTTGCACGGTCTGGTAGAGATCATTCAGCGGTATCTGCTGGGTCATCGCCTTGGCGTTGTCCACCTTAACCCCAACCTGTGGCACGTTGAGCAGAGCAGTTGTTAGAACTCCGGCCAGCTCGGGGCGCTTGCGGGCCGCTTCTCCAAATATTCGCGCATTCTTTGCGAGGAACTCGATGCCGCTCCCCGACCTGTCTTCAAGAATGAAAGTTGCGCCACCCGATGTGCCTACACCGGGTATTGCCGGCGGGGGGAATGAGAAAGCAAGTCCCGACGCCACCCTTGAGAGCGCCTGTTGCAGGTGGGCCTTAATCCCCTGGTAACTGGTTTCAGGAGTCTTGCGCTCGTCCCACGGTTTCAGCGAAATGAAGAAGAATGAGCTATACGTAGCATTCACGCCACTCAACATGCTGTATCCTACGACTGAGCTGACGTATTGCACACCGGGCGTATCCATGATGATTTTTTCTACTTCGCGTGCGGCCTCCGACGAGAGTTGCAGCGACGCCGCGTTAGGGAGCTGCAAGCCGCCAAAAAGATAGCCCTGGTCTTCGTCGGGGAGGAAGCTCTGTGGGATTTTCTTGCCGAAGAAGCCCGCACCGACAGCCAGCAAGGCGAGTATGAGGAACGCAAAGCCGGCCTTGTGGATGAGGTGCCGGCACACGTTCACGTACCCGTCGGTAGCGTGCCCGAAGCCGCGGTTGAAAACGCGGAAGAAGGCTCCGAGGGGCCCGCGCGTGGGTTTCTTGGGACGCAGCATCAAGGCGGAAAGCGCGGGGCTGAGCGTGAGCGCGTTGAATGCGGAGAAGAGCACCGAAATTGCGATGGTAAGAGCGAACTGCTTATAGAGCTGTCCCGTAATGCCGGGAACGAACGCCGTGGGAATGAACACTGCGGCGAGAATCAGTGCAATTGCAATTACCGGTCCCGAGACTTCTTCCATTGCTTTGATGGCGGCGTCGTGAGGTGTCAGCCCATGCTCGATATGTTGTTCCACCGCCTCCACCACAACAATCGCATCATCAACGACCAGTCCAATCGCAAGCACGAGCCCGAAAAGCGACAGCGTATTGATGGAGAACCCAAATAGCGGAAAGACCATGAACGTTCCTACCAGAGAGACAGGAACCGCGAGCAGCGGAATCAGAGTTGCCCTCCAGCCTTGGAGAAAGATGTAAACGACGAGGATGACCAGGATCAGGGCTTCGAACAGGGTCTTGTAGATTTCGTGGATTCCTGCGCTGACGGCGAGTGTCGTGTCGAGGGCGACGTTGTACTCCAGCCCGCTCGGGAACCGACGGCTTTCCTCCTCCATCATTTTCAGGACTGCGGCTCGAGTCTGCAGGGCGTTGCTGCCAGGAGTTAGATAGAGCGCAACGAGGGCTGCGGGCTGGGCGGGCTTGTTCTCTCCTGCGGTTCCCATCCGCGCGAGTATCGAATAGTATTGCGATCCGAGACCGACACGGGCCACGTCTTTCAGGCGCAGAATTGATCCGTCGGGCTGGGCGCGGACGACGATCTCGCCAAACTCCTCAGCCGTGGGCAGGCGACCCGGAGCTCGAACGTTATAGGTGAATTGTTGACCTGGCGGGACAGGCTCACCTCCGATCTGACCTGCGGGGTTGACCTTGTTCTGAGCCTTGACCGCATTCGTGATATCGGACACGGTCACTCCCAAACTTGCCAGCCGATCAGGATTCACCCAGATGCGCATTGCGTAGGGCCCAGCGCCGAATACTTGAACTTGGCCGACACCCTCAATACGCGTCAGCGCATACTGCAAATTGATGTTGGCGTAGTTGGCCAGGAAAATGTTGTCGTAAACACCGGTGGGCGAATAGAGATCAAGCAGCATAAAAGGGGCGGTCGTCCCAGGCTGCACGATAACGCCTTGCTGTGTAACCTCGGCGGGCAGTTGCGAGTTGGCCTGACCACTCCGCATTTGCGCCAGAATCTGGTCGGTGTTGATGTCGGTCCCCAACTGAAAGTCAACGTAGAGCGTCATTCCGCCGCCGGAGCTGGCGCTTAATGAGTACATGTAGTTCATACCGGTAACGCCTGACATCTGCTGCTCAAGGGGTGTTGCAACGGACTCGGCGATCGTCTGCGCATCCGCGCCTGGATAAGTGGCCTTGACCTGGATCATCGGGTCCGCAATGTTGGGGAACTGGGCGGTAGGCAGGCTGAGCATTGTGACCACACCGACCAGCACCATCAGAATGGCAATGACCATCGCGACGATCGGCCGATTGATAAAGAATTTGGCCATGGTCAGTTGCTCCGCTCGTCCGCCGACGCTGGCGTGAAGGGCCTGGCAACTACTGGAATGCCGCTCTTTGCCAGTTGCGGCATTGCAGCTGCGACCATTTGTATTCGTTCAATTCCTTCAGCCACAACCTGCTCGCCCGGCTGCAAGCCCTCGCTAACGATCCAGTTCGGCCCTACGCGCGTTCCCATCTTCACCGGCTGAAATCTGGCTTTGTGATCTGACGCGAGCACGACGACCATGTAGTTCGACTGCACCTCGATAACGGCCCGCTGCGGAACCAGCAGCGCGTTCTGATTCACACCGGTCTGAATCCGCACCCTTCCAAAGCCGCCGGGACGAAGTGCGGCGTTCGGGTTCGCGAATTCGGCCGCCATTTGAATCGTGCCGGTCTGGCTTCCAATCTGGCGATTGACGTAAACGAAACGGCCCTTTTGCGGATAAGGGGCGTCGTTCGCCTGAATGAAATCGATAGGCGTGCGTCCGAGGGAATCCCGGCTGACCTTGCCGCTAATGATTCCCTCTACCCGGGAGGCAACTCCGAGGAAATCGCTCTCGCTAATGTTGAAGTACGCCCAGATCGGATTGACCTGAGAGACTGTCGTCATTTTTGTACTCGTACCGACCAGATCGCCAATCTGGGAGTTCGATACGCCAGCGATCCCGTCAATCGGTGAATTGACGTTGGTCCAAGCCAGGTTTAATTCCGCATTCTGCTCATTGGCCTTCTCTGCTAATACTTGCGCGGCCGCGGCATCACGGTTGGCGGTATCGTTGTCCAGTTGCTTTTGCGGAATCGCGTTTTGTGCGGCCAACGGAGTGTCGCGGGCGACGTCGGCCTGGTACTTCGCAAGGTTTGCTTGCGCGCTCGCTACCGACGCTTTGGCTGCGTCAAGTGCTGCCTCGTATTGCCGCGGATCGAGCTCGAACAGACGCTGGCCCTTCTGGACGAAGTAGCCATTCTGGTATTCCTGCTTCAGGAGGTAGCCCTGCACCTTGGGAGTGATCTCGGCGTTTACCGGGCCACTTAATTGCGCAATCCATTCGTTGTAAATCGGGACGTCCTGTTGGACGACGGTCGCCACAGTCACTTCGGGTGGCGCTGGTGGGGCAGGTGCTTCTTTTTCTGAACACCCGACAAGCCCCGTAAGCAGAAATGCTCCGACGGGGAGCAGAATCAAAAACGCGTAGCTCGAAAAGGAACTTCGCAGCTTGGCTTGTTTCGGTTCTGCCGCGGATGAGCCATACGACCGAAATTTTCGTCGGGAGTGCATTGATACGCTCCTTGTTGCCAGACTCCGGTGACAGCGAGCAATGAGAGGTTTACACTCGTGCGCCTCGGAAATTCGGCGACGATCCTTTCCATTGGGCGGAGACGAACTCTACTTCCGCGAACCCTTCATTACCAGGGACTTGTTGAGGTGCAGCGAATACTCGAATGCGTTTGACACCGGAACGCTCAGAAATGAAAACTACGCTAACTCCTGGTCGATCGCGTAACCAGGAACGCGAAAATCCACCGGGACGTTTAACGCGGTAATCCGGTCTTGGGGCGGACGCAGTGACCCCGGTTGAGAATAATGATGCGTTCACTCCCAGGCTCCCGGTCGGGACGGTACGCTCCGGTGGCTATCCGGACTATTGGCAAAACTAACAGTAGGACATGCTTGCTTGGGGAGGTGTAGCAGAGCCTGGTAAGTCGGTAACCAGGCGCTACAGCCGCGACTCCGAGACCTCGTTGTGCTCCGGATCGCGTCGTGACGTTAGGGCAGTTCCACGTTTCGTTCGGTGGATCGATGGATGCGAGGCCAAACTTTTTGCACGACCGTGAACAAAAATGCCGTGGTGAGCCCGAACACTATCCACCCATTTAATGCCTCCAGTGCCCCCATGAGTTGCCAATGTCCTTTCAGATCCAAGTCCGTGTGGCCGTACGACGTGATTGCGTTCAGTGAATAGAGCACAGCGGACTGTCTGCCGGATACCGCGCCGAGCAAAAGGTAGGCGGCTGCCCAAAGCAATCCTTCCATGCCGTGCAGAATTGTGGCGCAAAGAGCAGAGCCACCTATGATTGACATGGACAGCAAAAAGGGAACACGATTCTTCCCGCTACCGTTCAAAAGGACGGACACTCCGTGATCGATAAGCCCTAGGCCGATTGAATGGAACACCACAGTCACGACGATAAGCGGCAAGCTCCACGTCCACGCGGCACTCCATGTAGAAACAGTGGTCGGATTCATGAGCAAAACCTCCGTCACATTTGCACGGCGCCCCTCGCCGGGAATATGCTCGATCGCTCTAATGTTCCGCGGCATCTCACAAAGAGGGAACAGCCTTTGTATGGCATGGTGCCCTTTAGTTACATGGACGGTGCGATATGTTCCGACCTCGGAAACAGGGTGCTGATCCAATTTACTCTCCTAAATCCCGATTGGCAGGGTTGCCGGACATGTGATTTTCGGACGATTCCGCTTCTTCGGTAATCAAGACTTGGGTCCGATACCTGGGAGGCCCACCTCCCGAACGTCAATAGCAAACGCTGGCCGACTTCTCGGCACGGATCGCTCGCCGCTCTTCTGGATCACTTCCGGTTTCGCAGAAGCACCTTCGCTGAGCGGTGAATCGTAGCTGTTAGTTTTGACAGTTGTCTCCTTGCGACGACGTGCTACGTTGGGGCCGCTGACTCTCGAGCAGCCGCCTCGGTTCTTTTGAATGGCTCGAATCTGTCTCCTATGGTCACGCACAAAGTTGCTGAACGGGGAGAGGCCATGGGAAAAAAAGACAAAGATAAGAAGAAAAAGAAGTGGAAAGACGAGGAAGACGAAAGACAGGATCAATCAGGTAAAAGCCCCGCGGGCACCTATGCCGACGGTCATCCGCTCCATCAGATACAGTATCTCGAGGCAAAACTGATTCTGAAGCCGGACCGCTTTACGTCTGTGGAAAGTTTTCGGGAATTTGGGAAGCTGGTAAAGAAGACGGCAAAAAAAGAAGAAGTGGATTTCATTCCGGATGCGGAGGCTGGCCTAAGGCCCAATATTCGCGAGATTCTATT
>Ga0210391_10005457_pt1 | contig 10480 bp, 9 predicted proteins | sample IncBWC12OmetaG_FD_160573 | JGI IMG/M metagenome (GOLD analysis project Ga0210391, IMG submission 160573) | Forest soil microbial communities from Barre Woods Harvard Forest LTER site, Petersham, Massachusetts, United States - Inc-BW-C-12-O ...
CGTACACCGTCGCGAACTATCCGACTGGCAATAACCCGGCGACGGGATTGCCGTGGGCTCCTGGAACCGACGGCCTGCGCAACCTGACCGGCGTGGTTAATGGCGACGGCACGGTGACCATCTACGCGATCACCTCCACGGTGAGTGGAGGCGGCGACGAGGGTGCCGATCCGAACATGCTGATGGTTATCAACGATCAGCTGAGCGCGACCAGCCTTCCCCCGGGAGAGAGCTTCTCGACCTTCGACGCAGCGAACTCGGGCGAAGTGTTGCGCGGCGTTTCGTTCACTCCCCAGGTGGCCTCAAAGTAACAGAGCTGGTTGCTTCTCACCTCGTATCCCCGCTCCGGTCCTGTGCCGGGGCGGGATTCTTTTTGTACCAATTTTTTCTCTGTAACCACAAAAGTCTCTTTCGTTGCAGACCTGGTTGGGCTAATGTTTAGGGCAGAGAAGCGGGTATGAGGATGCGACGCCATCTTGTTTGGGGGTCAATGCTGGCGGTGGCCTGCGTCGCGCCGTCGGTTGCGTCCGCGCAGTCGGTCGCGGGCAAACCGCCTGGTGCAACTCGGCCGACCGCTTACAACCTCCCGCTCCAGCATCAGTCCATTGCTCTCTACGCAATCACGCCGCGGATCAGCTCGCCGCTGGCGCCGCTGGTGAACTTTCAGAACGCCGAGATCAAATTCAACCTGCAGACCCTGATGAATACCCTGCGTGACAACCGTCATGAGGGTTGGGTGCTGGCGGCATATCCCGATCCAAAGACGACTCGGCCGCTCATCGGCGCCGGCTTCAGTCTGGACCTGGAGGCAAGGGAACACCTGCAACGGGACCCGCTGAATACGATGCCGTTCCTTGAGCCATCGTCGGCGCAACTGTGGCAAGCCGCGGGACTGCAACCGGCGCAGCTGGACTCGATGCTCGATCAGTACGATCGCGAGCTGGAGACTTGGAAGAAGGCACAGTTTCGCCGCAAGATTCGCACGAATTCGCTCTTCCCGGAGATCAGCGAAGAAGATGCCACTGCCTTACTGCGCATCTCGGCCATCCAGGCGGTACACAACGCGCGCGCGTACTGCCGCTATTTCGATGAATGGAATGGTCCGCAGCAGATGGCACTCAGCCAGATGGTTTTCCAGATGGGCGTCAATCTTGAGGAGTTCACAAACTTCCTCTCGGCGGTCAATAATCCTCCGAACTACGGCGCGCCGCTGGCCGGCAGCTTTGCTTCGGACGCAGATTACTGGAAGTCTGTGCAGGATACGCTGATCCACACCGACTGGGCGCGTCGGTACAGCACGCGCGCGGTGTCAGTCATCGCGATGTTCGATCCCATCTATGCCAGCGACCCTTACGAAGCTGAGTCTCGCGTGCGGGCCGAAGTACATCCCCTTCACAGCCGTCATCGCCGCCGTGCCGCCACGCTGCGGACTGCGAGCGTGAGCCACAAGAAATCGTCTTCACGCCGTACCCATAAGAGCTAGTCAGCAGCACTGATTGAGAGCTCAATCTTGAGCGACGTAATCTACCGCCAAGCCACGCTTGACGATGTTCCCGCGATGGCCGACATTCGCGCGGGCGACTGGGGCACGGTAGAGCACTGGACGGATTCGATCCGTTCTTATCTTGCGGGTGAACGCCATCCGCGAGAGGCGAAGAAGCCGCGCGTGGCTTACGTCGCCGTTCACGATGATTTGATCGTCGGGCTAGTAGCAGGTCATCTCACACGGCGCTTTCAGTGCGACGGCGAGCTGGAGTGGATTTCGGTGCGGCCGGAGTATCGCCGTCGCGGTGTTTCAGACCAACTTCTGCGATTGCTGGCGCAGTGGTTCGCCGAACAAAACGCCGCTCGTGTGTGTGTCGACGTCGTGCCGACCAACGAAGCAGCCAGGCGCTTCTACAGTCGAAACGGAGCCGTGGATTTAAAGCCGAGCTGGATGGTGTGGGATGACATCCGATCATTGGCGAACCCCGAGAACAAGACAGAATAGTAGTCTCACGCTGAATGCGCGGTTTGCGTTGATGCGCTCATTTCCATAAGCTGAGAATCCATGTCCCGGCCGTACCTTCTTTGCCTCATTGTTTTCCTGATGGCAGTCTCCAGCACTGCAACTCCTCCCGCCGTCGAGACCCAGGGATACGAGATTGTTCGCGCCTATCCGCACGATCCTCATGCTTTTACGCAGGGACTCGTGTACGTGGATGGGCATCTTTATGAAAGCACCGGACTACGTGGGCAATCCTCGCTTCGCATGGTGGATCTGAACACAGGACGCACACTGCAAAAATACGATTTGCCGGGGGAGTACTTCGGCGAGGGCCTGACCGATTGGGGCGCCACGCTGGTGCAGCTGACGTGGGAGGCGCACAAGGGATTTGTTTACGATCGATTTACGTTTTCTTTGATCAAGACGTTTTCTTACGAAGGCGAGGGCTGGGGAATCACGCATGATGACAAGCAACTCATCATGAGCGATGGGACGTCGTACCTGCGTTTCCTGGATCCGACGACGTTTCGCGAGACCCGCCGCATTCACGTCGTTGGCCCCAACGGGCAGGGAATCGAAGACCTGAACGAGCTGGAGTATGTACATGGCGAGATCTATGCGAACGTCTGGCACAGCGACCGGATCGCACGCATCTCGCCCAAGAACGGTAAGCTTCTGGGATGGATCGACCTGAGCGGCCTGCGGGACCAGAGCACGATGAGCAATCCCGACGCGGTGCTGAACGGCATCGCCTACGACGCGAAGGACAATCGTCTGTTCGTCACCGGCAAACTCTGGCCGAAGCTGTACGAGATCAAGGTCAAGCCGTAGTCCGTCTACTGGCGTTCTAACGTTCGTCGGTTTTGGAATGGAGAGTTAGTCGAATTGGTCAGCCGGCCTCTCAAGAACGCAACGTGCGTCGTCGTTCACACCGTCGACATGCGCTCCGCAGCGGCTTTCTGTTGCTTTGCCTCGCAGCTACTCCGTCCAGCTCCCGGGCAGAATAGAATCCGGCGATGGATTGCATCGCGCCCGCAAACACCGCTACAAAATTCAATCTGTTCTTAGTCATCCTTACGATCTGTCTACTAACCTCGGCTCAAAATCTCTTCGCGAGTCAGGTGTCGTCCGGGAAAACAATTGCCATTGTCGGTGGAACGTTGGTCGATGTGAGCAACTTCGGGCACTCGACAAATGACATCGCCGATTCCGTGGTGCTGATTCGCAATGGCACGATCGCAGCCGCCGGTCCCGCATCGCAGATCAGTATCCCAGCGGGCGCTAACCGCATGGATGCTCACGGAAAATTCGTAACGCCCGGCCTGATAGACGGTTTCGGCGCGTTGCGCAATCAGGCCTTCGCGAATGCGTCTCTCTACGACGGCGTCACCACGGTTTACGTTGCGACAATCCTGCCCGACGGCGGTGGGGATGGCGAAACCAAGATCCTGCGGGATGCGTCCCCAAGTCCGCGTTTGTTCCTGGGCGCGGCGATAACCGGATATTCGGAGGAGGGGAAAGATCCGTCGAACAAGCCGATGACGGAACACCGGTTGCACGATCTGCGCCTCACGAACCAGCAGTTGATCGCACGCGTGGACAAGCTTGCGGACGAAGGTTTCCGCGGGGTGACCATCAGCTACGATGTCTGGCCTGATCAGGTTGACGTGGTTGTCGCCGAAGCCAAGCGTCGTGGTCTGGCCACCATCGGGGAACTCGGATTCACCAGTTATCCTTACGCGATTCGGGCAGGCGTCGACGCGCTGCTGAGAAATGATCAGTACCAGATGGAGCTGGCGCCGGAGACTGCCAAATTTGCCCGAGGAGACAATCTGGCTGGCGCAGCCGATGCCTATCATGCGATTTGCGCTATGGATCCCGCGTCCGTCAACGTCAAGAATTACGGCGAGCAATTGGCTCATTCACAGACAGCGTTGATGCCCACTCTAGCGCTGGAAGCGACAGCGGACTCGCTGGACGTCCCCAATCCCTGGAGCGCACCGTCGGTGGTCATCATCAAGGCGGCCGATCTGGATGTCCCTGTCGATCAGAAAACGGGTGCCTCCGGTTATCTGGCGAGCTTGCCGGCGCAGCGACGCGATTATGTCCGCAACTGCGGCTGGCATAAGGAAGCGCTCGATGCGGCGCTGTATAAGGCAGGCGCGAGATTTCTGGCCGGGAGTCTTGCCCCTTCTTACGGCGTTATGCCCGGCAGCGGCATGCACCTTGAAATTGCATTGCTGAACCGAATTGGACTTTCGCCACGCGAAGCCCTCGCCGCGGCCACCAGCAACTTCGCGGACTTTTACGGCTGGAAGGATGTTGGACGAATTGAGCCTGGACGCCAGGCTGACCTGCTGATTCTTGACGCCGATCCCCGCGTATCGGCGTCTGCGGTCGATCACATTCACGCTGTCATTCTTGGAGGGTCGGTAATCGACAGAGAACAGCTGCTGAAGAGCGTTGCCACGCCGTAGTTTAGGCCGTTTGCATCGCACACAGAACAGGCTTGATATCGACGACGGGTGTGCCGTCGATTGCTTCCATGGGCCCAATCCGCAAACGGCTTCCGTCAACATCGCGGATAGTGACCTGATGCAGCCCCAGCGGATTCGGACGGTCAGGAGAACGCGTGGCAAAGACTCCGGTGATCGCGTTGTTCGGGTCTGATCGCGGGCGAACTTTGCGCACGTCGCGCTTGGCCTGATGGAACCACGTTATGACGATGATCTCGTGACCGGCGGTCAAACCATCCAGACACTCCGCGAATTCTGGATCTACTTCAAGCCATGCATCGGGACCGCCCTCGACGCCCTGCTTGGGAGCCTCGGCACGCGTTTTGATCGAGGAGCGAATATGGCCGATGGTAATCAGCTGCGGCTCGTGAAGGCCGGCATTCTTGTCTGTGCTTGACACAGCATTGTTCCGATCTACTTAACGATGGATATTTGCTAGCGGAGCAGGCATTTTGCCGTTTGCGGGCAATGCATGCTATCCTAAGTACCGTAACAAGATACGATTAAAAAGAGTAGGAGCGCAGCCGATTCAGTGTTAGCCCGAGAGAAAAAAACCGCCTTGATTGACCAGTATCGCACGCACGCGACCGACACCGGTTCGCCGGAGGTGCAGATCGCCATCCTAAGCGAGCGGATTGGTGAATTAACGGAACACTTTAAGGCCCATAAGAAGGATCACGCCTCCCGGCGCGGGCTTCTCATGATGGTGAGCAAGCGTCGCAGTTTGCTCGATTACCTTAGAAAATCCGACACCGAACGCTACAAGGTTGTCATTCAGAAGCTCGGCATCCGTAAGTAACGGCTGTCCGTGGCTCTGAGCACTACGCTTGGGGCGTATTGCATCCGCGAGGGTGCAAGTCGTGCTTTTCGGGAGCCGGCTCAGCCGTTCTGAGTCGGCCGCTTCGGATTACACCAGCATCTGGGCGCGGGGTGCGCCCGCAGCATTTGTTCAGCTTCTCTCGGCTGACCTTAGTTCACTCCACTTCCGTGTCGGGCTACAACTGCCGGGGTTCGGCCAAAATGGCCACGAGTTCCGACGTGTATCAGCCAACGGAATCGGTTGCGTTCACACAGAAGGAACTTGAAACATGCACGAAGAAATGACGGCCACTCTTCACGGCGTCCATAAGCACGAAATCAGCGTCGATCTCCCTGGCGGGAAGTCCATCCACTTTGAAACCGGAAAGTTAGCCAAGCAGGCCCACGGCTCCTGCATCGTTCGCATGGGCGACAATGTCGTCCTGGCCACCGCATGTGCCAATCCCGAGCCGCGGGAAGGCATCGACTTCTTTCCGCTTACCGTCGATTACCGCGAGTACACCTATGCCGCCGGACGCATTCCGGGCGGCTTCATCAAGCGTGAAGGACGTCCCAGCGAGCGCGAAATTCTGACCAGCCGCCAGATTGACCGTCCTATCCGTCCGCTGTTTCCCGAAGGCTTCCGTTGCGAGACCCAGGTTATCGCCATGGTGCTCTCAGCCGACACTGAGAACGATCCGGATGTCTCCGGCATCAACGGCGCTTCGGTAGCGCTCAGCGTCTCTGATATTCCGTTCCATGGCCCGATCGGCGCAGTGCGCGTCGGCCGCGTTAATGGCGAGTTCGTCATCAACCCCACCTACGACGAGCAGCGCTCGGGCGACTTGAATCTGATGGTCGTGGGCACCTCCGAAGGCATCGTGATGATCGAGTCCGGTGCGAAGGAGGTCACCGAAGACGTGGTGGTTGACGCCATCGAATTCGGACACGCGCAGATCAAGAAGATCTGTGCCGCCATCAGTGAATTGGCGAAGAAGGTTGGCAAGGAAAAGCGCAAGGTCGAGCCGCCGATGGTCGATCAGGATTACCTCGACGATCTGCGTACTCGTCTTGGCGATGCGCTGAAAGATGCCGCCAACGCGGAAAAGTATCCCAAGAACGAGAGCTATGGGCTCATTAAGAAGTTGAAGGACGAGCTGAAGGCGACCATTGACGAAGAGGACATGGAAGCCCGCAAGAAGGCTACCTCGTACTTCGAGCTTCTGCGCGAGCAGGTCTTCCGTGAGCAGGTGATCAAGGAGCGTCGTCGTCCGGACGGCCGCAAGTTCAATCAGATCCGCGATATCTGGATTGAAGTCGGCGTGCTGCCCCGTACGCACGGCTCGGCGATCTTCACCCGCGGCGAGACCCAGGCTCTAGTTACCACGACTTTGGGCACGGGCGAAGACATGCAGCGACTGGAGGCATTCGAAGGCGAAGCCAAGAAGCGCTTCATGCTTCACTATAACTTCCCGCCGTTTAGCGTTGGAGAAGTGGCATTTCTGCGTGGCGCTGGTCGTCGCGAGATTGGCCATGGAGCCCTCGCCGAGCGGGCGCTTTTCGCAGTGCTGCCCAGTGATACCGACTGGCCCTATGCGATGCGTGTGGTCTCCGACATCCTGGAGTCCAACGGATCGTCTTCGATGGCGACTGTCTGCGGAGCTTCTCTCAGCATGATGGACGCTGGTGTTCCGCTCAAAGCTTCGGTTGCGGGCGTGGCAATGGGTCTGGTGAAGGAAGGCGACGAGTACGCCATCCTGACCGACATCGCCGGCGCGGAAGATCACTATGGCGACATGGACTTCAAGGTTGCCGGAACGCGTGACGGTATCACCGCCTTGCAGATGGATATCAAGGTGATGGGTATCACGCCGCAGATCATGCGCGAGGCGCTAAACCAGGCGCGCGAAGGCCGTCTGTTCATCCTCGACAAGATGACCGAAATCATCGGCGAACCGCGCACCAAGCTCAGTGAGTTCGCACCGCGCTTCTACACCCTGCAGATTCCGACCGACAAGATCCGCGATCTGATCGGACCGGGCGGGAAGGTCATCCGCGGCATCGTGGAAGCCACCGGCGTCAAGATCGATGTAGAGGACAGCGGCAAGGTCAACGTTTCGTCCAGCGATCAGGCTGCGGCGGCAAAGGCCCTGCAGATGATCGGCGACATCACTGCGACTGCCGAAGTAGGGAAGACCTATCTCGGCAAAGTCACGCGGCTGGCGGATTTCGGCGCATTTGTCGAGATCATCCCCGGTACCGATGGCCTGCTGCACATCAGTGAAGTTGCCGAACATCGCATCAATGATGTTCGCGATGAGCTGAAAGAAGGCGACCAGGTGCTGGTGAAGGTGCTGGCGGTTGACGGCAACCGTATCAAGCTGTCGCGCAAGGCCATCCTGAAGGAACAGCGCGCCAAGATGGGCGGAGGCGAAACGGCTGCGGAAGGCGGCGACGGCAGTGGAAGCGGAGGCTCCGAACCAGCAGTTACCTTCGAGGGCGGACATGAGCGGGCCGACGAGCCCAGCTCGGAGCCGAACTTCAATCGCGAAGGCGGCAGCGAGCGTCGCCCCGATCGCGGTGGGCGTCCCGGTGGTGGCGGCCGTCCCGGTGGTCGTGGTGGACGTCCCGGCGGTGGTGGGGGAGGCCGTGGCGGACCTCGTCGCGGCGGCGGACGCTAGAACTTCGTTAGTGGTAAAAGAATAGGGAGGGGTAGAAATACCTCTCCCATTTCTTTGTCTTGTGAGATGGATGTGTTGGACTCTGCTGTGGCAGGAGCAAGCTTTGGCAACCAAGACCGTTGTGATCACGGGGGGCGCCGGCTTCATCGGCGTGAATGCCGCGGAAGGCTTTATCCGCGACGGATGGCAGGTCATCCTCTTCGATAATCTCTCCCGCAAAGGTACCGATCTAAACCTCCGCTATCTTCGCCAGAAATACCCCGACACCTGTGAATTCATTCACGGGGATGTGCGCTACGACTCCCTGGCGCTGCTCCATGCCGTGTCGCGCGCTGATCTGGTGCTGCATCTGGCGGCGCAGGTTGCCGTTACGACGTCGATTGTGCGGCCGATCGAAGATTTCGAGATAAATGCGCACGGTACGTTTAACGTCCTGGAGGCTGTACGCGAGTCGGGCAAAAAGCCGATGGTAATCTACTCTTCCACGAACAAGGTTTACGGAGGAATGCCCGATATCGTCTGCATGAAAGGCCCGACGCGCTGGAGCTTCCGGGATTTTCCAGATGGAATTCCAGAAAGCCAGCCGCTCGATTTTCATTCTCCTTATGGATGCAGCAAGGGCGCGGCCGATCAATACGTTCACGACTACGGTCGCATCTATGGAATCCCGACCGTCGTCTTTCGGCAATCGTGTATTTACGGGCAGCGGCAGTTTGGCGTGGAAGATCAGGGATGGGTGGCTTGGTTCTCGATTGCAGCGATGCTCGAGCGTCCGATCACGGTCTACGGTGATGGGCTGCAGATACGCGATCTTTTGCACGTCGACGATCTTGTGAATGCATACAGGTCGGCAGCGGGAAAGCCTGATCGCTCTGCCGGCCAGATCTTCAACATGGGCGGTGGGCCGACGCGAACGCTTTCGCTGGTTGAGTTGCTAGCCTTCCTCGAGAAGCGCTTCAATAAGAAAATTCCAGTAGGTCGCTCCGAACCGCGCGCCGGGGATCAGCCCGTCTTTGTGGCGGATATTCGCAAGGCCGAGCGCGAACTGGGTTGGCGTCCGCAGATCGATCCGCTGCCGGGTATCGGCATGCTGATCGACTGGATTGAGGCGAATCGCACCGATGTCGAACGGGTTGTGGCGACGTTCTGAGCAAGCAGCCCGAGATCGGCGAGGGACGTTCCGGCATCAAGCGCCAGTCGCATCTCTGCTATTGTTGTAGCGTCGTCCATCTGACCTGATGCCCCAGAGCTACGTCATCATTCCCGCCTACAACGAAGGGCAGAATCTCCCGGTTGTCCTGGAGCAACTGAAGGAATTGTCGTCGACCCTGCCGCTGAGCGTCGTCGTCGTAAACGACGGCAGTCGCGACAATACGCTGGAGGCGGCCGAGAGCTTTCGCGACAAGATGGATCTGGAAATCGTGAACCATCCCGTGAACATGGGCGTCCCCATGACCTTCTACGACGGCCTGGTCGCGGCCGCAAAACGCGCTCAGCCCGGGGATTGCATCTTCATCATCGAGGGCGATGGAACCAGCGACTTGAAGTGCATGCCGGAAATGGCCAGGCGAGTTTACGGTGGCGATGACGTGGTGGTGGCATCGCGTTACATCGAGGGTGGAGGATACGTCAACTTTCCCTGGCAGCGAACCTCGGGCAGCTGGGGCGTCAACATGGTGCTGTCCGTTTTCTTTCACGTTCGCGGCCTCACCGACTACACCATCTTCTATCGCGCCTATCGCGTCGAGATTGTACAAAGGGCGCTCGAGCATTTCGGTAGCGGTTTTACGACCACCAAATCGTTTGCGGCTAACCTCGAGGTGTTGTTACGTGTCCTGCCCTTTAGCCACCGCTTCAGCGAGGTGCCCTTGCTCTACGACTACGGCCTTAAGAAGAGCCAGAGCAAGATGAATCCTGTCAAGACCCTCCGCGAGTATCAAGGGCTGATTGTGAAGCGGCTCCTGCGCCGGATTTGAATCTAGCAATCCCTACCCGATTCGGCATGCGTTCTGGAAATTGTGGGCGTAGCTGTACGCCAAAGATCCCATATGGCGATAATTGCATGTACAATACACACGCATACGGGGCGAAAACACTTTCCCGAAGGTACTCGTTTACATCCAAGACGTCCAAGGGGCGGGAGCCAGGAATGCGCATTTCAGTCATCGGGTCCGGGTATGTGGGATTGGTCACGGCAGTGTGCTTTGCGGAACTGGGTCATGAAGTCACGCTGTACGATAACGACCCGGCCAAGCAGCATGCATTGCAGCAAGGCCTGTCTCCCATCCATGAACGCTATGTACCCGAGCTGCTGAAACGTCATCTTGGCGGCAAGCTTAACCTATCCAACTCGCTGGCGGACTCGGTGGGACAATCGGTAGCCATTTTTGTCGCGGTAGGTACACCGCCTACAGTGAACGGAGAAGCCGATCTTTCCTACGTAGAGTCAGTGGCGCGCGAGATCGCGGCCAATATCAAGGATTACAAAATAGTGGTCG
>Ga0210391_10005460_pt1 | contig 10478 bp, 6 predicted proteins | sample IncBWC12OmetaG_FD_160573 | JGI IMG/M metagenome (GOLD analysis project Ga0210391, IMG submission 160573) | Forest soil microbial communities from Barre Woods Harvard Forest LTER site, Petersham, Massachusetts, United States - Inc-BW-C-12-O ...
TGAGCCGCCGAGGTCCTCGTCGCCGCTATCGTTCACCGCGAGCCAGTAGTCGTTCGTCTGGCCCGAGAACGTCGGGCCGTCGGTGAAACGAAGGAGCGAGAACGCCCCTCCCCACTTGCCGTTCACCTGTCCGCCGTTGCCCGTCGCGACGTACACGTTCGTGCCGTCGGTGGAGGGGCCGCCGACCGCCCAGATGCCCGACTCGGTCGCGGGAGTCGCGTACACCTTGGTCGCCGCAACAGTGGGGGTCGCGAGCGGTACGCCGATGACCCACCCGTGGTAGGTGCCGCAATCGCCGTAGTACCCGCCGTACGTAACATACGCGATGCCGTTGTTGATGAGGACCGCGCCGCGCTGGTTCTCGTCGGTCGGCGAGAAGGCACCGGCCGTGGAATCGGAGAGCATCGACGTGTCGATGCTCCACTTCGTCGACAGATCGGTCAGCGACAGCCCGTAGATCGTGTGTTTCGAGAGCGTGCCGCCCGATCCGGTCGCCGAATCCAGCACCATGGTGCCCGTCGCGAGATCGATTGCTGGGGTGCCGCGGATGCCCACTTGATGGGTCGAGCCGCACGGCTCTTTCGTGAGCCCCGCCCCGAGGTTGACCATCTTCGTCGTTTGCTTGCCGGTCGTCGCGTCGAACGCATAGACGTTGTTGACCTCGGTCACCACGTAGAACGTGCCTCCCCCGAGGTCGTTGGCAACGAAGAGGGGCTGCGCACGCACCTCGCCGGAGATCCCCGTTCCGTCGAACGTCGAATCGAGCTTCAACGTCGCGCCTTGCAGCGTCGACTTCATGAGGTGCGAGTCGACGTAGAAGCCGTCACGATTGCCGTGCGCGTGGAATTGGAGAATCGATTGACCCAAAAGCCCGCCGTCGTCCGGACTCCCTGACGACCCGCTGCTCGTGCCCGCGGTTCCGGCCGCGCCGCTCGTGCCCGTCGACGTCCCGCCTGCGCCGGCCGCGCCGCCGCTCGTCCCGGTCGTTGCGCTGCCCGAAGCGCCGCCGCTCCCCGTTGCCCCGGTCGACCCCGTCGCTCCAGCCGTGCCTGTCGATCCGGTCTTGCCAGTCGTGCCCGTCCCACCGCTCGCCCCGGATTGACCGGTTGATCCGCTGGTGCCGCCATTTCCTGGTCCGGTGGATGCGCTGCTCCCACCACACATGGCGAGCAACAACAGACCGAATGGAGCGCCCGAGCGAGCCAGGCGTGACAAAGAGGCATGCGAAGCAAGGGACATGGTTGACCTCTGCGTTTTCGGGTGCACTCGCACGCGCCGCCGTCCGGCACGAAGCAGTCGGCTTGGACGGACTGGCGTGGCCGGGTGCCCCGCTGATCGAGTGGGGACGACGACCGCGTAGATTCGAAGGTATGAGAACGTGTGCGAGCGAGACTCGCTCGCGAGCTCACGGTATACCATCTCGCGATGAACCCGTCTTGCTTCACCTGGCTGGCTGGCCGCGCCGCGCTCTTTGCGTTCGCAACGTCCCTCCTCGCATGCTCGAGCGCCGATACGACGGCGGTCATCGACGCCGCCGCTCCGCTCGGCGATGCACAGCCGGGCCCGGACGGTTCCGCGACATCCCCTCACGACGGCGCCACCGAGGGCGGCACGACCGCCGACGGAACCGTCGCGGATGCAGGACCGGCCGATGCGACGCTCGCAGACGCGTCGCCCGATGGATCGACGGCGACGTGCCCCGACGCCGGCGTGCCCAACGATCTCGCGTGCACCGGCCTCTATTCGGACTGGGCTAGCAAGACGGTGGCCGCAAACGCGTTGGCCTATACGCCGGGCCTCGTCTTCTGGAGTGATGGCGCGCAGAAGCAGCGCTGGATCTACCTGCCGCCCGGCACACAGATCGATACGACGGATATGGACGACTGGGTCTTTCCGGTCGGCACGAAGATCTGGAAGTCGTTCACGCTGAACAACGTGCTGATCGAAACGCGCTTGATCTGGAAGCAGCCCGACATGACGTGGGACTATGCCGTGTACCGCTGGTCGGCCGACGGCACCTCGGCCACCCAGATCACGGACGGCGAAAAGAACGTCAACGGCACGACCTACGAGATTCCCTCGACGAGCGCCTGCACGCAATGCCACGGAGGACGGGCCGACGTCGTCCTCGGCTTCGATCTGCTCGGCATCGGGGTGCCCGCCGCCGAAGGCGTGACGCTCGCGTCGCTTGCGGATGCGGGCCGCTTCACGACGCCTCCTCCCGCGACGACCGTCGTCATCCCGGAAGACTCGACGCAAAAGGCGGCCACCGCGCTGGGCTGGCTGCACGTCAACTGCGGCGTCTCGTGCCACAACGGCGAGCCCAACGCGGTCGCCTTCGAGACACACCTCTACACGAAGCTGCTCGCCGCACAGCTCTACCCGAACGGAACCGCGGACGCGGGGCGCGGGACGGTCGCGGACCTTGACCCTTACACATCGGAGGTCGGCGTCATGGCGAGCCTCATGCCCGGCGGGATGCAGTACCTGCGCATTGCGCCGGGCGACGCGGCCCACAGCCTGACCGTTCTCACGTCGATCGCGCGTGGGGGCGACGGGGGCGTTCCGCAAATGCCCACGCTCGTGAGCCACATCCCGGACGACGCCGGCGTGACCGAGCTGGAGGCCTGGATCAATGCGCTGCCGCGGGACGCGGGCGCGCGGTAACTACCTCCGGAAGCGAATGAAAATGGTCACCATCGATGCGAGTGGGGTTCCGGCGTCGTCCAGCGCGGGTCGGTACTTCGCCGAGCGAGCACACTGCTGCGCTTGCGCGCCGAAGCCGTAGCCAGGGTCAGCCAAGACCACGACGTTCTGTGCCGTCCCTGAGGGGGACACTTCGACGCGAATGATCACCGACGCCGAGTCGATTCGCGCGGCTTGGCTCGGGAAAGGGCAGTTCAACCACTGCGCGCGGTCGGTAGTTGCTTTCGGTCCTGCTTGGGGATCCAAATGGACCCGTTCTTCCGGAAGGACGATACCGGGCTCCCCGGAGCTTTCGGGCGTGGCTCGGAAGCACCCACACGCGAGCAACGTCAACAACGGCGTCATCCGTCTCGAATTTCCGAGCGATCGCATCAAGTGCGAGGTCATCTCGAGATCTCGTGCCCTTCTCACCGCCGGCGAATGCGTGGATGCCTGGACGACCTAAGGCTGCGCGGAGCCCCCTCAGAACCTTAGCACGAGGTGCGGGGACGGAAATCGAACGCGTCGATAAACCGTATACGCCAAACCAACCGATTAACCGCCCACGCCGCCGCCGTCCAGGCAAAGCTCCACTTTCGGAGGGCTACCGTTTGGGTCGCTCGGATACGCAAAGCCCGTGGCCCCGCTGCAAACGTTGCCTCCGGGGCTCGTGGTGTAAACAGCTTCGAGCCTCCCATTGGAGTCGAGCACATACTCGGTGGAGGTATCACCGTTGATAGCCAAGAGGTCGAATACGATTGCGCCGTTGGGATAGACCTGCTCGTACACGACGCTCCCTTCGCACGCCGCACTGAGCGCGAAATCGTCTTTGGTCGGCGGCCCCGAGCTCGCGGTCGACGCGGTCGTCGCCGGGCATTCCCAGCATGGCGCGTCCTCTCAGCAAGAAAGCCTCCAGCACCAGGGTACGCGGAACTCACGAACGGCGTGTGCGAGGTCGTGCCGGGCGGGGGCGCACGGATCGCGGTCGCGCACCGATCCTACTCGGCGTCGCTCGCCGCATCGCCTAGAGGCGCATCGCCTGGAGCCGCATCGCCTGGAGCCGCATCGCCTGGAGCCGCATCGCCTGGAGCCGCATCGCCTGGAGCCGCATCGCCGGTGTCGATCTCCACGTTGGTCCAGGCGGGACTGTCGTCGGCGAACTCGCTCATCCACGGCAAGTAGTCCGCCGCGAGCGTGGCTTGGCTCTCGACCACGTGGCCCGGATCGCCGTCGACGAAGAACGTCGCGACGTTGGCGTCGGACCCGAAGTTGGTCGAGAAGAGGCTCTCGACCGCGGGGCCGTACTCGCTGAGGGTGTACCCGAAGTCCGCGGAGATCGTCGTGTCCTCCGTGAGCGAGAGGAACCCGAGCCGGCTCGCGGGCTGGGCTTGCCGGTCGTACTCCATGATGTCGAGGAAGCTCGTGCACCCGCTGCACGCCGCGGGAACCGCGCCACCCCAGATGGACAGCAAGCCGGAGTTGTCCATCTTTCCCAGGGTCGCGAGCGGGGGCCCCGAGTCGTCGAGGATGTCGACTCGGACGCCGAAGGCCTTCGCGATCGGGTCGAAGTCGAGGAACGACGCGAACCCGCCCGCGCTCGTGCCGAACGAGGTGACGCGCGAGGGATTCGGGAACGTCGCCGCCAGGCGCAGGAGGAACAGGTCGAGGTCGCGCGCGCCCCAGAAGTAGGTGGGCGTGGCCGTGCCATTGACCATGAAGGACTGCTCGGCGGTGCCGAAGTGGAGATCGCCGGTGCAGTAGGGCACGTAGACCATGTTCATGGTCCCGAACGGGCTGCCGGCCGTGCTCCGGTCGAGAACCGGGTAGTTGCGTTGCTTGGCCGAGGCGAAGACGGTCGCGTCGTACCCCGCGAGGTTGTCTGCGCCGGGCGAGGCGCCCCAGCACGTGGTCGCGTCGTAGCAGGAGCCCCCGCCTTCGAAGTAAAGGAGAAGCGCCGTGGCGCCCGCGTGAGGATTCACGGCGAGCCCTGTCGGCGTGCCCGAGGCACACTTCGACGCGGGGAAGTCGACCCACGTCCAGGTGTCGTTGGGCGCGACGATGGGCGCGGGGCTCTCAGCGCCGTCCGGAGTGGCGTCGGCCGCTGCGGCGTCCGTTGTGTAGCTCGGGCCGAGCGCGTCGGTCCCGCCGGCATCTGCCGACGCGTCACCGGCGTCGCTCCCGGCTGCGTCCGCCGACGCCGTCGCGTCGTTCCCGGCGTCCGGGGCGGGGCCGCTCGATCCCCCGCCGCATCCGGCGGCGAGCACCCAGGCCGCGAGCGACGCGCACCCGATGGACGCGCGCCCTGGAGCTCCGGCCCGCGAGCGACGGTGCGCCATCGGTGAGACCCTCAGGGCCCGGAGGCCACGAAGGTGAACGTATCGGCATCGCTCGGAACGCCGCCATCATCGGCGCTCGCCCAGTAGTAAACATACCAGGATTTCGTGTCGCCCCGGAATGCTCCATTGCCGAGCAAGTGGTTTGCGACGTAATACGCGCCTGCGGTCGTGCCCTGGGCGGTCAGTCCGAGAACGTCGAGGCAAAGGCTCCCGCTCGCGGGATCGGTCGCGAGCTCGACGAGGAAGTAGTCCGTGTTCGTCGGCGTCGGCGAGTAGGGAGCGCTGGCGAGAACGACCGGACCGCCCGGGTTGGCCCGATCCGTAAAGTTGATGTCGAAGATGTTCGCGTCGTCATAGCCGCCCCCGACCACGACGTCTGTGAGCGAATGATTGTCCAGATAGGCAGTCACCGGCTGACCGTAGGAGCCTCCGCCGATGACGCAGAGATTGCCAATCCCGGTCATGGGTTGTCCGGTCGCGGGATTGAAGGGCGCCGCGTCCGGGCTCTGCACCGTCATTCCACACGCGCTGGCGAGGGCGGCGCCCATCGTCGTCGCGGCTCCGTTGTCGGCTTCATAAGCATCGAAGAACAGGGTGGCCGTCGGATTGTCACAGAGGTTTCCGAACACACCCGGCGTGCACGCGAGGACGACGCCGCCGTCGCTCGTGCCGCCGTCGGGCGCCGGGTCGCCCGCATCGGACGCTCCGCTGACTCCGGCGTCGTTGCCAAAGGTTCCGCAAAACTCGGTTTGCGCGCAGGTCTGGCTCCCGCAAACGAGCGGCGGAAGAGCTGCGTCGGCGGCATCGGCCGCATCCATGTCCCCGGTCCCCAACGAAGCGCCGTCCCCCGCGTCGCCGGTTCCCGTGTCCGCAGCGACCGTGACACCCGTCCCGTCCGGGCCCGCGTCGCCGATCCCCACCTCGCCGGTTCCCGTGTCGGATTCGACCGTTGCGTCCGCCCCCGCGTCCGCGGTCGCGTCGAGAACGCCTTGGCTCGCGTCTCCCGCGTCGGGCCCCGGCGCGATCGTGCTGTCAGGGGCCTTTCCGTCGACCGCGGCTCCGCCGCCGCCATCATTGCCATTCTCGGCCGCGTCGGAGACCGGACCGTTGGCGTCTTGATCGCCCGGGCCGCCGGAGTTGTCGCCCCCTCCGCAATGCACGAGCGCCATCGCGAACGCGACCCACCCTACCCTCCGAGTGACGTGGCCAAATCTCATCAAAGCACGCTCAGCAAGAAAAGGACCGGGCTCGGCGAAGTCCGCGTTGCCCGTGCGCTCGGTTGCTCTGTCGTTCGGTCCGTCGCTCATTGGTCGGTCCATGCTGTAATTATCTGTCGGCACTGAAAAACGCCAGCGCGGTCTCCGACCTACGGAGGTCGACCCCAACAACAAGGCTCATCGCGCGAGTGGCAGTTTGCCGCGCGAGTGGCGTTCTGCCACAAGAAAGCAAAGCTACTCGTTAATTTCCAGTTACCGGCGGCGCGGAGGCCGCAAAGCCGGTATGGCTCGCCCGCCGACCTTGTCGGCCATAGCCACTTGGTTATCGAACTTCCCATCCGGAGTGACGGCACACCTTTATCGATGGATGGGGTACGACGCCAACATCGATGAGTCCGACTGCCCTCGCGGGTCGATGCGGACGCGATCGATGGACGTCGGATAAATAGCGGTGGTCGATTCACCCCGCGTGCGGGCTCGTCGGGAAAGCGGTGATCGCGCGCGAGAACCGTGACAGAGCGGGAGTCATGCGACCCGCTCCGCGCTCGTTGAGCGCCCTCCTTGGCTTCTTCGGCTTGCTCGTGACCCGGATTGCGGACGCAGAGCCTCCCGCGGCCGTCGTCCCGTCGCCTCCGGTCGCCGCCGTCCTGAGCGCGCCTCCGCCGCCGGTCGTGGACGATCCGATGCTGGCGCCCGTGCCGTCGCCGAAGCGTGTCGTCGGCACATGGGCCGAGGCCATGGGGCTCTTGTGGAGCCGGTCGACCAACCTCAAGACCGCGCTCGATCAGGTGCTCCAGGCCGAGGGCCAGACGATGGTGGCGTTCGCACAGTACCTGCCCGCGCTCGGCGGCTGCGCGGGCGGAAGCTCGGCCCCGCCTGGGTGCGGGAACGCAACGTACACGCACCAGCTCCTCACGCATCGCACGGTGCAGAACGTCACCGGCGAACCGACGTCGAGCGTCGTGCCGATCCCGGACACCTTGATCGCCTCGCTGACCCTCTCCCAGGACCTCATCAACGTGCAGGAGTTCGACCAGATCGGCATCAACCGATTGATGGAGGACCAGACGCACATGACGGTGGAGGACACGCGGCGGACGCTCGCTCTGAGTCTTGCCACGCAGATCGTGTCCGTCGTCACCGCGGAACGCAGTGCAGAGATCAACCGCGTGGGCTTGCGTACGGCGCTCGAGCAACTCGAGCTCACGAAGCGGCGCGCAAACCTCGGAGCGGCGATGCTGCTCGACGTCGTGCGCGCCGATCAGAACGCGGAGAACGCGCGCGTCGCGCTCGTGAACGGCGACGAGACGCTGCGCGAGGCGCGCGAGAGCCTCGGCCTCATCCTCGGCGTCCCCGAAGAGACAGGGGTCTCCCGGGAGATGAATGTCGACGGCCTCGCGCAAGATGCGATGGGTGCGTGCCGGCCCGTCGCAACGGTCGACGAGCGGCCCGACGTTCGTGCGGCGGTCACGAACGTCCACGTGGCCAAGCGCAACCTGCAGAACACCTGGTACTCGTTCTTGCCGGTCATTACTTTGCAGAGCAGCCTGAGCGCCACGTCCGCCGTGAACGCCGGATATCCGAACCCGACCTGGAGCATTGGCGCGGCCCTCTCGCTCCCGATCTTCGACGGCGGCACGCGTTTCGGCACCCTCAAGAGCGAGCGCGCCGCGCAGGACATTGCCGAGCAGTCGTTCCTCGCCTTGGAGCGCCAGGATCTCATCCAGGTCGAGCAAGCGGAACGCGGCATCGTGGTGGCGCAGCAGTCGTACAACGTCGCCCTTCGCCAGCGTGCGCTCGCAGCGCAGAACGATACGCTGACGCAGGCCCTCTGGTCGCGCGGGCAGGGGACCAGCGTGGATCTGGTCACGGCATCCGAGGCGCACCGCCAGGCGGAGCAGACCCTCGTCGTGGCGGAATTCGGCCTCGTCAAGGCGCGGCTCGCGGCGGTCATGGCGCTGGCGACGTGCACGGGGTGAGGAAGCGTGGGCGTGCCGGTCGATGCATCGGTTCGATTGGCTTGGAGTCTCGTTCCGATAAATACTGCCTTGGCGCGCGCACCGCATCCGCCTGAAGGCGGCTCGTGCCCTGCTGCCCGGAGAGCACTCGATGGTCCGATCGATCCTGAAGGCAGTCGTGGTCGTTGTGGCGGGGAGCGTCCTCTCCGCATGTTCGAGCTCCAACGGGACAGGCCCTGGTGCGGACGGCGGTCCGTCGTCCGACGCTTCGCTCGATTCGTCGCCCGCTTCCAACGCGATGGACGCGTCGCCCCCCGAGGCGACCGATTCGTCGCTGCTCAATCCGATGGACTCGTCATCGCCCGGAACGATCGATTCATCACCCGGCGTCTTTAGCGATGCCGCACCGATCGGCGATGCGAGTGAGACTGAAGCCGACGGAGGGCCACTACCGGTCGTCCTCGTCGACGGTCTGACGAACCCCTCCTACATCGTGTCCGACGGCATCAACGTTTATTTCACGACTTACGACAGCGCGGCGATGAGTGACGTCGTGATGCTCGTCGGCACGGACGGCGGTGCCGCGTCCACGCTCGCAGTGGGGGTCGGAATCGCGGGCGGTCTCGCCGTCTACCAGGGGACCGTGTACTGGACCAACAGCGTCGGCGACGCCGGCGGAAGCGTGATGGCAGTGGGGCTCGATGGAGGCGGCCCGACGACGATCGCAGCGGGCCAGACGTACCCTGCGGGTCCGGCGGTGGACGGGACAGGGATCTACTGGTCGCAGGACGTCGCGGACGGAGGCAGCGTGATGGTCGCGCCGTTCGGCGGCGGCGCGCCTTCGATCGTCGCGGCGGATCAGAACAGCCCGAACGCCCTCACCGTCCTGCCGACTGGCCTGTTCTGGCTGTCCCTCGACGGCATCGAATGGTCGCCTGCGCCGTCCGGCAGCGGAACCCCAATCACGCTCGGCCAGATAGGCGTATCGAACAACGGCCCCATCGCCGCGGATTCGAACGCCGTGTACACGCTGTCCGAGTGCACCGTGTACCGGACGCCGCTCGACGGCGGGACGGCGACGCCGCTTGCTCCGCCGTCCTTTTCCACCGGCTCCTGCCTTGCCGCGGGGACGACGATCGCGGTCGACGATGCCAGTGCGTATTGGCCGATCAGGACCGGGTCGGGCAACCCGCTCAACAGCGGATCGGTGGTCAGCGCGTCGCTTGCCGGTGGCGGAGGCTCGCCCGCCGGAGCGATCGCATCGGGCCAGAACGGGCCGAACAACGTCGCTGTCGACGCGCTTCACGTCTATTGGACCAACCACGGCGTCAACGGTCAGCCGGGGCAAGTGATGCGCGCGAACAAACCGTAGGGGCAGTGAGTCCCGGATGCACAACGAGGCAAGGTTTGCCGCGCCAGCGCCCCTTGCTCGGGTGACGGCGGCACCTTGCTTTCGCACTTATCCAGACGAGGTCACGATGGGAGCTATGCCCGAGCGCGTTTTCTGGTGGGCCCTCTTTGCGATCGCGCTGCAAGGATGCGGGAACAGCTCGGGAGGCTCGGGCAGTAACGCCGGCGCCCACACGGGTGCGGGGGTCGCTGACGGCGGCAACGGCGCGAGCTCTGGAACCAGCAGGGCAAGCTCGGGCGCCGCAAGCTCGGGGACGACGGGAGCCGCCGCGGGCGCGAGCACGTCTGGGAGTAGCGGCGCGACCACGTCTGGGAGCGCCACGTCTGGCAGCACCGGCGCGGGCACGGGCGCGACCAGTTCGGGGACGACCGGCGCGAGCACGGGCAGCTCCGGCACGACGACGGACGCGGGGACCGCGTCGAGCGGCTCGGGAGGCTGCATGCTTGCCGGCACCGGGGCCTGCTCGCTCATCGCGCAGGGAACGGACTATCCGGGGATGGCCGAGACCGTCTGCCCGTCGACGACTCCGCACGTGGCCGGCGCCGTCACTCCCGGGGGTGCCGATGTCACCGCGACGAAGGGCAACGGAACCTACACACTCTCCAACGGGATCGAGTCCATCGTCATCACGTGTGCAGACGGGTCGATCCATTCCTGGACCTACAACGGGACCAACGTGCTCGCCGGAGGCGACAACGGCGGCCAGGTCTATTGGGAGCTCGAAGCGGGCAATGGCACGTGCACGTTGACGTCCGACCCCGCTTCGAACGGGGGAGGCCAAGCGGAGGTCCGTATTCACACGACGGGCAGCACGAACAACTTGGATGTGGACATCGACTACGCGCTCCTCCGCGGCAGCAGCGGTTTCTAC
>Ga0210391_10005461_pt1 | contig 10478 bp, 7 predicted proteins | sample IncBWC12OmetaG_FD_160573 | JGI IMG/M metagenome (GOLD analysis project Ga0210391, IMG submission 160573) | Forest soil microbial communities from Barre Woods Harvard Forest LTER site, Petersham, Massachusetts, United States - Inc-BW-C-12-O ...
CTCGCTCTGGGAGGGACGTCGCGAGGAGGCACGGATGGCCGCTGGTGGGCGCTAGGGCGAGGGCTGGGAGAAACTGCGATTGACCTCGAATGAGGGCGCGGCCCATCGGTTGGGAAGCCTTGCCGGGCACCATCGATGCGGCCGCGCCAAGGACACAGGAAATACGTAAAGTTAAGCTAATCGGTAAAAAGGATTATCCTCCTACCTCGATGCGGGTGAGCATAAATCGATGCGGCAGCACGGTTCAGAATATCGATGAGCCGCTTGCTGCAATTATCGCCGCTGCCGACGTTGTGTCCTCAGGCTCATCGAGTTGTTTCCATCGGGCACAAATGGATCCCTCCTTGCTGTCTCCGCGATGCTACAAAAAGGCGCACTCGATTAAAAATCCGTGGATTTGTAAAAGTTACTTGTCATGGCATGCGGTGTGCTCTACGTTTCCGCATTAGCACCAGCGCACAAGGGGGACTCGCGCAATGGCAAGCATTGAATCAACTTCCGTAGGGGTACCGGAGCTTCCGGTCGGAGACTTCGTCGATGGGCGGATTTATCGCGATGTCGAGGAGATGAGACAGATCAACGCAGCGGCCGCGGCCAAGGGATATCTGTTGGTCTGCGATCGATGCAAGAATCTCTCGGAACCGATCGTCGCGGTTATCGCGGTCGCGAACAATGGCGACGCGTTCGGGTTCTGCGGCGACTGCTATCGCAAAATCTCCGAGGACTTCCTCGGTCACGTGGTCTGATTCGCGCGCTTCGCGCGGCCAAGCAACTCTCTTATTTTCCAACGGATTTAACGGTCGCTTCTCCTCGAGGAGCGGCCGTTCTTTCGTTCTGCAAGTCGAGGCACGGTGCGATGCCGCATTAATCAGCATCGGCTAATGCCGTACGCATCAACTGCGAGCAAGAAGCCTTCATTTCCCTAGACTTTTCCCTGCTGACCGGACCTCCGAGGTTGGCACATTGAGTGCTCTGACCTCTTTCGCAGTCTTTTTCGACTTAAACAAAGGAAGGACCGGATGAGGAGCATGAGGCTGGCTGCGAGAAGCATCGAGGATACGCGGCGTCGAAACCCTCCCGTCGTGCGCGAAGAGGCGTCCGACCCGATGACGCCGCAGCAATACTACGACATGATTGCCCGCCGTGGTCATCATGATGGTGAGACCCGGCTGTTGTTTGCCGTCCTTGAGGACGCGATTCGATGTTACGCGATTGCAAAGAATTCCCCTGCCCGGTCTCATCGGCGGGAGTTCGAGGAAGTTCAGCAGTGGGTCAACACCCGCGGCGACCATGATGTGTTCTCGTTCGACTCTATCTGCTCGGTCTTCGCGATTGAACCCGAAACACTGCGCAATCAGCTCAACGCGATGCGGATTGGGAACTTCCCCACCCGCCGACTGCGCTCCGTGGGACGTCGAACCGCGCTGACCATCCCGGACTAGGGAACGCACCCGACCGGGGTTGAATTCGGCGACCTTTGGCGCGTCGGCGAATCTCGATCGCGCGCCGACTTCCTGCCATTGTGCGGCGATGCGTGGGTCGCTGCGATTCCCCGGTTCGATTGTCCTGGTAGTGCTCCTCTGCGCCAGCTCGCGGTGCGCGCTTGCGTCGTCGCGCGACGATGACTTCCGCAAGCTGACGCAAAAGTTCATCAGCGACGATCTGCGAACCTATCCGGAGTTCGCGACCGATCAGGGTGACCATCGCTACGACCAGCGTCTCACCGATATGTCGCGCGATTCGATCGAGCGCCGCATCCGTGCGACCAAGGAGTGGAAGCAGCAATTCGAGGTCTTCGCGCAGACCCATCTCGCGCCTGCCAATGAAGCCGATCGCGAATGGCTGATCGCGCAGCTCGACGGCCGCCTGCTCGACGACGAAGAGCTCCGTAGCTGGGAGCGCTCGCCGGACGCCTACCTGCCGGTCGATACCCTCGATTCACTCATCAAGCGCAACTTTGCGCCGCTCGAAGTCCGAATGCGATCGGTGACCGCGCGCGCAACAGCGGCGCTCCATAACCTGGCGGTCGCGCGCGCCAACCTGAAACCCGCCCGCACCGCGAAGGTCACCGTCGACATCTTTTTATCGCAGATCCCCGGCGTGATTGATTTCCTGCAGAAGGATCTCGTCGAAGCGTTCGCCTCGATACCGGTCGGCCGCGAGAAGACCGCTTTTCTCAAGGCCAACGCGAAGCTGATCGCGGCCGTCCAGGACTACGCGAAATGGCTGAAGAACGATTTCGGTCCGCATGCGACCGGCGACTATGCGATCGGCGCGGCCGCTTACCAACGTATGCTCGCCGATCAGGAGATGGTCGATACCCCGCTCGCCGATTTACAAAACGTCGGCGAAGATGAACTCACCCGGCTGCAGGCTGAGTTTGCAAAGACCGCGCATACTATCGATCCGAATCATGGCCCGGCCGAGGTCGCCATCGCCCTCAACCGCCAGCATCCGAGCGCCGAGCAGCTAATTCCGAGCGTCACGGCGGGCCTCGCCGAGCTGCGTGAGTACGTCGTTGCGCATCATCTCGCGACGATTCCCTCCGCGGCGCCTCCGCCGCTGGTGCGCGAGACTCCCCCGGCGATGCGCGCGACCACCTTCGCTTCGATGGACACGCCGGGGCCATTCGAGCAATCCCCCGAAGCATACTTCTATGTCACCCTGCCGGATCCGTCGTGGCCGGAAAGCCGCCGCGAGGAACTCCTCGAGTTTTTTTCCGCGCCGCAAATCTCCGACACCTCGACCCACGAAGTCTATCCCGGCCACTATGTGCAGTTTCTCAACAATCGCCTCAATCCCGACAAGGTGCGCGCGATTTACTCTTCGGGCGCCAATGTCGAAGGATGGGCGCTCTATTGCGAACAGATGATGCTCGATGAGGGCCTGCACAACGGCGACCCCAAGTATCGCCTCGCGCAACTTCAAATGGCGTTGATGCGTGCGTGCCGTTACCTGGTTGGTCTGCGGATGCATACCAGGGGGATGACGGTCGAGGCGGCGGAAACCTTCTTCGAGAACAACGCCTACCTGACGCCCCACAACGCGGAGGTCGAAGCATTTCGCGGCACCGAGGATCCGGGCTATCTGCGCTATCAGCTCGGCAAGCTGATGATCCTCAAGCTGCGCCGGGACGTGCGTGCGCAGCAGGGTGCGCAGTTCGACCTCGGCAAGTTCCACGATGCGTTTCTGCGGGAGGGCGCGCTGCCGATTCGCCTGATTCGCCGCGACATGCTCGGGACTGACGGCCCGCTACTCTGACCCGCGGTACATCGTCCTTTTGCCCTTGATGCCGCCGTAAAATGGCGTCAAAACCTCAACATTATCGCGAGGTTACGCCATCCATTCGCCTGCCCTGCGAATGGGTTTGTTTTTGCACTTTTACAAGCTTCGCCGAGGCACGAAATGCGGTTCCTTCGAAAATGGAGCAAACGCCGACTTCCGGTCGAAGTGGGTTTGTTTTTGCACTTTCGTGTTCTCCTAAAGCCCTCATCGTTGGCGATCTGCGAAGCTAGGTAAAACTGAAATCCCAGCATCGGCGGGCACTATTTGGCTTCGTTTGGGTATTCTCGCCTCGGGATCAACATTCGAATGGCTTTGTTCCGTCACTTAGCGATGTCATTTAACCGGGCCAGAAAGTTTTCCAGCGACCGGTTGAACTGCGCCGGATGCTCGAGGCTCGGCAGATGCGCCGCATTCTCGATGGTGATCATCGCGGCGCCCGATATCTGATTGGCGAGTTGTTGCGCCAGCTTGCGGAGATCCTGCGCATCTGAATCGCCGATCACCACCATCGTCGGACATTTGATCTGGGCGAGTCGCTTGATGGCCGGTGGATCAAGTACGTTCTCGGGATTCTGCCAAAGCTTGAGCGAAAAGTTTTCCTTGTAAAGTTGATAAGCCCGCGCACGGTATTTGGGATCGACGCGCGAGGACTCGCGCGCGGGACCCTCGATCCAGTAGCGCGCACTCAACTCGAACGCGCCATCGAGGTCGCCCTTCTTCACCAGGTCCATCGCCGCAGCCCATGATTGTGCCGACTCGGGCGACCAATCATTCCATCCGCTCACGCCGGCGCCGACGGGCACCAGCCCAGTCACCATTTCAGGATGTTGCAGAGTGAAATCGATCGCCGTCGCTCCGCCCATCGAGCATCCAACGAGCACCGCATTTTGGATCGCGAGATGACGCAAGACCGCGAACAGATCGTCGCGATTGGCATATGGCTGGTCGGGCATCGCCGATTTTCCGAAGCCGCGTAAATCGTAGCGGACGACTTTGAATTTCGATGAGAAAGCCTCGAATTGCGGCTCCCACATCCGATGGTCGGAAACGCCGGCGTGGATAAACACCAGCGCAGGACCGTCGCCTCGCGCCTCGAAGTAGAGTTTCGCGTCACCCGACGATGCGTATCCGGTCAGCAGTTTCGATGAGTCCATCTGAAGCTTCTTTTTGGTCGGCGCGCTCCGCGTTTCCTCGGTCGAGGGGAGTGGGGTCTGATTACAGCTCGTCGAGCCATCGCCATGAAACTGAGAGTACAGGCCGCCTACCCTCGCTGTCAAAACGCCCAACGCGAAATGGCGAAGATCAGGCGCTGCGCACTTCCTGCATCGGCGCGCTGCAATGCGCCGGGATGTCCGCGACGCCGCATCCGGGCCCCATCCAGCACACCAGCTTCGGCACCCCGTTCACCGTTTCGACATGCATCTGCCTATCACAATGCATCGGGGTAGCGATTTCCTCGCCGCATTTCTCGCACTTCAATTTGGAATCCATCTTACCATTCCCGGAGATTTCGAGGTTCGCGTGATGATTATTCGCGTGATTCGACGCGAATGACACAGGCGGTTGTTCCGTCGGCAGGTCATCTCTTTCGGAGGTGGTCGAACCGATCCGCGCCAGCGTGTTTCTTGCCCGCGAAAGCAACAGCGCGTTGGTCACCACGCTGACACTCGAAAGCGCCATCGCGAGGCCGGCCAGCGCAGGATTCAGCGTGATGCCGAACCACGGATACAGCGCGCCGGCTGCGATCGGGATGCCCGCCACATTGTAGAAAAATGCCCAAAAGAGATTCTGCTTGACTTTGCGCAGTGTCAGACGCCCGAGCGCGAGCGCGCGCACGATGTCGTAGAGATCGTCGCGCGTAAGGATGATGTCGCCGGTTTCCTTGGCCGCGTCAGTGCCGGAACCAATCGCGATTCCGATATCGGCGGCAGCCAGCGCCGGCGCGTCGTTGATTCCGTCACCCACCATCGCGGTGAAAATTTCCTGCGCGCGGGACTTTCGGACCAGCACGATTTTATCGGCCGGCGAAAGCTCGGCGTGAAATTCGTCGAGGCCGAGATCGTTCGCGACTTTGCGCGCGACCGCCTCCGCATCGCCCGACAACATGATGGTGCGGATGCCCAGCGCGCGAATCTCGCGCAGCGCGCCACGCGCCTCTTTGCGAATCCGATCGCGAAAGCCCAGGATCGCGACGACCTTGCCACCGATGGCCAGGTACAGCGGCGTGGCCGCCGAGCTACCAATACTCTCGGCGCTGCCGCGCGCTTCGTCCGCGATCGCCACGCCGCGGCTCTGCATCAGGCGCGCGTTGCCGAGCGCAATTTGCTTGCCCTCCAGATTTGCGGTCATGCCCATCGCCGCGTGCTCCTCGATTTCCTCCGCCGCATGGGGCCTGATGCCGTGACTTTCCGCGTATGCCACCACCGCAGTCGACAAGGGATGCGTCGAGCGCGACGCGACCGTTGCCGCAGCGGTTAACACGGTGACTTCGTCGCCGGCGAGAATTTGCAGCGTATCGAGTTGCGGACGGCCTTCGGTGAGGGTGCCGGTTTTGTCGAAGAACATCGCGCGCACCCGGGTGACGACTTCGAGCGCCGACGCGCGCTTGAACAAAATCCCGCTGCGCAATCCTACCGCACTCCCGGCCATCAGCGCGGTCGGCGTCGCGAGGCCCATCGCGCACGGACACGCGATGACCAACACCGCGACCGTCGAGGTCAGCGCCATCACCAGACCCGGTCCGAGCCACATCCAGATCGCGAAGGTCGCCGCTGCTAGCAGAATAACGGCCGGAACGAAGCGCGCCGCGACATAGTCGGCGATGCGCTGAATCGGCGCGCGATCAGCCTGCGCCTCCTGCACCATCTTGACGATTTGCGCGAGGGCGGTGTCGGCGCCGACCCGGCTTGCGCGAATCGTCAGCGCACCCGAGGTGTTGAGGGTGCCGCCCGCAACGGTGGCGCCCTGCCCTTTCTCGACCGGCATCGATTCTCCCGTGAGCATCGATTCGTCGACCGCGCTGGCGCCGCTGACGACGACACCATCAACCGGAATTCGCGTGCCGGGCCGCACGATCACCAGATCGTCGATGCGCACCGAATGGGCCGGGACCCCGACTTCCTTGTCATCGCGGACGACGATAGCGGTATCGGGAACCAGGTTGAGGAGCGAGCGCAGCGCGGCCATCGCGCGGCCGCGCGCACGCGCCTCGAGATATTTCCCGAACCGGATGAAAAGAATCAGCTCCGCCGCGGTGTCGAAAAATCGCGGGCCGCGGAAAAACCAATCCGGAAAAGTGGTCAGAACCGAGTAGCCATATGCGGCGCTGATGCCGAGCGCGACCAGCGTGTCCATGTTGGCGGTGCGATTGCGAAGCGCGATCCACGCGCCGCGATAAAACGTCAGGCCCGCGCTAAACATCAGCGCGGTGGTCAGACCGAACGCGACCAGGTCGGCGGCGCGATTCCCGAGCATGCCGAGATACATCACCAGCGCCGCAACCACCGCGCTCGCGATCACCCACCCCAGGTTTTGTCGCGCCGCGGTCTTGTCCAGCGCCGACTCGCCGGCGCGAATCCCGGTGTCCTCGTCAAGGAGCTGGTAGCCGGCCGCGACGACGCGGTTCTCGATGGTCCTCCGGGCAACGGAATCATCCGCGCGAACGGTCAGCGTCTCGGCGGCGAAGTTGACGCCGGCCTCGCGGACTCCGTCGATGGCGCGGACCGCGCCTTCGATGGTGAGCGCGCAGTTCGCGCAGTGCATCCCGCGAACGCTGAACCGCTCGGTTTTGATTTCTTTAGATTCGACTTCCACGAAACTGTCAGGCGATCCTCGCTGGACGCCGCTCTATCGCGAAACCGATCCTGTCAGATCATCGGATCGGCGACCAGCGCAGTACGCCTGCGCTGAATATAAGTCGTGATTTGAAGAAAAGAACGGGAACGGACTCAGTCGGAGGCGTCTTCGTCGGTCGGGATTCGGATCCCGTAGGCCCGCTCGCTCGGCGGCACGCGGTCAGCGCGAAGCGCGGGATTGAGCTCGCGCAGCTTCGAGACCGTGGTCTCAAACTCCCTCGCGATGTTCTTTAGCAGTGTGCCACCCTTGAACTTGCGGGTGGTCCACTCCGGCTCATCGGAATAGCCGACGTTGTCGATTCCGTAGGCGGAAGCATTGTGCGCGATGAACGCTACCGCCATGAAGCGGTTGAGGAGCTGGCGAGTCCGGCGGGGCAAAAGATCGGCGAACTTCTCATAGTTGCCGCCCTGAAGCGACCAATAGCGCTCGAGGTTACCGGCCCCGGTGTTCCAGGCAACCAGTGCCACTCTCCAGTCGTTGTCAGCCTGATCATGAAGTTCGGCCAGGTATTCTGCCGCCGCCCTGGTCGACAGGATGGGGTCGCGGCGCTCATCGATCCATTTGTTGACGTGCAGCCCATAGCGAGCGGCGGTCCCGGCGCTGAATTGCCATGGTCCTTTGCCCCGCTTAGAAAAATCGCTCTCGGCGAAAGTCAGATAAACCAGGTCATCGGGGATGCCCTGCGCCTTCATCATTTTGATCATTTCAGGGAGAAATGGCCGGCTGCGCTCGAATGCCAGCCGCAGACCCTCCGGCTGATCGACGAAGTTCTGGACGTAGTTCTGAACCGCATCATTGAGGATTATCGGAAAGGGCGCGACGGGCCGCGGATCAGAATGCACAAAAGGCGATTTCGCCAAGGGTCCGTCTTCCGGGGTTCCCCCCACCCGCGCAGGCGAAAACGGGGTGATACCGCTCGATACCGCCGGTTGCGGGACTACCGGTGGGGATACTTGATTGAGGGCGGCAGGTGGGGGGCCGGGTGTTGCGGGAGCCGAGACATCCGGATTGGGTGCGGAGCTGACCGAAACGGACGGATGGTCAGCCACCACCGATGGCGCCATCGGTGCGATAGGCTGGGCGCTGGGGCGTATCCAGGAAGGCGTCGGGGAGTGCTCAGTCGCCGATGCGACCAAACAAGGACTGCCCGAGAATGCCAGAATTGCCCCAATGGTGGCGAATGTCGTCGCAACTTTCAGGTTCAGAATCATCCTCCCCCGTCATGTCCCTACCCCAATCACCTAGTACCTTCGACCGAGGGACACGGTATTGGAGTCCGGTAGTGAAGATCAACGCATCTGACGCAGCTCTTTCATTAAAAAATCTAATGATTTACCAAGCCCTGATTAATGTCTGCACCGTGGCTCGATGCGGTCGCGCCTGGAATCCTTTTGCGAACTCCTTTTGGAGTGATACCTTCCCCGTGTGCCTACTGCCATCCGCGCCGCCAGGAAGAGCGTCCGCAACTTGTGGAAGGATGTCTTCGATGGTCTGGCCGACGCGATCATCGTGGTCGACAGTGACCACAAGCCGATCGCGGTCAATCCCGCCGCAGAGACGATGCTCGGAGTCTCACAGCTTGGTCGTAGCCTGTTCGGCAGCATCGTGCGACACAACGATTGGCTCGCCAGGATGCTCCATACCTGCCTCGATACTGGCCAGAACCTCGGCGATCCTGACGCCATGTTCAATATCGGACCGCGAGCGGTGTCCGTTCGCGCCGAGATTTCTCCGCTGGCTGGCTCCGACGGGCATATAGCCGGCGCAATTGTTCTGCTCCACGACCTGTCGCATCAGAAGAGCGCCGAGCATGCGGTGGAGGGGCCTCCGCAGTTGCGGCTTTCGCCGGCAGGCCTTGCGCACGAGGTCAAGAATCCGCTGACGGGCATCAAAGGCGCCGCCGAGCTGCTCGCCGCCGGTCATCCGGACGACCAAAGGGTCCAGCAATACTGCGAGGTCATCCTCGACGGAGCCAATCGAATCGAGACCCTGGTCGAGCAGGTGCTGGCGGTCAGCGCGCCCCGCAGCCTGAAGCAGGACGAGGTCAACATCCATAAGGTCATCCATCAGGCGCTCAAGCTGGCGGGACTCTTTCCCAAGCCGCCGCCGGAAATCGACCTGGAGCAGGAATTCGACCCCAGCCTGCCCGACGTCATCGGCGATGAACCGGCTCTCGAGCGGGCCATCCTCAACCTGATTCGCAACGCCATCGAGGCGATGGACCATCATGGGCGGCTGCGCATCCGCACCAGGATGGAGACCGAGTTTCGCCTCGCCGCCGAAGGCAAGCGCCGTCAGTTTTTGCGCATCGAGGTGATCGACAGCGGCCGCGGCATGACCCAGGGAGAACTCGACCAGCTCTTCACCCCCTTTTTCACCACCAAGCCCTCGGGGACCGGACTCGGCCTGGTGCTCAGCCAGCGCGTCGTCTCACTTCATAGCGGTAAGCTGTGGGCCGAGCGCGGCGGCATCGAGGGTCCCGAAACCTCGACCAATCCCGAGGCGCGCTCGCGCGGGATGAGCTTCAAGGTTACGCTGCCCGTCAAAGGCCAATGAGCGCCTCGGTGGATTCCAGGCAAATCCGCGTCACCATCATCGGCGCAGGCGAGATGGGTGCGGCGGTCGCGCGACGTCTGCACGAAAGTGGGGCGAAAGTGATGACCTCCCTCGCCGGACGCAGCCCCGCGAGCATCGAGCGGGTCAGGCGTGCCGGTATCGAGGGCGTCGACGACGACCACCTCCTCGTGCGCAACGCCGACTTCGTCCTGTCCATCGTTCCTCCGGGAGTGGCGGTCGAGGTCGCGCGGCGCTTCCGCGATCCCATCCTGCGCGCGAACGCGAAGCCAATCTTCGTCGAATGCAACGCCATCGCGCCCACGACCACCCGCCGTATCGAGGAGATTCTTCACGGCACCCGCCTCATCGATGCCGGTATTATCGGCGGGCCGCCCACTGCCGGCACGCAGGATCCGGCCCAGGGTCCGCGCATCTATGCCTCCGGCGCCGATGCGCACGAGCTCGCGCGCCTTACGAAGTATGGCCTCGATATCGCCGTGCTCGACGGTCCAGTGGGTGCAGCCTCCGCGCTGAAGCTCGCCTACGCGGGGATGACCAAGGGCTTCACGGCCCTCGCCACCGCGATGGTGAATGCGGCCTCACGCGAGGGACTCGCCGATGCGCTGCGCGCGGAGCTGTCGCGCACGCAACCGGGCTTCCTCGCGCGGATGGAACGCTCAATTCCCGACATGCTCCCGAAAGCGCATCGATGGGTAGCCGAGATGGAGCAAATCGCGGAGTTCATCGGTGAAGAGCGCGAAGGCGCGAACATATATAGGGGC
>Ga0210391_10005465_pt1 | contig 10474 bp, 10 predicted proteins | sample IncBWC12OmetaG_FD_160573 | JGI IMG/M metagenome (GOLD analysis project Ga0210391, IMG submission 160573) | Forest soil microbial communities from Barre Woods Harvard Forest LTER site, Petersham, Massachusetts, United States - Inc-BW-C-12-O ...
ATGCCGACGAACTCCGCGCAGGTACACCCGCGTACATGGCCCCCGAACAGCTTTCGGGAACCGAGGTGACCACCCGCAGCGATATTTATTCTCTCGGCCTCGTTCTCTACGAGATTCTTACGGGAAAGAAAGCGTTCGACGCGACCACGTTGCCCGAACTGCTGCGCTTGCGCGAAAAAAACACACCCTCGAGTATTTCGACCCTCGTGCGGGATATCGACCCGCTCACCGAGCGCGTAATCCTCCGTTGCCTGGAAAAGGATCCTGCGAGACGCCCCGCCACCGCTCTCGAGGTAGCTGCGGCGCTTCCTGGGGGCGATCCACTTGCTGCTGCCCTCGCAGCGGGCGAGACGCCATCGCCTGAAATGGTGGCCGCGGCCGGTGAGAAAGAAGGCCTGCGGCCGGCCGTCGCCTGGATGTCTCTCTTGCTGACGATCGCCGGCCTCGGCGTGATCGCTCTCTTATCAAACAAGGTGGATCTGCCTAACCTTGTCCCTCTTCCCTATTCCTCCGACGTGCTCGCCGCGCGCGCCCGCGATGTCACTCGCCAGCTGGGCTATTCCGCGACGCCGGTTGACACCGCTTACGGCTTTAGCGCCAGCAAGGAATATCTGGATTACGTGAAGGCTCACGATCAATCGAAATCGCGGTGGGAGAATCTTTCGACCAGTGTGCCGCCGGTGCTGATGTTCTGGTATCGCGAAAGTCCTCAGTTCATGGTGAATACCGAATTCGACCTGACTGCGGTAATCGCGCCGGACAGCCCGCCGAATGCAATCTCCGGAATGTGCCAGCTTTTTCTTGACACGAAAGGCAATTTGCGCGTGTTCGAGGCCGTGCCGCCGCAACTTGATCCGTCCACTGGCGCCGCGCCCGCGCCGAACTGGCAGCAGCTTTTCACGCTGGCAGGACTCGACTTGAGTTCGTTTCGATCTGCTTCGCCGCAATGGACACCGCTTGTAACGAGCGACGCCCGCGCCGCATGGGAAGGCACATGGCCCGGACACCGCGAGCTTCCGTTGCGCGTTGAGGCGGCGGCGTACCGGGGACTTCCAGTGTATTTCGAACTCATCTCAGCGTGGACGGAACCCACTCGGATGAAGGCCGGGGATACCGCGACGCGCGACACCGTTCAGAACGCGTCGTTCATCGTGATCCTCTTCGCACTTCTGACTTTCGGGATTCTCCTTGCGTGGCGCAACCTGCGGTCAGATCGTGCCGATCGCCGCGGGGCGTTTCGCCTGGCCCTGGGTGTATTTTTACTGTCCTCGATTGGCTCGGCCTTGTTTGCACACCACACTCCAACACTCGCGGAGATGAGCATCCTCTTTATGGCTTCTGGGTGGGGGTTGCTCGCGGCCGGCACCGTCTGGGTGCTTTACGTCGCTCTTGAGCCGCAGGTTCGCCGCCGCTGGCCGAACTCGCTCATATCATGGAGCCGCGTACTTTCGGGCCAAGTGAGAGACGCGGTAGTCGGGCGAGACTTAGTACTCGGCATTCTCACCGGAATCTTCTGGGTCATCGTAGAGAACTCGGTGCGTTTAGTTCCGACTTGGATGGGCAGGAAGCCATTAGCGCCGAACGCGCTACTGGACATAATTGAATTCAACGGATTGCGAATCACCGCGGGCGATATTCTTCTCAACGTGATGCTTTTCGTTTTTGGTGCTCTCGCAATCTTCTTTTTGTTCTTCCTCGCCAGGCTACTTCTGCGCAAGGAGTGGCTCGCCGGTGCAGCAGTAGTAACAGTGATAACGCTGCCGTCGTTGTTTGGCGAGAATCCCATCTTGAGCGCGACAGCCACTATCGTCGTTTCCGCGCTGGCGCTGGTGATTGTGATTCGCTTCGGTCTCCTGGCGCTCGTGGTCGCTTTCGTACTGAACAACGTTCTTGAGGCTTATCCGATCACCGGCCATTTCTTTGAGTGGTACGCCGAGCCGACAATTCTGGTCTTTGTTCTTATCATTTCACTCGCCATCTTGGGATTCATCACTTCCACCGCCGGCAAACCGCTCTTTGGATCCGTCTCGCTCGAGGACCATTAATCGACTCGTGCAAGTTGGTTGAATCGGTGATCCTGCTTTTCCGATTTTAGTAGCCTGTCCTGTCTATCTTTGAGGCCGGCTGGGTCGCAATTCATGGTGCCCCGTGTCGTTCCGATGGCCCGAGTCTCGCAAAAGGGCCGTCGCGTGCGAACAGCCTGGCTCTCCGCCGCTCTCCTCTTTGCGTCCATCACGCTACTCTGCGAAGCACGCCCTCCAACGCGACGGGCGCCCGGTGTAAAATGCCGGCCATGGCGGAACTCCACATCGGCACATCTGCGTTCACCGCCGCCGGTTGGGAAGGCAGCTTCTATCCTTCCGGCATGAAGTCTGCGGACTTTCTCACTTTCTACGCGACGAAACTTGATTCCGTCGAAGTGGACTCCACGTTCTACCGCACGCCTTCTGCCTCGACTGTCACGAGCTGGAATCGGAAGACGCCCAACGGATTCGTTTTCGCGGTGAAAGTGCCACAGAAGATTACCCACGAAAAAGTGCTCGTCGATTGTGAAGAGGAGTTCAAAGAGTTCGTCCGCGTCATGGACCTGCTCGGCGAAAAGCTCGGGCCGATGTTGCTCCAGTTCCCCTACTTCAATCGGAGCGTGTTCACATCCGGCGCCCAATTCGTCGCGCGTCTGAAGCCATTCCTGAAAAAGCTCCCGAAAGATCACAAAGTCGCGGTTGAAATCCGTAACAAGAACTGGCTCGACGCGGCTTTCGTCGCGTTACTGCGCGAGAGCGGCGTCGCGTTGGCTTTGATCGATCAAAGTTGGATGCCGCGGCCCTGGGATTTAACGGGCAAATTCGATTTAGTGACGGCTGATTTCACCTACGTTCGATGGCTAGGTGATCGCAAGCAGATCGAGCAGATCACAAAGAAGTGGGAGAAAGTCATCGTAGACCGGAAGGCCGATCTTCGAAGTTGGGTGGATTACCTACGGCCGATCAAGAAGCGCGGCGTCACAATCTTTGCCTATGCCAACAATCACTACGCGGGACACGGTCCGGCGACGGTCGCGCAGTTCCTCAAAATGTGGGAGAAGAACGAGCCGTTGTCGAGGCGGCAGATACTACCTGGCGAGCGGACGCTGTTCGATTAAAGGGGACGTTTTCAAAAGTACGGCAGCAAGCGATGACGATCGTCCCACGTGACAGTCACTCCCGTGCCTACGGATTGGTTCGGTACATAATCGCCTGCGGCCCCTCCACGACCCTAAAATCTGCCGGAACGGTGAATAAGGTCGCGTCCGGCTCCGCCCTGATGATGTTGGTTAACCGAAACGTCTGGACTCCCATCCGGGGATCTGTTCGCTTGCTGTAGACCACGATCTTCAGTTCGGGCGAGGTCCACACCTCTGTCATGATGCTGATCGGTGCGTCGTTCCCAATCTGCCCTGCCGGAATGACACGCGTGGTCCGTATCCCGGTGACGGTCACGCCCTCCATCGTCTGCGAGCCCAAGTCCTCGGTGTTAATCTGCGCCGAGTCGTCGATCGTGATGGCCTTCTGCATCATGATCGTGCCGTTTGGTGCAGGCAGGGGCGGCGGCATCGGACCCGCGGCCGCGTTCGTCTGCCCATTTTGCAGTCGCATGATGAACACTGGGCCGGCCGTATCCGCACCCGTCGCGCCGGAAACCATCGCGCCCGAGGACGGCAACGACGGTATCGGCATTTTCTGCGCAGTCTTGTCAGTCAAATCCAGCGTGTAGGAAACCAGCGCCACGGGATCCTGAATGAACACCAGGTGCGGCGCATTCGTCGCGGATAAATTTCCGATCGCCGGCAACGGCGCATCCTGCCGCGTGCGCCCCTCGAAATCGCGCGCGACGTTGCCGCTCATTGTCTGCACGATGTGGCTTCCGTCCTCGAGCGTCTGAGTCATTTCATTGCTGATCGTGGCGGAATAGGGTGCTCCGGTCACGGGTGCAACGGGCCCTTTCTGGAACGAGTTTATACTTACAGCCCTGCCGGTCGTTTGATACAGCACATCTCCTCCGCCTTGCGCGAATGCGCAGGACGCAGCCGCCAAAATCAGAATCGAAATCGATACGCATTTCATGGCCGTGTGGCCCTCCTTTCAGATCTCACAAGCTGCGGCTCCAAGCGCAGCCGCTCAGCCGATCCATCCGGCCCGAGCATGACGTCCGCTACGAAACTCACTCCTTCCGGCACCGCGCCCGGCGGAAACATGGCATCGGAAGGGATGGCGATCTTGATCGCGGGTCGAGCGGGCAGCGACTCCGCCGATTGGATCGATCCGTGGTTCGGGAGTGTATCGTGCACCAGCTTGGCCGCAGCCACGTGCTCCCGCCGCGTTACCTCCCCACGCGCCGCCGCGACGGGCTCGACTGTGGACCGACTCGCGGAGCCAACCCTTTGCATTGAACGAGCCGTTGTTACAGACGCAGCCGATTTACTTTGCGCCGGAACCGATGAGGTCGAAGCCCCAGTTGTCGCGGCAGTCGTGACCGGTCCCTGCTCGCCACGGTGACGGGGTAGGGCTAGTAGCAGCGCCACCACTGCTGCGATTGCTGCGGCCACTCCAACCGCCATCGGCATCCATTGCGACGCCCCGCGCCGCACTTCCGGTGCCGCCGCGGCACCCTTCCAATCAGTCGATGCGTCGGAGTAGGCATCGAACGCACTGCTCGCTTGCCGATATGCTGCCAGGCGGCTGCGGCACCCCGCGCAGCCATCGAGGTGGCGCTCCACAATGGCGGCTTCTCGTTCCGGTAACTCGCCGTCCATCCACGCGATCAGTTTTCCCGAAAAGTCACACATTGCATTTCTCCGCTAATTTCTTGATGGCGCGCTCGACCGTGTCGCCGACGGTCGAAGTCGCGATCCCCAAGACCTCGCCGATCTCTCGATACCGTAATCCCCCGCCTCGCAGCAGCAGGCATTCTCGCTCTTGCTCCGAGAGCAGACGGATCGCGCTGCACAACCTTCGGAGCTTTTCCTTTTCGAGAATCGCTCGTTCCGGCGTCCTCTCATCGAGCATCGCTTCGATTTCGCCGTCGAGCGGCGCAGCAAACCTCCGGTCGTAGCTCGTCTGGCGGTTCCTCGCCTGGTTATGCGCCACCCGGTACAACCAACTCCGAATATTTTCCTCGGATCCGCCGGCGGCCAAATGCCGCTGTAGGCTGAGGAAGACGTCTTGAACCACATCCTGCGCCTCGTCGGCCGAGAGGCCGATCGACACGAGGTAGCGCAGGAGCGGTTTGCGAAGTTTGCGATACAGGATGATCGTCTCGCCTGTGCGTGTCGCAAGGCGCGGAAGCGGCAACCTCAGTGATAGAGATTCGCCACTCATCGTTTGCTCCGCATCGCGCCTCTATTGATATAACAATCGAGGGTATCGTTTTTCCGGGCGCCCCGACGAGTATTTGGTGCTCATTTCAGTGGTGGCACTGAAAACGAGATATTGGGGCTGTGCGATCCTGTCTCGCATCACCTGACGATGTCCAAGCGCACGATCGGCGGGAAAAAATTCAAGGAGTATCTCCCGAAGATGGAATACCCATTTGAGTTTGAACAGCCGTTTCCGGGCAACAACAAGCGCCCAGACTACACTGTCACGAAAGACGGTCTGTGCCTTTTCGACGTGAAAGATTCCTGGTGGGGTCAAGTGTCCTCGCCATTCCAGCCACCGCGCATCCCCAAGATGCTCCGCCGCTGTTAACCAAAATCCCGGTCTTGGCGATCGCATTCAGATCACCTACGAGATTCCTTTCGTTCTTCAGAACGAACACGACGAGCCAAACTAAACCGGCTGAGCAACGTTTTTAGGCTTGAAGTGACGATTCCTCGACAAATAGGGGAAACAGCTGCATGCGGAGGAGTAACGCCCGGTTGCCGAGCAGATGTTACTTCACGGAGAGTGGCTGCGCCACGCCGAGTTGATTCAGGAATCCCAGCGCGTCCGTGGACTGCCATGTCTCCACGCACTTGCCGGCCCGAAACAGATGAATCACCATTCCGGCTGATATGACTAGCTTCGAGGTCGGAGCGATTCCCATGTACTCGCCTTTGTGGGTACCGTAAAAGGTATAGCGATTCGCTATCTTCTCGCCCTCCGCGATCACGTCCTCGCTGGCCAGGCGCATGTCCGGAAACCCGCCGCGTAGCACCGTGTAATAGTCCCGCAGGCCTCCGACGCCGGGCTTGAGCCGTCGCGAAAGGCCGTGAAATACGACGGACTTATCAAACATTTCGAGGTAGCCTTCGAGGTCCTTGGCATTAAAGCGCGAGATGGCGCGATTCACGTGCTCCACATTTTCTTTTGCAGGCATGGGTCACGATTGGCCGAGGAGTTGAAATGCCAAACCCCGCACCGCCGAACCGCTCACTTGTGTGGCTTCGAATCGCTCTCTGAGAGTTCTCGCCAGAGAAGGTAGCTCGGAACGGCCAGAGCCGTGGTGGCGATGATGTAGAAGCCGATTGGCTTACGTACATACGCACGCGTTTGCTGCTGCTCGTCCGCGCCCGGATCGTGGCAGCCCTGTGACAGATTATCGTCGAAGGTTACATCCGCTGATTTTCCTTCGGGAATCGTGCGAAGCTCGCCGCCGTTGTCCAGCGTGAGGGCTCCGCGCATCGCCGAGATTACCAGCTCTTTTGGTCCCTTGAACGTAACTTCCCCGGCCGCAGCGGAGCCACCGGCCGCGCGAACGATTCCTGCCGGGGTCCGCAGCGAAATGTCGGCGGACGCGGGCTCGGAGAAGCCCACCGTTCCGGCAGTTATCAACACTTGAATTTCGGTTCCGTCGTCCTCAAGCGCTGCAGCGCTTTCAGCGGAAAGGTACACCTGGCTCGCGCCAACGCTCACTCGTAGCAAGCCGCCGTCATCGGTATCCAGAGAATCGCAGGAGTAAATATCAGCGCCCATGACCGCGTTTTGACTGTCAAGATGACCGCGATCGGTTTGAGTCACGACGCCGAGAATGCGACGATGCCCCCCAAACGCGGGCCAGACAAATAGCGCCGCATAGCACAATAGAATAAGGCAAAAACGCACAACAGAACGCATTCGCTTCCTCCGAGAGGTACGCTCACAATGTGTTCTCGATGGGCACGAGCGTCAATCGGAAGGACCGGCGGAGTTGCCACAATTGCAACAGAAAAAAGGGGTTGCGCGCAGGGACCAGACGTTCTGCGGTGCCTACACCCGCAGACAGAGCGGGCCACTGACGAAGGGGCTTTCGCGCTCGTAGAAGCGAAATTTACGGTGTGCGGCACGCGAAATCCCGATTCGGGTGCTGATGCCGATTGCACCTACGGGTAGAACGGCTGCGCCGAGCCAGAGTGGACTCCTACGGGAGCAGAGATCAGAGCCATTGAAGCGCTGGTCTATGTTCAGCGCCGCTGCAAGGCGTCCGGGACCTCGGGAGAGATCGCGCAAGCCTGGCACTTGGCGGTGACGCTTCATCCAGGAAATGCCTTCGAGTGGCTCGAGTGCTCGAATCAAGACTCCCGCGCCGACGCCGGGAACCTCGCCCACTACGTTAAAGATCCAGCACGAGCCGTAGGTGAAGCGAACGTACGCGGTCCCTCGAACCAGAAAAAGAGAATTGTTGGCGAGCGTTCGGCCGGGAAAGGCGTGACCGGCAGCGTCACCGACAGGGTAGGCTTCGGTCTCGACGATTCGCCCGCTTAGCCGGACTTGCGGTAGGTCATGGACGACCGTTTTGCCGATCAGAAAGCGCGCGAGCTTGAGCGTGTCCACCGGTAATTCGGCGCGGCGAAGATGCCGAATGCGGAGAATGCAGTTTGCCAGGCGGCGGTTATCCATGAAATGGTCGCATCGTCTGTGTGCCAGTCTACGAGACCCTTAGGCGACCAGGCAATTCTTAGATTCCCTTTCTCCGCCTAGCTGACGATGGTTCGCGGGCGGTCTTGGAATATCGAGCTGTCGCTAGCAGACCTCTGTGCTGGCTGGTGTGCAACATTTGTTACTGGGATCGCATCATCTTGCTAGAATGGCGGGATCGGAGCTTTAACAATGGCTCGTGCACGCGTGGCCGGCTTTCTATTTGTGGCGTGCGCGTGTGTCCAGTGCTCGAGAGCCCAAGAGCCACCGTCGGCTCCGGTTCCCGCGTCCCGTCCGCCCGCTGCCGCGCCGGCACCACCTGAGACCGTGCCCCTAATCGTTCCCAAGGGGATGGCCGTTCAGGTCGCTCTCGACAAAGAGATTCGGATTCGCAAGGTAGGCCAGCCCATCAGTGGACATGTTGTCGAATCGGTGTACGCCTTCGACAAGCTTGTGGTGCCTGTAGGCACCGCAGTGACAGGCCGAATTACGAACATCGGCGACGTGTCCAAAGGCAAGCGTACGCTCGACGCCTTAGACGCCGAATTCACCCCGGCGCGCCGAATCGATGTGGAATTCAACGAATTCGTTCTTCTGGATGGAAAACATCTCCCGATTCGAACGCATGTGACTCCGGGATCCGGCCAGGTGATTCAATTCATCGCTGCCGCCCCCGACGACAAAAGGAAGGGTGTCACGGACGCGACCGCTGAAAAAGCGAAGGAAGCCAAAGACGAAGCCAAGCGCGAATGGGACTCCGCACTGCAGCAGGTGAGAGAACCTGGGAAGACGCACAGGATCGAGCGATACGCCATGGCCGAGCTTCCGGTGCACCCGCAGTACCTGGACGCCGGCACTGTCTACATGGCCGAACTTCAGGACCCTCTCGATTTCGGTACGGAGCCACTCACTCCAGATCTCGCGGCATCGCTCAGATCGGCACCGCCGGACGGCAGCTTCGTGCGTGCGCGTCTGGTGACTCCGCTGAATTCCGCGACCTCGCAGAAAGGTGACGAAGTCGAAGCCATGTTGTCACGCCCACTTTTCGATGGGGACCGCTTGATTCTGCCGCAGGGAGCAACATTGAAGGGCACGGTTATTCAGGTCCAGCCTGCACTTCATATGAGCCGCAACGGCCAGCTTCGGTTCGTCTTTCATGATCTTGTGCTGCCGAGTGGTCTCGACCGGAAGGTGAGCGCAGTGCTCGCGGGAGTACAGGCAGGGAAAACGGCGGATCTCAAGCTCGATTCCGAAGGTGGCGCGCAGGCCACCTCTCCCAAATCGCGCTATCTGCAAACGGGAATCGCATTTGGATTGGCTGCGGTCTCCGCCGCCGGCGATGGCGACGCCGATGTGCTGAATAAGTCCGCTGGCGGAGCCGGTGGATTCAAACTGGTGGGCATCGCGGTCGGAATGGCGGCGCGTTCGAATTCACTCGGCATCGCCATGGGTACCCTGGGCGCGAGCCGAGCGATCTACGTACATTTCATCGCACGCGGGCGCGACGTGATCTTCCCGAAGAATACGGCAATGCAGATTGACATTGGCGTTCGTCCCGCGCCGTCCGCGACGCCTTTGCAGCAATAACCTCCCTACCCTCCTGCGGTCGCAATTCAGAATTCACGCCGAAATAGGCGCCGACATTTGCCGTTTAGTTGAGATCGCGCGACAGCATCAGCTTGAGTGTCAATTTGTCGGCGCCAGACGTTACACCAACGCCTACACCGGTTTCGATATTCAGGAACTTGCTGGAATGATCCATGACCGCCCAAACCTCGTGGAACTGATCATCCAGTTTGCGGAAGTTGCGCAGAGGCCCCAGATCGGCGTACTCCTCGAAGGCAACGGCCCATTTGTCGTTCACGTTATAAGCGATTCGCGTTGCGGGAACGAATTCGAGGTTGCCGAAGCCGCCGGTATAGTTTGTATCCACAATCGGATTGAAAATGATGTCCACTGGGTGCAGGTGCAACCCTACGATGGGCCGAACCTCGGAGGTAATTCGCTTGGGCTCCCAATACTTGTAGTTGACGCTGAGTTCGAAATTCACGCCGTAAAAGAACGTGTGGTCGTGGGCGTGCGGCCGCACGAACAGTTCACGTATCTTAAACCCGTTAATCGACCCACCGCGTCCGTCGGAATAAGCCGTATACACCGGCAGATAAAGACCCTGCTCAAACCAATCGGTAACGCCGTAGGCCCATTCGGCCGCTCCATTGACCGAGTTGTTGGGAATAATCCCGCCCGGGAAATCGGGAGTCGTCCGCCCGATGGGGGTAAAATTGCTGTGCACCATGAGATTGAACTTGCCCTGTTCCTCAATCTCAGCGTCGTAGACTTGGATCTCGTCGGTTTGCGCGAAGACTGCTTTCGGGACGACAACCAGAGCCATCACCATCAATGCGGCCGCAGGAAATATAGTTTCTTGAAAGACTTTCATGGCCGCCTTAGGGAACCACAATGCATCGTCTTTGTTCGCTTCCTGTTTTTCTGAAAGCGCAGCGTAACCCATTTGATAAGTCGGCCGCAAACGGATTTGACCACGCGCTTTCCGACCATGACCCTGTCGCTTGAGCTCGAAATACATGGAAATGATTCAATCCTGTGCCATCGGTGGCTCG
>Ga0210391_10005467_pt1 | contig 10472 bp, 8 predicted proteins | sample IncBWC12OmetaG_FD_160573 | JGI IMG/M metagenome (GOLD analysis project Ga0210391, IMG submission 160573) | Forest soil microbial communities from Barre Woods Harvard Forest LTER site, Petersham, Massachusetts, United States - Inc-BW-C-12-O ...
AGGCGACGAATACGATCGATACGGTGCGGCTGGCAGTCCTGGCGGCGCTGAACATTGCCGATGAGTATCATTTGTTGAAGCGGAATCAGGACAGCGGGGCAACCGACTACCAGAAGCGGGCGCATCTATTAGCCGATGCGCTGGATGAAGTGCTGGGCGAGAAACGCAAGGCAGGATAGGAATCTCGCTTGGCTCGGTTGGAGCGCCGAGGGCCTGCTGTGAGCTTGCCGAAGGGCGGGTGTGCCTCCACAGAGCTTCCCACACAGATCTACTTTGGACGTTCTCCCTGGGGCGCGTCGTGGCCGGCGTCGAGAACTTCTCTCACCTTGGCGATGAGCGCCGACAAGGAAAAGGGCTTGGGCAGGAACCAGAGTCCGGGATCGAGCACGCCGTAATGAACAATCGCGTTGCTGGTGTAACCGGAGACGTAGAGGACTCGGGTGCTTGGGGAAATCAGTTTCACCTGCTCGGCGAGCTGCCGGCCGTTCATGCTGGGCATGATCACGTCGGTGACCAGCAGCCGGATGTCACGGTGATTTTCGCGGCACAGAGCAAGACCTTGCTCAGTGCTGTTGGCAGTCAATACTTTGTAGCCGCAGTGAGCCAGAACTGAGGATGTCAACTGACGCAGCTGCGCGTCGTCCTCGACCAGGAGGATGGTCTCAGTTCCACGTTTGACGCCGGCCGGACGCGGCTCCACTCCGACTGTTTCCGCGGGTTGATCGACTCGAGGAAGATAGATCTTGAAGGTCGACCCCCGATCCGGCTCGCTGTATACCCAGATGTAGCCTCCACTCTGCTTGACGATTCCGTAGACCATGGAAAGCCCGAGGCCCGTGCCCTTCCCGACCTCTTTGGTGGTGAAGAAAGGTTCGAAGATATGGGCTTGGGTGTCGGGACTCATGCCGGTTCCGGTGTCGCTCACGGCGAGCATGACATAACGTCCAGGCTGCAGAGGCTCGTGCTCGCTGGCGTAGGAGGCGTCCAGTTCCATGTTCTCGGTTTCCAGAGTGAGCTTTCCGCCATTGGGCATGGCATCGCGCGCGTTCAGCGCCAGGTTCATGATGACCTGCTCGATCTGCCCGGGATCGGCTCTGACCGCGCCCAGATCGCGGCCGGGCACGGTGAGGACTTCGACATCTTCGCCGATGAGCCGCCGCAGCATGGTGTCGAGGTTCAGCATGACGTCGTTCAGATCGATCACACGCGGCGAGAGCACTTGCTTTCGACTGAAGGCCAGGAGCTGGCGGGTGATTCCGGCAGCGCGGTCGGCAGCGGACCGGATCTGGGTGGTAGCGTCCTTGAGGCGGCTGGCGCCAGGCAGCCCGTCAGTAAGGATTTGGCTGTAGCCCATGATGACGGTCAAAAGGTTGTTGAAGTCGTGGGCGACGCCGCCGGCGAGACGACCGACTGCCTCCATCTTCTGGGACTGACGGAGTCTTTCCTCGAGCGCCACCCGCTCGGTCACATCCTGAACCAACGAAGCCACGCCGAGCACCTGCCCGGATTCGTCGACCAGCGGAGTGTTGTACCACTCACAGGAAATGGTTCGGCCGTCCTTGGTAAGGTTGTCATTCGTGCTGCGCGTGCCGCCTTCCTGGTTAAGAATTTCCTGCCCTATCCTATCTATATGTTCCCTCAGGGCGGAAGGTACGAGGAAACTCGCATCGCGCCCAAGCACCTCGTTGCGCGAGTATCCAAAGACCCGCTCCGCGGAAGGACTCCATTCTGTAATGCGAAGCTGGGTATCCCATTCGACGACCGCGAGCGGGGTATGTTCGAAGTGAATGCGCAACTTCTGCTGGGATTGGCGAAACTCCTCCTCCGCGCGTTTGCGATCGGTAATATCGCGGCAAATGCCGAGCAAGCCAATGATCTCGCCATTGGAATCGCGATGCGGACCTTTGGTCGATAAATAAGTCCGCGCCACGCCGGCAGAGATTCCGACCTCCTCGTAGGTCTGAGTCTTTCCCGCATCGACGACTTTCCGGTCTGCTGCCATAATCTCGCGGCCATTTTCCGGAGTGAAAAGCTCAGCGTCGTCCTTGCCGATTACTTCCTCAATGGTCCGCCCCAGCAGGCGAGCACCTGCGGAATTGATCATCAGGTAGCGGCCTTGCAAGTCTTTCACAAAAATAGAGTCGGTGGTCCCTTCGGTAATGCCGCGCAAAAGAGAGAGATTCTTCTGCAATTCCTGAGAACTGTAGAGCAACTGGCTCTGAACCACGAACAAGCGTGCGCTGGCTGCAGCGAAGGAAACCGTAACCAGGAAGGCGGACCAGAGGAACTGCTCCTGCGCGATCCTCAAGACGAGGGAGAAAACGATGGCAGGGATGAGCAGGGGAGAAAACTGCGCCAGCAGTTGCATGGTCGGCGACCAGGGCTCAACCGACTCGGGCGAATGCGGCCCGGGGTCGGCCCAAGTCGCGGCAATGGCCGCCAGAAGACAATAGCTAACGGTCCAGGGGAGATCGAGCCAGGTCCCCTGCTGATAAGTTCCAGCAGCGATCGCGTAGCGGGTGGTGTTGGTTGTAATTCCGAAGACGAAGAAGAACGCTGCCAGGCGAAAGAAGAAGGCGCGCGCCGTGCGGAGAGGAGTGAGCAGGCCTCGTATGAGGAAAGCAAGAGCCAGGACGCCGAAGAAGAGGAGAGCCACATGGAAGGTGCGAACGAACATGACCGGCTCGGAGGACTGCCAGCGGGAGGGGATATAAAGGAGCGAGAGCTCGAGGGCAAGCACCAGGGTACAGACCTGCACGAAATCGCAGACGCCCAGCCAGCGGACGCCACTGCCGGGGTCTCGCGGACTGAGGAAGAACGTCATCATGGCGGGGACGGCCCAGAAAAACACCAGGATGTCACTCGGCCAAAGCGCAGCGGAGGGAGCGTGAAGATAATCGAAATAGTAGGTGTAGGCGAACTGATTCAGGAAGGCGAGAACTAGAGACAAGGAAACCAGACGCCAACCCCGCCTGGTAAAGGAGCCCGATCTGCGCGCAGCGGACCAGCACACGGCGGCTGCCAAGAGGGCTGATGCCGCCCCGGTCCAGTTACCCCAAAGAGAGGCAAACTGAGTACCGTGGCGGACTGTGACCAGAACCACGTGTACAGCGACCAGAGTTGCCGCCGCTGTAATCGCGGACGTGCGGTGCTTGAACATCTAAGCCTCTGCCCGAGTCTGGCCCTGACCTCAGAGAAAAACACAGACCCGGAGGATTGCGATGAGAGTATACATCGACCGCCAAGTTCATCCCCGAATCAAGTGCTTCTCCGGTAGAGGTGCGGATGTATCTGAGTCAGCCGAGTTGAGTCCCGAATAAGAAAAGCAAGCCTGGAGTGTTGCGGCACTGTTACTTTGGTTGCAAGTGCGCTGCCAACTATTTGCAGGTCCCCTATTGCTAATTCACTGGGAGTTCTCCTAGCATCCAGAATGAAAGCCGACCTGCGGGGTTGGTGATGACGGTAACCGATTTTTGAACCAATGCTGAATGAACGGGGACTCGACTCGAACTAGGATCCGGTGTGCGACGCTCCGTCATGCGGAGATGCCTAAAGGGTCTCGGCGGGTTCCCAACGTCTACCGACGGGTTCATTCTCGGCCCGTCACACGGCACAGTGGGTCGGCTTGATTTATTGCAGCCTCTTTTTGTCATGCTGAGCGTAGAACATCCTTCGCAAAGCGGAGGATGTTCGAAGCCGAAGCATCCCTGCCTGGGGCACACTCTCGTTACTTGCGAGGAAGGCTTGGGGCGACCGTTGCTCACGGAACCCTCTACCGACGCATGCGTGTGCGGGTAGGGATGCTTCGACTGCGCAGGAGCATCGCTTCGCGCTGCTCCCGCTCCGCTCAGCATGACAAGTACCACGGGCAATCCTGCTAAACTGATTCAGGTACGAACATCCTCGTTCGTGCATCCAACTTACTGTGTATCCACAATTAGTACATTTCGGGCGGTTTTTCCTGCCGACTTATGGCTTCCTGGTTTCTTTAGGAGTGCTGGTCGGCTTATGGGTCAGTGTGCGCAATTCCGAGCGGCTCGGGATTGACGGCGAAAAGGCGTGGAACCTGGGAATTCTGGTGGTGCTGTGCGGGATTGTGGGCGCGAAGGTGCTCTACATCATCAATGATTGGAGCGTGTATGCGGCTCATCCCTCGGAGATTTTCAGCATTGCCACACTGCAGGCCGGAGGAGTTTTTTCGGGCGGATTGATTGCGGCGTTCATTGCGGCAGCGTGGTACGTGCGTAAGCACCACATGCCCGCGCTTGGAACTTGCGATGCGTTTGCTCCGGGACTGGCGCTGGGACATGCGATTGGCCGGATTGGCTGCTTTGCTGCGGGATGCTGCTACGGGAAAGAGACGCATCATTTCTGGGGTGTGGTGTTTCGCAATCCGCTGGCGAATTCGATTACCGGGACTCCGTTGAACGTGCCGCTGGAGCCGACGCAGTTGTTCGAGTCGGCGGTGCAGCTGGCGAATTTCTTCTTCCTGATGTGGCTTTTGAAACGGAGGAAGTTCGATGGGCAAGTGTTTGGCGCGTTCATGTTCATCTACGGAGTGGCTCGGTTCTTTCTGGAATTCATTCGAGACGATCCGGGGCGCGGGTCGGTGTTTGGCGGGGCGATGACCGGGACGCAGTTGATCGCGATTGGGCTGGTTCTGGCTGGCGGATTGATCTGGTGGCTGCGGCCGGGGGCGAAGGGCGTGACGGCGCAGGCGGTTGGGGCTACGCGTTAGGTGGCTTACTGGTCGGGATGAGCTTCAATCCATTGCTCTGTTAGTCGTTCAGCGTCAGCAATGTCACCCTCTGTCATACGACGCTTCACAAGGTCAAGATTCGTCCCGCTGTTGGCTATCCTAAAGTACATATACGCTTTTACACTGTTTCGCTTGACGCCATTGCCGTCGAGGTACAACAGCCCGAGATTGTTGCAGCCTTGACCCGCCCCGCCGTAATCGGGTCTGTGCTCACAGGCTGCGCGATACCATTTGGCAGCTTGTCGATAATCTTGCGGAACACCTTCGGCGTCCTCATACATTTGCCCCAGCACGTTCTCAGCGTCGGCGTTTCCTTGCTTTGCTGATTCCGCAAGCCATTTGAGAGCTTGCCCGAAATCCTGCTCGATTCCGTTGCCTCGCTCATAAGCCGCACCCAACCAGAACTGTGCGCTTGCGTCTCCGCGCTCCGCTTCATCATTCCATCGCGCAACATCAGAAGGCGTTTGCGCATGCGTCAACGCTGACGCCAACAGGACCGAAGCAAAGATTCTTAACATCAGATTCCCTCCTGTTGGGAGTGGTGGCCACTTAAAATCTTAATCCTTTTCCGGGAAGACGTTCAAGCGACTGCACACGATAGCCGGCAGCAACAGGCCATGCCGCCCGTGCAGCCGATTTAAGCGTTTTATAAAATAGCTTGTAGTATCCTTCGCAGCGAATGCAGGAAGTCTTTCCCATTCTCATTTCCGTTGCGGGTGAAGATGCGGGTAAGCGTCTGGATCGGTTCCTCGCGACTCGGCTTGAATTTGTGAGCCGGGCGCGAGTGCAGGAGATGATCGCCGAAGGCAAAGTGCTGGTAAACGATGCTCCCGCGAAGGCTTCTTTGAAGCTGCGCGGCGGGGAGCGTATCAGCGTGCTGGGCGAGGCGCAGCGGGCTCCGCTCAAGGCCACTGCCGAAGAAATTCCGCTCGATATCGTTTATGAAGACGACGACCTCGCCGTGATCAATAAGCCGGCGGGGATGATGGTTCACGCAGGTGCGGGTGCTACCGACGATGCCCGCAATCGCGGGACGCTGGTGAATGCGCTGCTGCATCATCTGGGGAGTTTGTCGGGGGTGGGCGGGGCGTTGCGGCCGGGGATTGTGCATCGTCTGGATAAAGAGACCAGCGGGCTGATTGTGGTGGCGAAAAACGATGACGCGCACCGCAAGCTGAGCGCGCAGTTTGCGGCGCGGGAGGTGAAGAAGAAGTATGTGGCACTGGTGCACGGCTGGGTGAAGAAAGATTCCGGGACGCTGGCGCAGAGCATCAGCCGCGATCCTGTGCGCCGCATGAAGATGACGGCGCGACTCGAAGGCGGTCGGACAGCGGTTACGCATTATCGCGTGGTGCGGCGGTTGGATACTAAGTTTGGGAAGTTTACGTTGCTCGATGTGAAGATCGATACCGGGCGGACGCATCAGATTCGGGTGCATGTGGCGGCGATGGGGCATCCGGTGGTGGGGGATACGATGTATGGGGCGCCGCGGCAGGCGCGGGGGAAGAATGCGGTGATTGGGTTGGGGCGGAATTTCTTGCATGCGGCGGAGTTGGAGTTTCGGCATCCTCAGACCGGGGTTGTGGTCGCGCTCAAGAGTGAACTGCCGGAGGAGTTGCGGGAGTTTCTGCGAAAAGTAGAGGAGTAGAAGGTTAGCGGCCGGCTTACGTGCCTCAGGGGTTAAAGCCCGCGCTTTCGGACCTTGGACGCAGGTCTCGAAGACCTGCTCCACCGGTTTCCTGCTCTCCAGTCACGTCAAACTACGGCACGGCTGAAGCCGCGCCCTTTCAGAGCCAGTGCGGATATAATGGCAGCTAAATGAGGGGCATTCTCACGAGAGAGACTTTCAAGAGATCAGGGATGCGGTGGGCAACGGCCTTGTTGCTGGTGGCTGGTGTGTGCGAGTTCGGGATCGCACAGAGCGCAACGGCACCGGCTACGCCTGATACTCCGGCGCAGTCGTCCCAGCAGCCAGTGGCGCAATCGGCGCAGCCTGCGACCGGGACCGCGCAGGCTACAACGCAGAAGTCCGACCAGCAGGGCGGCGATAGCGCAGACATCCCGCGGATCAGAGTGGGTATCAATGAAGTGAATGTGGTGTTCACGGTGACGGACAAGCACGGGAAGCGTGTGACGGACCTGAAGCAGGGAGATTTCCAGTTTGTAGACGACAACAAGCCGGCGGTGGAAATCCGAAGCTTTCACGCCGAAGCGAATTTGCCGCTGCAGGTGGGCTTGCTGATTGATGCGAGTAACTCGGTGCGGGACCGGTTCAAGTTCGAGCAGGAGTCAGCGATTGAGTTCCTGAACCAGACGGTGCGTCGCGGCTATGACCAGGCGATGGTGATAGGGTTCGACGCGACGCCGGAAGTGACGCAGGATTTCACTGACGACACCGAGAAGCTGGGGCATGGCGTGCGGGAGTTGCGGCCGGGCGGAGGAACGGCGCTGTACGATGCGCTGTATTATGCGTGCCGCGACAAGCTGCTGAAGCAGGCGATGGGCGGGCCGTCGCGGCGGGCGATCATCCTGCTGAGCGACGGGGAAGACAACCTGAGCCACGTGACGCGCGAGGAAGCGATTGAGATGGCGCAGCGGGCGGAAGCAATCGTGTACACGATCAGCACGAACGTGAGCGGCACCAAGGGACCGGGCGACAAGGTGCTGGAACGGATTGCGGATGCGACGGGAGGGCGGGCATTTTTCCCGTTCCAGATTCGCGATGTGGCGAATGCGTTTGCCGAAATTCAGGATGAGTTGCGCAGCCAGTATGCCGTGTCTTATAAGCCGGCGGACTTCAAACCGGACGGACACTTTCGCACCATCGAAATTGTGGCGAGTGACCGGAAGAATTTCCGGGTAAGAGCGCGGCGCGGGTATTACGCGCCAGTGCAGTAGAGCCGGCTCCGGGCTTCCGGCTTCCGGTTGTGGGCTAAGACCTTTTTTCACGAGCAAGAGGGATGCCGGGATATTCTGGGACACCACTTCCGAAAAAATTGGGGATTAAGTCTGGGTTTCGCGTTCGCCTGGCGAATGCTCCCGCGGAAGTGCGTGCGGAACTGCGCGATGCGCTGGCGGAATGCGAGATGAAGGCAGGAGACCTGCTGGATTTTGCCATGATGTTCACGAAGTCTCGCGTGGAATTGGCCAAGGAGTTCTCACGGATGGCAAAGCTACTGGCGCCGGCCGGGATGTTGTGGGTGAGTTGGCCGAAGAAGAGTTCTGGCGTGGCTTCGGACCTGGATGAGAATCTGGTGCGCGGAATCGGACTCGACGCTGGGCTAGTGGATGTGAAGGTTTGCGCGGTGACGGAAGTGTGGTCGGGGTTGAAGTTTGTGCGGCGGGTGAAAGATCGGAAGGCCTGCTGACCGCTTCAGCGTGCGAGGGATCCTTCGACTTCGCAGCTGGTTCGCTTCGCGCACCAGCCGCTACGCTCAGGATGACAGGATGTAAATGATGACAAGACGTGAGTAAGGAGACGCGATGGTTCGAGTGGGGCTGATTGGATTTGGGCTGGCGGGGCAGGCGTTTCATGCTCCGGTGATCCGGGGTGTGCGGGGGATGGAGCTGGCCTGCATCCTCGAGCGCAGGGGAACTCGGGTGCGGGAAAAATATCCCGAGGTGCGAGTGGCGCGGACCTTGGATGAGTTGCTCGGGGATAAGGAAATCCAGTTATGCGTGATCGCGACTCCGAATGATTCGCACTTTGAGTACGCTCAGGCTTGTTTGCTGGCGGGGCGGGATGTGGTGGTGGACAAGCCGTTCGCGCCGACGCTGCGGGAATCCGAGGAACTGGTACGGCTGGCGGGGGAGCGCGGGCGGCTGATCACGGTGTATCAAGACCGTCGCTACGATGGGGATTTTGAGACCGTAAAAAAGATTGTGCAGTCGGGCAGGTTGGGCAGCCTTGCGGAGTATGAGTGCCGCTTTGACCGGTTTCGCCTGGAACCGAAGGCCGATGCCTGGCGGGAGCGCGCGGATCAGCCAGGGGCTGGGGTGTTGTTCGATCTGGGTCCGCATGTGATTGATCAGGCGCTGGTGTTGTTTGGCCAGCCGCGGGCGATTACGGCGTCGGCGTTTTGCCAGCGGGAGACTTCGCAGGTGGATGATGCGTTCGATGTTTGCCTGGAGTATCCCACGCTGCGGGCGATGGGGCGCGCACGGATCATCGCGTACGCGCCAGGGCCGCACTTTCTGATTCATGGGACCAAGGGATCGTTTGTGAAGTTTGGAATGGATCCGCAGGAAGCGCGGCTGCGGGCCGAGGATCGTCCGGATGGATTGGATTGGGGCGCGGATCGGGGCGTGGAGAACGAACAGTGGTGGGGCACGCTGAGTTTGGTCGGCGAGCCGAGTGTGAAGGTGAAAACGGAGCGCGGAGATTATCGCGGGTTTTATGCGAACGTGCGGGACGCGATCGAGAAGAAGGCAGCGCTCGACGTCACGCCGGAGCAGGCGTTGCGCACGATGCGGGCGGTGATGCTGGCGCACAAGAGCAGCCGCGAGCGGCGGACGGTGGAGTGGGGCGAGGCGGTGGATTAGAATCAGTCTATGGCCAGTTCATTGAATACGACGGACCCTGGAGACCCAAAGCCGCCGTCCTTCGGAGGTAGACACTTCCTGTTCGTAGTCTTTTTGGCAGTCATCTTTTTTCTGCTTGGCCACAGCATGGTGCGTCACCGATTCTTTCAAGGCGGACGGGTTCACCGGAACGGCTCGCTCGGACAGTAGTGGGTTTAAGGCGCGACAATGCACGGAAATGCAAAGCGGCGGGGCTGTTAAGCTCCGCCGTTTGCTTGCTTTCATGTGCTGATATTTCGGCCTGCTATGGCTGGCGATGTTCGCCGCCACCGTGTTCGCCGCCACCGTGCGCTGCTGCGGCGTGGGGTGCGCTGTGGGCCGCTCCATTGCGCGCTGCCGCCGCGTGGGGACCGTTGTTGTGGCTAGAGCGTCCTGGGGCTGGGCCATGTCCCCGGTTGGCCGCATACGCGCGTCCGCCGCGGTTCTCACGGGCGCCGTTGTAGCGTCCGCCGCCGACGTATCTTCCACCTCCGCCGCCGCTGAAACGATGTTCGCCCCAACCGTGGCCATATCCCCAGTGCGCCCATGGACCTACTCCGAGGAAAACGCCGTTATAGAAATAGCCCGGCCCGTAAAAGCCGCTCGGTGCGCAGCCGTACGGTGAATAGTCGTAGTAGCCGTAGGAACAGACAGGCGGTACGCCTATGCCTACACCGACGGTCACCTGCGCGCTCGCCGCTGGCATTAATGCCAAGGGCATGAGCACGGTTGTTGCACCGGCCAGAAACAGACTGCGCATGGCGGCTTTATGAGTCCAGCGCGTCACGTTCTTGAATTGCCACATTGTTGCCCTCCAGAATTTCTGTTGGCGTGCGAAAGGTATGTTTTCAGTATGGGGCGCTGGCGCGCCGATAGCTGATCAATACAGACCGTTCTTCGCGCTACTTCGTCTTCGGGGTCGAAACGGTGAGAAGAAACTAATGGTCTCTAACGGCCAGCAAATGAGCGGGATCTCGAAGAAGGCCGCTAATGGGTAGTCGGCGCCGCTGGGACGCTCGCAAGCTGATCTAAGAAAGCGACGTAAGCCGCGAGCAGGTTGTACGTTTGATAATAATCATCGAGCCGCATGGCTGAAATCCTGTCCTTCGACGTGTGCAAGATGTGTGCATTCCAGCTTTGCTGCGTCAGCGAG
>Ga0210391_10005471_pt1 | contig 10466 bp, 7 predicted proteins | sample IncBWC12OmetaG_FD_160573 | JGI IMG/M metagenome (GOLD analysis project Ga0210391, IMG submission 160573) | Forest soil microbial communities from Barre Woods Harvard Forest LTER site, Petersham, Massachusetts, United States - Inc-BW-C-12-O ...
GACCACATGACCTTGGGAATCACACCGAAAAACGCGCCGCCATCGAGCGCGTAGGTGCCGTCGGAGAAAATGCTGAGTTCGAAATCGCCGAGAGTGAGGCTGGGCATGCGATTAGTGTGCCACAGACCGGAGCGGGGGCCGCCGTCCCTTCTCGGAAACTGCGATACTCTTAATCGGTATGAAACGCCCGGCCAGCGTTACGTTGGTTGCAGCTTTGTTTTTTCTGGTCGCGGCATATCTGGTCACCATCGGCGTCGTGGAGCTCGTGGTGCCGGGCACGCTTTCCATGACACGGGCGGCGGGGATTACCTACGGGAGAGAACTGAACGGAGCGCAGACGGCCTTATCGGTCGGCGCAGGATGGGCGCTGATTGGCTGGGGACTCTATCGGCTGCACAATTGGGCCCGCTGGTGCGCGATGGCCCTCATGGTGCTCGGAGTTGCCGGATCGGTGCCTGCGGTTTCCGCGGCCGCGAGGGATCTGACTGGGCGCTTCTTCTTTTACGGCGCGCAGATCATGGTGCGAGTGGTGATCGCGTGGTACCTGGCCGCGTCCCCTGAGCTGATCGAGGCTTTCCGAAGAAAGTAAGGCGACGAAGGCGAATCTTATCGTTACGCCTTCGCCGGTTCTTTTTCGCCGACGCGCCGGCTCACCTCGAACTTCAGCTTGCCAGCTTGCTTGTCGGCGGCGACGACGATGTGATCGCCGTGCAGGACTTCGCCGTCGAGAATCTTCAGCGCGAGAGGATCCTGCACCAGCTTCTGGATCGCTCGCTTTAGCGGACGCGCGCCGAAGTTGGCATCATAGCCTTGCGTGAAGAGCAGTTCTTTCGCGGCATCCGTGAGTTCGATTGAGATCTTGCGATCGGCGAGAAGGCGACGCACGTCCTCGAGACGCAGATCGATGATCTTGACCAGCTGCTGTTTGCCGAGCGGACGGAAGACGATGATATCGTCAACCCGGTTGAGGAACTCGGGGCGAAAGTGGCCGTGCAAGGCGTTCATCACCTGTTCGCTGGCCTTCTCAAAATCCGCAGGCGTACGCAAGTTTTCAGCTTGCAGGTAACTGGAACCGAGATTCGACGTCATGATGATGATCGAGTTCTTGAAATCGACCACGCGGCCTTTGCCGTCGGTGAGCCGGCCATCGTCCATGATCTGCAGCATGACATTGAAGACATCGGCATGCGCCTTCTCGATTTCGTCGAAAAGCACGACCGCGTATGGCCGGCGGCGAACTTGCTCGGTGAGCTGGCCGCCCTCGTCGTAACCGACGTAGCCGGGAGGGGCGCCGATCAAGCGGGCGACCGAATGCTTCTCCATGTATTCGGACATGTCGATGCGGAGCAGAGCGCGTTCGTCGTCGAACAAAAATTCCGCGAGGGCGCGAGCGAGTTCGGTTTTGCCGACGCCGGTGGGGCCGAGAAAAATGAACGAACCAATGGGGCGCTTGGGATCGCTGAGGCCGGCGCGGGATCGGCGAATGGCGTTGGCGACCCGCTCTAAAGCCTCATCCTGGCCGACGACACGCTGACGAAGGCGTTCTTCCATAGTGACCAGTTTTTTCACTTCGCCTTCGAGCATTTTCGAGACGGGGATGCCGGTCCATTTGGAGACGATACGGGCGATGTCTTCTTCGTCCACTTCTTCTTTGAGCATGCGGGGGGCGCCGGCACCTTTGCCGTCGATCTTGGCAGACAGCTGGGTTAATTCTTCTTCCGCCTGGCGCAACAGGCCGTAGCGGATTTCGGCCACCCGCTGCAGGTTGCCTTTGCGCTCCTCGGCCTGCTCTTCGATCTTGAGCTTCTCGATTTTTTCCTTGAGCAGGCGAGAGCGGGCGATCAGATCTTTTTCTGTTTTCCAGTTGGCCTTGAGGGCGTTGGATTTCTCGCGGATTCCGGCGAGTTCTTTTTCGATGACTGCGAGACGTTCCCGGGAGTTGGCGTCGTCTTCTTTTTTCAGCGCCTGTTTTTCGATTTCGAGTTGCGTGCCGCGGCGCTCGAGTTGGTCGATATCGGTGGGAAGCGAATCGATCTGGATGCGGATGGAGGCGGCGGCTTCGTCGACCAGGTCGATCGCCTTGTCGGGCAGGAAACGGTCGGAGATGTAACGGTGCGAAAGCGTGGCGGCGGCGACGATGGCCGAATCTTTGATGCGGACGCCGTGATGCACCTCGTATTTTTCCTTCAAGCCGCGAAGGATGGCAATGGTGTCTTCGACGTTAGGCTCGCCCACAAAAACAATCTGGAAACGGCGTTCGAGCGCCGCGTCTTTTTCGATGTACTTGCGGTACTCGTTGAGCGTGGTGGCGCCGATGGCGCGCAGTTGTCCGCGAGCGAGCGCGGGCTTGAGCATGTTGGACGCATCCATGGCGCCCTCGGCGGCTCCGGCGCCGACCAGAGTATGGAGTTCGTCGATGAAAAGAATTACCTGGCCGGAGGAATCCTCGATTTCCTTCAGAACGGCCTTCAAACGGTCTTCGAATTCTCCGCGATATTTTGCGCCGGCCAGCAGGGCTCCGAGATCGAGCGCAACCACCCGCCTGTTCTTGAGGACTTCGGGCACGTCGCCCGAGATGATGCGCTGGGCGAGGCCTTCGACGATGGCGGTCTTGCCTACGCCGGGTTCGCCGATGAGCACGGGATTATTTTTCGTGCGGCGAGAAAGAACCTGGATCACGCGGCGAATTTCTTCGTCGCGTCCGATGACGGGATCGAGTTTGCCGCGGCGGGCTTGCTCGGTGAGGTCGCGGGCATAGCGATCGAGGGCTTGATACTTGGCTTCGGGATTCTGGTCGGTAATTTTTTGCGAGCCGCGAACCGAGATCAGAGCTTTCAGGATCGCCTCGTAGGTGGCACCGTGACGGGCGAGGATCTGCTGGGCCGGGTCTTGTTTGAGATGCGTGAGGGCGAGCAGCAGGTGCTCGGTCGAAACGTACTCGTCCTTAAAGTGGGAAGCTTCTTTGAAGGCTTGCTCGAGCAGTCGGTTGACGGCGTTTGACAGCGTGGCCTGGGCGGCTTCTCCGGAAACTTTGGGAAGCTTTTCGATGTCGCGGTAGAGATCGCTCAGGACGGCCTGCGGCCCGATGCCGATTTTCTCGAGCACGGGCGGAACGATGCCCTCCTTATCCTCGAGCAGCGCCGCCAGCAGATGGAGGGGCAGCAACTCCGGATTGCCGTGCTCGGAGGCGAGGTGGTTCGCCCGCTCGACGGCCTCCTGCGCTTTTACGGTGAACTTCTCCCAACCAATTGCCATGATCAAAATCCTCTACTTTGCTCCTGTCATTTTCAGCCAAGTGAAGAACCTGCGCAACCTGCCAACGGCCAGAAATCGAGAGGTCCTGCGCTTGGCTCAGGATGACAAAATTAACTGGGGTCAAAATAAATACGGGAGGCGGTCAGCTTTGCCGCCTCCCGGTTAAACCTGGCCCCCTTAGCGGCTAAAGCCGCGTCACAGTCGGCGCCAAGGCGGCACGACCGCAGTCGTGCCCTTTCGGTTTGTGCCTCTGCACACCGCTTATGCGGCTTTGCTGGGGCCTTTGGCTTCCAGGGTCTTATCGGTGCCGACGTTGACCTTGATCTGCTTGGGCTTGGCTTCCGCTTTCTTGGGCAGAGAGATCTTCAATACGCCCTTGTCGTAGTTTGCCGAAACCTTCTCGGAGTCCACGGTCGTGGGCAGAGTGAAAGTGCGGGTGAAGCTGCCGTACTGGCGCTCCACACGGCGATAATTTTCTTCTTTCTCTTCCTTCTCGATTTTGCGCTCGCCGTGCACGGTGAGGGTGTTGTTTTCCAGACGAACGTCGATGTCTTTCTCGTCGATTCCGGGCACTTCGATCTTGAGAGTCACGTTGTGCTCGTCTTCGTAGACGTCGACGGCTGGGGCAAAGCTGGACGCGGTAAGGGACTCATCCCGGCCACCTTCGTGGTAGGACTCGCGGAACAGGCGGTTCATGCGGTCCTGAAGAGTGGAAAACTCACGGAAAGGTTCCCAACGGGTTAATACGGTCATGGTAAATCCTCCTTCATAAATGGTGGGCTTGGATTTTGGTGAGAAGCCCATCTACTCACAGTGAGGGGCTTCAGTCACCACATTGGATGCCGCAGTAAGCATGAAGGAAGCATAAAATATGAGTGTATTACTATCAAGTCAATTATAGCCTTTATTTTATTTATGTTACATAAGCTATGACGCACTTCAGGTAGGCAGTTTCCGGGATATTTAGCAGAACGGGATGGTCCTGGGACTGGCCTCGCACCTCGAGGAGGCGGAGTATCCGGTGAGCGTCACGGGCCGCCTCGGCAATTATTTTGAGGAAATCAGGTTGGCTGAGGTGGTAGGAACAGGAGCAGGTGACGAGGATCCCGCCGGGGCGAAGCATTTTGAGGGCGCGAAGGTTGAGTTCCTTGTAGCCGCCGAGGGCAGCATCGAGGTCGCGCTTGGACTTAGCGAAGGCGGGCGGATCAAGCACGATGGCGTCATAGCGCCGGCCGGAGGCGGAATAGTCCTTGAGCAGGTCAAAGGCGTTCGCCTCGATCCATTCGATCTCCTTGTCGCCGAACTGGGCCTGGTTGAGGGAGGCGTTCTGATCGGCGACTTCCAGCGCGGGACGGGAACTATCGACGCCAACGACGTGAGCACAGCGCGGGGCGAAATGGAGGGCGAAGCCGCCCTGGTAGCAAAAAACGTCGAGGGCTTCGCCGTGGGCGTACCGGGCGGCGGCAGCATAGTTCTCGCGCTGGTCGAGGAAGGCTCCGGTTTTTTGGCCTTCGAGAGCCTCGAAGTGAAACTGAATTTGGTTCATCGTGAAGATCGTGGAACTGTTTCCGCCCACCAGCAGGCCCGAGGGGCACGACGGCAATTCTTCGAGTTGGCGGACTCGCGGGTCCACGCGTTCGACGATGGAAGCGGGGCGAAGGCGTTCGCTCAGCTCGGAGACCAGCGTGGAGCGAACGATTTCCGCATCCATGGCCTGGGTGAGAATCTGCAGGGAGAGAATGTCGTTATAGCGATCGACGATGAGGCCGGGAAGGAAATCAGCCTCGCTGAAGATGACGCGGTAGGCGTCGGTGTTGTGGACGATCGGCTCGCGATAGGCGATGGCATCGGCGATGCGCTGGCGCAGCAGGGACGGAAAGTCTTCGACGGGGTCGCGCGAAACCAGGCGAATGGCGATTTGGGAGGAAGTGGAATAGAGCGCGCTGCCGAGGATCTGGCCGCGATGATCGGTGACGATTACCAGTGAACCGGGAGGAACGCGGTTTGCGGAGATGATATCGGAGCGATAAACCCAGATGTGGCCGTCTTTCAGGCGAGATGCGCCGCGAGGAGAAACCTTGACGGTGAAAGCGGAATCAGAGGCCGGGGGCTTTCGGGGCATGCTCGATATTAACTGACGGCAGCGGGGCTAGATCCGGTGCCCGAGCGAGCACCTCTACGGCCAAAGCCGGATTGCCTCCGTAGCGCACATCGAAGCGCCGAAGCGCTGCGCCACCCCCAGTCAGAGGCCAGCGCGGAAGGCAATCGATCTGCGCTCGAGGGGCAGCCGAGGGCGGCCGTCCCAACCTAGATCCGCCTAGCGGGCGGCTTGTTCGGTGGGAGTGGGTGCGGGCATTCCAGACTTGGCCGAGGCGCGGGAACTCATTTCGTAGCGGGCGGCTTCGAGGTCGGTGTGCAGAGAGTCGAGAGCGGTCATGGGCATCTCAACGCCCCACTCTTCGATCTCGGCATCCGGCCAGCTGCCGTTGAGGCGGATAGCTCCGGTGATGTCTTCGGGGAAAGCATGGCGGTAATCGCCTTCGCGAATCAGGATGTCGCCGAGGAGGCGTCCGGTGCCCATGTCGAAGACGCGGCGGCTAGATTGGCCTGCGGCGTTGTTGAGGCAGAGAAAAACTTCGCCGGCATCGGCGTATTCCTGACGGTAGTACCAGGCCTGGGGCGCGTCAATTTTGGGATGATGGCGGCGCGAGCGTTTGTGTTCGGGCTCGAGCGCCTGCATTTCGTTGGCCGGATTGAAGTACAGAATGCGCTGGCAGGAGTCGCAGACCACGGTTTGCTGGCCGGTGCGAACGTCGTTGTAGGTCTGGGGTCGCAGCATGACCTGGCAGGCCATGCATTTGTGCTCGCGAACTTCGGAGATGCCGCTGCCGCGGAATTTGGAGACGCGCTCGTAGTGGCGTAGCAGGTCTTCGTTGACCCCGCCCCGCATCTGGTCGCGTTTGCCGCGCCATTCGGCGAGCTGTTTCTGGTCCTCGGCGGTGCGCTCGCGGGCTTCCTCTTTTTCCTTTTCGATTTCGGCGGCTTCGGCCTTCAGTTCGGCCTGTGCGGTCTTCACTTCTTTGTCGCGGGTGTCGGCATTGACCATGAGCTCGAGAATTTTGTCCTCATTCTCGGCGACTTCTTTTTCCGCGAACTGGATTTCCTGTAATAAGGCTTTATATTGCTCGTTGGTCTTTACGGCGAGGGACTGGTCGCGATACTTGGAAATCTTGCCGCGCAGGTCCGCGATGGTGGTTTCATACTTGCGGCGGGCGGCTTCGTCGGCTTTGACGGCGGCCTGAGCTTTTTCCAGTTGAAGTTTGGTGGCGGCGAGCTTGTGTTGGATGGCCGCGACGCGCTTCGGGAGTTCTGCGATTTCATCCTGCAGCCGGCGGATGGCATTGTCCGCATCTTGCAGGTGCAACAGGTTTTCTATTTCTGGAAGCATCCTGAGAGGACTCAGCCTTGATTCTAGCACCGGTTACGCGGGTTCGGCATAGGTGGTCGTGGCCCGAGGCCCGCGGGAGGGCATTTCGGTGTAAACTCTTTCGTTCTGCACTGCTCTCAGTTCCGATTGCTGGGGTCTTCATGGTGAAGAATTTTCTCCCTCTTGCGCTGCTGGGCGCTGTCCTGTCTCTGACACCGTGGCTCGAAACGTCCCTTTGGGCGCAATCTTCGCCACTAAAGCCGCTGACCATCGAGGCGATTTTTGCTCCCGGAGGCCTGACCGGGCGCGCTCCCGAGACTCTGGAGTGGAGTCCGGACGGGAGCAAGCTCTCTTTTCTGCAATTCGACGATCAAGGGGAGCACCCCGAGCTTTGGTATGTGGACACGGCAACCGGGGAGAAAAAAATTCTGGTGAGCGCGGCCAAATTGGCCGCGCTGGCGCCCGATTACAACAAAGTGAAGGATGAGCGGGAGAGGGAGCGGCTGACCCGGTATCACGTGGCCGCCTATCTGTGGGCTCCGGACTCCAAGCACCTGATTTTCGATGCCCAAGGGCAGTTGTGGCTGTTCGATTTGGCGAGCAGCACGGCTGTGCAGTTCACCTCGGCACCCGATCCCAGTGGGGACCCAAAGTTTTCTCCCGATGGAAGCCGCGTTTCCTACGTGCGCAAGCACAATCTTTATGTTCAACCGGTCAACGGAAAAGAAGAGAAGCAGCTTACGAAGGATACCAAGGACGATCTGTTCAATGGCGATATCGATTGGGTCTATGGGGAAGAGTTGGCGGTGAGAAGCAATTATTTCTGGTCGCCCAACAGCAAAGAGATCGTCTTCCTGCACATGGACGAAACCAATACGCCCACCTATCCAATCACGAATTGGATTCCTACGCATCCGACGGTGGACAACGAAAAATATCCCAAGGTGGGGGATCCGAATCCGGTGGTGAAACTCGGGGTGGCGGATGCCGACAAGGGGAAGGTGCGCTGGATTTCGTTGACCGATAGTCCGGAGGCTTATATTCCGCGCTTTGGATGGGTGCGCGATGGAGTGCTGTGGGCGGAGGTATTGAATCGCGATCAGGACAAAATGGATTTGTATTTTGTGGATGCGAAATCGGGGAGGCCGACCCGAGTTCTAACCGAGACGAGTCCGAAGGCCTGGATCAACGTGAACGATGACTTCCGCGTGCTGAAGTCTGGCGATCGGTTCCTGTGGTCGAGCTGGCGCGACGGCCACACGCATTTGTATCTCTATAGCTTTGACCAGCAAAATCCTCTGGCCGCCGCGGCGAAACTGGAGCGCCAAATCACCCAGGGTGACTTTGAAGTGTTGGGAGTGGATGGAGTGGATGAGAAGGCGGGGACCGTGTTCTTTTCATCCGCCAAGGATGATCCGCGGCAACGGCATCTGTTTTCGATCAAGCTGGATGGAAGTGGGTTCGAGCAGCTCACGCGTGAGGAGGGAATGCATTCCGGGGATTTCTCCGAGGACGCGAACTATTATGCCCAGACCTTTATGGGCCCGCTGACCGCGCCGCAAATCTCGCTGTGCAGGGTGGGCGGGGCTTGTGCGCCAGTGTGGCAGGCCCGCGATGAAGTGGCGGAGTATGGACTGCGGGCGCCGAAGTTTCTGGAGTTCAAGGCGGAGGACGGGACGACGCTTTATGGGCGTCTGCTGCTTCCACCCGAGCCCCCGGCCAGCGGCAAGATTCCGCTGATCGTTAATATTTATGGTGGGCCGGCGGGGCAGATGGTGCTGAAAGAACCGACGACTCCGTTTGATGAGGTAATGGCGCGCAAAGGCTTCGCAATTTTCGCGGTGGACAATCGCGGTACGCCGGGACGCGACCGGAAATTCCAGACCGCGATTCGCCACGAGTTTGGTGCGATCGAATTGCAAGATCAGTTGGCCGTGCTGGATCAGCTTTTCGCGCAGTATCCGCAGCTCGATCCACAGCGAATGGGGATTTGGGGATGGTCGAATGGCGGGTCGATGACGCTCTATGCGATGACCCATTCCAACCGCTTTCGCGCCGGAGTTGCGGTGGCTCCGGTGACCGACCAGATCAACTACGACACCATCTACACGGAGCGCTACATGGGCCAGCTGAAGGATGATGCAGCGGGCTATCGGGAATCCGATGTAACCGGTGCGGCGGCAAATCTGCAGGGAGCATTGTTAATCGCCCACGGAACCGGGGACGACAACGTGCACTTCCAGAATAGCGTGCAGATGATTAACGCCCTGATCACTGCCGGCAAACAATTCCAGCTGATGATCTATCCCAATAAAACCCACAGCATCGCGGGAAGCGACGCCCGGGATCATTTATTCCATATGATTCAGGATCACTTCGAGCGGGAGTTGAAGCAGGACGCGGCGCGCTAGCCATCTCCCCGTTCACAATCTTGCGGTCGGCACCGGTCGCCGCAGTACCCGACACATGCACGTAGGGTCCTATCTTGAGCGCGCGCGAGTAACCGATGCCAGTAACCAACCATGGGCTCCCCCATCGGGCCGCTGCAGATATTCGGGGCTGCCATTTTCTGTCCTTCCTTTCTTCTGCAGGTCATTTTGTGAGCCGGGTCAACGAGATAGCATTAGCAGCCACAAAGCGAGTGTGCCAACAAAATCGCCGAAAAACCTTTTCGCCGACCAAACCCTCTAATCATTCGCAAAAATGATCGACTCGATACACAAAAGTCACTTGCTTTTGTCGAGTAGCTGGGGTAACTGTTACCCAGTAACGTTGGCATCCCGTGTGCAACACGGAATTCAGGGGCCTAAACACAAATGATTCCCGAATCTCATCCACTGCGTCAGCTCTTCCAGGAATTGGTGGGTCGCCATTACGCCGAGGAGATCGGCATCCGCGATCCGCAGGTCGTCTCTTATGTGTCGCATCTGCTAACCGAATTCTGCGAGACCGATCAGTTGTTCAAGATTCACGACGTCGCCGACCGCCCCCTCGCCGACTTGGGCGAAATGGTGCTGGAGTCGGATCCCGTCTACGGCCCCGCTCCCTCATTCGATCGGGAGCGCCAGGTGCGCAAGCACATTGGAGATTACGCGTTGTTTTTTGCCGGGATGTTTCCCGAGAGCATCAACCACTTCCGCCTGCGCCGCCATCGCCTGGAGAATTTTGTGGAATGGATGAAGGCCGGAAAAGAAAGCTATTACATTGTTTCGAAGTTCGAGCACTTCGAGTACGCGAAAGTTGCACCTCTGTTTGCCAATCTTTCCCGCGAGTTTGAAGGCTGCGTCTACGGCCTCAACATGGTGAAGAACGATCTGCAGGAGATGCAGCACCCCATCACCCGGCGGGATAACGAGCTGCTCACCTAGTCCGCGCCGCCGTGACTGGATCGGGATTTCATCGATTCAGGTCAGGGGTCCCTCCGAGGCGGTAGAAACTGAGCGCCCCATTCCCTTGCACCAGTTTGCGAACCCTGCGCAGCGATCCGAATTCATTGCCCGGATCGAATTTCTTCTCATGCTCCGCAATCACCAGTGACATAGCCCACACCACAGGGGAATCGGCCAGTGCCGTTAGCGTCTGTTGATAGGCCTCCTGCATCCGGTACGGGGGATCAAGAAAAACAACGTCTCCGGCGATGTGCTCCCGCTCCAGTCGCCATAAAATTCCCGGCAGATCATCACCTAGAATTCTGAAACCTTCCTCGATCTCCAGACTTTCAAGGTTCCGCGCGATCAATTCCGCCGCCCGCGGCGCGGTATCTACGAAGTACACCTGCTTGGCT